>Ga0209022_1003406_pt1 | contig 11287 bp, 10 predicted proteins | sample PinacodermPK_FD_187300 | JGI IMG/M metagenome (GOLD analysis project Ga0209022, IMG submission 187300) | Host-associated microbial community of the marine sponge Aplysina aerophoba from Gulf of Piran - sponge pinacoderm, lysed by proteinase... | ecosystem: Host-associated > Porifera > Sponge >...
AGACCACGACTACCAGCGGTGGCGGTGGCAAGACCACGACTACCAGCGGTGGCGGTGGCAAGACCACGACTACCAGCGGTGGCGGTGGCAAGACCACGACTACCAGCGGTGGCGGTGGCGGTTCCAGCGCTACGTACTGTGGGAACGGGGTTTATATCACGTCGGGTTCTTGCCCCAGGAGCACGAACCCTGATCGGACGACTCCGAACCCTAGACCAACAGGAACCACGACCACCACAACCACTACGACTACGACGTCGACTACGACTACTACGCAGCCGAGGTGTCCCAACGGGGAGCACTACCACGAAACGTACAAACCAAGTATCTACCAATATTTCTGGAAGTCAGACATCTGCCACGAAGACCACGAACCCGAAGCGTGCGATCCGGTTTGGCTGCAAGAGTACCGGACTCACGACCGGGACGACCCTTCTGTGCATGTCCTCGTGCGGGTTCCGCCGTGCGGCACCGACCAACCCGAACCCACGGGCGAGACCTGCCCGCCGGGATATCACTACCACGCGGTTCCCGGCGAGTGCCATCCCGACCACCCACCACCACCACCGGCGTGCCAGCCCGACCGCACTGTGTACTACTTCCTGCATGTGCCTGAGCTCGGACCCGACGCACACAGACGCGCCTACCCGTCCGAGGTGGTCCCGCCCTGCCCAACCACCACCACTACGACCACGACCACGGCTAGGGCGGTTTCGCTGACGTGTGGTGTCATTCCCCAAAGCGAAATAGACCGGGTCAAAAACGAATACGGGTGGGTCTCGAGGTTCCCCCGCAAAACCATCCCCCCGGTGTTCAAAGGCGACCACCCTCCCGAAGGCACAACCCGGCTAAGCCTGTTTGTTTCGTCTGACAAGCTCGGGTCGGCAGCGTCGGCCGAGCCGTACATATGGCCCACGTACCCGGCAGCGTCGACAGTGACCGACGAACAAGGCTGTGTATGGGAAGCCACGACAGTGCGTTCCGCGTGGAGAGAGCTGCATGTGTGGGGGTCGAGCAGCGACTACGCCGCTATCAGAAAACTAGCCCCGTCCCTGATCGAACGGTGGAACAACATGTCCACTTATGTGCGGGACACCATCCGCACGTCCCACGAACACGTCAAAAGCGCCTTCCCCGCCGACTGTCCCGTCACCACCACCGATCCAAAAACCGATTGCAGGTTTTACCTGCCACATCCCGCCGTGTACGAGTGGGAGTTACAAGTCCAGTTCGAAACCAGCGACGGAGGCGACGTCGAAACCGTGTGGCACCCCCTCCACAAAGGCACGTCGCAACTGAGACGCCTCATCGACTACGCCGACTGGCAACGCACCAACACCAACTAGGCGATGTGTCTGCTATGTGCGCCGGGTTGGCGCGGCCGGTGATCGCCGGTAGACCAGCATCGTGTCAGCGGACACCACGAACGGCATGAATTGCCCCTTGAGGTATAACAAACGGGGAAGTCTGTTCGCGGCGGCTGTGTTGCTTGTACTCGCTGCTGGCTGCAGGGAAGAACCCGCCACGTTCCTACCCGTCGAAACGACTACTCCGACCACGTTCGACACGACCGAAACCACTGGAGACACCTGGCCTGTTCCAACAACAGCGGCAGGAGGGGAGCAGGCGACCATTGTTACGGCTGCGGCCAACGACGACAGCGAACAAGGACACCTCGGCAGGGACGGCAGCGCCGGGAATGCCCGCCCGGAAACCCAACCGGGGGGCCGGCCTGTGGTGGTCAACCCGCCACCCAGCGACGATCTTTTGGGTGTTGTGCCGTTTTTGGATCCCGGGGATGCTGTGAGTGTCACAGAAAAACAAACTGTTTTGACGTTGATGCCCACCACCGCCGAGGGAGTGATCGGTTGGGTCGCTGCAGAGGCTGCTTGGAACGACAACTACGAAGGAACCGTGGATTTGGTGTTGCATGGTTGGGTGGTGGAACACCAAAAGACGGATGCGAACACTGTGGTTGTCGTGACCATGTTTTTTGGTTTGGAGGGAAACTACGTCCTGACGGGCAGGCATCCTGTGCTGATGTCATGGATGTCCGAAGGCGGTGGTGATGAACGCCCGCCTTTCAGAGCGGTTCGTTACCCAGCAGACTCTGAGGGCGGGGAGTTGCTTCTCTCTGTTGATGCCGAGTGGATCGACCCGACTGTCGGGGTGCCTGTCAAACCCGGTGAACACCGCGAAATATCCGCTCGGTGGGCCTTCCCGGGAGACACTGACCAGTTCGTCGTCACCGCAGCTTCTGACGACAGGATCGCTTATGTGATCTACCCGCAGGACCCGGGCGTGTTCGGCGACGTCGCGGACCGCTACTACCAGCCCCGCCGCGCCACGCCATCAGCGGGGATTTTGCGGCCGCCCTGCAACGGCGACTGTGCCCAGTGGGGAGTTCCCATGGAAACCGGGTATGTTTGGGCTTGGGAAAGAGATGACGTGGGATGGGACCTGTTGATACATCTCGTTCCTTATCCCGATCCGTCGGAGATGTCGAACGTGGACATCAGAGTGTGGCACGACCGATCCGACGAGGTGCATTATCCGACCGGCGATGCGTGGAAAAACATCGACGCTAACCAGGGAGTGGCCACGGCACTGGTGGAAATGCCAATTGCGGAACGCCCCCTTTACGTCGACGTGACCCTGCCGTCGGGCAGGGTTTTGACTTGGAAAACCGTGGCTCCGCTGCGGGACAAGTTGTTTTCCAATCTGTCTTGGGACTGGCAAGGCCTGGGAGATTGGGCGCAAACACAGGCTGTCTGGGCGGCTGACAGGATATGTTGGGCCTACTGGACAGGCAACCGCGACCCTGCTGACGCCGTGACCGAACCGGTTTACATAGGAGCCGAAGAACCGGTGACTATCACCCCTGAAATGATCGACTGGGTCACGCAGAATGTTTGTTAGACACAAGCCCCGCCGTCGAGTAGCGACGGGTCTGTGGGCGGTCATGTTCGCAGCGACGGTTATGCTGCCCTTGTGGGTCTCGGCAGAGGAAAACCATGCCGAGGACGCTGAACAACTCAAAGCGACATCCAAAGGGAACCCGCGGTCTACTACCAACGGGAAATCAAACAAGTTGACTGCCGACACGGCAAGCAAATACGCCGGCGGGGCTCTTCCCCAACCAGCGATCGAGATAATCGAAATAGAACCTTGCGAATCGTCGGAGTACGGACACGGCGACCGGTTCGCGGTGGATTCCTGCGAACAGGGACTTCCCGACGGGTACATGATCGGCAAAATCTTCCAAAGGCCCCTGCACAACCAGGGAGTGTGTTTCGAAGCGATCGAATCTCCCCCGGTGCCCACCATATACCAAACCCCCGACAGCCAACAAAACCTCATCAAAAAATACCCAACTCCTATCCACTGGACCGGTCCTGGTTTGGAGTTGTCTGCCGATGTCAAATGGGACCAGGACGCCAGCGCCGCCGCTGCTGCGTACAACACCGCAAACGGCGCGAACATCGTCATCAAAGACGACCCCACATATCAGGTTGCCACGGTCGATTCGTACCACCCGCAGTGGGAGGCTTTCGGGGGATGGCCGTGGAGGTCTTCGGCTGTCAAGCAAACCTACGACAGTCGAGGACAGCAACAAGAACCCGGATATCTCACTGATGTGTACAACTTCGTCGACGGTCCCTATCTCCGGCCTGCTACCTGGCCGTGGGGTCATGCCACGCACGGCTACCAGAAAACAGTCACCTGGGAATGGGCTATAGAAGTCGTCAGCACGGGCTGTAGAAAAGGTCGCTACATGAAAGACCAAAACAACGACGACGTTTGGGAATGCTACGCCACGGGCACGAACCGGGCCGATTATACCGATGACACCTATTGGATTAGCGACATAGTGGACACTATCGGTTTGCCAGCCGGAAACGATTTCGGCTACTACGACACAGAACTCAGAGAACACGTGGAGAACCTGCCAGCTCCGAAACAACTCCCTGGCAGCAAACCCGCGGATTGCAGCGGGTTTCTCCGCGGCTGCGAATCCGTAACCCCGTTCAACAGGGAGTTGGCTGAGACACCGGCTGTTGACCCGGTGCCCGGCTCAGTGTCGAAGAGATTCCCCGTGTTTTGGAGGGCATGGGAAATGTGGGGGATACACACCAAGACCGTGCCCCCGCCCGGAACGGACAGCGTTATCGCCTACCTCATCGACGAAAAGAACGTCGGCTGGTTAGACCAAACCCATTCCTATTACCTGAGCTATTACACATGTTTCGCTGCCAGGAACGCAAGGCCTTGGGTGTCGTGGGAAGTCGCCGTGCCGTGGCCCCGCCAGGTTCCCGTCGACGACGAGTTCGATTACACCAAAGTGCTGGGAGACACGTTGGAACCTCCCGAACCCCAAACCCTGTTCGGGTGGACAAACCACGACAAGCCCACGATCCCGGAACGAGAATCACCGCCGGTGCATGTTCCCATACCACTGTTCGACGCGGGTTCGGGAGCTAGCGGCGGGAAGACCGCCACTCCCGACGGCAATTGGTGGGCTGCTGTGAGGAGCACCTACCGCACAGAAACCGACAAGAATGGCAACGTCACGTATCCCGACTGTTTGCCGATGGGCAAGGTCCCGGTGTGCCTAGCCGAAACGCTGCGTCCCTGGAGAGCCATATGGTACATAGAACCCCCACCCGACAACGTCCGTGGCGCTTTCACGCCTACTCCCCGGGACGTGCGGGTTTGTGCCTACTCCGACGGAGCGGCCCCCCTCAGAAACGACGAACCCCGAGAGCAACGCAATCCCTCTCCGAACAGAGTACCCTCGAAGAATTACTATCAGGTGGTAGTGGAACCGCCGCTGCCGGGGCAACGCTCCATGATGCACACCCTCCCGTCGCTAGCCGACAAGGAACAGTGGGTGCAAGAATGGCTGTACGGCCAAGGGTTCTCCCGCCACGAAGGACAAGACCAGCAGGATCCCGATCGGTACTGCTGGTACGCATGGCGCCAAGCACAAAACGACGCGGACGGTTCCAAGGCATCATGGCAGTGGAATGGCTGGCAGCCGCCTACATAGGAGTCCCCGCCAACAGCGACTACTACTGCCGGGTCGACGATCAACACCCCGGGATCCCCAAAGACCAAAACCCGGTTTTCTACTCTCCTGTTGATTACGACTGTTCGGTCCAAAAAGACAGGAGCATCCGGGACAGCGAAAGATGGTTCGAAACAGCCGTGAGAGATTGGGACAATCCCGACCCGGACACCTCCGAGTTCTCTCTCGAATGGCTGGGCACCGAAACAGACCGGTCGCTTCTCTGCTACGTGGGCACCCGCACCATCTCGGACATGAACGAACCCTTCGACTGGTACCTGCAGGCCGTGTCCATCCTGCACGAATCCGAAAAAGAAACAGGCAACGGAGAACCATATCACATTCTCGGAGGGGGACGCTCACCGGCCACGTCCCCGTCGCACCTGACGGCCGGTTGGCCCACCGACACGACCAGGAGAGTGGCCACCCCCCAAACCAACTCTCCGCTCGGGACGCTGGCCGAAAACATGACCGCTTACCCTTCCAACGCTGACCACCGCACCTTCCTCTCGGATGTGCAGCCCCTTTCCTACCCGCAGCAGCTGTCGGAAACCGCCGGGCATCACCCCGACTGTGCAACCATCACCGTCGAGGCGACGGGATTGCCCATTTGCAGCAACGACATATGCAGCTGGTACGGGTTTTTCGGGCGCGATCCGAACGACCCCACCAGAGAGAACAGCGGCAACCTGTGGGCATGGTGGGGACAACAAATATCAGAAGTGCGACAACAAATCACCCCAGTGCCCATCACTCCCTAACCCACCCGACAGCACAACCAGCCAGGTGGTAGAGCCAATCAGTTGCTGGAACCTTCCGGTATCTTGAAAAGCAACACGGCAACAAGCGGCCAGCAGTGCCGGGTCGACAAGGTTCTGGTTCTTCACCGATTGTTTCTGGGGTAGCTGGGTGTCCGCTTCCGACACCGAAAAGGGGATCTAGCGTAGCCAAAGGCTGTCAGAGTTGTCAACGATTAACCGGTGGCGGACTTGATGTCAAGGGCGTCGAACCCGAATAGCGATTCCCCTTTCGAACCCTCCCATCAAGCCGAGCGACTCCACGCATGTGCCTGTCGTGTTGGACGCTGATGCCGGGAAGAGTTCCCTGGTCGAAACTCTGATCCGTCCGATTTCGACACCGGGATCTGCCGTTGGTCGGTTGCACCCTGGTTGTATCCTGAAGAGATCATGCCCGAACAACCTGTCGTCGATCCTTACGCTTCGCGTTATCCGACGATACTGACGATGGAAGAGGCGCTGGCCCGAGCCCGGGAAAACTACCAACGTGGAATCGCCGCCGGTATGTCGCCGACCCGCAACATCGAAAAGCGTTTGGCGTGGAAACGCTCCCGGGGGATAGATACCACTGCCGAAGAACAAGCCTGCGGCCTCCGACCCAAAACGCCTCTCTGACGGGCGTAGGTGAACGCTGACACGGATGGTTCTTGGAGGGGATCCTCCGGTCAAAACCCGGCAGCCCCGAGTGGATGCTCTACGCCGCGGCTGCTTTTGACAGCATCGTCGAGTATCCCCACGTCCTAGTCGACGGCGGCGGGGGTGTGGCGTCAGGCGGCCTATCGGTGGCTCAGGCGATGGGACGAGGGGCTACTGCTATATTTTGGGACACCGGCCGAGGCCCCGGATGAGCGACGAATTGATCTGCTGGAATGGCAGAACACCCGAGGAAGAATTCCGATACAGGGTGGACAACGGCATTCCCCTGCGCGATGTTCCACCCACCGAGGAAGAGCGCCTCCAATCTATTCACCGCATCTTGGAAGAGGACAGCGAACTACTCCAGATGTTGGCCGACGCTTAGAGTCGGGAAGGGGAGGAAGCCTTGGAGGACAGGAGCAAACCGAACTGGGTTTTTTCCGAGAGGGAGGGGGTGGACACACCTGAGGGGTGCGTGGATGACAACCTACGCCGCGGTCAGGCGGTTCTGCGAGCACTACGGCGTGAACTTTCCAACTACACCCTTTGTTACAGCCGGGATTTGGCAACCCTGGGGATCGGGGCGACGCTTTGGTGTGGCTTGGTTGTCCGACCGGTAGCAGGTTCCTTTGGTGTTGCAAAACAGTCGAAATTCTCGGGCGGGCCGGACGGGCCGGGTTTTGCCGGTTTTTCACCAAATTTGGTGTTTTGTGTACAAAATATCCGCTAACGCGCAAATCCATGTCCGCTAACGCGCAAATCCACGTCCGCTAACGCGCAAATCCACGTCCGCTAACGCGCAAATCCGCATCCGCTAACGCGCAAATCCGCATCCGCTAACGCGCAAATCCACGTTCCACTGACGCGAAAGTCTTTGAATCGCCACGGGTTCATCGGAGAGTGAGGTGTCCCCCACTTTGTGGGGTCGGGTTATTTGAATTGGTGGCGTTGTAGACGATCGCTGAAAGTACCGAGACCTGATCAACTTTCTGGGGTTTCGCTAGCAGCATCTTGTGTTCAGTGAATCCCCAACCCGCAATACTGCCCGTCTCGGGTAACCACCGCTGGAGTTTCCCGTTGGTTGGATACCTCGTAGGCTATTTCTAGCTTGGCTCCATGGTTACCGAGTAAACAAAACCGTGTCAAGGGCCCTCGCGGGCAAGTCCGGAGTCTCGTATTTTCGAGCCAGCGCCACCGACATCCCGCTAACAAGGATCTCCCGAGTCGTCGCCAGGGCCTACCTTGATCTGTTTATCTAAAACGGGCCAGCAGCCCCTAGAGGGCTTCGCAACCGTCCCGTTGCCCGCCCATGTTGGTGTGGGCGAGCACGTGTTTCACATGGTCGTGGTTCAGGTGGTAGGTGTCGGAGAACTCTCGTGCGGTTCTTCCGCTTTTCAGGAAATTGAATAGGGTCACGACCGGGAAGTGCGTGCTTTTGAACGAGGGCATGCCGATCGGGTTCAGTTCCACCACCGGGCAGCCGGTGAGATCAACCGTTTCCACGGGAGGGTCGTTTCTCAGGTATTCCACAGCGACGCGCAGTTGCTTGACGTCCATGTGGAATACCTCGGCGAACTGTTCCACGCTGTGACCGGCGCTGATCCAGTCAACCAACTGCGACACCTGCATCCGAAGGTTGAGAAACGAGGGCTGACCGGAGACCCTTTCGGGAACGTATTCGACAACCGGGCATCCACGCCAGTCGATCATTTCCAACACTACGCGCTGTTCTGTGTTCCCGCTTGTCACTGGCGGTCTTTCTCTAGGGGCATCGTAGGTTACAGTGCCCGCCGGTGGCTCAACGCTTCTGGCTTTCGCGATGGGCGCTTCGGATCGCTTCCCTGTAAGGCGAGGATCAGTTCGATTGTGTCTCCATGGCCAACGTCACGGTGCTAGTTTCTGCCGGCACCAAGGTCACGTTTGTGGTTCCATCTCTTGGTCTCGGGGATGTTGGCCGGTGGTCGGTTGGGGGACATAACCGACAGTGGAACGATTTCACCGGCCACCCCGAGGGGCAAAGACAAATCTAAACGACTCTTGGCGCCGTCCACACGAAAGGACATGGAGTTGTTTCGCGACATGGAGAATCCTCCGGCTGGACCTCCCGCAGACTTGCGTGGACAATCTCCCGAGAGATTTGACTGGGCGGGTTGAAATAGATTTGGGTAATGACGACACACGCGGTCCCCCCATAATCTGGAGTACCCTCGGAGAGTCTTGCTAGGGTGCAGTCAGAGATGGTGGCTAACAGCCCGATACCCGGGAAGCGTGATCACCATTAGTTGCCATCCGTCGCCAGTGGAGAGGCCATGACCGTGGAAACGGTGGATCGCAGACAACGGCTACGAGTGAGCCAGGCAGCGGGCCGATGTGGGGCATGATCAAACGACCCTGGGCGAGGTCCTTTGCCGCCATTGGGGTTTTGGCGGTCTTGGCCTGGTGGAAATGGGACTGGCTGGTATCGGCGTGGCCGTGGCTGGGCTACAAGAACGGAGGCGAAACCAACAGCACCACACTGCGCAATCTCTTGTTGGTCCTGTTGGCGCTCATCGGCATAATCCTCACCATATGGCGCATAAACGTGGCGGAAAGAACACTCTCCCATAGCGAGAAACGAGACCGAACAGATAGGCACCACAGTCGATATGCCGATGCAAGTGCACGGTTGAGCAGCGAAAGCGTCTCAGCCCGCATGGGCGCTGTCTACGAACTGCAGGCACTGACTGCACAAGACCCTGAGCTGTTGCACATCAGGACCATGAAGCTGCTTTGTGTGCTCGTGAGATACCCCCCGCCGGAGGCTCGCCTCGACGAATCCCCCGATGATGATCCCTGCAGCGGGAGTCTTCGCCCTGACGTACAAGCTGCCATGGAGGTCATCGGCAGCCGCACAGCGGAATGCATCAAGTTAGAGGACGACGCCGGTTACATGCCGGACCTGCGGAGGGCCAATCTCGTGAGGCTGGAGTTGCGGGAAGGCAATCTGTCAAGGATTGACATGAGGGGCAGCGTCTTTTGGGGTGCGGACCTGATGCGCGCAGACTTGTCAGGGTCTGAGCTTCAGTACGCCGACTTCTCCAGTCCTTGGGTCGTCAGGGGTGAGGAACCACCGACGATAGCGACCACCCAAGGCACTTGGATCGAAACCCTAAATGCACAAGCGCTTAGCACGACCCGACTAGCCGGCGCGAATTTCTCCGGCTCACGAATGCTGCTCGCCAAGTTCGCTGGCGTCGACCTTCAGGGAGCCGCTATGTCTGACGCCAACCTGCCGAACACGAGATTCGACAGCGCCACGCTATATGGCGTGGATTTCTCCAATTCGGAATTGTTAGAGGCCGACCTGTCCAACACATCGTTGACTTCTGTCACGTTGACCGGCGCCAACTTGCACCGGACGAATCTCACGAGCACAGACCTTTCCGGGTTCTTCAGCAAAGGTGCTACCGAGACATTCCCGCCAACTGGGCTTACCCAAGCCCAACTCGACCAAAGCATGCGCAGCCGCGGACAAGCCACCCAAGCTCGCCGAGAGCAGCGGCCTGAGTTGGAACCCTCGGCCATGTCAGACCTGAGCATCCGACGCATCGTGGTCGGAGAGTCCAGTCGCGGCGATGGCGAGGACTCCAGTGTTGCCACGCCACAATCCCGCGTTTGAAACTGGCTCACGACTTCTGCCCAAAACCCAGGTACTCCTTCTGGTTCTGCCTCTCGATCCGTACCCGGCGAACCTTTGACCCCCGGTCACGACTCGCTCACCATTGGCGAAGCAGTCAAACCGTGTCGTATTTGGGCTTTAACCGTGTCAAAGCCCTTCGCGGGGAAGCCTGTGACCTGGGGTATCGTAGTTTCGCGCCAGCGCCACTCGCTCGGGGCATCTTGGACGCGACCGGGGAACCTCATTACAACAAAACCCTGTCAGAGTTGCTCAAGCACATCGGTGCAGACTCCCCGTGGGTGCAACACTTCAAACGTCTGGTCAGCACCGGCGCCACATCGGACAAACAGGGAGACCTCGCTGAAAGAACCCTGAAACGGGCTCGGTCATTCCAAACGCTGGACACCAAAGACGACAAGGCAATAGCGAAAACGCTCGTCTGTGCTGTGGCGACCCGGAATCTCGTGTCCCATAGACACAAACTACTCTCCCGCGAACAAATCATGTACCTCGGAGGAGTCTGCGCAAACTCGGTGGTTCTCGTGTGGCTCCTATCCAAAGCAAGAGGACTCGTCTAAAGAGGCAACACGGTCGTAGGAGTGAACCCATCTGCGCTGTCCCTCGCAACTCAAACAACGGAACCGGTTTCCTCCTCAAGCCCCTAATCATCTGAAAGCTCTCCGGTTTCGAGTTTTCTTTGCCAAAGCGCCGATTGACTGCTAGGTGCCACACCCTGCTGATACTGTACTGAGAGAGCAGCACAACAAGGGGAAGACAAAGGTGGACACGCAAGTTGGAGGCATGGAATCTCGGAGGCAACAGGTGCTTGAAGCCTTCCGACGGCGTCACGAGCAGGGTGATGTTCCGTTCGGAGACGCCCGGGAGTTCTTGTACTTCATGCAGGACGAAGGATCTGATCTTGACAGGCTCGATGTGGGTGTGAACATAGGACTGCTGGTCTGCGAAGGCCGACTTCGCTATGCACTAGACGGCATTCGTTACGTTCCTTAGCCTGGATCCACCGGTGGTTGGGGGGTGTGTGGGGGTGAAATGCTGTGAAGTGCCTCTCTGACCTGGGAGAATAGCTGTTAGCTAAGACGGCTGTCACCCAGACAGAGGAGGCACTTC
>Ga0209022_1003413_pt1 | contig 11269 bp, 8 predicted proteins | sample PinacodermPK_FD_187300 | JGI IMG/M metagenome (GOLD analysis project Ga0209022, IMG submission 187300) | Host-associated microbial community of the marine sponge Aplysina aerophoba from Gulf of Piran - sponge pinacoderm, lysed by proteinase... | ecosystem: Host-associated > Porifera > Sponge >...
CAGCTTGACCAGATAGGGTCGGCTGACGTTCAAGAGATCGGCGGCCTGCTGTGTTGTGAGTTCGGCATGCACCGGAGCGACCGTGACCGCGTTGCCGTTCGCCAGCTCTGCTAGGATGTCGACGAAGAACCCGAACGCGACCGACGGCACCACGATTCCGGTGACACCGTCGGGATCCTCGCTAACCAGCTGGACGTGCGTCGTCGGCGTTGGATGGGCGCGGAGGAACTCCGTTAGCTGCTCAACAGCATTGGCAGCCTGCTCGGCTCCCTGCTCATCCAGCAGCTCAAGTTCCCGCACCGATCCTCGTGCCATGGCGCACGCACCTCCTGTGTGTTGTTGCGGTTCCTGTCGGGTACGGTACCCGAGAGTCGACGTTTTCGCAATAATCGAAACGAGCGATGCTTCAAGATTATTCGCAACCTCGGCGGCCAACGAGATCGCTCACTCCGCTTGCTGGAGCGCCAACCTCATCCGCAGCGCCCACGCCACACTCCGCTCCTCCACCATCCACATAACGCAAGCCCGTATCTTCACACCACATCAGATTCGGAACCCGATTCGTGAACCAGTCCCGAATCACGAGCAGCGGTACGGGCGCCCACACCTACCCTGACCAGGCGAAATGCGAGTTCCAAGTGTGTCGGAGGGGGGACTTGAACCCCCACGCCCATAACGGGCACTAGCCCCTCAAGCTAGCGCGTCTGCCAATTCCGCCACTCCGACGTGGCCATCCAACGAGCTGGATGCGAAGCACGATCCTAGCGCCGTGCATACTTCGCCACACTCAGATTCACAGGGGGAACCGAGGGCTCAGAAGATCAGCGCGTAGGCGACTGAAGAGAACCCGAAGACCACCGCGGCAACCACGGTGATCCGGTCAAGGTTGCGCTCAACCACCGTCGACCCGGCCGCGGCAGCGCCGGCACCGCCGCCGAACATGTCGGACAGTCCCCCGCCCTTGCCGCTGTGCAACAGCACCAGCAGGATCAACGTGGAAGCAGAGACGAGCCAGAGGGGAGCAACGATCCAAACCATCTCACCAGCCTAACCGGATCGCTGCCCAATTGCGGGGCGCTACCTGTCGAGGTCGGCGTCACCGAGGATCGTTGCAAGCGCGATCACGCAACTCGCCAATGACATCGTCAGTCAACCGACGACCGTCCCCTGACTCGAGTCCTTCAGCGATCAACGAGCGAAAATGACGTGCCGCCTGGTCATGTGGACCGCAGGCGTGGGCGAGATCCACCGCACTCACACTTGGTAGAGGCGGAAGTTGACTATGCGGGCGAACTCGTCGGGGTCGAGACTGGCACCGCCGACCAAGGCACCGTCGATATCGGGTTGTGCCATCAACTCCGGGGCGTTGCCGCCCTTGACAGAGCCGCCGTACTGGATGCGCACCGCGTCGGCCGCTGAATCACCCCAGCGGGAGCGCACCAGGGAGCGGATATGGGCGCACATCAACTGGGCGTCGTGCGGTGTTGCCGTCACGCCGGTGCCGATCGCCCAGATCGGCTCATAGGCGATCACGATCGCGGCCACGACATCGCTCGACAGACCGGCCAAGCTGCCCGAGATCTGCTGAGACACAGTCGACTCCGCCTCCTGAGCCTCACGCTGCTGCAGGGTCTCACCGACACAGACGATCGGGGTCATCTCCGCGGCGAGCACCGCCTTGGCCTTCTCGTTGACGACATCATCGGTCTCACCGAACAGTTCACGTCGTTCGCTGTGACCCACGATCACATACTCGACGTTGAGCTTCGCCAACATCGGAGGCGCGATCTCACCGGTGAACGCTCCGTGGCTCGCCATATGAACGTTCTGCGCACCCAGCGAGACGGGAACGTCGTCGGCCTGAAGGACCGTCTGCACAGACCGCAGGTCGGTGAAGGGCGGATGAACCGAGACGTCCACATGGTCGTAGTCGCGCGGGTTCAGGGCGTAGGCGAGTTTCTGGATCGTCTGGATCGCTTCGAAGTGGTTGTGGTTCATCTTCCAGTTTCCGCTGATCAGCGGTTTGCGCGCGCCAGGCGCAGACTCATCAGTCACCGCTTCATTAGACATAGGAGGCTCCTCTCAGGGCCTTGAGGCCGACCAGGTCACCCTGCTCGATCAAGGCCAGCGATGCTCCACCACCGGTGGAGACGTGATCCATATCGTGTTCGACTCCGAACAGTTTCGCCGCCGCAGCACTGTCACCGCCACCGACGACCGTGAACGCCCTGGTCTCGGCCATGGCCTGGGCTACCGCACCGGTCCCGCCGCCGAAGCGGGGATCCTCGAACACGCCCATCGGCCCGTTCCACAACACTGTCGCCGCCTCGTGGATGACGTCGCCGAACGCTGCCGCGCTGCCCGGACCGATGTCCACTCCCATCCAACCGTCGGGCAGGTTCGTGCCCATCTGGCGCACGTCTCCCCCGGCACCGGGCTTCATCAGTTCGCCGCCGGGGCCCAGAGCAGTGATGTCGTACGGCAGATGAATCGTCTTGGGGCCGTCGAGCAGCCGCGCGCAGGTGTCGATCATGTCAGTCTCGCACAGGGAGGCGCCCACCGAGTGGCCCTTGGCGGCCAGGAAGGTGAAACACATCCCCCCACCGACGATCAACGAATCGACCGACTCCAACAGCGCCTCGATGACGGCGAGCTTGTCGCTCACCTTCGATCCGCCCATGACCGCCACGAACGGTCTGCGCGGATTCGTGCGCAACCCACCTAGTACCTCGACCTCGCGGTGCAGCAGCCGGCCCGCGGCCGACGGCAGACGACGGGGCGGACCCACGATCGAGGCATGGGCACGGTGCGAGGCACCGAACGCATCATTGACGTAGGCGTCGTGGCCCTCGACCAACTCCTCCACGAACGACGTGTCGTTGGCCGTTTCTCTGGGATCGAAACGCAGGTTCTCCAACAATTCGACGCCCGGTGCCAACTCGCGCAGGAGTTCGCGCACCGGTTCAACCGAATAGGCCGGGTTCGCCTCGCCTCGGGGCCGTCCGAGATGCGTGCAGGCGGTGACCGACGCGCCCTGGCCGATGAGCCAGCGAATGGTCGGCAGAGCGGCGCGGATGCGCAGGTCATCGGTGATCTGCCCGTCAGCGACCGGCACGTTGAAGTCGGCCCGCAGAAGGACCGACTTGCCGCTTAGACCACCCAGATCTTCAAGTCGAGGAACAGAACCCACTTCTAGCTGACGCGGCTTTCCCGCTCTGGTTCGCTTCGCCCACCGAGCCGCTCGGGCCACGGCCTCTCCGGATGAGTCACGTATGCGCGGAACGCCATGGCCTACCGGCTCGGCCTCTGGGCACCGACGACCAGGGTGAGGTCGACCAGACGGTTCGAGTAGCCCATTTCGTTGTCGTACCAACCGAAGATCTTGACCAGCGATCCCTGCGCCATGGTCAGTCCGGCGTCGAACACGCAAGAGGCGGTCGAACCGATGATGTCCGACGAAACCAGAGGCGCTTCCGAGTAGACCAGCACACTGCTGAGCGGCCCGGAGGTGGCTGCTGCTTTGAAGGCCTCGTTGATCTCGGCGACCGTGACGTCGTCGCGGCCCAGCACGCCGGTGAAATCGGTGATCGATCCGTCGGGAATGGGGACCCTCATCGAAGTGCCGTCGAGCTTCCCCTGCATCTCGCTCATGACGAGGCCGGTGGCGCGTGCGGCTCCGGTGGAGGTGGGCACGATGTTGATCGCCGCGGCGCGGGCCCGGCGCAGATCAGAATGGGGTCCGTCTACCAGTGCCTGGTCGCCCGTGTAGCCGTGCACTGTGGTCATCAGCCCCTGCACGACACCGAAGGCATCGTCGAGCACCTTCACCATCGGCACGAAGCAGTTGGTGGTACACGAGGCGTTGGAGATCACGTGATGGTTTGCCGGGTCGTAGGTGTCGTCGTTCACGCCGACGACGAAGGTTGCGTCGCTGTCGCCTGAGGGAGCGGAGATGATGACTTTGGGGGCACCCGCGCTGCGGTGCATGGCCGCGCCGCTGCGCTTGGTGAAGATACCCGTGGACTCAACCACCACATCGACGCCGAGGTCGCTCCATGGGAGATCTTCGGGGTTCCGTTCAGAGAGAACCCTCAGGACATCACCGTCGACGCTGATCCCTTCATCGGTCACTGCGATCTCAGCAGCCAGACTCCCGTGCACCGAATCGTGGGCGAGCAGGTGGGCCATGGTGTCGATCGAGCCGAGGTCGTTGACTGCGACGAAGTCGATATCAGCACCCTGGGTCTTGGCAGCCCGAAAGAAGTTGCGGCCGATGCGGCCAAAACCGTTTATTCCGACGCGTACGGTCATTTAAGGTTCTCCCTTGTTGCTGGTTGTGCGATTGTCGTGGTTGTTTGAATCGTTGCTCTGAGCAGACAAGCACATCTGGCCGTCAGATGTTGAGGTCGCGGTGCACCACCGATGGCGTGATCCCCAATTCCTCGAATACCACGGCCATTCGTTCGGCAATAGCGACCGAACGATGTCTACCACCTGTGCACCCGAATGCGACCGTGAGATACGACTTGCCCTCCTGCTCATACAACGGAAGGATCAATTCTAGGAGCTTCTCGAGGCGTTCCAGGAAACCCTCGGTGACCGGCTGCGAAAGCACATAGTCGCGAACGGACTGGTCAAGGCCTGTGAGGGGGCGCAGCTCCTCGATCCAGTGCGGGTTGGGCAGGAAACGGCAGTCGATCACCAGGTCAACGTCGATGGGAAGCCCGTGCTTGTAGCCGAACGAGGAGACGGTCGTCTGCATCGTGTGCCTGCAATTACCGTCGCCGAAGGCTTCGGCCATGCGTTCGCGCAGTTGGTGCACGTTCAGTTCCGAGGTGTCGATCACCAGGTCGGCCAGAGCTCGCAGCGGTTCCAGAGCGACTCTCTCGGCATTGATGATCTCGCCGAGCGTGCCGCCGTCGGAATCGTCGAAGGGATGCCGACGCCGACTCGACTCGTAGCGGCGCACCAGCACTTCGGTGGAGGCGTCGAGGAACACCAGCTGCACCCGGGTGAACTGGGTCCGCAGTGCGCTCACCAACGTGGCGATCCTGTCCTGGTACTGCCCGGATCCGACAACCAGGGCCATCCGGTCGCCGGCGCTCGATGAGCCGTCGGCCAGTTCAGCGACCTTGGGGATCAGCGCGGGCGGGAGGTTGTCCATCACGAACCAGCCCATGTCCTCGAGATTGTCGGCCGCTACCGTGCGACCGGCCCCGGACAGGCCCGCGATGACCACCAGATCGCTCATGGGCCGATGCTAGCCAGCGGACTGCCTGCGGTCGCCGATAAGGGCCAGGAGCCTCGGGGTGTTGACCAAAACGTCGGTCTCATGCTCGGGAACCTTGGCCACGAACCCGGGAGGCGGCGAGGGTTCGAGCATTGCGACCAGATCGATCCCCGCGGCGATCATCCCATTGACGTAGCGGCTCAACGGGCGGTGGACGAATCGCACATGCACGCCCTTGTTGACCTCTTCGACCGTGGCCGTCTCATGGAGGTAGGCACCTACGCGCCAGTAAGTCTCGGGGGGATCGATCATGTGGTCGACGATCAAACCGCTGTTCGGCGTCTGGAACAGCGGGTGGTTGAGGATCAGCACGAGGCGCCCGCCCGGGCGCAGTGCTCGCGCAACCTCGGCAAGCGACTCTTCGAGCGTGTCGATGTGTTCATAGACCAGACAGACGACCCCTCCGTCGAACGAGCCGCTACTTACCGGCAGGCGGTCACTTTGGGCCAGCGCATAGACCGGTCCGCCGGCCCGCTCATGTGCTGTGCAGACCTGTGCCATGGTCGGGTCGAGCCCTACGACCTCGGCCCCTGCTTGGGCCAACGCTCGGGCTATCTGGCCCTCTCCGGTGCCGATGTCGAGCACCCGTTCGCGCCCTGCGAGATGCTCCATCACGATCGGGATGATCTGCTCGGTGTACTCGGGATCGACCCCGTCGGTGAACTTCTCCTGCCACCACCGCGCATGCCCCTCCCACTCTGTTTGCGCTGCGGACGGAACCGCAGACCCGCGGCCGTCGGCGCCGACAACCGAATCGCCACCCGCTGCGGACGGAACCGCAGACCCGCGGCCGTCGGCACCGACAACCGAATCGCCACCCGCTGCGGACCGAACCGCAGACCCGCGGTCAGGTTCTGTGGACATGGGTGTAGACGTTCTCGGCTACTTCGTCGGGGAGCCAGGTGAGGGCCTTGAGGTCGCTCAAGGCGGCACGTTTCACGGCGTTCACGCCTCCGAGTTCCTTGGTGAGGCGTTTCTTGCGGGCGGGGCCGAGGCCGGCGATGCCGTCGAGTGCTGAACGGGTCATGCGCTTGTCGCGCAACTGGCGGTGATAGGCGACAGCGAAACGGTGGCTCTCGTCACGGATCCGCTGAAGCAGGTACAACGCCTCGGACTGGCGGGGCAACAGAATCGACTCGCTCCGTGCGGGCACGAACACCTCCTCGAACTGCTTGGCCAGCGCAACGACGGGAATCTCCTCGGTCAGGCCGAGCTCAGCGAGTACCCGCTCAGCCACACCCAGTTGCCCCTTGCCGCCGTCGACCACCAACAGCTGCGGCGGGTACGAGAACCGCCCCTCACGTTCCTCAACAGGCAACTCGCGCTCCTTGAGGTAGGCAGACAGCCGCCGGGTGAGCACCTCCTCCATTGCAGCGAAGTCGTCGTTGCCGGGCACTGACTGGATTCGGAAGCGTCGATAGTCGGACTTCTTGGGCAAACCGTCCTCAACCACCACCATCGACCCCACGTAGTCGGTCCCGGCGATGTGGCTCATGTCGTAACACTCGATCCGCAGCGGCACCAGCGGCAGATCGAGGTGCTGGCGCAGTTCGTTGAGTGCCCTGGCGCGGCTGTTGTGATCGTTGGTGCGTTTGAGCCGGTGACGGTTGAAGGTCTCCTCGGCGTTCTGGGTCACGGTCTCGTGGAGACGGCGCTTGTCTCCCCGCTGCGGCACCCGGATCTCCACCTTGGTCCCCCGCGCCTCGCTGATCCACTCCTCATACAGTTGCGGATCGTGAGGCAGCCGCGGCACCAGCACCTCCTTGGGCCAGCCGATGGGGTTGTCGTCGAAGTAGAGGCGCTCGAGCACCCGGCTCATCAGTTCGGGCTCGTCGAGTTCCTCGGCCTTGTCGACAACGAAGCCTCTGCGGCCCATGACCCTCCCCTTGCGCACGAAGAAGACCTGGACCGCCGCTTCGAGTTCGTCGTCGAACACGCCGACCACGTCGACGTCGGTGCTGCGGGCGAACACCATCTGCTGCTTCTCGACCGCCTTGCGGACCGAGGTGAGCCGGTCCCGCAAGTAGCCCGCCCTCTCGTAGGCCAGCGCATCGCTCGCCTCGTGCATCTGCGCGGTGAGCTTGGCGACCACCTCGTCGGTGTCGCCGGCGAGGAAGCTGATGAGCTCGCCGACCATCCCGTCGTAGGTCGCTTTGTCGACCTCGCCGACGCAGGGGCCCGCGCACTTCTCGATGTGGTACAGCAGGCAGGGCTTGCCCAGTTTCTCGTGCCTGCGGAACTTGTTGTCCGAACAGGTGCGAATGGGGAAGGTGCGCAGCAGCAGGTCGAGCGTCTCGCGGATGGCGTAGGCGTGGCCGTACGGCCCGAAGTAGCGGTTGCCCTTCTTGGGTTTGCCGCGGATGACCATCGCCCGGGGCCACTCGTCCACCATCGTCAGGCACAGGAACGGGTACGACTTGTCGTCGGTGTAACGGACGTTGAACCGCGGCTTGTGGCGCTGGATCAGCGAGAACTCGAGCATCAGAGCCTCGACTTCGTTGGCCACCTGGATCCACTCGACCGACTCGGCTGTCTCGACCATCTGGCGGGTGCGGGTCGGCAGCTTGCGGGGGTTCTGGAAATAGTTGGAGAGGCGCGAACGAAGGTTCTTGGCCTTGCCGACATAGATCACCCGACCATCGCGGTCCTTGAACTGGTATGAGCCGGGCGTGTCGGGGATCGAGCCGCTGGGAGGTCGCGAGATCATCGGCTCTATCCGGGCAGCATCGGCACCAGGAACGCTCCCGTATGGCTCTCGGGCACGGCGGCCACGTCCTCGGGCGTGCCGACCGCTACCACGGCCCCCCCGCCCGACCCGCCTTCAGGCCCGAGGTCGATCAGCCAGTCCGCGGTCTTGACGACGTCGAGGTTGTGTTCGATCACGACCACGGTGTTGCCTTGGTCCACCAGACGGCTGAGCACGCCGAGCAGCTTGCGGATGTCCTCGAAATGAAGTCCCGTGGTGGGCTCGTCGAGCAGGTAGATGGTGTGGCCGGTGGAACGCTTGGCCAGCTCACTGGCAAGCTTGACGCGCTGGGCCTCGCCTCCCGACAGTGTCGGTGCGGGCTGGCCCAGCCGCACGTAGCCCAGCCCGACGTCGACGAGGGTCGCCATGTGACGGGCGATCGCCGGCTGGTTGGCGAAGAAGTCGAGGGCGGTCTCGCACGACATGGCGAGGATCTCTGAGATGTTGAGGCCCTTGAACCGGACCTCAAGCGTGTCGCGGTTGTAGCGCAGGCCCTTGCAGACCTCGCAGGGGACATAGACGTCGGGCAGGAAGTGCATCTCGATCTTGATCGTGCCGTCGCCACGGCAGGCCTCGCAGCGCCCGCCCTTGACGTTGAACGAGAAGCGGCCCGGCAGGTAGCCTCGGACCTTCGCCTCGTTGGTCTGCGAGAAGAGTTTGCGGATGTGGTCGAAGACGCCGGTGTAGGTGGCCGGGTTGGAACGCGGCGTCCGCCCGATCGGCGACTGGTCGATGGCGATCACCTTGTCGAGGTTGTCGATGCCGTCGATGCGGGTGTGCAGCCCCGGTGGGAGCCTCGAGGTGTAGATGTGCTGCATCAGGGACCGGTGCAGGATCTCCTCGACCAGCGAGGACTTCCCCGAACCCGACACGCCGGTGACGCAGATGAACTTGCCGAGCGGGAAGTCGACATCGATGTTCTTCAGGTTGTTCTGCCGGGCGCCGCGCACGGTGAGGCAAGTCCCGTTGCCGACACGGCGCCTGGCGGGGACCTCGATCTGTCGTTGACGTGAGAGGTACTGGCCGGTGATCGACTCCTCGTTCGTCAACAGGTCTTCGTAAGTTCCGGAGTGGACGATGCGGCCGCCGTGCTCACCGGCACCCGGGCCGATGTCGACCACATGGTCGGCGACCTTGATCGTGTCCTCATCGTGCTCCACGACAAGGACCGTGTTGCCCAGGTCCCGCATCCGCAGCAGCGTCTCGATCAGGCGGTGGTTGTCGCGCTGGTGCAGGCCGATCGACGGCTCGTCGAGCACGTAGAGGACCCCCACGAGCCCAGAGCCGACCTGCGAGGCCAGGCGGATCCGCTGAGCCTCGCCACCCGCCAGCGAGGCGGCGCCGCGCGACAGGGTCAGATAGTCGAGGCCCACGTCGAGCAGGAAGCCGAGCCGGGCTCTGATCTCCTTGAGGACCTGCTCAGCGATAATCGAGTCCCGTTCGGACAGTTCCAGTTCAGCGAGGCGCTTTGCGGCCTCAGCGATGGAGAGGGAGCAGAGCTCGTGGATCGTCAGGTCGTTGATGGTGACCGCCAGCGACAACGGCTTGAGCCTCGACCCGTCGCATTCGCGGCACGCCACCTGGCGCATGTAACCCTCGATGATCTGACGGGCCCCGTCGCTCTCGGACTCGCTGTGCCGGCGCATCAAGTACGGAACAACACCCTCGAACTTGGCGTGGTAGACGCGCGAACGCCCGTAGCGGTTCTTGTAGCGAACCTGCACACGGTCCTTCACCCCTTTGGCCATCAGCAGCAGCTCCCGCTGCTTGTCGGTCAGGTCCTGCCAGGGTTCGTCGAGCGGAATCTCGTAGACCTTGCACACCGACTCAACCAGTCTGGAGAAGTATCGGCTGCGGCCATCCGCCCAAGGGCTGATCGCGCCCTCGGCGATCGTCGCTTCGGGATCGGGCACCACCAACTGGGCGTCGACCTCGAAGACAGTGCCGAGCCCGTCGCAATGCGTGCAGGCCCCATAGGGAGAGTTGAACGAGAAGTTGCGGGGCGCCAACTCCTCGAATGACTTGCCGTCGGAGGGGCGCGAGAGGTGCTGGCTGAAGACGATCGTCTCGCTGGGCCCGTCGCCGTCTCTGGGGACGATCTGGATCTCGGCGATTCCGCCGGTGAGCGTCAATGCGGTCTCTATCGAGTCGGTAAGGCGCCGTTCTATGCCGTCGCGCAGCACGAGACGGTCGACTACGACCTGGATGTTGTGGGTTTCGTAGCGGGCAAGATCGAGTTCGTTGGTCTCGCTGAGCTCCAGCAGCCCACCGTCGACTATCGCCCGGGCGAAGCCCTGCTGGGCAAGATCGGAGAGCAGGGTCTCATAGGTGCCTTTGCGCCCGCGGACGATCGGCGCAAGAACCTGGAAGCGGGTCTGCGAAGGCAGTGCCAGAACCTTGTCGACGATCTGCTGGGGGGTCTGGCGAACCAACTCCTCGCCGGTCTCGGGGTCATGGGGGACGCCGATCCGGGCGTACAGCAGCCGGAGGTAGTCGTATACCTCGGTGACGGTGCCCACCGTGGAGCGCGGGTTGCGAGAAGCGCTCTTCTGGTCGATCGAGATGGCCGGCGACAGTCCCTCAATGAAGTCGACGTCGGGTTTGTCCATCTGACCCAGGAACTGCCGTGCGTATGCCGACAGCGACTCCACGTAGCGGCGTTGACCCTCGGCATAGATCGTGTCGAACGCCAACGACGACTTGCCCGAACCCGACAATCCAGAGAAGACGATCAGCTTGTCCCGCGGCAGCTCAAGGTCTACGCCGCGCAAGTTGTGCTCGCGCGCCCCCGAGATCAACAGCCGATCAGCCACGCCCGCACTCTAGCGCCCCCGCAGACCCCACACACGAACACTCGTTCGTAAACGCTGAGTTCTGCCCCAACGATCTCGTGACCCGCGCCGAGATGGCAACCTTCCTAGTGCGAGCGCTGGATCTCTCAACCCCACCACAACCCTGACCCCAGTCTCCAAGCGGTATCTCGCTGGTTCGGTTGTGTGGTCTACCACCGTCGATTTGCGGTCATGTGAACCCTCGGCACGGGTGGGAGGTGATTCTTGCAACTGCCGTCGTTTCCGTCGGGCAGACCTGTTCCGTCAAGCTGTCTGAGCAGCGCTCCTGGATCAGAGACTTGGGTACATCCGAGTCACGGCTCACCCGGCGGTGGCCGAAACTTCTCCGCGAGGACTCGACCGAGGTCTACGTAATCCAGCACAGCGTCATCCCATTTTTTC
>Ga0209022_1003414_pt1 | contig 11268 bp, 7 predicted proteins | sample PinacodermPK_FD_187300 | JGI IMG/M metagenome (GOLD analysis project Ga0209022, IMG submission 187300) | Host-associated microbial community of the marine sponge Aplysina aerophoba from Gulf of Piran - sponge pinacoderm, lysed by proteinase... | ecosystem: Host-associated > Porifera > Sponge >...
GAAGGAACTGCTGCACGAGAGCGCCGCGGAGATGCTCGAGGCCGACGCCGCCGACCTGGTGTCGCGGGACGGCTTCATCTTCGTCAAGGGCGCGGAACAGCGGGCCATCAGCGTGGCCGACGTGGTACGCGGGCGCCAGTTCCGGCGCGGCGGCGCCCCCATCGTGGCGTCGGGCAGCTTCGACGCCGACTCCGTGAGCCAGGACGGGGAGCGCTTCGGCAACGAATCCGGCGCCTACAACTTCGGCTGCCAGGCGGCGGAGGTGGAAGTGGACCCGGATACCGGCCGGGTGACGGTGATCCAGTACGCGGTGGCGTCGGATTGCGGCACGGTGATCTTCCCCATCGGCGCCGAGGGGCAGGTGGAAGGCTCCATCGCCCAGGGACTGGGATACGCCCTGATCGAGGGTATCCGCATGGAGGAAGGCCGCCCGGTCAATCCCAACTTCAGCGACTACCGGCTGGCGTCCATGCGCGACATGCCCAACCTGGTGCACGAGTTCGCGGATTCCTATGAACCCACGGGTCCTTTCGGCGCCAAGGGCCTCGGCGAGCTGGGCATGGACCCGGTGGCGGCGATCATCAGCAACGCCATCTACGACGCCGTGGGGGTGCGCATCAAGACCCTTCCCATCACGGCGGAGAAGGTGCTGCGGGCGCTAAAAGAGAAGAAGAACGGGAGCTGAACCATGCGGGCCAAATTCGAATACCTGGAACCCACGAGTCTCGACGAGACTTGCGGACTGCTCCAGGAGCACGGTAGCGACGCCAAGCTACTGGCCGGCGGCACCGCCCTGGTCATGTGGATGCGCATGGGCCTCCTGAGCCCGAAGGTCGTCATCAACCTCGAACACGTCGCCGGCCTCGACGACATCGCCTTCGATCCCGCGGACGGCCTGCGCATCGGCGCCGGCGTCAAGCACCGGGATCTGGAGCTCCACCCGCAGGTGCGGGAACACTATCCCCTGCTCCAGGAGACTTTCTACAAGGTGGCGCAGCCGAGGATCCGCCTCATGGCCACCGTGGGCGGCAACCTGAGTCACGGCGACCCGCTGACCGACCCGGGCGCCAGCTTCATCGCCCTGGACGCGGAGGTGACGCTCCGAAGCAGCCGCGGCGAGCGTACCCTGTCGGTGGAGGATTTCTTCGTCGACTACTACGAAACCGCGCTGGAGCCCGACGAGATCCTGACCTCGATTCACGTGCCGCCGCCAGCCGGGCCGGCCTGGTCCCACGTCAAGTTCACGCCTCGAAGCGAGGAGGACTTCGCCACCGTGGGGGTGGCCGTGACCCTGACCGGCGAAGGCAACCGCTGTGACGACGTACGCATCGGCCTGAACTCCGTCGGGCCCACCATCTTCCGGGCCCGGGCGGCGGAAGACATCCTGCGGGGCAGAGAGATCACGCCGGCCGTGCTGGAAGAGGCGGGCGCCGCGGCCGCGGAGGCGTCCGATCCCATCGAGGACGTGCGTGGTTCCTCGGAATACAAGCGGGAGCTCGTGGCCGTGTTCGTGCGCCGGGCCGTCGAACAGGCGGCCGCCCGGCTGGGCTGACCTTGGGAAACTCCGGTGATCTGAAGATGGCGTCGTTCGACTTCGCTTCGCTACGCCTGTCCTGAGCCTTGTCGAAGGGCTCAGGACAGGCGTAGCGAAATGAAGTCGAACGACACCACCACCGTTCGTCCTGAGCGTAGCGAAGCGAAGTCGAAGGACGCCATCCCAACCATGGACGATAGGTAAATTATGGCCGTAGACGAAAACTGGGATGTCATTCTCATCGGCGCGGGGCAGAACAACTTCGCCCTGGGTACCTACCTGGGCATGGCGGGGCTCGAGACCGTCATCTGCGAGAGCCGGCTGGAGAACGGCGGCCGGCTCTTCTCCGAAGAGATCACCCTTCCCGGCTACTGGCACAACAGCCTCGCCTACTTTCAGGATAACCGTGAACTGTCCCCGGTGTGGCGGGAGCTGGACTGGGAGAACGGCCACCATGCCGAGTTCGTCACCCCGCCGGTGATCAGCTCGCTGCTGTTGCCCGACGGGGCCTCGGTGTCCCATCACCAGAACCTGGACGGCACGCTGGCTTCGCTGGCGCACCACTCCGCCGCCGACCGCGCGGCCTGGAAGGACGTGCACCAGCGGTTCCGCGGCATCGTCCGGGATATCGTGCTCCCCTCGTACTACGCCCCGCCCGAGGCGGCGGGCGTGCTGGAGGAGCGCATTGTTGCGGACCCCGCAGGGACCGACTTCCTGCGACTCGCGCGCATGAGCGCGGCGGACGCGGCAGAGCACCTCTTCGAAAGCGAGGCTGTGCGCACCCTGGTGCTCTCGCAGATGGCGATTCCGCGCGGCTGGGCGCTCGACTACGAGGGCGGCGGACGCGAGGTGCTGGCACTCATCGCCGGCGACGAGAAACCGCAACTCGCGCGCGGGGGCTCCCACTCCATCGCGCAGGTGCTGCAACGCGCCTATGTGATGCACGGCGGTCAGATCCGGGCTCTCCACCACGTGGACGACATTCTCGTGGAGGACGGGCGGGCCGCAGGCGTGCGCCTGCGCGACGGGCGCGAGTGGAAGGCGCGGCTGGCGGTTGTGTCCAACGTGGATCCCTACGGCACCTTCATCGACATGGTAGGCAAGGAGCACCTGGACGACGGCTTCGCTCAGTCCGTACGCGCCATCGAGCCCGACGAGTTCTCGTACTTCCAGGTCCACCTGGCGCTCAAGGCGCCGCTTCGATTCGCGGTGCACGAAGCCGCGGACAGCTTCGTGGGCCAGGCCCTGAACGTCAACTACGGCCCCCGCTCCGTCGAGGACCTGAAAAGCATGTGGCGCGACATCCGCGCCGGCGAGTTCCCGGCGAACCCCTGCCTCCATGTTACTTGCCCCACGTGGTTCGATGCGCTGCAGGCGCCTCCGGCCAAGCACACGGCCTCGGTCTTCATGCCGGTCCCCTACCAGCTCAAGGGGCATCGGCCCGAGGACTGGGTCCGTCTCAAGAACGGCTTCATGGAGCAGGTGCTGTCGGCACTGCGCGCCGTCGCCACAAACCTGACCGACGACAACATCGTCATGAAGGTAGCCATGGATCCGTTCTATATCGCCGGCCGCTGGCAGAACATGCGCCGAGGGTCGGTGTGGGTGGCCCGGAAGACGGCGGACCAGATGGGCGAGAACCGTCCCATCCCGCAACTGGCCCACTACCGGACGCCCATCCAGGGGCTCTACCAGGTCGGCGTCGCCACCCATCCGGCGGACGCGGTCATCGCGGGGTCAGGGAGAGCCGCGTGGGATATCCTCCGGCAGGACCTGGGGTTGGGAAACGGAAGCTAGTGTGGTGTCTGGTTAATTCGCATCATAATCTGCGGGTCTTTTTCGCTCCGCGCATCCTGAGCGAAGCGAAGTCGAAGGGCGGCTGCGTTGCTCTTCCTCGCGGGGTGCCCGCCACTGAAGGGCGACCGCAGGTCGCCCCTACAAGTCATCGCGCCTTGCCGACAACAAAAAATCCTCCGCATATTATGACGCGAATTAACCAGACACCACACTAGCACGAAGGCGGTTGAACCATGGCGAAGGTAATGCATTACGACGGCGTGGTGATCGGCGCGGGCCATAACGGCATGATCTGCGCGGGCTACCTGGGCAAGTCCGGCCAGAAGATCCTCGTCATCGAGAAGAACATGGAGGTGGGCGGCGGACTGGACTCCCACGAGGACCGGAACTACCCGGGTTTCTGGCACAACATCCACTCCGTGTTCCACCGCGGGCTCATGATGCTGCCCTGGTTCCAGGACCTGGAGATGGAGCGCATGGGCATCCACTACTACAAGCCCGATCCCGGGGTGGTACAACACTTCCTAGACCGCACCTACCTGGGCTGGTTCGCCGACGTGGAACGGACCATCGCCACTATCGAGCAGTGCTCCCGCAAGGACGCCGACACCTTCCGTGATATCTGGACCCGGTGGCAGCCGGTGGTGAAGAACATCGTCTTCCCCGAGACCTATTGCCCGCCCCTCCCCATGAGCGAGAAGCGGCCGCTGCTGGAAGCACTGCCCGAGGGCCGGGAATACCTGCGCTACTTCGACACCACGCCGGAGCAGTTCATCCTGGAGCACTTCGAGAACACCCGGGTGCGGGCGTTCATCGGATTCCTGGCGGTGATGCGAGGCTACGAGTTGGACGCGCCCCAGACCGGATACCTGGTCCCGGCCATGATCGCCTGGGGAGTCAACCCGCAGCTCTGCCGCGGCACCTCCCACGCCCTGGGCGACAACCTGGCGCACATGCTGTCGCACAACGGCGTCGACTACATCGAAGCGGTGGGGGTGGAACGAATCCTGGTGGACGGCGGCCGGGCCACCGCCGTGGTGCTGGAGGACGGGACGGTGGTGCAGGTCAAGCACTTTGTCGCTTCCAACGTCAACCCGGTGGAGACCTTCATCAAGCTGGTGGGGTCGGAGAACCTGGACGCCGAGTTCAGCGCCAAGGCGGCGGGGTTCAAGTTCTCCAAGACCACGCCGATCTTCGCCACCAACTTGGCCCTCAACGAGCGGCCGCGCTACATCACCGAGGACGAGCATCCGGAGGTGGCCGACAGCTTCATGCACATCGTCGGCCTGGAGACCTACGAGGACCTGCGCAACCTGTTCGACGACTGCCGCTCCGGACAACTGCCGCGCAAGCCCTTCATGAACGGCGCCACGCCGTCCCAGCATGACCCGTCACAGGCGCCGCCGGGCAAGGCCACCGCGTTCATGTGGCAGCTCGCGACGTACAACCTGTGGGGCAATCCGCTCAACTGGGACAAGGCCCGGGCTGAGTGGTTCGAGCGGCAACTCGGCGTGTGGCGTCAGTACGCGCCCAACCTCACCGACGACAACATCCTGTCGCGGGACTCCACCACCCCGCTGGACATCGAGCGCCACGACCGCAACATGTACGAGGGCGACTGGATGGTGGGAGAGTACACCGGCGACCAGGCGCTGGAGAACCGCCCCTTCCCCGGATGGGGTCACTACCGCACTCCGGTCTCGGGGCTCTACCTGTGCGGCTCCTCAACCCATCCCGGCGGCAACATCACCGGCGCCCCCGGATACAACGCCGCCCAGACCATCGCCCGGGACCTGGGCCTGAAGCTCTGGTGGGAGCCCCTCGACCTGCGGCGGCAACTCCGCGAGATGAACGAACGCGCGGCGGCGTCCAGCGCCGCGGGCTAGGAAGACACTGTCGAAGGGCGCCATCTTGAAACGAGGACACATGGGACGACTCGACAGCAAGGTTGCCATCGTAACCGGCGGCGCCCGCAACATCGGCGCGGTGTATGCGAAGACGTTGGCGGACGAAGGCGCGCGCGTGGTCATCGCGGACGTGCTGGACGGCACCGCCGCGGCCAACGACATCCGAGAGGCCGGCGGCGAGGCCGCGGCGGTGGAGACGGACGTCTCCCGGGAGGACGACACCCTGCGCATGGCGCAGGCAGCGATGGACGCCTTCGGGCGCATCGACATCCTGGTGAATAACGCGGCCATCTACCTGAGCATCAACCGCCGACCGTTCTACGAGATCTCCGCGGAGGAGTGGGACCGGGTCACGTCGGTGAACATCAAGGGCGTCTTCCTGTGCGCCAAGGCGGTGCTCCCCCACATGAGGGAACAGGGAGGCGGCAGGATCGTCAACATCTCCTCCAACACGGTGATGGCGGGCACGCCGAACTTCCTTCACTACGTCGCGTCGAAGGCGGCTCTGATCGGCATGACCCGTTCCATGGCGCGGGAACTGGGGGCCTTCGGCATCAACGTCAACGCCATCGCGCCCGGCCTGGTGGAACACGAAGGCCAGACCGTGCCCGCGGAGATTTCGGCGAGCCGGGTAGACGCCAGATCCATCAAGCGCCAACAAGTGCCTCAGGATCTAACCGGCGCCGTGCTCTATCTGGCCTCCCCGGACAGCGACTTCGTCACCGGCCAGACCCTGGTGGTGGACGGCGGCAACATCGTTTACTGATGGAACTCGTCGCGTCGCGGGCAGGGAGCCTCGCAGCACGCGCGTCCCGCCCCAGGCAAAAGCAAGGGGCGCTCGCTCCCAGGTAGATCCGCACTCGGCGGACGGCCTCGCGGGCGACGCACTCTTATGGCCAAGAGTCTACACACCTTTCTCGACGACCTCCGGCGGCAGCGGCCCGGAGAAGTGGTCCAGGTCACTCGCCCGGTAAATCCGGCGCGCCACGACGTCTCCGCCCTCGTCACCCAGTTGGCGGACCGAAAACAGTTCCCCGTGCTTTTGTTCGAGTGTCCCAAGGACCTTCACGGCAACACCTCCGAGGTCCGCCTCGCCATGAACTGCGAGGTCTCCATGGGCAAGTTCCAGACCGCCCTCGGGGTGCCGCCGGAAACGACCCGGGCGGACCTGGCGCTGGAATGCCTCCACCGGGAAGCCAACCCCATCCCGCCGATGGTGGTGGAGCCGTCCGAGGCGCCGGTCAAGGAGGTGGTCCGGCGCGGTTCGGAGGTGGACCTCCTGGAGCTTCCGGTGTTGCGCCACCACGCCCTCGACGGCGGCCCCTACATCGACATGCCCAGCCTCGGCCGCGACCGGAACACGGGAGTGTACAACGTCTCCTACCACCGCATGGAGGTGAAGGACCGGAACCACACCGGCTTCTACCTGTCGTTGCAGCACATGTGGCGCATCTTCCGGGACTACGAGGACCACGGCGAGGAATGCCCGGTGGCGGCGGTAAGCGGGCACCACCCCGCCTTCAACATCGGCGCCTGCTACCGCGGGCCCTTCGAGGCCGACGAACTCGACATCATCGGCGGCTACCTGCGGGAACCGCTGCGCCTGACTCCGTCCGAGACCTTCGGCGACCGGCTGATGGTGCCCGCGGACGCGGAAATCGTCATCGAGGGCGCGCTGCTCCCCGGCAAGCGCGTGGTGGAGGGCCCGTTCGGTGAGGTGCACGGCTACGTGGGCCCCCAGGGTTACCGGCAGGCCGCCTCGCTGGAGGTGCGCGCCGTTACCCGCCGGCGGGACGCTATCCACCAGTCCGTCATCACCCCCGACGGTGACAAGCCCTGGATGGACCTGGCGCGCGAGGGGGCCTACCTGCGCCGCTGCCGCGAGGCCGTGCCGGGGGTGACGGCGGTGTGCAAGAACGGCCGCCACGCCCTGATGAACGTGTTCATCGCCATGAAGAAGATGTCCGAGGGAGACCCGGGACGGGCGGCGGCCGCGGCGTTGAGCTTCGATCAGTGCAAGCACGTCTTCATCTTCGACGACGATATCGACGTCTACAACCCTACCGAGATCCTCTGGGCGCTGGCCACCCGGGTCCAACCCCACCGGCAGGTGTCGCTCATCACCGACCTCATGCGCGGCCCGCTGATCGACCCTTCCATGGACGAGGGCATCCGCACCTCGGCCATGATCGTGGACGCCACCCGGCCGCTGGACCGGCCCTTCTCACCCGTGTCCAGATGCCCCGACGAGGCGATGGCGCGCATCCGGGTGGAAGACTACCTGCCCCGGGAAGTGGTGGATGCGATCCCGGTGGACCGCACCACCTACTGGAACTGATTTTGCATCGGCCCGGCGAATCCGCTACACCCTCACCCGAACCCACTGCTCCCACGAAAGGATCGACATGCGACTAGGACTGCCCGATTTCGTCTCCAACTCCTACTTCCCCGCCATCGCCGCGGTGGAGCTGGGCTTCTTCAAGGCCGAAGGGCTGGACATGGAGCTGGAGTCCATCTTTCCGGTGCCCAAGACCTTCGAGACCCTGAGGGACCACAAGCTCGACTTCGTGGCCGCCTCGTCCCACGCCACCCTAACGGCCTTCCCGGACTGGAAAGGCGCCAAGCTGCTGGCGGCGCTGGCTCAGCACATGTACTGGTTTCTGGTGTTGCGGTCGGACCTGGGGGCCAAGCGCGGCGACGTCGAGGCCGTCAAGGGTCTTCGCATCGGCGCCGCTCCGGGCGTGGACCTGGGACTCAAGCGGATGCTGGCGGCCGCCGGGCTGGACCCCGAGGCCGACAACATCCAGATCGCACCGGTGCCCGGGGCCACCGCGCCCGGGGTCTCCTTTGGCGTGACCGCGGCCAAGGCCCTTTCCGAAGGCACCATCGACGGCTTCTGGGCCAACGGCATGGGCGCCGAGGTGGCGGTGCGGCACGGCGCCGGCACCGTCGTGCTGGACATCCGGCGCGGTGAGGGCCCCGCCGAGGCGCGCGGGTACACCTTCCCGGCCCTGATCACCTCCGACCGGGTGATCGCCGACAACCCCGACGCGGCCGCGGCCGCGGTACGGGCGCTGGTCAAGACCCAGAAGGCGCTGGTGGAGGACCCGCAACGGGCGGCGGACGTGGGCAAGGCCTTGTACCCGCCCGAGGAGGCCGGGCTCATCGCCACCCTCATCGAGCGCGACATCCCCTACTACGATCCCAGGATCCCGGAGCCGGTGGTGTCCAGCATGAACCGGTTCGCCCAGGACATCGGCCTGCTCTCCGCGCCCGTGCCCTACGAGGACGTGGTCGCGGTGCAGTTCCGCCACCTGTGGGAAGGTTCGTAGAGGCGGGACACTAGACCCGCCCGTGTTCACACGGCTCCAAAGCCGGTCATCAAAGGAAGGAAACCTATGGATCTTTCGCGCTTCTCCATGGAAGGACGCACCACCATCATCACCGGCGGCAGCGGCGGCATCGGCCGCTGCTGCGCGCTGGCCTTCGCCCAGGCTGGCTCCAACGTCATGATCGCCTCGCTACCGGCGGAGTCCATACCGCCGGTGGTGCGGGAAGTCGAAGCCCTGGGGGTCGGCGCCGCGGGCCTGGCGGTAGACGTGTCCAACGAGGATCAGGTCAAGGACCTGGTCGCCGCCACCCTGGACCGGTTCGGCCGCATCGACGCGCTCCTGAACGTCGCCGGGGGGTCCTACAGCCGCAACCCGGAGATGCCGGCGTTCCAGCGCGGGACGCTTCTGGAACTCTCGCCCGAGGATTTCATGGGTGTGTATGACGTCAACGTCAAGACCGCTTTCCTGTGCTCCAAGGCGGTGGTGCCGCACATGAAGGAACGCGGCAAGGGCGCCATCGTCAACATCGGCTCCATCTCCGGCCGCTCGACCAAGACCGAGCGCCCCAACATGGCCGCCTACGGCACCGCCAAGGCCGCGGTCATGAACCTGACCTTTCACATGGCCAACCAGTGGGGACCGGAGGTGCGGGTGAACGCGGTGGCGCCGGGGATCATCGACACCCCCCGCCCGGGAGGCACGAGCCTCGCGCGCATGGAGCCGGAGGGACTCGAGAACATTGCGTTGGGACGGCACGGGAAACCCGACGAGGTGGCCGGCTGTGCGCTGTTCCTGGCATCCGATGCGGCGTCGTTCGTCAACGCATCGGTGTTGGATGTGAACGGCGGCGAATAGCCGCTCAGGGACTCTTGGTGGCACTCGGCGCGACCGGTGTGGAAGCCTGCCGCGGCGTGGTCAACTCGATGAAGTCGGCAAGAATATTCGCGGCCTCGTCGAGTATCGGGTCGTCCTCGGATGACGCGGCCGCGGCTCTTTTCACGTTGTAAGCCTCGAGCTCGGCGAAGCTGGCAAAGGGCTTGTCACCCTTGGCAACACGCCGGGTGTTCTCGCTTTCCAGCTCACGGCGCTCGTCGCTCTTCTTCCTTGCCCTTCGGGTCTTCTCGCTCAGGGAAATGCTGGTTTCCGCCCGTTCCTTCTCAAGGCGCGCGATTCGCGCCATGAGGTGGGCGAAGTCGGGGTCGGCGTTCACGCGCTGCCGGTGCCTTGCGGCCACCGCTTGAAGGTACGGCGCGGTGTCTCCCGTCCGGGAATAGCCGGTCTTGTCGATGGAGTCCCACGCCAGTGCATTGTCCAGGGAGCTCTCGCCCACTTCGGTCTTGTCGATGACGCCCGGAAACTCGATGTCGGGGATCACGCCACGATGCTGGGTGCTCGCGCCGGAGATCCGGTAGAACTTGGCCTGGGTCAGCTTCAGGTGCCCCTTGCGAACCGGAATCAGGGTCTGCACCGTCCCTTTGCCGAAAGTCTGTCCACCCAGCACCAGCCCCCTGCCGTAGTCCTGAACGGCCCCGGCGAAGATCTCCGAAGCCGAGGCGCTGAGACGGTTCACCAGAACCGCCAGCGGACCGCGATAAGTGACGCCCGGGTTCGTATCCGAGTGAACGCGGATAACCCCACGGCCGTCACGGACCTGCACCACGGGCCCTCTGTTGATGAACAGGCCGACCAGGGCGATGGCCTCCTGAAGCGCCCCGCCGCCATTGTCCCGCAGATCGATCACCAGCCCGCCGACCTTTGCCTCCTTCAACTCGGCGATCAACCGCTTCACGTCTCCCGCGGTGCTCTTGTAGTTGGGATCGCCGGCTCGCAGGGCTGCGAAGTCCACGTAGAACGTCGGCAACTTGATGATGCCGATCTTCTCCGTGCGCCCTTCGAGGTCGACCTCCAGGATCCTGCTGCTGGCTTGCTGATCCTCCAAATCGACCTTGTTGCGAACGATCCTGATGATCCTTCGTTCCTCCGTGGTGCTGACCTGGGGAATGATCTCGAGACGGACCGTGGTTTCCTTGGGCCCGCGAATGAGAGACACCACCTCGTCCAGACGCATGCCCAGGATGTCCACCATCTCCCCGTCCTGTCCTTGGGCCACCCCGACGATACGGTCCCCGGGCTGCAGGTCGCCGGCCTTGTCCGCGGGTCCTCCGGCGACCAGCCGCAGCACCTTGACGCTCTCGCCGTCCGCCTGCAGCACGGCCCCGATGCCCTCCAGCGACAAACTCATGTGAATGTTGAAGTTTTCGCTCTGATGAGGCGGAAAATACGCAGTATGGGGATCAATGGCCCGAAGGTACGCGTTGGTGTACACGCGAAACACATCGGTCTTGTTGGTCTGGACCAGACGCTTGAGCTGGTTGCCGTAACGCAGCCGAAGCGCCTTGCGGACATCTTCCCGTTCGGTTCCGGCGAGCACACGGTTCAACACGTCGCCCTTGAGTTGCCTGCGCCAACGCGCTCGAAGCTCGGCCACGGAACCGGCCCAGGCGGCGTTCTTCCGTGCGAGGCCCTCCTCCTTCTCGAAATCCAGGGCGTCGAAGTCGTGCTCGATGATGTCGATCACGAATCGCAGGCGTTCGGTCAGGCGCTGTCGATAGCGGTTGAAAATCCTGAAGGCCGGGTCCAGGTCTCCAACCTTGAGCAGATCGTCAAAGCGCGTCCTCAGGGGCTTGAACTCCTCGAT
>Ga0209022_1003417_pt1 | contig 11245 bp, 11 predicted proteins | sample PinacodermPK_FD_187300 | JGI IMG/M metagenome (GOLD analysis project Ga0209022, IMG submission 187300) | Host-associated microbial community of the marine sponge Aplysina aerophoba from Gulf of Piran - sponge pinacoderm, lysed by proteinase... | ecosystem: Host-associated > Porifera > Sponge >...
ACTCTCCTGCACTGCCAGCAAAGGAAGGCGACGACGACTGCGCTTCTCAACCCAGCCCATCCCAGACATTGAGCATGACCTGCACTGGTTGCTGCATTTTATAAAAACGCTTGCCGAACAAAGAGACCAAAGGCTGCTCCCTCAACCCTGCACTCTGGAAGTGCGAGCACCTGTAGCTCCACAAAACCTGCCAAGCCAACAGCAAGGGAAAAAAGCTGGCTGGGGCAACTGCCATACGAGAAGTCTTTTTGTATGGTTCCCAACAGGCACCCGCCCAGGCGTTAACACCAGGACACTTACTGATTTCCAGACTTGTCCTCAGCAGCACCTTCCTTGGGTGCTTCAGATGTTTCAGATGCTTTTGCTTTTGCTTTGGCAGCTTTTGCCTTGGCGGATGCTGCGAGCTTCTGTCGACGTAATGATATGAGGATAATCGCGACATCCTTATAGAACTCCGGCGCTATGTAGCAATATCCAGACGATTGCTTGGCATAAATCTTTCTGGCCAGCTCTACGTTATGAACAACAGGAATTCCTTGCGCATCCAGTTTTTTTATTTCATCTTCAGCACGCAAATCTGTCGAAACCCCCAAGATCAAAGGAGCCCTATCCTTGTCTTTTTCATAGCAAACAGGAATCAAAATATGCTGGGGATTTGCCAATGCAAAGTTTGGCTTTCGACCTTTAACCATAGGAGCCTCCATAACTTCACGCATGGCAGACCGCCTGGCCGACTTCATTTCAGGCGACCCTTCCATTTCTTTTGACTCATTTTTGACTTCAGTGAAAGTCATCTTGTTCTTCTGCAAAAAGACAAAGGTCTCTATCATGAAGTCTATAGTGCCCACGACAATACCATAGATAATAAATATACAAGATGCATAAATAGTCATTTTGACGAGAATTGTAGAAAAGTAGTCGGGATTATTTACGAAGAGAAGGACGCCCAATCTTGAGCCAAAAACATCATAGATATATTTCAGAATAAATAATAAGGCCAAAAGTTCGAACACAACTTTAAGCGACTTGAAAAGAGCTACAGGTCCATAGGAATTCTTGAATCCGTTGGCAGGGTTCAGTTTGTCAAGCTTTATCCCAAACTCAGATGTATTGACAACCGATTTATTAAGAAGAACCCACTGAATAATACTGAAAACGAGTTTTACCACAAAAAAGAAAATGACAAAAAAAGAAATCTCACTCACCACCATAGAAACTTGGCACGCTATACCAGCAAAAAGAGCAACGTAGAAAAAATTCGAGAAGTTTAAAAACCAATATAAAAAGAAAAATATCATCAGACCGGTAAAGGCTATCAACTGTATTGTGGGATCAGCCAGCTGCGTTTTTGGAAATTGTCCCTTCTTTTGTAGGTCCTGCAATTTTTTGCTTGAAGGCGGGTATTTCTTCGGCTCACTGGATTCAGACATGGAACTTTCCCTTTATGCCTCTTCTTCATCCAGAACAACTGTTTCTGTTACAAAGCTTTCACTGGCAAGGTCTTCTGTACTGCATACTGTCAGGGTAGACAGTGCGCGCTGAAAGAACGTTTTCACCGCCTGCAAGTTTTGTTGGTTTGTGACAACAATGAGCGCCACATCTTCTGATGTTAAAAGAGAGATGACCTTATTTCGTGTAAACTGCCTGAAAGCAATCAACTCATCGACATTTTCATTCTGACCAGACACAAAACCCTGTACCTTTCCCAGATAGGACTCCGAAGGGACCAGAGCAACGACTTGCCTGGAAAGCATGAGAATTCTCTCGGTTATTTCATACTTGGCCTGGGGGCGTACTCTTGTGAACCAGTTGCTGCTGTCACTATCAATTTTTGACCAATAGATGACTGCCTCAAAAAAGCTCACCATATCAAGATAAAACTCAGGAGAGGACAGCATTTCCTTGACGATATCATGCACACGACCCATACCAATGGCCGACTCCACTTCACTTTTTATGGTTTCGCTTTGGCCTCCCAGGGCATCCAGAATGCTTTTTGTATGTTCAAGATTGTACTTTGCAACAACCCTGTTCTTCAGGAAGTAGCTAGCTATACGGCGTACGTTGTAATCAATGTTGTCGCTGTGATAAAAGACATCGTCATCCATAATGACGACATGACTGGATTCAACAGATCCTGGCGAATATGTGAAAATTTCAACATTGGAGATAGTGATACTGATGACATGCTCCATATTACTGTCAACATCCACTACAGGATGACCCAAAGGCACATTCCAGAGCTGATGCTCCATTTCCTTTGCTATTTTTTTTATGATCTCATGATGGTTTCTTTGCGCGACCTTGATGCTCAGAGTTGAAAACACGCCCTGGCTCACTTTCTCTTCCCCCGAGTCTTCTTCAGGCGGCTTGCCCTGATCTTTATATAGATAAAAAGCAAGAGCAGCAAGAGAGAGAGAAAGAGGAAAACACGATAGCAATAAATCGGTGTTACCAAGACCCAGAAACATTATAATGGCACTGAGAACAGACAAACTTTTCCAGAACTTATTGACCTGACCCAGCATCTGCCCAACAAATGCCCCTGTTTTCTGATATTCAGATTTTATTCTGGTCAAGTAGACGCCGCAGGCCATAGAAAGCAGCAAACTGGGTATCTGGGATACCAGTCCATCACCAATCGTCAATACAGAGAATTTACTGACAGACTCTGCCAGAGAGTAACCAAACTGATTGATTCCAACATATATCCCTCCAAATAAGTTCACGAGGCTAATAATAATGCCGGCGATGGCATCACCTTTCACAAATTTCATAGCGCCATCAAGCGATCCAAACAGCTTGTTTTCAATCCCCAGATCAGAGCGCAACATCTTGGCTTGTTCACCGGTGATAAGGCCACTCTTCAAGTCCCCATCAATTGTCATTTGTTTTCCAGGAAGCGCATCAAGAGAGAAACGAGCAGAAACCTCAGCCACCCTCTCCCCGCCTTTGGTCACAACAAGGAATTGTACAATGGTGATAATGATAAATATCAACAAACCAGAAAAGAGATTGCCGCCCATGACAAAACTGCCAACGGCCTCAATAACACTGCCGACATTTTCATTGGCAATGATGTTTTTTGTCGTTGCAATGGAAAGCAACAATCTGAAAGTTGTCAAAAGGAGAACAAACGTAGGTAAAAAGGTCACATTGAGAGGATTGTCGTTCTCTAAAGTGATCATCAGTAAGAGCGCAGAGCTGGTGAAGCTGACAAGAATGAAAATATCTATCACCGGGCCTGGCAGTGTTATCAGAATGATCGTGGGAAGTATAAGCGCAAGAACAATACTTCCAATGTTGAAAGAAAACTTATCCCCCGCTTTCATCAGAATTCATATACTCATGAGCCAATCTTTCTTTCGCCGCAGCCAAAATGGCGTCAACAGTAAAAGAAAAAACCTGCTTGTCGTTTTCAAACTCGAGAATCAGTTGGCCTTCCTCCACATACTGGTTCAGGCTGTATTCTGCATGCCTCTCTCCAAGGTGAGCCTGAAATGCCTTGCATACAAAATCAACAAATTCCCCCGAAGTCGTTACCTGGCGCAAAGCATCTACAACATGCTCAATCATCTCAATTTTGCACGCGTTCAGGTACTGGGCTGCCTCGTGCATAAAGGCATGTAACTGGCCAGAGTAGGTCTCGGACAAAACCACCGCTGCATTCTTTTCAAACGAGTCCAGCCTCGACGCAAGATGTGACTCATATTCTCCCCTGATGTGCTCTACTTTTTTTTTTCTTCTGCTCTCTCCCTCAGTGCCCGCTGCTTGGCAGCCGCCAGTATATGCTCCACCTCTTTCTTCGTGTGTTCGAAGAGCTCTTTGGAAGCCCTGAAATACTGGATATCTTCAGCTTTTATCAGCGCACTGTCTTCATCTTTCTTTATGGCAATAAACATGGCAAAAAACTCTGTGTGTCCGGGCAAGCAACCCTATCAGCAAGCACTCACCCCAAAAGGCTGTCATGACGGCCCGACCCAAGCCACCCCGCCACCAGTCCGAAGCCTGTCAGTCCGAAGCCTGTGCGACCGTCCACAAGACCACGAAACACCGCCACAGCGCCAACGAGACGCACTGGCGGGGTGGCAGATGCGCACTCCCGCACCGGGATCTCGCAATCGGCTGAAGGCGTTGCCCCCGGACGGCACCCGACATCGCAAGGACTCATCGTATATAACACAAAAAATACGAATTTCCAGCGTGCTCTGTCACGCATCCATGCTCGTCCCCATCTTGAGAACAGGATATACTGCGCGCCATCCAGGGTGGTTCACGCCCGGCTCAAATCCAACTGAACGCTGTCACTTTATGGAAAAGATCTACAATCCGGCTGCCATCGAGAGAGCCTGGTACACAACCTGGGAAGAAAGCGGATGCTTTGCACCATCCGGATCCGGCGCCCCCTACAGCCTCGTCATTCCACCGCCCAATGTCACCGGCAGCCTGCACATGGGGCATGCATTCCAGCAAACCATCATGGATGTGCTGGTGCGCTATCACCGCATGAAGGGCTGCCGAACCCTCTGGCAGCCTGGCACTGATCATGCCGGAATAGCCACACAGATGGTGGTGGAGCGCAAACTGACCGCAGAGGAAGGCAAAACCCGCCAGGATCTGGGACGCGAGGCCTTCATCAATAAAATATGGGACTGGAAAGCACATTCGGGCGGCTCCATCACAGGTCAAATGCGCCGTCTGGGTCTCTCGGTAGACTGGAGCTGCGAAAAGTTCACCATGGACCCGGCCTTCAGCAAGGCGGTCAACGAAGCCTTTGTGCAGCTGTACAGGCAGGGCCTCGTCTACCGGGGCAAGCGGTTGGTCAACTGGGACCCCGCACTGCGCACAGCCATCTCTGATCTGGAAGTGGATAATCGGGAGCAGAAGGGCAGCATGTGGTATATACGCTACCCTCTGGCAGACGGTGCCCGGACGGCCGCCGGCGAGGACTGTCTGACTGTCGCCACCACCCGTCCCGAAACCCTGCCCGGCGACACGGCCCTGGCGGTCAATCCGGAAGACCCCCGTTACAGCCACCTGGTCGGCAAGCATGTCCTGATTCCGCTGGTCAACCGGCGTATTCCCGTTGTGGCCGATTCCCACGCAGACAGCACGCGTGGCACAGGCTGCGTCAAGATAACACCCGCCCACGATTTCAACGACTACCAGGTGGGTCAGCGCTCGCAGCTCCCGATGGTCAACATCATGACCCGGGACGGTCGCATCCGGCGTCAGGGAGAAACTTTCAACAGCAAGGGGGAGCCGCTGGAGCTCGATGCCCCTGTCCCTGACATCTGTCACGACCTGCCTGTGGCCAAGGCGCGGGTCCGCATGGTCGAGGCTCTGGAGCAGGCAGGACTGCTCGAAAAAATCGAAGACCATGGGCTCACAGTCCCCCGTGGTGATCGCTCCGGCGCCATTATCGAGCCACTATTGACCGACCAGTGGTTTGTCCGCGCAGCCCCCCTGGCCGAGCCTGCGATTGAGGCCGTCAAAAATGGTGATATCCGGTTTATTCCCCAGCAGTACGAAAACATGTACTTTTCCTGGATGAACAACATCCAGGACTGGTGCATCTCACGCCAGCTCTGGTGGGGGCACCGCATCCCCGCCTGGTATGACGCCGATGGCAAGGTTCATGTTGGCCTGAACGAGCAGGAAATACGCCAGCAACAAGGCCTGGATGCCGGAGACAGTTTGCGCCAGGATGAAGACGTTCTGGATACCTGGTTTTCTTCAGCGCTCTGGACCTTCGCCTGCCTGGGCTGGCCAGAATCCAGCGACAGGCTACGTCAGTTCCATCCCTCCGAAGTGCTGGTGACCGGCTTTGACATCATCTTCTTCTGGGTGGCCCGCATGATCATGATGACGCTCCATTTCGTGCGGGATGAGCAGGGCAAACCACAAGTTCCGTTCAGAAACGTCTACGTCACCGGACTGATACGTGACGACAAAGGCCAAAAGATGTCCAAGTCCAAAGGGAATGTTCTGGACCCGCTGGACATGATTGACGGCATTGACCTTCCAGCGCTGCTGGCCAAACGTTGCAGCAACATGATGCAACCGCAACAGGCGGTCCGTGTTGAACAAGGTACCCGCAAGGCTTTTCCGGACGGCATCGCCGCCCACGGCACTGATGCCTTGCGTTACACACTCTGCTCCCTGGCCTCCACCAGTCGCGACATCAACTGGGATATGAAACGGCTGGAAGGCTATCGCAACTTCTGCAACAAGATATGGAACGCCGCCAGCTATGTGCTGGCCAACACCTGTGACCAGGACAGCCTGGCAACCGACGTCTCACCCGGGCTGGCAGAACGCTGGATAGTCTCCAGGCTGCACCGTCTCATAGGCCAGCTGGACAAGAACATGAGCAGCTTCCGGCTTGATCACGCCAGCAATAATCTGTACGACTTTATCTGGAACAGCTACTGCGCCTGGTACATTGAAATATCCAAGCCCGTCCTGCAGAACGACAAGGTACCGCAAGACAGGGCAAGGGCCACGCGGCAAACACTGCGCCAGGTGCTGGAAGTCATCCTGCGTCTGACGCATCCTTTCATGCCGTTCCTGACCGAGGAGCTGTGGCAACAGATAAGGCCAGCGGAGCCGGAGCAAGCACAGCTGCTGATGGCCGCGTCCTGGCCTCAGGCGAATCTGGAGCGGATCGATCCTTCGGCAGAAGAGGAAATGTCCTGGATTCAGGACCTTGTGACTGCTGTGCGCGCTGTACGTGCGGAAATGAATATCAGCCCCGGCAAACCGCTGCAGATTCTGCTGCGCAACCTGTCTTCTTCCGAGCAACAATGGCTGCACAAACACCGTGACCTGCTGGTGCATCTGGCCAGACTGGAAGATATAAAAACTCTTGAGCCAGACGCAGAAGCGCCCATGTCGGCCACGCGCCTGATAGGCGACACAGAACTTCTGGTGTGTCTGGCTGGAGCCATCGACCAAAAAGGAGAGCTCGCCCGACTGTCGCGCGAAGAAGATCGCCTGGCAAAAGAAGTCGACCGTCTTGAGAAAAAACTGGGCAACAAACAATTTATTGAACGGGCGCCGTCTGAGGTTGTCGCCCGGGAGAACGCCAGGCTGACCGAAGCCCGAACAGCGAAAGACAGGGTCAGTCGACAACGCAGTGCCATGGAGACTATGGAATAAGGCCCTGGCCAGGACGACAAATCCCGTCTGAAGCCGCACCATCCTGGACTTTCTGTTACAGTCAAAAACTGACCGGAGCAGTAACGGGCCCACCGGCGCGTTACTGCTCTCTCTTTTTCGCCGTCTGAAGCCGACCGATGGAGGTATTTCATGTCAGGCAAAATGGGTACACAGCTGGGACGTTTTATAGCGCTGGCCACGTTTCTGGTAGCGACCATGGCACAGTCCGGCGTGACACACGCAGCGAGCGAACAGCCCGATCTGAAAAGCGTCAAGGCAAGGGTGCAGGACAGCCTTCAGCAAGTAAACAAGTCGCTGTCGCTTGAAAGTCTGGAAGCCACGTCGGTGACTGGTATTTTCCAGGCCATGCTGGCTTCAGGTGAGCTGTTATATTTCTCTGGCGACGGCAAACACCTTTTCACCGGAGATCTTGTCGCCCTCACAAAGACCGGGCCAATGAACCTCACTCAGGCCTTTCGCAAAAATATGGCGCATCAAAAACTGCCAGCAGTAAAAACCGCTGCCGTCTTTCCTGCTGAAGGCCAACGTCAGGCCCTCGTGTATGTCTTTTCGGATGTCGACTGTGGCTACTGTAAGCAGCTGCATAAGGAGATACCGCAGCTGACTGAGAAAGGAGTCGAAGTCCGCTATCTTGCTTTTCCCCGTGGCGGCGAGCGGGCACCGGCCTGGGCAAAGATGGAGTCCGCATGGTGCAGAAAAGACAAGAAAGACAAGATCGCAGCACTGGACAGCCTGATGGACAGCAAAACCATCGCCTCAGCCACCTGCGACAACTCGCCTATCCAGTCTCACTATGATCTGGGCCGCAAGTTGGGCGTCACGGGCACACCAAGCCTTTTCCTGGAAGACGGCAGCAACATCCCCGGCTACAGACCTGTATCCGAACTGCTGAAGTTGATAAAGCCGCAAAAACCATAGCGACTGACTCACCAGCGCCCTCACACAATATCCCTTTGCTTTTTCCGGAAGCTGACACAGCTGTCAGCTTTCGGGAATCACCTCCTCAGGTTTGTGCTCTCAGGAAGACCGACAATCACAACTTGCACCAGAAGCCCTCCGGACGTGCAAGCACAAGAGGAGAAGACTCTCATGCACACGCCTGCCGCAACCGGGCCCAGGCCCGCTGTCACCCCGCATGCCAGCCGCTTCACCAGCCCGGAACCCTCTGCTGCTGTCTCCTCTTGCAAAAGGCTTGTTGCACGTCAGCGTGAGGCGGGCGACTGCCGCGCCTCGACGGGCATTACGGAACCTTCCTGCCAGCTGTGCACTTCCCGGACTGGCGGTGCGATTGCCTTGCAACCGCAACGAGGACTGCGCTTGCTGCTGTCTTACCCTGACAAGGACGCCATTCGCCTGATGGTCGACGGTTGTTTACTGGTGGCCGAGCGCGGCTGGACCCGGTACGAGGCGCGCGAACCGGGCAGTCTCGACAGTCTGATTCTGGGATGGGCGTACCTTGTGAGTCGTTTGACGAAAATAGCAGAAGACACAACGACAACAGGCCTGGATCTGAACAAGGATTTCGTCACTGGCCTGCACAAGGCCTTGTCAAATCACTATCCGGCTGCTCGCCAAAGTGCCTTGTTGCAGCCTGCTCGCGTCGACATTTGTTGCGCCCTTCCCTTGTGTCATACCTCACTGCCTGGCGTCTGGTATCCGAGTGATGGCGGATTTGGCGAAGCAGAACAGGAGTTCAGGCTGTTCATGAATCAGTCTGCCGAGACCCGCTTGACGGCCGACAAGGAATCTGGCCCTTTCAATCTGTTGTGGAGCTTGAGAAAAGCGACACCAGGTCACCCGAAACACCTTTTCTACGGACTCAGTCCGGGTATGGCACAGAGATTGTGGAGCCTCGCTGATCATCCCGGAAAGGTGTTCAGCCTGTTGCACAGCCAGCTCCCCCCAAGCCGATCTGTTGCGGAGGCCGCTTTTAACACGATAAAGAGGGTGATGAGTCTGGATATCCGTAATTATCTGTGTTTCGTGACGCCCGGCCAGCAGCTGCATACGGCCTGCCTGAGTTTTATTCTCGACAGGCTGTCTGCGGATCTGTCAGCCGCAAACAGTGACGAGGACGTTCTTCGGGCGCTGGTGATTATGGCGAGGGCTTTCAATCTGCTGCATCCCTTTCGCTCTGTCAATGGTCGTACCGCCATGCTGATGCTGCAATACGCGCTCATGGCCTATGGGTATCCGCCTGCGACCCTGGAGGACCCCAATGTTTTCTTTCTGCACTCTGTGCCCGAAATGCTTGCCGCCCTCCAACAGGCTCTGGCGCAGACAAGGGCTTTGTTGTCATCCTCGGCAAGCCATGGTTACTCCGATTGTCACGGCTATCCCATCTTCGCACCGGATCCCTGGTCGCTCGCCTGGCGCAAGCTTGTCCGGCGCGCAGGACAAGAATCCACAGAGACGAACGCCGACGCATATCCCCACTTGCTGCCGGGATACAGGCGGCCGGCAGCCGGCACCACGTCTTGCCAGCCCGGCACCCAGGCCATGGTGCGCCGGGTGCGACGCCACTCGGCATGAGTTTTGATAAAGCACGGAGGGGCTGGCACAACGAATCCGGCAAGAATCGCTCACTCCTGTTCGCAAATCCTGTGCGCTCGGTGTATGTTTGCACTTTTTTTGCAGGGGCGCGCGGTGGAGTATGAGGTGGAGTATGAATTGTCCCACAGGCTGGATGCCTGCGGCTTGTTTTGTCCGGAGCCGGTGATGTTGTTGCACAGGGCGGTCAGGGAGATGGCAACGGGCGAGGTGCTGGAACTGATAGCCAGTGATCCTTCCACGCGTCGGGACGTTCCCCGGTTTTGCCTGTTCCTTCAGCACGAATTGCTGGTAAACGAACCCCGTGGCCAGGACTTTTGCTATCACATTCGCAAACGTGGCTGAGGGCATGGTCCATGAACCTCCCCCCGTGTGAGGGGGGAGAGGGCGCAAGTGCCGGAAGATGGAATATGGCAGTCCCGGGAGACAAAAGCGCCGGGGGGGCAGCCGTAGACGGGCGGCCCCTGCCTCAGCGCTGCAGCAGTTGGCTGAGGTGTTCCATGGTTTCCGGGTCACCGGATTTGAGCCTGTTGGCTATCAGGTGATGAAAGAAGTAACGAAAGTGTGGATTATGCTGCACCGGGCACAGGCAAACGTCTCCCGGCAGAACCGGCGTTGCCTGAGCTTGATCGGTATCGGCCACCATGGCCTGAAGCCGGCCATCGGACATCAGCTGCCAGCTGGTAACGGGCTCCAGCGTCAGGGCATCAGGCTGGTGACCAAAGAAAGCAGCATGGGTCCCTATGTTGTCAGGTATTTCCTGGACAGGGTGCTTGTCTGCTTCCTCCGGCGCTGAACCGAACCAGGCACTGGCAGCCTGGAGCTCGGCGGTCTTGTGCGTGGGGGGCTCGTAGAAGAGATGATCGGTGCGGTGGTCGTAATAGCCTTCCCAACGTCCGTTCAAAGGATCTGTCAACTGCTTTGCCGATACCAGCTGTCCGAGCCAGGGAATCATGCCCTCGACCTCGCCGTTGCGGCGTAAAGCCCAGCAGAGTATTTTCATACTGAAGATTTTACCGGGTGCGCTGTCGTTACTGTAAAGCATCTCCAGGCCATCGAGCTCTGCTGCCAGGCGAATGATACGGTTGGCCCCGATAGTGCCGGCTTTGCGGCCAGAAAAAATATCAACAACATTGTCGCTGCTGCGCGGTCCTGGCATGTGTCGCATCCTTGTGATCATTGTTGGGCCTTGTTTCTATCACTCTAGCCCGGATGCTTGGCTACAGCTTTGGTTATGCCCGTTATTCTCAAGTAGATCAGCGCGGTGCGCCATTGGCGGTGGAACAGACGGGCTGTAGTGCTTGCGACTCTGCCAGCGGCCTTCTCTCCCAGTCCTGCGCCCCTGCCAGATGACCCCAATCGCTCAACTTTGTAGCCATCCCCCTCCTCAGAAAGATCATCGCAAGGCGTGCGCGACTGTCTTGTGGAAATGGCTACGCGCATGAACTTCTTTCTTGCCTCGTCCCCGTGTTAGCATGGCCGTCATTTTTGCTGGTCTGTCCGACAAGGACAG
>Ga0209022_1003421_pt1 | contig 11231 bp, 11 predicted proteins | sample PinacodermPK_FD_187300 | JGI IMG/M metagenome (GOLD analysis project Ga0209022, IMG submission 187300) | Host-associated microbial community of the marine sponge Aplysina aerophoba from Gulf of Piran - sponge pinacoderm, lysed by proteinase... | ecosystem: Host-associated > Porifera > Sponge >...
AAAGCCGGTCCACGCATCTGGGGTTGGGCGAGGCGAACCGGGCATCAATATGGCTGCTGCGTCAACCGCAGGCGCTCGAAGAACAGAAAGGCTGCATTGTCCTCAAATCCGCCGAGGCCCTTATGTCCAGCGACCTCAGCATGTCGGGGTGCGACAAGTCCAGCTCGCTCATACGCCTGACAGGTCTCTCTGCAGGCTCACCGGCATGGCGGCGTCCGCTGCCTCGCGAAGCGTGGCGGTCAGCCGTTGTCCAACCTCCGGGAACCGCTGCAGTTCGATCGTGGCCCTATCCTCCGGGGGGTTGCGTCGCAAGCCGGCGGCAACAAGGGCTCGACGAAAACCGGCATGACGTCCGGTACCTGGCGAGGGACGGCATACGGGAGATGGTCGCCGCGGCCTTCGAGCGCGGCGACGGCGACTCTGTTCAGCCCCACGCCCAAGGTCACTGCACGAACCGCAACCGCCCGATCATCGGCTGGCCGGCCCAATGGTGGTCCATCCTCGTGCGCGAGCCAGGCCGCAATTGCGGCAAACCCGGGCGGTTTCGAAGGATCATCCACCTGCTCCAGGACGTCACCGACCGGCTCCGATCCACAAATATGCTAGGATATTAACTGAGACTGGCTCCCCGCGTCAGCGGGGTATTTTGCCAACCGGCCTACATGGTCGGGAGATCCCATCGCCCCGCCGCTGTGGGGATTTAAAGCACGAGCTTTGTCAGGGCACTGACAGAGCCCCTAGGCAGGTGTTTTATGTCCTCACAGCTTTTTGCTGTCGGTCCAGGTCAGGATACGACCGCGACCGCACACTCCCCGGCCGTTCGGCGCATCGGTCAGCACGCTCGTATCGCGTCTCCGCGGCGCCGGCGTCACCATCCCACGATCGTCCCTCAAAGCGGTCAGAAAAGCGGTCATAGCGCCCGTCGAGGCGCCGATTCCTACTTGGAAGTGCCTCTAAGTACGTCCGGATGTTGGACGTACTCAATGGCTCCATTCAGTAACCTCGCCCACCATTTCCGTCGGCTTTTTGCTGAGAACCACGCCCGTTGCATGCTCATTTCAGTACGTGTGTGCGGTTATGACAGTGCCTATCCCAACATTTGTTCTTGGGTTGGCGATTTCTCAAACCGGTCAGAGACCCGGTCGGAGAATCGCCCCCGACTGGGATGACGGGGGGTGCTCGCATGGACCAGAAACCACCCCGGCTCACCGCCGCATTCATCAAGTCCATCGACCGGCCGGGTCGATGGGGCGACGGACGCGGCGGCAACGGCCTGAGCATCATCGGCTACACCACCGCCGACGGCGGCATCAACCTGGCCTGGTCGCAACGCATCCTCGTCGACGGTACACAGCGAACCTTCGGGTTGGGCCGGTGGCCAAACATATCCCTGACCGTTGCCAGGAAACGTGCTTTCGAGAACATCAGGAAACGGGACCTGGGCGAGAACATCCGGGAACCGAAACGCCATATACCCACCCTGGGCGAGGCCTTCGACCGGTACATCGCCAACCATACCCCCGAATGGACACGCAAAGGCGAGCGCAGGGCGAAAGAGATCGCATACAGATGGAGCCGCTCCAGGCAGTACTGGCACTCCATGCTCTCCAAAAAGGTCCCAGCCGTCACCCACGATGACGTGATCGACATACTCCGCGACGACTGGCACAACCGTCCTGCAATGGCCGCGCGCGTGCAGAACCATCTCTCCCAGGTGTTAGACCAAGCCGTTCAGATGGAGATCCGCGCCAGCAACCCAGCAGCTCGACGATTTGTTGTCAGAACCCTGGGCCAACAGCCGGAAGGTAAAAACCATCCGGCCGCTCCATATCAGAATCTCGGCGGTTACCTCGCCAAGATTCGGGACTCCGATTTTTGGTGGGCAGAGAAGTATTGCGTGATTCTCCTGGCCTTAACCGAGGACCGGAGCGGCGAGCTCCGAGAGGCAGTGTGGGACGACGTCGACTGGGACAAAGAGACTCTGACCATTCCAGCGGAACGGATGAAAGCCGGCCAGCAGCATGTGATCCCGTTGTCCAGACAGGCGCTGGAGATCCTCCGATTTGCCGCTAGCAAACCGAGACATTCCAAAGGAACGATCTTTCCACCCCAACGAGGCGGCGTTTTCATGGCCAGGGGCCGGCTGTCAATTATCACAAAGAGACTCGGCCTCCCTTTCGTGCCCCACGGCCTACGAGGATCTTTCGCCAACTGGGCCGCTGAACACGAAAACGAGGAATACCGACTCCTCGCCAAGATTTCCATCGCCCACACCGTAGACAGCAAATCGGACCGGTCGTACATCACAACCGACGTCCTCGAAAAACGCAGGCGGATGCTCCAGGAGTACGCCGATTTCCTCGGACAGACCTGCGGGTCTTTCATCGCACCAAAGGACCAGGACCGCGATGCCACTGACCCGGACGGCCGGCAGTCTTCTTTCGACCAGCAGCCTTCGTTCGGCCGGCAGCCTTCTTTCGACCAGCTGTTCGCCTTCGAAAAAACCGCGTGAGACCTATCGCATGACCGAACTGCGCCAACGCGTGACCCCAGTTGTCACGACGAACATCAAACCGCACACCGATCCAGATACTCGGACCGAGGCGCTTGCCGCGGGAAATCAGCCAGCTACGGCACGTTCCCCGCCGTGGTCGCTGCCAGCGACCGACCAACATGGTCGTATGGACCACCCGCCACCATCACAACGTACAGAACAAGCGAGGACATCAAAATGTCACACCAACCCACTAACCATCACCCGCACCTGATTCCCAGCGAACTGGGCGCCGCCCTCAAGCTGATACGAGATTCCGACGCTTGGTGGGCGGAGGTCTGCTGCTTACTTTTCATGGCGTTCACGGTCACCCGCTCCAGCGAGGCTGGATCAGCGACCTGGGACGAGATCGACTGGGAAACCAACACCTGGCACATCCCCGCCGCCCGCATGAAAGGAGGACGCCCCCACGCTGTCCCCCTGTCCTCCCAGGCCATGGAGATTTTGACCTACGCCAAAGCACGCACGAACGGCGATGGGCCGATCTTCCCTGCCAAACGCAGCGGCAAATGCCTGGCTTCCGCCAGGCTTTCCGCTCTCATGCGCCGGCTGGGAATACCCGCCACACCCCACGGGATCAGGTCCAGCTTCATAAACTGGGCCATGGAACGCCCCGAGATCGTGGCCACCACCGCATACCAAGTGCTGGCCTTCAAGCTCCATCCCCCCGACTTGGCAGCGTTTCTGGACGGCGAAAGCTTCCGAGAACGGAGACGCGTCATGCAGATGTGGGCCGATTATCTCACCGCGACCATGGGACCCGTGGCGCCGCAGTAACGCCGGGCTCACGACCCAACACAAGATTTCGATGCGCGATATGCCGAATATCGCGCATCCACCAGTTGTAGCAATCGCCCGGCCAGGTCAGGCTACGGCACGTTCTCCATGCCGTGGTCGCTGCCCACGATGGGCAGGTAGATGCGCAGCGTCACCTGGACGTTGGCGTGGCCCAGCCAGGCCGAGACCACGTTGAGCGGGATCCGGCCGACCATCAGCCAGTGCCGGGCGGCGCTGTGGCGCAGGCTGTGAGCGCCCGGGCGCCGTTTCCCGGTCCCGGGCGACTCCTCGTCGAGGTCCGCCCACCGGATGCCGTCGGAGATGTGGCGCAGCGCCGTCCGCATGCCGATGGCCACCACCTTGTCCCGCGGCGACCGGTTGGCCGGCCAGTTGGTGAAGAGCTGCACCAGCTCCGGGTGCAGCCGCACCGTCCGCGCCCGGCGGGTCTTTGAGCGCCGGACCAGCAGCGTCGCCGGCTCGCCGGCGTAATCGAGGTCCCGCCACTCGAGCTCGAGGACCTCGGAGACCCGCAGACCGGTGCGCCACATGATGAGGGCGGCGGTGCGGGCCTGGTGGCGGTTGTGGGACGCCAGCGCGTCGAGGAGGCGCTGGACTTGGTCGGCGGTCCAGTAATGGGGTACATCCATGCCGGCATAGTAGACCGGAAGAACTCTGCCAGAAAGGGGCGCAGTGTCAGCAATCGCCCCGAGCGGAACCAACGGCCAGGCGGCCGAAAGTGGCAGAGTTCGGCCCAAACTCTGCCACCACCAAGTGAGCACAGCTGCGTGTCCAGCTCAGGAACAGGATCTTGGCCCGAGTCGGAAAGGGTTCGGGCGTGCATCCTGCAGGGTAGCTCTGGCAGAGGCGCAGACGCGACAGCAGCCGGCCCCCTCCAGTAGCGTCACGTTGGAAAACGCCCCTCTGTTACCGTCGCACAATCTCAACCTGCTGGATTGCACCGGACTATTGCGGCGCCATCGCGCTGTGATAGTGTTGCGGCAAATACAACCGGAGATACAGCATGGTTGAGTTCCTCACCACCACTGGGATTTCTGATCGATTAGAAAAACTCATCAAGTCCGCCCGAGAAGAAATTACCCTCATCAGCCCTTACTTGAAGGTTAATGAACGGTTGCTGGGTTTCATAAGAGATGCGGACCTGCGACGGGTACGGCTTACCGTAATTTACGGCAAGCGCGACATGACATATGCAGAACGAGAATGGATAAGCGGGTTGACCACTCCGGCCGAAACCTGGTTCGTTACCAACCTGCACGCGAAATGCTACCTGAGCGAAGACGCGGCCATCATCACATCAATGAACCTGTATGCGTTCTCAGAACAGCACAATGACGAGATGGGCATCTATGTGAGCCGTAGCCAAGAGCCGGAACTCTACCAAGAGATCAGGGAAGAAGCTCTACGGCTACGTCGTACGGCCGCTCCAGGACAAGGCGCTCCAACTGAAACCTCGCCTCCAACCTCCCCAGACCAACCGCCTGCTGCCAAACTTGACCAACGGGATAATCCCACTGGCTACTGTATTCGTTGCCGGGATCCCGTGCCGCTAGATCCCGAGAAACCTTATTGCAACCAACATTACCGAATTTGGGCACGGTACGGGGACAAAACCTACGAGGAAAAATTCTGCCACAAATGCGGGGAAGAGCGCACTACAAGCATGGCAAAGCCTTTGTGCCTTGCGTGCTTCAGACGTGGATAACACGGATGCCGCTGTAGCCTAACAGCCACAGGCAAACGCAACCGCCTTAGCAGGCTGGTTCCGAATACGGCAGCCGGACATTCCGCAAAGGACCACCGGGATACCTCAGGCAAATGGTGAAAAGAGCGGGTGTCAATGGCGGCGGCAAAACGTACCGCTGTAGCTGTGCGAAGTAAAGCCGTACCACCGATATGATGCCTAGGCCAACCCCGCCTACCGACACCTGAACGGCACCATGTGAAACGCCGCGGACATTAAGCCAGTGATCGCCAGCGTGTGGGGGCCACGGCGGCCGCCCACCGGTGCAGCAGCGCCGCGGTGTCCTCCAGCGGCCCCACCTGGGAACGGCAACCTTAGTCTGGCCACACCGTCACCAAGATCATTGCTTAACCCGATTCCCGACTCACCCAAGCTGGCACTCAGAACTGGGCCGGCGGCGATGATCCGCCACCTCCAACCTTGACCGTCCAAACTGTCGTAAATGACGCAACCGTCACCAACGGGCCTACAGCTCTGGAACACCTCCGCGAGGGGACCCACCTCCGGGGAACGCGGCACATAGAGCCACTGTGTACTGCAACTACAGGCCACACGACTTCGCCAGCATCGCCGTGCGCTCCGATGATACGACCCACCGAAACCGAGGGAACCCTACCCGTCAGGCGGCTATAATCGCATCCCTGAGCGCTCACCCGAGCGAACCGGCGGTGAATATGCAAACGATAAACGACGACCCCGCCCGACGACTCCAGGAGATACAAAGGCTCGAGCAGGATCTGGAGAAACTCCAGCAGCAGCTCGCGGATGACGCCGCCACAACGCGTCAGGCCCTGAACAACTTTGCCCACCTTCCCGACCTGGGGCGCCTGCGTGAACTGATAAAAGAACAGGAACTGGAGAAACTGCCCAACTTCGACCTCATGCAGGTCATACAGCACAACCTCTGGCAGTACGAGCATATCCACTCCAACATCGTCAGCTGGCTGCTGGACCCCCAAGAAAGCCACGGAGCGGGTTCGCACTTCCTCAAAAACTTCCTCTTCCGAACCTGTCAGTCCGCCGGGCGGCTGGGCATATCTGCAATCACTCCCGCCGCCATCCATGCCGTCGACTGGTGTACCACAACCGTCATCGCCGAGTGGCGCAACATCGACATCCTCATCCTGAACCGAGAGGCCCGTTTCGTCTGCGCCATCGAGAACAAAATCTCCGCCCCAGAGGGAATCGACCAAAACTACCTGAGCCAACTCACCCGGTACCGCCAGCTCCTGAACGAGGAATTCCCCGATTACACGAAGCACCTCGTTTTCCTGGACTTCAAGGCCGGACTTCCTTCCGAGCCGGAACGAGCCTACTGGACGCCCGAGAACTACGCCACCATCCTCCAACTCGTGGAACAGACCGTCGAGCAGAACCACGCCGCCCTACACGAGCACGTCCGCGCTTTCATGCAACAATACGCCTTCACACTGAGGAAGAGAGGAAACGCCGTGCCCGAATCAGACCAACTCGCCCAGCAAGCTCGCAACACTTACCTCAAAAACCGAGACATGGTCGAGTTCCTTTACCGCCACAAGCCAGATTACCTCAGCGAAGGCAAACGCCTCATCCGACAGATTATCGCAAAGCACCAGGATTGGATCCCGGAACGCGAGACCACTACTCTCATTCGCTTTCGCCCCCGCGAGTGGAGCACCTTCCCTGCCATGAACACCGGAACCGGGTGGCCCCCGTCCGAAGCGCTGATGCTGTTTGAATTCCGGTTCTACAACGACTTCATCGCGCTCCAACTCACCACAGGACTGGGATCGAACGAAGACATCCGAAACAGGCTCATCAACACCGCCGCCCGGAACCCCCAGACGTTCAACCGCGCCGGCGCCGACACCGGCAATTGGATAGCCCTGGACGTCAGGGAAGACATACTGGACGACCACGACCTAGCCAATTGGGACGACCCCTGTGTACCCGCCAAGCTGGAAGCGTGGGTGAAGGACTTTGCCGAAAACCACCTCCTGGACTTGAATGAGGCCATCGTCAACTGCCTGCGTGAGTATCACGCCGAGCATACGAACCCGTAGCGCCAGCGACACCGCTGCTCCACGATCATTCCACTTCAGGACCTGCTGATTTTCACTCCGGCGCCGTGACTCCAGTACCAAACACTGGCCGCAGACACTTCAGGGACATCGACATAACCTGTAAGAGGATCTCACGACGGTCACGGCCGTTGCGTCTCCGTGCGCGCGCCAGCGTCTAGTTCAGGTCGACGCATGCTACACCAAGACTGAGGTCAAGGACGTTGGCCCAGCCCCAGGGCACGGCTTACCCGGGCGACCTTTGCCGGCGGCCAGTGGCAGGGACACTGCACCAGACCCCGGTCGGAGTAAAGCCGATGGCCACACCCCTGGCTGCACTCAACCAGCTCCACCAGGTCCAGGTCCATCGACGAGGCCAAGATAGCCGCCGGCGACGTACACCGGACCTGTTCTAAAAACCCCAAACGCGCGTAGGGAGCATCCCAGGACGCACGCTGGGACTGTTGAGGTCCCTTTTTTCTTGGTCGCTGGGCGGCCGTCCTGGGCCTTATGGGAGCGGATCTCGGCCAAAATCCTTGACAAGTGTAGGTGGATTGCCTACACTGACATCAGTGCCAGGCAGTGATGCTCCGGAAGCGTCACGCACTTGGCACTCTGGTTTTTAAGGCCGATCCTCGCCGTTCCCTTCATCCTCAGGCTCTATATAGTGGAGCCTTTCCGGCATACGATGAAGGCCATGCCAGGGGAAGGTTCCCGTTGGATCAGTAAGTTCCTGAGTCTTGCTCCTCACGATGTTATAGTACCGAGCGATCGCCCTGAGATAGAAATCATCGGGGTAGGGATCGCTAAATAACTCGGCCTGCTCGTACTGCCGGATCACGCCGGCCACCATGTCAGCGAGCTGGATCCCCATCGTGTATTTGGAGTCGACGAAGTAAGGCGTATCCACCACATTGGCCATGAACTGCCCTTCACGGTGCCTGTTCAGGTATCCCTCGAACTTCGCCGATAAGCCTCCATATTGGCTGCCGTCGCCATCGACCAGAACTACGGCCATGGATTGTGAGCCAGCTATCAAAGCGTTAACACGCTGTAGGATATAGCGGTATTGACGCGGCAGATGGATGGTGCTGCGCGGGATCTCCCTCTCGGGCTTTTCCATGATCACAGCAAAAACGGTCAAGGGAAGGTTTCGCATCTGGTCGAAGATGCTCTCCACCAACTCGCGGAGCTCCGGCTTTCTGTTGAAGGTCCCTCTGTTCAGAAGGGAATTCGCTTTCAACTCCACGCCGGCGCGCTCGTCGCCCAGCAAAGAGCGCTTGATGTTGAATATCTGACGACTGATGTTCCGAGACTCGCTCTGCGGGAAACAGACGGCCGCCAAGACCGGGCGCGTAGTCGGGTCATTGGGATGCGGGTGGCCACTCTCATCGATGAACACGAGCATGACAGGCTCCTGGGCAAAATGAGGGCCGCGTCTGCGAGGAATGCTTACGCGGCTCATCGGAATGCAATTGGACAGGCCTGTTAATTATACTGTGTTGGACACCGGCAGCCGGCCCAAGGCCGTAACAACGTCCTGGTAGCCTCATTTCAGCGTATGTACGCCGCCCGGAGGAGCGTTAACGCGGGGTGCCACCTCAGCCCTGCTCCTCAGCAAGTTCCGCCGCACGGCGCGCCGCGCGTTCCTCGTAGGAAATAACCTCCGGCGGTTCAGGTGGCTCAGCGAAAACCTCGCGGCCGAGGACCTCATGGCGGTACATCCGGTCGTAGTACACAATCCTGTCGACCCGCCTCAACAGGAATATCGCGCCGAGATCGCCTGGGAATGTTGGCACGTCCGGAATGTCGGAGGCCGCAACCACCTTGGGTTGGATTAGCAGGCGCTCCATGTTCGCCCCGTCCACCCGCCACATCGCCAGCTCTCCGAACTCCGATACCGGCGGTTGGATCAGGTTGGCCAGGGACACAGCGACAGCGTCCGACGTGGTGCACTGGATGAACATCTTGTGGACCGGCTGATTGAACGAGGCGGCCGAGACGTCGACAGCGACGTCGCTCTCGGCGGTGATGCAATCGGTGAGAAACCCTGTCGAGCGAGTGTTCGGCCCTCACGCAGCCGCGTCATCCGAAGGTCGTGGAGACCGAAGTTCCAGGAGAATCCTGATGACGCCGAAGCCAGCCGTCGTCATGGTCGCCGCGCGGCTCGGCTTCGTCCAGCCAAGGCTGGAGCCGGCCACCGACCCCGACTACCTCAGGGAACTCACCAGCCAGTTGCCGGAACTCCTGCTCTTCGACGAGACCTGACGGCAGGAAATCGACGATGGCGCAAACCCGCCGTCCCAAAAGTCGGGGCGGCCGGTCGCCTTGCGGGACTCCAGCGCCCCGAATTCCCGCGCCACGCAGCCCCTGTAGCCCTGCAAGCCGCGGACAGGGAAATGGTCCACCGACTGTGCCGGAGCGCCTCTCCGCAGCCCCAGCGCAAGATTTGGGCTGCTCCTGAACAGCCGCTACAATGTCCCCGCACGATGCCGTTCACCAACAGCAGCCAAGGGCACGATGACCAGCAACACTGAACAGGAAGCTTTCAGCCTCGTCATAGAGCGCCAGAAGGGCGGCGCATCTGAGAACGACATCAGGTTCGCGTTCCAAACCTTCATGGTCACCGCCGGATTGGCGAAAGCCGACGACATGTCCACCGAAGGGCCGCCAGGCCTCGGCAATCCAGGCCGTATGGACCTGTACGTCCACAACACCTGCATCGAGTTCAAGACCAACATCCTACAAGGAGGACAACCCCATGGTGGGTACGTCTCCCAACTGGATGGGTACATTGAAAACCTGCTCAAAGCCGGCACCGGCGTGCGGAACGGCATCCTCACTGACGGCGTCCACTTCTTCCTGCGCCGTATCGGCGAGGAAAAACTGCCCCTGCGGCCCTACGGGGCGTTGCAGACATTCGACCGGCCTCAACAGTCGGTCAACGTACGCGAGTACCTGCACAGCATCATCTCGGCCCCAGCCGAAAGCATCAGCCCCACGGCAGAGAGCCTCGAAAGGTTCTTCGGCACCAACTCCGACGCGTTCCGAGCAAGCAACCTTCTGCTGAAGGAAGCCTACGATGCTCACCACGATGACCCCACCGTCGCGGTAAAGCGCCGCCTCTGGCAGGACCTCCTGCAGGTGGCGCTGGGCAAGGACGCCGCCACGGCCGGTGACGAAAGCGACTGGCTGTTCATTCGGCACACCTACATCACCAGCCTGATCGCTGTCATCATGCAGCAGCAACTGCTGGGCGACGTGGCCCACCTCGCGGCCGAACGTCCCGACGATTTGCTAAAGGGGCGCATCCTGGCTGAACAGTCCGACCTGCACGGCATCATCGACGCCGACCTGTTCACCTGGCCAACCGAGGTCGGCGAAAGCACCTACCTCCGTGAAATCGCCCAAGTCGTGGAGCAGTTCGACTGGAAACAGGACGCCAACGAGGTGGGACCCACGCTGTACCAGAACGTGATCACGCAGGACGAACGCAAGAAGCTTGGCGAGTACTACACCCCACGCTGGCTGGCAAAGGAAATCACCCAAAAAGTGGTCGACGCCCCACTGCACCAGCGGGTGCTGGACCCAGCCTGCGGCAGCGGCACGTTCATTGAGACAGCCGTTGAACGGATCCTTGACCACTCCGGCAACCTGTCAGCGACAGAAACGCTGCGGAAGCTGCAGGACAACGTGGTAGGAATCGACATCCATCCGGTGGCAGTCCAGCTCGCGAAGGCCTCCTGGGTCATGGCCGCCGCCGGCACAATCCGAGCTGCCCGTGACGAGGACGCCAACACAGGCGCAGTCAGCGCCCCCGTCTACTTGGGCGACTCCATGCAACTGCGTTACGACACTGGCACGCTGACCGCCAGCCAATCCATCGAACTGAAGACGGGTGAAACCCTGCCAGACCACCAGGGAGAAATCATCTTCAGCATCCCAAAGGAACTTGCCCGCCAGCAAGCCGACATTGACCGGTTGATCTCCGAACTGGCGACCGCCATCGACGAAGGCCGAGACACCGACCACATCGCGGACGCCTACGAGATGAGCGACGCGTGTCGCCAGAGCATCCAAGCCGTCGCAGCCACGATGC
>Ga0209022_1003442_pt1 | contig 11173 bp, 9 predicted proteins | sample PinacodermPK_FD_187300 | JGI IMG/M metagenome (GOLD analysis project Ga0209022, IMG submission 187300) | Host-associated microbial community of the marine sponge Aplysina aerophoba from Gulf of Piran - sponge pinacoderm, lysed by proteinase... | ecosystem: Host-associated > Porifera > Sponge >...
GCGCAAATCATTCATCAAGGCGGTCAATACACCACTTTGAGACCAATTGTAAAAATAATTCTGAACCGTCGAAAAGGGTGGATAGCAACTGGGAATAGCACGCCACTGACACCCGGTGGCCAGCATGTACTGGATGGCATTAAAGACCTCACGCAAGCCGGTTTTACGTGGACGTCCCATACTCCCTTGGGTCGGAAGAAAAGTTTTGATCACTTCCCACTCCTCATCGGTCACATCATATTGCATATAATTGTCAACGCGCTTATATTTATCTCGAGCGGCCTTGTCCCACGGCATGGTATACCTCCTTTTTTAATAATGTTTGAAGGTGTAACATATACGTATTCAAGGCCGTTTACTACCTCATAGACTTATGGAACAGGTTCTTAGATATGATTTCCTATATTCTTAAGAAAGCTACAGGGGAGTGGTTAAAGTGCTATGAAAGAAAAGAACTGGTTCCGAATGTTCGCGTCATCTATATTGGCGATTATGTATCAAGAAAAGTGTTAGTGAATGGATGTTATGATCCCCTTATTTTAGATTTTTATCGAAATAAACTATTTCCTCAAATCCCACACACTTCACTTGCTCTGGATATTGGTGCAAATATAGGAAATCACACAGTTGTAATAAAGCAATATTTTGACAGGGTGATAGCATTTGAGCCAAACCCACAAACGGCACTGTTATTACGTGCAAATACAATGGGGGGGGGTAAGAAATTAGTTGAGGTAGTCGAAAAAGGATTGTCAGATATACATGGTACAAAGAATTTATCTATTTCCTACAACAATGTAGGTATTTCTAGAATTGTTAATGAAGATACGAAAACCTCTATTGAAGTTGAAACTTTAGACCGTTTGAGGAGTAAATTAAAACTAGAAAAAGTGGGGTTTGTTAAGATTGATGTAGAAGGACATGAAGCTAAAGTGCTTGCTGGTGCACAACAGTTACTTAAATCCCAACAACCTGTCATTGCTTTAGAATTACATTCATCAGGAGATTTACCTAGACAGGTTCACGATGAGCTTCTAAAATCAGGTTATCAATACTTTTGGGAGATTACAAATTCCCAAACCAAGGCTGAAAGATTCTTTTCAAAAAGAATGTTTCCTCAGATTCTACGACCTAAAGTTAAGAAGGTATATCCAAAACGAATTGAGAAGATAAACCCAAATCATGTTTCGGGTCAATTTATAATTGCTAACAAACTTCTTACATTTTAAGGTGATATTGTTTTGATCTAGCAATAAGCTACAACCATTAAGGGTAGAATAATTCGAGTTAAGTAAAGGCAGCGGTTTTTAATTCCAATTGGATTTAAGTGAGTGCTGAGGAAATAGCCAATTCACTGGTTGGCAGTGTGTGAGAAGAAGCAAAATCTAAATCAGAATATGAAATCCAAGAGATGTGTTGGGGTAATATTCATAATAAATACGTACTTTCTGATGAAGCCCTGTCACTAATCCTTCATCGGGCATATCACGCAAGTTTAATATTGGAAGAAGTTAAGGTTGTTATTGCCATTGAGTTAAGAGACATGTTTCTAGCACGAGCCAAAAAATAATAACCCCTTAAAAGGGAAGGGTATTTCGCTTTATTTCTATTTTAAAGGGTGTCAACCTAATATAGATAATTCTCCAATTCCCGTAAATTATACTATCCCCTCAAATCGGGGAATTTCTGCCATCCGGCAGAATTATTATTCATAAACACCCTTCATTCACTTTTGGTCAAATGGGAATAATTCTCTTATAATTGAAACTATTAACCATCCACAAAGACGAGGGAAGGGGTATGAAACCCTCACGAGGTTTTGTGAAGAACCATGTTGACCTTGGGGATGAAGCCCAGGTTGATACTGATTCAAGTTTTGGATACCGGAAGCTCCCCAATCAGTCAGTAGTCAAGTACAGTGCACATGAATATGTCCGTGGTGATGTTCATGCCAATGGTATTGAATCGATGTGGTCAATGTTCAAGCGTGCTCACAAGGGAGTGTAGCACAAGATAAACCCTAATCATTTGCCGGTTTATGTGGATGAATAGACGCGGCGGCAGAATGTTCATCTCTTGAATATAATTGATATGATGATGACACGGGTACAAGGTCAGGTGGGGAAGCGATTGCTTGAGCGGTATTTGCTCGCTGACACTGGTTCATGCCGTGAGGACGGGAAATGAGAAGACATATTTTCAAATGAGTCATTTCGTTGAAAATATAAGCCCAAAAAACTGTTTTTCTCTTTGCTATCCGAGAGGGAATGATGTTATAAAAGTATTAGTATCATCGTAATCTCAGTGGACTTGCTGTCCATCTAAACTTTAACATTAGACTTCGTCTCGGTGGTAAATGGGATGAATTCATGTCATGGTCATCATTGCGAGGTATCTTCAAAGGAACCCCACAGTGCCTTGCCGTCAATCGCATTCATCAGCAAGTTGTTGAAATCTTGAAGGGTCTTATTGCTGGAACGGGATCTTCCAATTCATTGAAGATCTATTTGAAGTATAGTATTTCCAGCCATAAAGCATTGCTTGGCAACAGAAAAGCCATAAAGATTATACAAAAGAAGAGGGGAAAATTTATTCAAGTTTGACTGCCCTGATTTGGCCAGCCATTTTGATTTGGATCTCAGAAGCAAACGATTTGACAATTGACATCAACAAGATTTTGATGCAACTAATAACCTCCTATATTGTACTGATTGAAATTCTAAATGCGAAGGGAAGAACGAGCCCCTTGTATTCAATCGGTTGGAAAGCAGAAATATGTCAATGCCGATGATTTTAATCTAAGTTGTGTGCAAAACAATTAGCTGCATTATGAGCGTCACCTAATAAGGAGTGATATGAAGATCTACTATATCAATCGCGACCAATCAACCGCAAGACGTGATTGGATGGAGTCACAACTTTCTCAGTTGGCGAATGATAAGATTCAATATTCACGCATTTCTGCGGTGGAAGGGGCGACACTTACGGAAGCAGAAATCAACGCAGTCACGGATTACGACCAAGGTGCCACTCGGAAGCTATCAGTGAACGAAGTAGGATGCTTTCTAAGTCATCGAAAGGCTTGGCAACTAATTAGTGATAGTCCAGACGAATATGGTGTTGTCATGGAGGATGATGTTTTGCTTTCCAGCAAAGTGGACTTATTTCTGAGTAACACCAACTGGATTCCTAAAGGGACTGCTTATATCCGGCTTGAAGCGAACGATAATTATTGGATGGTTAAGCTATTTCAGTGCCATCAAAAGGGAACAATTGCGGATGTGAACTACGAATTGTTTGAATTTGAGGGTGGTGGAGGTGGAGGTGCTTATGTGATTCACAAGGAGTTAGCTAAGTGGCTTCTCCCACTTTATACGAAATTCAGTATTCCTGTAGATGATGCATTGATAGACCCTGAATTATTTGTCAAAGGTATTCCAACTCAATTGCCAGGGTCACTTCGGCTGCAAATGGTTCCATTGATTGCCATACAACAACTTTGCTATAAAAATAGGTTTTTACCGCTTGGAGCAGAGGTAAGTTCGCTTCAAATAAAAAAGAAACGGTCAACAAGAAGTAAATTGGGTAGAGAATTACTTCGAGTAGTTTCATTAAAGCATTGGAAGCGAACCTATTCCAAACTAATTGGTCCTAAATTTCCTTTTCTTGAATAATGCATTGTTTAGTTTCTGCATCCATGGAAATTCTGAAATTAGCCTCTTGATAAGGAATTAGAATTCATTCATCTCTGACTTTGACACTTTTCTCCAGATTTGGTATTTCTCATATTTCACAATTCCCCAGCAGGTCAATAAACTGAAGTCTCTATGTGGTGGTTATCGATTTGTATATCCGTGTCATATTTTCTTTTGTAATACATTCGCTGTTCACTAATAATCAATTCAGTACACATTGATTTATTAAACAAAGACATCATTGACAACAAATAAGACATCATTCCATATCATGAAAAGTCATCGTAATCAAAATGGCAGACCACACTCCAAGCGCATTTTTAACTTTTTAATACTTAGGGCTTCAAAAGCTTTAGCCAAAGGGGACAGAACCGGGACCGGATAAATCAAGCGGCTTACCCTTGACCTGATCGCTAGTCTGCATACTAGGGTTAAGATTGAATGTGCCAAAGAAGGCATCACCCTGAAGACCATGCTTATCGACAAGGGTACTTGAAATTACTGCTATAATGAGATTATTGAAAAAGTTCAGACCGATACCCAATACTTTATTCCGTTTTTCATTGACCCCCAAGAGATGAGTTGGATGGATTAAAATATCAATTCAGAAAGGAATGGATATGAGCATTGCCGGGAATTTTATTGAGGAATTCAATTGAATGAAATTAACTGACCTGGATGGATGTTGTTAGGAAACTATCGCCTATAAAATTGATCGATACTTATTTCTTTCCTGATGGAATCAGATATGCAAGAACAGAACTGCGCACTGATTGCATGTGATTCAGAAGGATCAACTGGATTTAGTCTAGTATCACGCCTTCATTGAATTGATGGATAAAGGCGAGATACTAGGAAGAAATACTGCTCGCAATTAATTGGTGTTGACTGTTGACAGAATGACAGAGAATAATGCAAACAAACTACATCATTTCAATGGTTTTGTGATACTAGGTGGTTGAAGAATATTGAAATAATGCCTTGGGATTTTGGAAAGGATCAACAAGAACAAGAAAAGCAACATTAAGTTTTTGAATAGGGCTGGTTGATGTAGTTTTCACCCTCTCTATTTCTAGCCCAGAACAATACCCTAATAGTTCATTTTTTAAAATCATTATGAATTTTAATCTTGACATCCCTTTGAAAGACAATCCCAAACTGCACCTGCAGATTAAGAAGGGTGAAATAGTATTTGTCTTGGGAGCCAATGGTTCAGGCAAGTCAAGCCTGATGCATTATTTCGCCAAGAATAATCAAGGAAGTTCTCAATGGATTTCGGCTCATCGCCAAACATGGATATCCAATAACACCCCTGATATCACTCCAGCAAGAAAACTAGATATAGAAAGACAAATCAGTCAATACACTGCTCAAGACAATTCCAGATATAAAGATTCCTTTGGTACTGACCGTTCTCAATTGACTCTTCTTAAGCTAATCCAAGCACAAAATTCTTTGGCTAAAAAAATTTCCAACTTGGCATATGCCGGAAAGAAGGAGGAGATACCCAATTTCATAAAAAAATATAAACTTCCAACTACAATCATCAACGAACTCCTGAAGCAATCTAATTTTTCCATACAGATTAGTATTAATGCTGACGATTCCATAATGGCGAGCAGGGATGGAGGTCCTGAATACGGAGCTGAGAAACTTTCCGATGCTGAACGAAATTCCTTGTTGATTGCGATAGACGTTTTGACCGCCAAAAAGGGGACTCTTCTGTTAATAGATGAACCCGAAAGGCACATGCATCGTTCCATAATTGCACCCTTTCTTGGACAGTTGTTTCAGCTTCAACCAGACTGCTCATTCGTTGTTTCAACCCATGACCACAACTTGCCCCTAGAGATACCCGGAGCACGAGTTCTTCTTATCCGGTCATGCACCTTTGCAGGTGATAATGCCAGTAGTTGGGATGTTGATTTCCTGCCAGGAGAAGCTCAAATTGATGATTCCTTAAAGCAAGATTTGCTTGGGGCAAGAAGAAAAATTTTGTTTGTGGAGGGTAAGCATTCAAGTCTTGACAAGAAATTATACAGTCGGATTTTTCGAAATGCTTCGGTGATTCCAAAGGGCAATTGCCATCAAGTCAAGATGGCGGTGAGAGGTTTGGTGGAAGGAGAGAATCTCCATTGGCTCAAAGTGTTTGGGATTATTGATGGTGATGGTAATTTGGAGGCTCAATCGGAAGAGAAATTGAACCAAAGGATATTTACGCTTCCTTACTATTCGATAGAGGCAATTTTTTTACATCCAAAAATCATTCGCCGAATAGCAGAAAACCAAGCCAACAATCTAGCAGATTTGGATGCTGATACATTGCTTGAAAGCGCAAAAAAAGCAGGACTTGATTCCATAAGACAGGATACCGATAGATTAATTCAAAAAACAGCCATAAAATTGGTTCGTAAGCAAATTAATGCTGAAATGATATCTGACGAAATTCTATTGGGTGGTGAAGACGTAACGCTCAATAATGAAGCATTGAAGATTTGTGGTAAATTGAAAACAGTTATGAAGAGCGCGTTGGAAAATGGTGAATGGGAAACAATTCTGAAAATATGCCCTCTTAAGGAATCGCCTGTTATGGGTAAAATTGCCAAGAAATTGAAATACCCTGATAAAGAAACCTATTGTGATGCAGTACTTAAAAGGTTAGAAGTAGACGAAGATCTTTGTAAAACAATCAGAGAACTTTTTGGGGATTTGTATGACCAGTTGAATAAAGAACATTCTAACACTGATTAATTTGAAAGTAACCATAAGCAGATGGTACAGAAACTTTAATCAAGAAACCATCTGGTTATGAGCCATGCAGAGAGCAACAGAGTGTCATGCAACGGCCGAGCCATCCCCCTTGAAAGCGCAGCTATAAAAATTCTCAAGAGAAACCATGCTAAATGACCAGAACACCAATAAAAGAAGACAAGATCAACTTCACACAATACTGGCAAAACCGCCAAATTCGGATAGCAGCTCTATCCGGTCCCAAGGGAATTTTCTCCGAAGAGCCACTAACTTCCACCAGAAGAGCCCAATACTCCTTTACTGCCAGTGATACCAATATAACATAAGGGCAGTCTATTTATTCCAAATTTGATAATGCCTTATATTTTTTCCTTAAAGTCATTTTTTCCAAGAATTTTTGTTGCTCTTTTATTTCACATGAATTAAACAAGAAATTGCTCTTTTTTCATGGATACAAAGAGCACTTAAATGGAATTCAACAACTTGTTTGAAGAAGACCGACAACTCAAGGCATTAGCAGAATTCAACATGCTTGCTAAGATGAAGAAAAGGGTTGTCTGGGATTGGCTCAAACCGGTCTTGTAAGACGTGTTTGGAGCCCTTTGAAGATGTGGTTGTGGCAGCTTTTATTGGGATCATATGATCATCTTTCGTTCTTTGTTGTTGGGAGTTTTTTATTCCCCGAGTGACCGCCATCTTCAGGACATACTAATCGGCCTGTCTTCATTTAAGCAATTTGAGAGGCTCAAGAGCAAGAATCAGTTTCCAGACCAGAAGACATTGTGGAAGTAACTTGACATGCTTGTCCGAGCGGGTGCTACTTAACCCTTTTCCAGGAGTACATCCAAACCCGCGGTTATCAATTACTTTCTGGGAATGTGATAGATTCAACCATGGTTCTAGTTCCCTGCCAGCGGAATAGTCAGGACAAGAATAATGAGGTAAAGAATGGGTAGGGAATGAAAATTTATTACAGCGAACAGACGAATGGTAGGAGCCGAGAAGCATGGTCACTCGTATTATGGATATTTTCCCGATATCGGCATATAAGTTATGGTTAACATTTTGCGATTGACACAACGTGTGACCTTAATGACCAGTTTAACTACCTGAGGGGCGACCACTTATGGATGGTCAACCCGGACCTTGGATTTGGTTAAACGAAAGACGGACGGTGGCTTGCTAATGTTACGACTAGTCTAGTTGAGGCGATGCTTATACTCCGTGAGTCATGCCTTTAAAGAAGCATTCACGTCTAAGACCAAGATGTACTTTTATATAGCGTCAACTCCCTGATACTTTAACTTGACAAATTCACTCAACAGAGCTGCTTTGGTAAGATGAGTTATGAATTCTGAAAAATTTACTGCAACATTTATTTGCTGATTGGTATTAAAATTAGGAGGATTATAAATTTTAGATGACAAATCAGTATTGAAACTTAGATTTTAAATATTCCATACCACGATCACCCTTAACCCGATTGCAGTTTCCGCATAAAAGTTGCAGGTTATCAAGGTGGTCCGTCCCACCTTCTTTACGGCTTATAATATGATCTACTTCAAGATTTCTATATTCAAAATGAGTAGAACATCCGTTACAAACTCCCTTTTGAAAACCATAAAGTTTAGTTTTATTTATTGTTGAACTATATGGAAGATGTTCACCCAGATCAGTTCGTTGAGGTATATCCTTTCTATGAATGATATTGCGGGTTAAATCATTAATACGCTGTCTAACCAATTCTGCAGCTTTTTCTGATATATCAATACCAACCCATTGGCGGTTAAGGGCATCAGCTGAAACACATGTGGTTGCACACCCACAGAATGGATCAAGAATCATATCACCCTCACAACTAGATGCCTCAATAATCCTTTGTAAAAGTGTAAGGGGTTTTTGAGTTGGGTAACCAGTATTTTCATTTTTCGAACGGGCAACTATACAAAATCCATTTCCTGGTTCTTGAACCCACCATGATTCAGGGATTTTTCCTCGTTTTCTCATTCTTTCAATATTATCTAATTTAAATGCCCCCCCCCCGTGTCAAATGCTCTTCGAGGTCGTTGGTTAGGGTCTTTGTAGGGTATCCTTACTGCATCAGAATTAAAGGTCCATTTCTCCCCTTTTGAAAACCAGAAAATAATATCGTGCTTTCTATTGAATTGTCGCATTTTTGGGGAGCCAGGACCAGTATATCCCCAAACAATTTCATTTCTGAAATTCTTACGACCAAAAATAGCATCCATGACCAATTTCAGGTAATGGCTCATGGTCGGATCACAGTGAAGATAAATACTTCCTGTTGATTTCAATAACCGCTTCATTTCCAACAATCGAACTGACATATAAATCAAATAAGATTTATCATTATCAGTCATGGTCGATTGAATTACCCGATTTAGTTTTGGGTATTTGGTTTCAATCAAATCCAACCAAGCAATATCTATATCGGTAAGATTCCATGTATCTTTAAATTCAGCACCTGCAGCCTTTGAACCGATTGGGGCAGCGTAATTGACATTTGAATTGAAAGGGGGATCAAGGTATATTAAGTCTATACTATCGGAGTTCATACCTCGCATTATAGGCAGATTATCACCTGTCCAAATTGTCTTATTAGACCAATTTTGTTTTAAATTATTACTCATAATAAATTATTTATAGTGAATTTTATTTTATTTACGTGCAATTATAATTGATAAAAAAGAAAATAAATCAATTCAGAAACGAAAGGTTTGAATGGCAGTGTTAACCTTTTAGCCCAAGCAATGAAACAATTTTTTCAAGAATCGATTGAGGGAGCTGTTGATCCTTTATCGAAGGAAATAAGAAACGATATTGAAGGGGTTGAAAGACGGCTCTATGCTAATATGGCTGATTTAAAAGATGATCTTTGTATAAGGTTTTTACTCAGGTTGTATCAGTGACGAATTAGTAAAGCCTCATCGGCTGGACAAGGATATTTTGGAGTATTGGCATTATAAGTGCCTTGAGAGTAAGCCGTGCCAACAGGGCAGCTACCTTTGTCCCCAAGACCTCAAGTGGGTTACATCCCTGTTTGCAGGTGGTCTCAATCACACTTCGCCGAATCGGAAAGTTTCTTGCTCCAACTTCGGACCGAAAACTCCCAGCAATTTTTCTGGTTGAGTTCCAAAGGGTGTAGATCTCTCTCTGCCAGATAATTGATTGCGGGAAAATGCGGGTTAAGGAGACTCAGCAGTGTTCCTCACGATTATCCTGAACTTCACAAATTAAATGAGGATATAATTTTAATTGTAATGTTCGGTTCAAACGATGGCCATACTGGACCGGCACGGTGACGTTAACCAGAAAATCTTTGGTAGTGACCGCCCCACTCTTCTCACAGTGACACCTCCAAACACGATGGTCGGTAATCACATGGGGTTGTCTGTCCGGCATGTAATGGGCTAAGTGACCTGTATGAACTCTGCGTTTGGGAAATCGGCCAAAGAACCGTCACACCCTGCACACTATGTGGAGCGATGATTTTGGATATGGTTAACATTGTAGGACCGACGAAACTTATACTCTATATGACCCGATTGATCACCTGAGGGACGGTCACTTTTGGAGGTCCGAGCCTAGACCTTGGGTTTAGCTAACCATCGCTGGAATGTGGCTATCTTCTGTTACGACTGGTAATGCCGATGTCGGCATTACGAGTCTGAATCACATCTACCCAGTTAAATACCAAAAAGACCTTTATGATGTAAATTAATAATAAAGTGGGGATAACCGAATTGCTCCAATGGTACTTTATTAATCAGGATTCTCAGTTCTTCTCTTGAGGGAAGATCCTTGCCATGTCCAATATCCTCACCAAGGTGCTCATATTTGGAAATATTGTTATGTTCTAAGTCGAAATGTAATTTACCTTTTTTTTCCTTTTTTTCGATTATTGAAAAAGGTCTCTGGTCACGTTTAACACCCCGGTCATTGCCAATGACTTTTCTATTTGGAGCGTCTACAATAACTAATTCTGAATGTGGAATCTCATACATACACAATTCAATGACAGGTGTAAGATGTATATCGTTGTCACGGTAACAATTATATCCGTTTTCCTCAAAAGCGGGCTTAATCATTGAATCATACATTTTATCTAGATTAAGTAAGCTGCCTGACTCATAGTCAGCTTTCTTACCACATCTTATTACAGCAATATCGTGTGATGCGGGCGGGGAGTGATGATGACAATGCCGTTTCGATGATTAAAGAGACCTAAGATCGCTTTCCGTATCTGTTTCCTGTCGCTTTGACCGTGGCTTTCACAGTTGGCGAGGCAACGCCTTGGTACGCTTCTGGTTGAAAATACCCTTCCCCACAAGGGGCGTTGGGCCAAAGCTGACTATGAGCGGGAACATGCACCGACCTTTCAGACCATGAGTCGGCGTCATCCCGGGATTTTTGACTACAGACATATAATGGGTGTGTTTTTGATATTGCGACATAATATGTTATAAGAATGGCTTTATTTGGTAATTTTCGTGTTTTAAGAATTGATTTTTACTGGCTGCTGCACGAATTTGTGTTGTTTCTGTCTCGGAAGCCAAAAATGTGCAGCCAAGGACTTTTTTTGGAAGCATCGGGAATGCCAATCCTTAATATTTTAACGACACAACAAAGGAGCATTCCCGATGTCGACACATATAAGTATCCTCAACGTTTTAGCCAAGAATTTTAAGCATTTAGACCCGACTTTT
>Ga0209022_1003451_pt1 | contig 11150 bp, 10 predicted proteins | sample PinacodermPK_FD_187300 | JGI IMG/M metagenome (GOLD analysis project Ga0209022, IMG submission 187300) | Host-associated microbial community of the marine sponge Aplysina aerophoba from Gulf of Piran - sponge pinacoderm, lysed by proteinase... | ecosystem: Host-associated > Porifera > Sponge >...
CGGAGACCGAGCAGTCGTTCGCGGCCGGGTCTTCGCCCTTCGACGCGGCGGCGGTCGCCAACAGCTCGATCACCCTCCTCCAGGCCCGGGGCCAGCTCCGCCCGCTGAACGACCTCGTCGACAAGTACCGGGATACCTACGACATCGAGGACCAGATGCTGATCCGCTTCGGCGACGACATCATGGCCATCGCGTTCATGGTGAACGCGCAGCACTTCTACTATCGCAAGGACCTCTTCGAAGAGCACGGGCTCGCGGTCCCCAAGACCTACGACGAGCTTCTCGCCGCGGCGAAGACCCTCAAGGCGGCCGGGATCGAGCATCCCTACGGGGCCGCGTTCGGCAATAGCTGGGAGCTCGCGAACGAGTACGTGAACCTGCTGCTCGCGAACGGGGGGCAGCTCTTCGATCCGGCGACCTCCGAGCCCGCGTTCGAGACGCCGGAAGCGGTGGAGGCGCTCGAGATCCTGGGCGCGCTCTTCGAGTACATGTCCCCGAACTCGATGTCGCTCGACTTCGGCGGCGTCAAGCGGCAGCTCCAGCAGGGCGATATCGCGATGGCGATCCAGTGGGGCGACCAGGCGCCGACGATGGACAACGCCGACGAGAGCACCGTGGTCGGCAAGATCGGCTACGCCCCCGCGCCCGCCACCCGGGAGGGCGGCCCGCCGGCCTCCACCTTCTGGTGGGACGGCTACGTGATTCCGAAGAACCTCGACGGCGACCCGGACGTCACCTTCCAGGTCATCATGCATGCGCTCGGAGCCGAGACCGTCGCGAAGAACAACGACACCACGCTCTGGATCCGCTCGAACTACCAGCCGACCCAGTACACCGCCGCGATCACCGAGACGGTGATGGGCGGGGCACCCCCGTATCCGATGAACCCGCAGTCCTCCCTTGCGCACAGCTCGCTCGGGGAGAACATCTCGGACTTCATCACCGGGAAGGAGTCCGCCGCCCAGTCGCTTGCCGACGCGGCCAAGGCGTACCGGGCCGCGGCGCGGGAGCAGGGTCTCCTCGCGAACTGAGCATTCGGGTCCGCCCCCGGCGCGGCCGCGCCGGGGGCGGACGGACCCGTTCCGCGACCGTCGTTCCGGGGCATCGACGTGAAACGCAAGTCCTTCCTGCTCTTCGTCGCCCCCTCCGTCGTCTCGATGCTCCTCCTCATCGCGATGCCGCTGGCGGGGGTCGTGTACCTCGCCCTTCACCAGTCCTACGTCAAGACGGAGCTCGTCGAGCTCACCACCGAGGTGCCGCTCTTCGGCGGGCTCAAGCGCCAGGTCACCCGGACGGTGCCGCAGCCGGTGCTCGACGAGAACGGGCGGGGAGTCAAGGTGTGGAAGTTCGTCGGCGCCGACAACATCGTGCAGGCGGCGGAGGTCGAGGGGCTGGACGAGATCCTCTCCGGCGCGCGGGAAGTCACCTCGCTCCGTGGCTTCATCTCCGAGCTGCATCGCGAGATCACCAACGTCGACTTCTGGTCGGCGCTCGAGTTCACCCTGCTCTACACCTTCGGCACCACCCCGTTCGTGCTGCTCATCGGCCTCGGCCTCGCCCTCGGGGTCGACCGGGCGTCGGAGCGCTTGCGCGGAACGATGGTCTTCGTCTCCATCCTCCCGATGATCGTGACCCCGGTCGTCTCGTCGCTCGCCGTGTACTGGCTGTTCCTCGACGGGGCGGTGATCGCGTCGCTCATCGAGGCCCTCGGCTTCGGGCGGTTCTACTTCCTCGCCGACCAGCTCACCATCCGCACCGTCATCGTCGCCTACGGCATCTGGTGGGCCGCGCCCTTCGCCTTCATCATCCTCTACGCAGGGCTTCAGACCGTGCCGCGCGATCCGCTCGAGGCCGCGATGATCGACGGCGCGAGCGCGTGGCAGCGGCTTCGCTACGTCGTCATTCCCCACCTCATGCCCCTCCTCGCGGTCATCACGGTGATCCACGTGATGGACGCCTACCGGGTCTTCGAGCCGATCCTGGTCTTCGGCGCGAGCGTGTTCGCCAACTCCGTGCAGTACCTCACGTACTACACGCTCTCCTACGAGGACAACGCCAACAAGGCCGCGGCGTACGCGATCCTGACCGTGATCGGGGTCGTCATCCTGCTGATTCCGGTGCTCGTGCACACGTACCGCGACCAGGCGACCAGACGGTGAAGGCGCGTCTCTCTCCCCTCGCCCGAACCTCGTCGGCGGCGGGGATGGCCGTCTGGTTCGCGGTCGCGACGTTCCCGTTCCTGTGGATGTTCCTCATCTCGTTCCGCAAGGCGGTGGACGCCTTCGCCACCCCGCCCAAGCTCTTCGCCCCCTTCACCTTCGACAACTTCCACCACGTCTGGGTGGAGGATGCGTTCTGGCACTTCGCGATCAACACCACGATCGTGACCGCGGCGACGATGGCCGTCTCGCTCACCATCGGTTGCCTCGCGGGCTACGCCCTCGCGCGCTACGAGGGGAAGCTCGGCTTCTGGCTCCTCATCGCGGCCCTCGTCTTTCGCGCGATGCCCCACGTGGTCCTCCTGACCGCCTACCGTCCCGCCTTCTTCGAGCTCGGGATCTGGAGCCGCTACGAGACTCTCATCGTGGTCCTCGTCGCGATCAACCAGCCCTTCACGATCTGGATGCTGCGCGCGTTCTTCATGGGCATCCCGCGGGACATGGACGAGGCCGCGATGGTCGACGGGTGCTCGCGCTGGGGGGCGTTCCGGAGGGTCGTCGTCCCGGTTATGTGGCCCGGGATCGTGACCGCGGGGCTCTTCTCCTTCCTCCTCGCCTACAACGACTTCATCATCTCGAGCCAATTGATGAACGGCGACATGACCACCATGACGGCCGCCCTCGGGAACTACATGGGTCAGAAGCAGAGCGTCACGCGCCTGATGCACGGCGTCGCGGGGGCGGTGTCGGTCACCATTCCGATCATCATCCTGGTCTACGCGTTCCAGAAGCACATCGTTTCGGGGTTGACGGCCGGCGCCGTCAAGGGATGACATCGGGCCCGCGACAGTCGACCTTGAAGGGAGGGCGCAAATGAGCGCAAGCGACAACCTCGAGCTCGTGCAGAACATGTATGCCGCGCTCAACGCGCAGGATCTCGACGCGCACGACGACTTCTGGCACGAGGACATGATCTGGCACGGACCGCCCGGCTTCGGCGACATCCACGGCCTCGCCGCGTTCAAGCAGGAGGTCATGGTGCCCTTCTACCGGGCGTTCCCCGACTACTTCGCGAAGAACGACATCGAGCTCGCGGACGAGACCCGGGTCGCCGCCACCGGGTACCTGACCGGCACCCACCGGGGTCCGTACCTCGGCTATCCGGCGACGGGACGGAAGATGCGGATGCGTTTCTCGGACTTCTGGCTCGTGAGGGACGGGAAGCTTGCCGAGAACTGGGTCATGGTCGACCACATCGACGTGTTCCGCCAGCTCGGCCTCGATCTCATGGCCGGGATTGCGCAGCGCTGATTGCGGAAGAACGGATTCGGAGTCGGGTTTCCTCCGGCCTCGCGGCGCGGTTCGCGCCGGGACGGACTGAATCCGCCGGGAACGCGAGACGCGCCGCCGCGTCCTCGACAAGGTGCCATCGCGGCACGTTGCGGCGTGGCCGCCCGGCGCCGCCCGATCGCGAGGCCGCGGTGCCGGCGGCCTCGTTTCGAGGGCGGACGCCGAATTTGCGGGGGCGGCGCGCGACCGCCGGCTCAGGACGATGAGGCGCCGCCGCTCAACCGTTGCTGGCGATCCAGGAGGTCGACGCCGAGCTGCTCGAGAAAGTGCAGGTTGTCGATGAAGATCCAGTTCTCGGCGAGCTTGTCGCCCGCGCGGCGGTAGAGATCGACGATCCGCATCTCGGCTTCGAACTCGCCGGCCGAAGCGAGCCCCATGTACCCGCCCTTCGACTTCATCCGCATGGTCGGGTAGCCGAAGAAACCGCCGTAGCTGCCCTCCGCGAATTCGAGGACGTGGCCGTGGTGGGTCAGGAACTCGAGGCCCTCTTCGAACGGACGGCAGTGCTGCTCGAGGTAGCGCTCGTGGGTGTACGCGGCGCCGATCCCGGCCGGTCCCCACCACAGCATGTCGTCGTGCCAGTCGAGCTCGAGATCCGACTTCAGGGTCCGCACCCCGGTCGCGACCAGACGGTCGATCATCCGCTGGATGAGGGCCATCGTGGTCCGTCCCTCCTCCTCGGGATGCGCATCGAAGAGGAGCCCGTCCTGCGTCTGCGGCCCCGGCGTGATGACGGTGGCCCCGGTGCTCTCCGGAAACACCCGGAGCCCGGCCTGGTGCATGACGCTCATGACGTCGACGAAGAGGGCCGTTTCCGCGATCCGGCCCTCTTCGATGCGGTGGAACTCGGCGTAGCGGAGGAAGCTCATCTTGCGGGTCGGCCGGATCCCGAGCCAGGGCGAATCGAACAGGCCGAGGAGGTGCCCCATGCTGCACACCCATTCGGTCCGGTAACCGTCCATGAAGTTGCGCCCGGCGAAGAAGATGTTCTGGCGCCGCTGGAACGGTGTGAACGCGCGCTTGCAGGGCTCCCAGAACACGCGCGCGGCCGCCTCGGGACCGGTCTGCTCGTTGAACGGGTGCATCCCCCGGAAGTGCCAGTCGCCGGTCGTGTAGCGGGCCAGCACGTCCGCGGCGGCCTCGGCGGGGGCCGGGTCGAGGGCGCGATGGAGGTCGAGGACGAGGGCCTTGGATGCCTGGAAGTCCGACATGCGTGTCTCCGAATCGAAGAAGGGGGCGCCAGCGTCGCGTGCAGACGCCGCATCGAAGGGGAGGTTTGCCCGGAACGACGGTGAGCTTCGCCGGGCGGCTAGCCGAGGAGCTGCATCAGGATCCCGAACTCGTTGAACACGGTCCATTCCTTCTGGACCCGGTCGTTCTCGATGAGCCACTGGGTGATGCCCCAGATGTGACACTCGCGCCCGGTCGGATCGCCATAGGGTCCGTGGCCGCGGTGCGCGCCGACCCCTCCCCAGCGGATGGACACGAGGTAGCCGTCCCGGGAATTGCCCATCCAGTAGAGGTCCTCGATGCCGACCGCGATGTTGGGGAACATCGCGACCATCGACAGGACGTGCGAACGAAGCTGGCCCACGCCTCGATAGACCCGTCCCGTCGAGCCCTCGAAGACGACCGAAGGGGCGTACAGGCGATCCATTGCGCTGAAGTCGCGCCGGTTCCAGACCGAGTCGAAGGCGGCGTGGACGAACTCGCGAATGTCGTCGGCGCGGTCCGGAATGGGATGCCGCGCCGGCTTCCCCTGGCCGCGGCCGCGCCGCGGCTCGCCGGCCTCGAAGTTCGGCGCGAAGGGGCCGGTCTCGCGCTCGGACGCGATGCGCCGGGCGGTTTCCGGCACGTCGAGGCCGAGCTGCGCCAGCATGCCGGCCATGTCGTAGGCGACGTGCTCGTCGTGTATCTCGTTGTCGCGCGACACGCAGTTGGCGACGCAGAGCATGCGGACGGGCCGGCCGGTCGGCGGCCCGAAGCGGCTGTAGCCGGTGTTGGTGCCGAGGATCATGGTGCGGTGCGAGGTATGGAAGCTCACGTCCTCGTCGCCGGCCCAGATCACCTCGTCGGCGACCAGCCGGATGTCGGGCATCGCATTGTTGGTGTGCACCGTGTCGGCCACGATCTTCTCGCGGCCGTACTGCAGACCCACGTCGTCCCACACCCGGCAGTCGTGGCTGTAGGTGTCGTAGATGTAGCCGATGTCCTTCTCTTCCCAGATCCGGTGGGTGATGCGCACGATGTAGTCGACGATGTTCCGGTAGCGGGGCTCGAAGCCGCGCATCGGCTGGGTCTCGACGTGCTCCGGGTCGTCGTCCAGGAACCCGTCGGTCCCCCCCCGGCGATAGGCTTCGAGCGAGATCCGGAAGTCGGCGGGCATGTGCTCGTCGCGCAAGGGGTCGAATCGCAGTTGGGTCCGCCCGGACCCTGCGGCGGGATTCGGATCTTCGACCGGACCGGCGCCGGATGCGGATTCGAGTGGACTGCGGTTGGGGGCGGGCACGGGCGTCTTCCTTGGTTTCCTGACTTCGCCGGCGATCTTTTCGCGGGCGGGTCCCGAGCGCAAGCGGCCCGGCCCGCCCGGGCCCGGTGCGGGTCCGGATGCACGCCGGGGGAGGCGTCGCGTCCGGCTCAGGCCGGGACGGCGGACCCCTCCCGTTCGCGGACGAAGCCGAGGAGCACCGCCCCGATCACGAGCAACACGATGACCGAGAGGATCCCGAGTCGGGAGCTGCCCGTGAGGAGACCCGTGATTGCCACCAGGGACGGTCCCAGGATCGCCGCGAAACGTCCGATCATGTTGAAGAAGCCGAAGAACTCGCCGCTCTGGGCCGCCGGCACGAAACGCGCGTAGAGCGAGCGCGAGACGGCCTGCACCCCGCCCTGGACGAGGCCGATCACGACGGCGAGGACGTAGAACTCGATGACCGAGGTCATGAAGTACGCGTAGATGGTGACCCCGACGTAGACCACCACCCCGAAGTAGAGGGTCGGCTTGGGGCCGACTCGTTGGGCTGCGAGCCCGAAGACGAGCGCGGCCGGAAAGCCGACGAACTGCACGATGAGGAGGGCGACGATGAGGCTGTCGGCCGGGAAGCCGAGGGACAGGCCGTAGTCGACCGCCATCCGGATGATCGTGTGGACCCCGTCGATGTAGAAGAAGTAGGCGACGAGGAAGAGCACCGCCATCCGGTGGGTGCGGTGCTCGCGCATCGTCTTCGCGAGCGAGCGAAGCCCGGACCCGACCGCCGAAGAGGGGTCCCCGGTGCGCGGGGGCTCCGGCACGTTCCGGAAGAGCGGGATGGAGAAGACGAGCCACCAGACCGCGACGGTCAGGAACGAGAGGCGCACCGCCTCGGCCGCGCCCGGCAGCCCGAACGTCGAGGGCGAGAGGACCATCGCGACGTTTACCGCGAACAGGAGCCCCCCGCCGATGTAGCCGAGAGAGAAGCCGAAGGACGAGACCTCGTCGTAACGCTCCGGCGGGCTCACGGACATGATGAGGGCGTCGTAGAACACGATTCCGCCGGAGAATCCGACCACGGCGAGAACGTAGACGAGGGCGGCCATCGCCCAGTCGCCCTGGGCCACGAACCACAGGCCCGCCGACATCACGATGCCGAGGGCGGTGAAGACCCCGAGGTACTTCTTCCGGGCGCCGCCCCCGTCCGCGATCGCGCCGAGGATCGGGGCCGCGACGAGGATGAAGACGCTCGCGATCGAGTTTGAGAACCCGAGTTGCGCGGTGCTCACCACCGCGTCGGACCCCGCGCTCCAGTATTCCTTGAAGAAGACCGGGAAGAACCCGGCCATGACGGTGGTCGCGAACACCGAGTTGGCCCAGTCATAGAGCGCCCAGGAGAAAATCGGGCGGTTCCGGAACAGCTCGACAACCCTGCGCACTTCCACCACCGATTCCGTCGCGTGCGGCGAGTGTAGCGCACACGATGCTCGGCCGGGTCCGGGCGGCGGGCGCAAGCGTTCTCTCGGGGGATGGAGCTCCGGGTCCGGCGGGGCATCTGCTCGCGGGAAGGAATCGAGGTCGGAATCGGGTCTTGTCCTTCTCGGCCGGTTCGCTCGGCCGATCACGAAACCCCGCTCTCGTCCCGGTTCTCCCATGTCGAGGCGGGACGACTCGTTACCGATCGGAAATGCAGCGGCCCTTCGGGGGGATTGCAGTCGAGACGGATCGCGAATAGCTTGGAGCGGAGTCAACCCCGGACAAAGGAGGATTCGTCATGCCCCGTTTCGTCATCGAGCGCGACATTCCCGAGATCGGTTCCGCCGAGCGCGAGGCGTTGCGCGACGCGGCCGCGAAGTCGAACGGCGTTCTCGCCGACATGAAGGCGGAGAAGAAGAACATCCAGTGGGAGCACACCTACGTCGCAGGCGACAAGACCTTCTGCGTCTACCTCGCGGACGAAGAAGGGCTCATCCACGAGCACGCGGAGAGAAGCGGCTTTCCGGCGACCGTCGTCACCGAAGTGCGCAAGATGATCGACCCGGTGACCGCCGAAGGCTGACGTTCGCGGCCCGCCCCGACGGGGGCGGTCGTTTTCTCGAACGATCCGGTGATCGCTCCGGAACGCCCGGCGCGCTCTCGCGGCGAACGGAGGCCGGCGGACGACGGGTCGCGTTCCGGCCTCGTCTACCCGGAGACGGTCTCCGCCCACTTCGCCTTGACCGCCTCGCGGTCGACGGCGCCGCTCTCGTCTCGCGGAAGCGAGTCGGTGAACGCGACGTGCTGCGGGCGCTTGAAGCGCGCGATGCGCGAGCCGACGTGGTCGACGACCTGCGCGGCGCTGAGATCGCCCGCGGTCTCCACCACCGCCATGATTCCCTCGCCCCACTTCCGATCCGGAACCCCGAACACGCAAACGCCGCTCGCCTCCGGCAGCTCCATGATGGTGGTCTCGACCTCGGCGGGATAGACGTTCTCGCCGCCCGGCTTGATGAGATCCTTCTCGGGCTTGCGCTTCACGTAGTGGAGATAGCCGTCCGTGTCGAAGCGGCCGACGTCGCCGGTGTGGTGCCATCCGCCCCGGAAGGTGTGCTCGTTGACCTCGGGCTGGTCGAAGTAGCCGTGGAACACGGTCGGTCCGCGGGCCAGGATTTCGCCCGCCGTGCCGGGCGGAACGTCCCGGTCGTAGTCGTCGACCACCCGCACCCGGCAAGCCGGACCTGGAACTCCGGCCGCACCCGGCCGATCACGGAAACGCTGCAAGGTCACCCAGCCCGTCGTCTCGGTCTGCCCGAAGCCGCTCCAGAAGTCGGCTCCCGTCTCCGCGTGCAGGCGTTCGATGGTGTCCGGGGAATCGAGCCCGTTCACGATGCGAAGGGAAGGGAGGTCGCTGCCCTGTTCCTTCGCCTGGTCGAGGACGCTGACCAGGACCGGCGGGAAGTCGCTGATGAACGTGAGGCCGTGCGCGTCGATGAGCCGAACCGCCTCGGCCGGGTCGAAGCGCGGCATCACCACGTTCTGCCCGCCCGCCTGCATGACGGCGAGCCCGCTCCCGAGAGCCGCGATGTGGAAGAGGGGGAGGGCGAGCAGGTTGCCGTCGGCCGGAACGAGATTCATGGCGGCGGCGGTCTGCAGGTTTGCGGTGACGACGTTCGTGTGGGTGAGCACGGCTCCGCGCGGGATCACGTCGACCGCGGCGGTGGGGATGATCGCGAAGGGTTCGTCGGCCGCGACCTCGGGCCGCTCCGCGGTCGCCTCCGGAGACCGGAGACGGTCGAAGCCGATCCAGCCGTCCGGAGGATTTCCGTCGAGCTGGGCCTTGAGGGTCACCCCTTCGAGACCCGCTCCGTCGCCCGGCAGGACTTCGTGGTACGCCTCGTCGATCACGAGCGCGCGGGGGCGGGCGCGCACGCACGAGCGGGCCACCTCGTCCGCCGACAGCCTCCAGTTGAGCGGGTAGGGGACAATTCCCTGGCGTGCGCACGCGAAGTACAGCTCGAAGTACGCGACGGAGTTCTGGGCGATGACGAGCACCCGATCCCCTTTTCCGAGCCCGGCTCCGGCAAGGCCGGTCGCGAGGGCGTCCACGCGCTCGAGCAGGCGGGTGAAGGTCACGGTGTCCCCGTCCTCGGTCACGACCGCGGGCCGCCCGGGATGGCAGCCCGCGTTGCGGACGAGGACGTCGTAGACGGTAAAGCTGTGAACGTGCATGGATGCGTCGCTTCGGTTCGAAGGGGTGAGGAGCGAGGGTGGCGGCTCAGTGGCGAGCGCGGGGACGGAGCACGTACGTTCCGTCCTCCAGAGCGCTGAACGTCTCCAGCACCTGCGGGTGGTCGACGGGCCGCGGGTCATCCTCTCGCAGCAGGTTCTGCTCCGAGACGTAGGCGTTGTAGTGGCCCTGGGCGTTCTCGGCGAAGAGATGGTAGAACGGCTGGTCCTTGGAGGGACGAACCGCGGCCGGAATGGAGTTCCACCACTCCTCGGAGTTCGCGAACTCCGGGTCCACGTCGTAGATGACGCCCCGGAACGGATAGATTCGGTGACGAACGATGTCCCCGATCCGAAAGCGGGCGTGCCGCTCGATGCCGCTGCTCAGCTTGCTCACGAGCACCATTATGGGGGCGATATCCGTGCGTTTCCACCGGTTCAGGCGCGCGGGAAGCGAGGTGAATCGTGGATCTGCCGCAGACCGTCGGGGCGCCGCGGCCGGGGGGTCCGGGATGCTGAAGGCCCCCCGGATGCCCATGCTCCAAGCGGGCTCAGGGCCGGAACTGCTCGGTCAGAATGCGTTCCTCGAGATTGCGTTCGGGGTCGAAGAGCAGGCGCATCTCGATGCCCCGATCCTCGCGGATCTCCACTCGCACCACGTCCCGCGTCTCGCGCGCGTCGGGGCTGGCGCTGACGGGTCGTTTCTCCGGATCCAGCACGTCGAAGCGCACCCGCGCGTCGCGCGGGAGCAGCGCCCCGCGCCAGCGCCGGGGGCGAAACGGGCTGATCGCGGTCAGTGCGAGCACCCCCGCGCTCAGGGGAAGGATGGGCCCGTGTGCGGAGTGATTGTATGCGGAGCTGCCGGCGGGGCTGGCGACCAGGATTCCGTCGCAGATGATCTCGTCCAACCGCACCCGATCGTCGATGGCCACTCGGATTCGCGAAGCCTGGCCGGTCTGGCGGTGGAGTGACACCTCGTTGATGGCAAGAAGCTCGATCGTCGCCCCGTCCAGGCGGGTCGCCTTCATGCGAAGCGGGCTCAACGTGGTCGTGGTGGCACGTTCGAGCCGTTCCTTCAGGCGCTCTTCCTCGAAGGCGTTCATGAGGAAGCCGACCGTCCCCCGGTTCATCCCGAAGATGGGGAGCCCGAGCTGCATGTGCCGGTGGAGCGTGTCGAGCATGAACCCGTCGCCGCCGAGCGCGACGATGACGTCGCACTCTTCGACCGGGTGCTGCCCGTAGCGCCGGACGAGTCCGCGGGCGGCGTCGAGCGCGTGGTCCGCGGCCAGGATCGCGATGCGCTCAGCGGCCATCGGTGCCGGCGAAGTGCTTGTACAGGTTGATGAGCTCCTCTGGCTTGAACCCCACGATGATGATCTCGTTTCCGGGGAAGAGCGTCACGTCCGGATCCTGGGTCAACCGGCCCATCCTGCGGTTGTAGACGATCGTCTCCTTCGATTTGTGGA
>Ga0209022_1003460_pt1 | contig 11122 bp, 7 predicted proteins | sample PinacodermPK_FD_187300 | JGI IMG/M metagenome (GOLD analysis project Ga0209022, IMG submission 187300) | Host-associated microbial community of the marine sponge Aplysina aerophoba from Gulf of Piran - sponge pinacoderm, lysed by proteinase... | ecosystem: Host-associated > Porifera > Sponge >...
TGACAGACAAAAGGTTTTTCTCCTGAATGGATGCGCAGATGGCTTTTCAGACGGCCGGATTGTGCGCACGCATAGCCGCAATCTGTCTGTGGACAGACAAAAGGTTTTGCGCCTGAGTGGGTGCGCATATGGATTGTCAGACGGCTGGATTGTGCGGACGCATATCCACAGCCTTCATGTGAACAGACGAAAGGGGTTATTCCTGCGTGACGGCGCAGGTGGACTGTCAGATGGCTGGAGTGCGCGAACGCCTGCCCACAGCCTGTCTGTGGACAGACAAAAGGTTTTTTTCCGGAGTGGCTGCGCAGGTGAATTGTCAGATTGGATGATTGTGCGCACGCATATCCGCAATCTGTCTGTGGACAGACAAAAGGTTTTTCTCCCGAGTGGCTGCGCGCGTGTACTTTGAGGTTGCACCGGTATGCGGATGCATATCCACAGCCTTGCCTGGGACAGGCAAAGGGTCTTTCTCTGGAGTGGCTTTTCAGGTGCCTTTGCAGGTTGCTTGATTGACTGAACGAAGATCGACAGCCTTGGTATGGACAGACAAAGGGTTTTTCTCCCGTGTGGATTTTCAGGTGCCTTTTCAGGTTGCCTGAGTGAGCGAACGCATGTCCACAGCCTTCCCGGGGACAGATAAAGGAGCTTTCTGTGAAGTGGACGCGCAGGTGGCTTGTGAGGCAGGGGAATCTGGTGAACGCCTTGCCGCAGTTTGTGTGCGAGCAGATATACGGGGACTGCTGTTGCTTTACGGGGTTGGCGGCTTGCTCGCCATGGCCTGTCACCGGCGTTGGCGCAGTGGCAGGAGAAACAGAGGCAACAGAGAAAATTGTGAGCTTGTGCAGCATAGGGCGGTCCGGTGGCAGCTGACGTCTGGCGTGCAGAATATCCCTTTGTTCCTTCAGCGTTATGACCACCCTGTCACCTTGATCAAGCGTCTTCCCGACGACACTGGCTGGCGGCTGCGGCTGCACAGCCGTCGTTGTCTGGAGAGGTCGCAGCCTTCTTCATTGACAGCGGCAAGCGGCTTGCAGTCTTGCGCTACAGCGACAAAATTGTGCCCGCCCGGGTGGTTTGCGCTGGTTGAGTCCTGGAAACAACGCGGCCGAACACGTAGGTGATAACAGGACAGTAGTGGCTTGTCCGGTTTGCGGTGGTTATTCCCGGGAGCGGTGTTGCACCATGACTGCCGGGTGTTGTCACGACAGTCTTCTGCCGCGCTTTTTTCATGGGCTGCTGACGGGCGCTTGCAGCGGCGGGGAATGCGCCTTTTGCCTGCTGGCATGGGTGCACTCGCCCTGGCTGGCGTGACCCCTTGCGGTATTCCGGGCGGACAGGCGAAGCCGTTGTGGCACGGGTGAGCCTGAGGCTGTGCGGTTTGAGCGTCCCGTGTCTTGTGAGCATTTGTCCAGCGTTGCTGGCAGGGCAAAGCCTGGGCTGGTTGCCCGTGTGCCGGTGCCTGTGTGTCTTCAGGGGGGATGGGTGCCAGGCAGGCCGCTCGCCTGTTGCAGGCACATTGCGATAGAGCCTGGCGCTGGCAGGGCTCTGCCCCCGGGGCTGGCGTGACCACTGTGGCGTCACCCTTTTTGCACTGCTCTGGCAGGAAAAGGTCTGGGGTCGCCCGTCGGTGTGGCGGCGCATCTGCATTCTCAATTGTCTCAGGGGGGTGAAGCCTGTTGCGGCGTTTGCGCCTTGGCAGGCCAGGGTTCTTGCTTTCAAGTGGGTTTGCAGGTGTTTTCTCAGGCTGCCTGGCTCTGAGTACGAATATCCACAGCCCCTGTGTGAACAAGCAAAGGTTTTTTCTCCCGTGTGGAGACGCCAGTGTCTTGTCCGATTGCTTGCATCGGCGAATCTGCGCCCGCAGCCCTTGTATGGACACGCAAAGGGTTTGTCTCCAGTGTGGACACGCAAGTGAATGTTCAGGGCGGATATGCGTGAAAAGGCATGTCCACAGCCTTGATAAGGACAGACAAAGGGTCTTTCTCTGGAGCGGGTCATCAGGTGTTTTTTCAGGGATCTTGCGTGTGCGCACGAACATTCATGGCCGTCACCGCCATAGTCACAGGTTTTTTTTCCGGAGTGGACACGCAAGTGTTTTGTCAGAGAATTTGAACGTCCAGACGCATATCCACAGTTTTTATGGGGACAGACAAAGGGTTTTTCGCCGGTGTGGGTGCGTACATGCATTGTCCGGGAGCCTGATTGTGTGAACGAACGTCCACAGTTTTCCCAGGGACAGACAAAGGGTTTTGCTCCGGTGTGGACACGCCAGTGTTTTCTCAGATCGTATGCTTTGGCGGTTGCATATCCACAGTTTCCATAGCGACAGACAAAGGGTTTTGCGCCGGTGTGGAGTTTCGGCTGTTGTTTCAGGTCGCAGGAGCGGTTGAACAGTGTGCGGCAGTCGTGAAGGGGCCAGATACGCAGGCTGTCTGTTGCTCGCCTTGCGCGGGGTCCTGGTTGCTGTGGCTGGCCGGTCCCTGACGTGGAGGTGGAGGAAGTCGTGGGCGCGTGTAGCATCAGATTGTACCGGTGGAAAGCGATTGCGGGGGTTGGAGTGCCGGGTTTGTCTTGTTTATCTGCCAGCGTGACTATCTCGTTATTTTGATCCAGCGTCTTGTGAACGCAGGTCCACAGCCTTCATGTGGGCAGAGACAGACCTTTCTCCCGGGTGGATACGCCAGTGTTCTCGCAGCGGTACTGATTGCGTGAGCGCAGGTCCGCAGTTTTCATGGGGGCAGACACAGGGGCTTGCTCCGGTATGAATACGCCAGTGTCTTTTCGTGGAAGTGGATCCAGTGTCTTTTCATGGACGTGGATTGTGTGAACGCACGTCCACAGCCTTCATAGGGGCAGACGTAGGGCTTTTCTCCTGAGTGGACACGCCGGTGTTCTTGCAGGTGTACCGATTGCGTGAACGCACGTCTGCAGTTTTCAAGGGGGCAGACAAAGGGTTTTTCTCCGGTGTGGATTCGCACGTGTGTTTTCAGAGAGTAGGCTTGCGTGAATGCATGCCCACAGCCTTCGTGGGAACAGACAAAGGGTTTTTCTCCCGTGTGGGTTCTCAGGTGCTTTTGCAGGGTGCCAGATTCTGCGAACAAACGTCCACAGTCTTCGTAAGGGCAGACAAAGGGCTTTTCTCCCGTGTGGGTACGCCAGTGAGCTGTCAGATGGCTTTGTTGCGCAAACGTATGTCCACAGTCTTTGTAGCGGCAGACAAAGGGTTTTTCTCTCGAGTGGACGCGCCAGTGAATTTTCAGGGTGTATGCGTGCCTGGACGCATGGCGGCAGCCTTCGTATGGACAGACAAAGGGCTTTCCTGCGCTCTGGACAGGTGCATGAGCCGTCCGGGCGCTGGTATCCGGGAAAGAGCGTCCGCAGCCTTCATGCAACCAGACAGAAGGGTTTTTCCGGGTATGCACAGCACGCAAGTGGCGTGTCAGGGCGCTTGATCTGGCGCATGAATATCCACAACCTTCACGCAAACACAGGAAAGGTTTTTTTCCTGAGTGGACTTGTCCGTGCCGCTTCAGGTCACCCGCTTGTGCAAACGCGTATCGGCAGCCTTCATGTGAACAGACAAAAGGTCTTTCTTTGGTATGCACAGAACGCCAGTGGCGTGCCAGAGTGCTTGATCTGGCGCACGAATAGCCACAACCTTCACGCAAACACAGGAAAGGTTTTTGTCCTGAATGGACTTGTCCGTGCCGCCTCAGGTCACCCGCTTGTGCAAAGGCGTATCGGCAGCCTTCATGTGAACAGACAAAAGGTCTTTCTTTGGTATGCACGGCACGCCAGTGGCATGTCAGAGCGCTTGCTTTTGCGCACGCATATCCACAGCCTTCACGACAACAGACAAAAGGTTTTTCTTTGGTGTGAACGGCACGCACGTGGTATGCCAGAGTGGCTGAATGTGAGAAGGAACGACAACAGTCTTGATACCGACAGATGAAAGGCTTTGTTCCTGCCTTTGCTCCTGGCTTTGCTCCTGAGTGGACACGCCAGTGTGTTTTCATGGTCCCTGATTGAGTGGGCGAATATTCACAGCCTTTATGCGCACTGGCGCAGTTTTTGTTTCGGGTGTGGGCGTGCAAGTGTCTTGTCAGACCGGATGTTCCTGCAAATGAGTGCCCACAGCCTTGCCAGGAGCACACAAAGAGTTTTTCTCGTGGGTGGATGCGCCCGTGTTTTGCCAGGTTGACGGATTTTGTGAAACAACGTCCACAGTCGTCATAGGAACAGCGCAAGCGTCGGTCGCCAGTATGGGTTTCGAGCCGGTGTCTTTCCAGAGTATCCACGCGGCGCAATGGCTTGCCGCAGTCGTTGTGACAGCCGCCATGAGGACTGGCTTGTGCCCGGCTGGAGCGCCGCCCGGCTCGCCAGGGACTGTCACAGGCATGGATGCGGCAGTCAGGGGACATTGTGGTCGTGTGCAGCATCGGATTGTCCGGAAAGTCTTGTGGGGCGTTGGAGTGCAGACGCGGCCCCTGTTACTCCGCTCGTGTGACCATCTTGTCATTCGGGTCAAGATGTCTGTGGTGAGCGCATTCCGCAGTGGGGTCACAGGGGGCGGACAGAAGAGCCAGGGCGTGAGGGCCGGGTGTCCTGTCACAGCCGTGTGGCCTCTCCAGGCTATGAACAGGCAGCGGATGGGTTTGCGTGTCCCTGTGTCCCAATTGTGTGATCCGGTGCGAAGGGCCAGGCTCTTTTTTGTGCTGAAGTGTTTTACACAGCCGTCCGGGCTGCAACTACAGTGCTTCTTTCTGGTGCGGGTGTTCCGGTGTGTCATTGGCGCGCCGGGTTGCCTGAACCGTTTCGTGCCGCCCTCGTGTGGGCAGGTGAAGGGTTTTTCTCCCGCGTGGACGGGAAACGGGAAGGTGTCTTTTCAGGTCACTTGATGGCACGGACGCATGTCTGCGGCTGTCATGTGGACAGACAACGCCTTTTTTGCTTGCGTGGCCGTGTAAACGCCTTGTCAGGACTCCTGAATGTGAGAACGCACGCCCACGGCCTTTAGGTGAGCAGGCAAAGGGTTTTTCTCTGGTGTGGATTCTCAGGTGCTTGTTCCGGATGCCTGATTGCGTGAACCGACGTCCACAGTCTTCGTATAGGCAGACAAAAAATTTTTCTCTCGTGTGGGTTCTCAGATGCTTTTTCAGGGCGCTTGATTGAGCGAACGAACTTCGACAGCCTTCGAATAGACAGACAAAGGGTTTTTCGCCCGTGTGGGTTCTCAGGTGCTTGTGCAGGGTTCCAGATTCTGCGAACGAACGTCGACAGCCTTCGAATGGACAGACAAAGGGTTTTTCGCCCGTGTGGGTTCTCAGGTGCTTGTGCAGGGTTCCAGATTCTGCGAACAAGCGTCCACAGTCTTCGTACGGGCAGCCAAAGGGTTTGTATCCCGTGTGGACGTGCAAGTGCCCTGTCAGGGAGCCAGGTTGTGTGAACGCCTGTCGACAGTCTTCGTAGAGGCAGACAAAGGGTTTTTCTCTCGTGTGGGTACGCAAGTGATTTTTCAGGGTGGTGGATTGTGTGAATGCATGTCCACAGTCTGCCTGTGGGCAGACAAAGAGTTTTTCTCTCGAGTGGATGCGCCAGTGAATTTTCAGGGTGGCTGAGTGCTTGAACGCATGGCGGCAGCCTTTCCAGGAACAGACAAAAGATTTTTCTCTCATGTGGGTTATCAGATGCGTTTTCCGGGCGTTTGATTGAATGAACGAACGTCGACAGCCTTCGTATGGACAGACAAAGGGTTTTTCTCCCGTGTGGGTGCGCAAGTGATTTTTCAGGGCGCCAGATTCTGTGAACAAACGTCTACAGCCTTCGTGCGAACAGGCATAGGGTTTTTCTCCGGTGTGGATGCGCAAGTGGTTTTTCCGGGCGCCTGCATGAGCAAACGAACGTCTACAGCCTTCATATGAACAGGCAAAGGGTTTTTCTCCGGTGTGGGTGCGCAAGTGATTTTTCCGGGCGCCTGTATGTGCAAACGAATGTCTACAGCCTTCATATGAACAGACAAAGGGCTTTTCTCCGGTGTGGATGCGCCAGTGCGTTGTCAGGTGGCTTTTTTGTGCAAACGCATGTCCACAGCCTTCCCGGGAACAGACAAAGGGTTTTTCTCTCGTGTGGATTCTCAGGTGTTTTCTCAGATCGCTGGGGCTTTTGGACGACTTGCCGCAGTCGGGATGGGGGCAGATATGCATCGGGTTTTTCTCTCGGGTGATTCTCAGGTGTTTGCTCAGATCGCCGGGGCTTCTGGACGACTTGTCGCAGTCGGGATGAGGGCAGCCAGGCAGCCAGGTTGTTTTTGGACGGGAGCGGGGAATAGCAGGCAGAGGTCGCCTCATCACTGCCTTTGGCGCAGCGGCACAGGATGTTGTGGGCAGGTGTTGCATAGGGGTATCCGGTGGCGGTCGGTCGGGGTTTGGAGTGGCGGAGCTGTCTGTGGTTCTCCGCCCCTGTGACCATCTTGTTATGTTGATCTGGTGTCTTTGCGACCGACAGCTGTGCTGGATAGAGTCTGGTGTCTGGCAACAAGAGACGGACGCAGTTGCTGTACGCGCCTGCAGGCGCTGTTCGTCGCTGCGTTTTGTCACCCGTCGTGGACGGATGCTCAGAGCCTGCTCCCGTCTGTGCGCGACGGGACTGATGTGACAGCCCGGGTGCTGCATGCGCAGCTGCCTGTGGCTGGTGAGGCCCTGGGGCTTTTTCAGAGATGGTCCGCTGCCTCCTGCGACAGATTTGGTCTGCCAGGGCTGTATTGTCCCAGTGGTGTCTTGTAAACAATGCCGCCGGACACCCAGGCGATAACTGAGCGGTAGTGTCCAGCCGGGGTCCCGGTGCTTTCCTCCCGGGCGGGTGTAGTGTTCTGACTGTCGTGTGATCCCACGACAGCATCCCACAGGACGTCTTTGGTCAACTGATGCCTGATATTGATGTCTGCGGCGGGGAGCAAGGCTGTGCCTCCTGGCTGCTGGCCCCCAGGCTTGCGCCATGGTTGATAACCGGGAGAACTGCTGTGTCCCGGCGGGACAGGTGCTCCCTGTGCCGTACGGGTGCGAACCAGACCCTGTGGTTTGAGGACAGGGTGTTGCGTGACTCTTTTTCGATGGCTGCCGCCAGGACGAAGACAAGGCCGTGTGGCCCTGTGCCGATACGGACCGATTGTCAGGGTAGATGGGCGCCTGGCGGGGTGGCCGGATGGCGCAGACAAGCGACAGTGCCGGTCGTCGGCAGGGGGCGAGACCGCTGGCGGGAGCGGGGACTCTCGTATAACTCCGGGCTTGTAGCTCTGGCCGGAGCTGATGCCGGCCTGCTCACCGGTATGGCGACGCTGGTGCATTTTGAGCGCGAGAAGCTGCAGGAAACGCCTGTTGCACTCTGGGTAATGACAGACATAGGGCCGCGTTGCGCTATGGACAGGCAGCGGATGCGTTCGAGTGTCGCTGTGTTTCAATGGTGTGCCACAGCCTTTCCGGGCGCAGAAAACGGCTGTTTCTGCCTGCTGTGATCCTGTGCGAAGGGCAAGGCTGCTGATTGTGCTGATTGTGCTGACGTGTTGTACACCGCCGTCCGGGACGCAACTGCGGCGTTTCTGTCTGGCATGGGTGTTCTGGTGCGCTTGCAGTGCAGCGGGTCGCTTGAATCGTTTTGTGCAGTCCTCGCGTGGGCAGGCAAAGGGCTTTTCTTCTGAGTGGACAAACGCGTGTCTGTTCAGGTCGCTTGCTTGCACGAACGAACGTCCGCAGCTGTCATGCGGGCAGACAAAGTCTTTTGTGCCTGTGTGGAAGCGCAGGTGTCTTTTCAGATCACTGGCTTGCGAGAACGCACGCCCACAGCCTTCACGTGAGCAGGCAAAGGTTTTTTTGCGTGAGTGGATGCGCTTGTGCCTTGTCAGGGCGCCAGGTTGTGCGTACGCATGTCGACAGCCTTCGTAGAGGCAGACAAAGGGTTTTTCTCCGGTGTGGACGCGCAAGTGCGCTGTCAGGGCGCCCAATTGTGCGAAGACGTGTCGACAGTCTTCGTAGAGGCAGGCGAAGGGTTTTTCTCCGGTGTGGAGGCGCATGTGAGTTTTGCGGACGCAGGCATGTGCAAACGAGCGTCCACAGCCTTCATAGGGACAGACAAAGGGCTTTTCTCTGGTGTGGAAACGCCAGTGAGTTTTCAGGTTGCCTGAGTGCGTAAACGAATGTCTGCAGCCTTCCCAGGAACAGACAAAGGGTTTTTCTCTCGAGTGGATTCTCCGGTGGCTTTTCAGGTCGCCTGGTTGAGCGAATGAACGTTGACAGCCTTCGTCTGGACAGACAAAGGGTTTTTCTCTCGTGTGGGTTCTCAGGTGCTTTTTCAGGGCGCCAGATTCTGTGAACAAACGTCCACAGTTTTCGTACAGACAGGCAAAGGGTTTTTCTCCGCTGTGGATGCGCAGGTGAATTTTCCGGGCGCCTCGATGTGCAAACGAACGTCCACAGCCTTCATATGAACAGGCAAAGGGTTTTTCTCCCGTGTGGGTACGCCAGTGGGTTGTCAGATGGCTTTGTTGTGCAAACGCATGTCCACAGCCTTCGTGCAGGCAGACAAAGGGTTTTTCTCTCGAGTGGCTTCTCAGGTGTTTTCTCAGATCGCTGGGGCTTCTGAACGGTTTGCCACAGTCGGGATGAGGGCAGATATGCATCCCGGTTTTTTTGGGACGAGAGCGGGGGTTAGCTGGCAGAGGCAGCTCCGTCACCGGCTTTGGCGCAGCGGCACAGGAGGTTGTGGCTATGTGTTGCACAGGGGTATCCGGTGGCGGTCGGTTGGAGTTTGGAGTGCGGGGCTGTCTGTAGTTCTCCACCCCTGTGACCCTCTTGTCATCTTGATCAGGTGTCTTTCGGACCGACAGCTTTGCTGCGTGGAGTCTGGTTGGCAACAAGGGATGGGCGCAGTTCGTGTGTGCGTCGGCAGGCACTGCCTGTACTCCAGCCGCATTTTGTCAATCAACCGCAGACCTGCTTTTCCTGCCCGTCGCGGACGGATGCTCAGGGTCTGCTCCAGTCTTTGCGTGATGGGACCGAGTGACAGCCCGGGTGTGCGGGCGCGCAGTGGCCTTTGGCAGCAGGGGCCGCTGTGCGTTACGGATATGCAGCGGGTGCGTTTGAGTGTCCCTGTGTCTGAAGTTGGTGCCACAGCCTTTGCAGGGGCACAAATCGCCTGCTGTTGCATTGTGTGAGCCTGTGCGAAGGATAAGACTTTTTGTTGCAGAAGTGTCTTGCACAGCCGTCCAGACCGCAATTACAGTGCTTTGTCCTGGTGCGTTTTTAACGCACCGGGTTGGTTGAATCGTTTTGCGCCGTCCTCGTGTGGGCAGGCAAAGGGTTTTTCTCCCGCGTGGACGAGCAGGTGTCTTTGCAGGTGTCTTTGCAGGTCACTTGATGGTACGGACCAATGTCCGCCGCTGTCATGTGGACAGCCAACGCCTTTTTTTTCTGTGCGCAAGTGTAAGTGCCTTGTCAGGGCGCCTGAGTGTGCGAACGCACGCCCACCGCCTGCCTGTGAGCAGGCCAGGTGTTTTTCTCTGGTGTGGGTCCTCAGGTGCTTGTTCCGGGTGCCTGATTGTGTGAACCGACGTCCACAGTCTTCGTATAGACAGACAAAGGGTTTTTCTCCTGAGTGGATGCTCAAGTGTTTTTTCAGGAGGTCTGGTCGTCCGGACTCATATCTACAGCTTGTCCAGGGACAGACAAAGGGTTTTTCTCCTGAGTGGACGCTCAAGTGTTTTTTCAGGAGGTCTGGTCGTCCGGACGCATATCTACAGCCTTGCCTGGGACAGACAAAGGGTTTTTCTCCTGAGTGGACGCTCAAGTGTTTTGTCCGATCGCCTGATGTTGCGGCCGCGTATCCGCAGCCTTCCCGGGGACAGACAAAGGGTTTTTCTCTCGTGTGGACGCGCAAGTGGCTTGTCAGGGCGCCAGGTTGTGTGAACGCATATCGACAGTCTTCGTAGCGGCAGACAAAAGGTCGTTCTCCGGTGTGGACGCGCAGGTGACTTGTCAGGGGACCAGGTTGTGCGCACGAATATCGACAGCCTTCGTATGGACAGACAAAGGGTTTTTCTCCGGTGTGGATTCTCAGGTGCCTTTTCCGGTCGCCTGATTGCGCGAATGCAGACCTGCAACCTTCATAGGGGCAGACAAAGGGTTTTTCTCTCGTGTGGATTCTCAGGTGTTTTCTCAGGGCGCTGGGGCTTCTGAAGGGTTTGCCGCAGTCGGGATGGGGGCAGCCAGGCATCGGTTTTTCTCTCGAGTGGATTCTCAGGTGTTTTCTCCGATCGCTGGGGCTGGACGGCTTGCCACAGTCGGGATGAGGGCATCCAGACATCCAGGTTGTTCTGGAACGGGAGAGGGGAGCTGGCAGAGGCAGTCCCGTCACTGGCTTTGGCGCAGCGGCACGGGAGGTGGTGGCTATGTGTTGCACAGGAGTATCCGGTGGCGGTCGGTCGGGGTTTGGAGTGCCGGGGCTGTCTGTGGTTCTCTGCCCCTGTGACGATCTTGTTATCTTGATCAGGTGTGTTTCCGACCGACAGCTTTGCCGGGTAGAGTCTGGTGTCTGAAAACAAGGGGCGGACGCAGTTCCTGTACGCGCCAGCAGGCGCTGTTCGTAGCGGCGTTTTGTCGATCAACCGCAGGTCTGGTTTTCCTCAGCCGTCGCGGACGGATGTGCAGGGCTGTTCCCGTCTTTGCGCGATGGGACTGATGTGGCAACAGCCCGGGAGCGGCATGCGCAGCTGCCTTTGGCTGGTGAGACCCTGGGGTTTTTTCAGAGATGGTCCGCTGCCTCCTGCGACAGATTTGGTCTGCCAGGGCTGTATTGCCCCGGTGGTGTCTTGTAAACAATGCCGCCGGACACCCAGGTGATAACTGAGCGGTAGTGTCCTGCCGGGATCCCGGTGGTTACCTCCCCGGCGGGTGTGGTGTTATGACTGTCGTGTGTTCTCACGACAGAATCCCACCGGACTCCTTTGGGCAACTGATGACTGATACTGATGGCTGCGGCGGGGAGCAAGGCTGTGCCTCCCGGCTGCTGGCCCCCAGGCTCACGCCATGGCTGATAACCGGGAGAACTGGCCTGTCCCGCACTGGTGCGAACC
>Ga0209022_1003462_pt1 | contig 11116 bp, 13 predicted proteins | sample PinacodermPK_FD_187300 | JGI IMG/M metagenome (GOLD analysis project Ga0209022, IMG submission 187300) | Host-associated microbial community of the marine sponge Aplysina aerophoba from Gulf of Piran - sponge pinacoderm, lysed by proteinase... | ecosystem: Host-associated > Porifera > Sponge >...
AGCGCCGACCCATACCGGAACCTTCCCAGGACCTCCGAGCCGTGCTCACCCAGTTGGCCGATCTCTTGCAACCAACCGGCGCCGGATTGCTAATCACCATTGATGAGATGCAGGGGGCCGACGTCGACGAGATTCGCCGGTTCGCAAGCATCATCCAACATGTGACCCGCAGAGAAGAAAGACCTGTCGCTTTCGTGGGCGCCGGACTCCCCGAGATCGAAGACAGATTCCTGTCAGGTGATGCGGTCACCTTCCTGCAACGTTGCGCCCGCCGGGACATCGGACCACTTGATGATCAAGCCACCGCTACCGCCCTGGCGCTTCCGATCCGGGACCTCAACGCCTCCATCACTTCCGATGCCCTTGACGCTGCGGTCCGGGCTGTCTCAGGCTATGCCTTCATGACACAACTGGTGGGTTTTCACATGTGGAAGGCGGCCGCCGACCCGTTTGCCGGGATCACTTCCCGAGAAGCCGCCGCCGGTATCGCGGAGGCGAAGATGCAAATGGCAAGACTGGTGCTGGAACCCATCTGGAAGACCCTGTCGGACATGGACCGCCGATTCCTACTCGCGATGACCCAAGACAGCGAAGAGTCCCAATTGGCTGAAATCGCTAGCCGAATAGAGAGAAATGTTGGATACGCAGGGGTGTACCGGCGTCGCCTTATCCAAAAGGGTATGATCGTACCGGTCCGCCACGGATGGATTGCCTTCGCTCATCACTCCACCCGCGGGTGGCTGAAGCAGCTACCCCTTTATGGCACAAGACAACCTAGCGGTCCCCTAAGGAGAGCGGATTGACGAGAACCGGCCCCAGGGGTCCTTCCTGGCGGACCACCCGCCCTTCCCTGATCCGCCGGGCGGTAACACTGTCCAGGTTCGCCAGTTTCTTGGCGCCTTCCAGGGCCGTCAGGTCGCCGCCGTAGTAGTCAAACCACGGTAATCCGGCGTCGGTGTATTGGCGAGCAGTGGGCGGCTTGTCCGGGGGGGAGACGCCGCAGACCGTGAAATACTGAACGCTGTTGACGATGTGCACGAAGCAACGGGCACTCGCCTCGGTGTCCCAGACTTCAATCCCGTAGTCGTCCTCGTAGATCTCCTGTGTCATGAGGCCGCCGGGCGCCAACCCCATGTCCATGGAAGCCGGCGCCATGCAATACATGACATCTTCAAACGCATGTGAACCTACGCGCCCCTGTCGCGCCTCATACTCCGAGGCCTTCATCGGGTATACGGTGATCTGGACGCCACCATGCCGGGCTTCTTCGGTCAACTGCTCCTCGGCCGTGTAGCCCGCTCCCAGGGGCATGGCCACGAACTGGCGAATCAGGCCCCTCTTGACACAGAACCCGTCCAGCCAGGGCTGGTCCGGAACTACGAGGTAGTCCTGCGGTTCCTCAATGAGGCCGTCGGTCCACTCCTCGCCGGTGAGCGCGTTGATCTTGCCGGCGGTCACCTTCACGGCCATGGGATAGTCGCCGCTGAAGTTGATCCACATCGCCTCTGCTTGATACATCGGGAAGAAGACGCCGCCGTGTTGGCTCCAAGCCTGGGGAGTCTTGTCCGAGAAATCGTCCACCAGTTCCAAGGGGAACCTCCCGAGCCCCGGCGGAAGAAAGTGTCTTCGACCGTCGTCGGGAATTCGCAGAGTGCGCTGGAACTCAAGAGTGAACTCTGCCTGCTCATGCACTTGAGGCATCCGAAACACCAGACGGTCATCTTCGAGTGTCACCACCGCTGATCCTTCCTTGGTCTCCTCGTTCCGGTGGTGTTCTCTCAGCTGGTTCATCATTCCAATCCTTCCTGGCCAAACAACCTTTTGACTCCTATTCAAAGCAGGGGGGTGTGACAGTTGTCGCAAGCCAAGGAACCCTCCGATCTCCTCACAACCGGTCCAAGCCGTTTATCGCGAAAACAATCAGTACCTCGCGAAATGCGGGTGGGACTGGTTCCCTGTTGGGTCCCTCCCCCGCCACCTCCATTCCGTGGTTATTCGCGAGATCTCCACGCTGGGAAGCGGTTGGAGGTTTCGCCTCTTGGATTGTTCCGGCCGGGGTGAGCTCTTGAGTTTCCGGCCGGTTGGGTCTACTGGTAGCTGATAGTCAATATGAACCAATGTCCAGGGAAAAGTCAACACCCGGGCGGGGGTTTGTTTCCCAATCTCACCCCGGTACTCACCAGTCCTCAACCCGGTGGGGGTCTGCTTCGACCGCGTCGTGCGGTTGATGTCTTGACCGGCCGTGATCTTCGGCCACCGGAAGACGGTGGTCGCAGCACATACTTGCCGCTGGGGGTTTGAACAACCTCCCAGTCTTGGTCGTGGACTCGGTGGTGGCACCGACTGCACAACAGGGCCATGTTGTCGATGTCGGTGGGGCCTCCGTCCTGCCAGTAGACAAGGTGATGCGCCTGACACCAGGCGGGATCGGCGCCGCATCCCACACAGTTGTGGTCGCGGGCGATCAACAGCATCTTTTGGGTGGGAGAAGCAACCCGTCTGGACGTCCCCGCCCATAACACTTGGCCTCTACTGTCGAATATGGCAGGAAGAATCCGGCCCTGGCAGGCCAGGTCCTTGACTACTTCCACCGGCAACGGGGTACCGTCACCCAGCCGGGCATCACGAATCATTTGGGTGATCGGGTCGTATTGGGCGACTAACACCAGCACCGGACCCTGACCACCCTGCTTCTTCTTTTTCTTCTTGCCGTCCTCTTCCTGGCGGTCCCCGCACAACAACTCCACCAACGCGTCCGCCATGCGCTGCCCGGTGGTCGGGCGATGCCGCGAGTCTTCCTCCCGCCACATCTGGTTGGTCATCCTCGACAGGGCGCCTTTGGTCTTGGCGCCGTTGATCGGATCCAACAGGGCATGCAAGACCGTCATCCCGCTGCCCCGGTCCACTCGAATCCACGCCTTGCGATTAGAGCGCTGCCGCCGCAGGATCGACATTCCGTCGTCCTCGTTACGCTGCTGGACGTGCCGGCGGGCGGTGTGAGCAAACACATCCACGGGTTGTTTCTGGGCCTTGTCCACCAACTCTTGCTCATCAATGTCGCCGTCTTGGGCGGTCTTGACAATGATCTTGGCGTGACCGTACGAGATCTTCCCCCTGCCAAAGGCATCAGAGGTGACCGGCAACTCGTTCAGCCCCTTGCCGGTCTCCAACTCTTGCCGGGTGCCCCGGGTGGATTGACCGGACTTGTCCCGCAGGGTCTTCTCCGCAAAACCATTCCCTGCCCGGCGGGCAAGTTCGGCCGCCGCCTCTGCCCGGAATGCCTCGACCTTGGCCTTCGCTTCACTGGCCGTACGGATCCGCTCCTTCAAGTCCTCCACGGAAGCACCCTTCACCGGAGCAGGCGGCAACACCACCCGCACCCGATGAACCGATCCCCCTTGAGATCCTCCCTCATTCATACTCTCCACTATACCCCAGGGGTGTGACAACAACTAGTGTCATATCTCGCATTATCTGCTATAAATATCTAACAGAACAGCAGAACAGGTCATCCAGGTTCGTTTGGATACCCAGAGCCCGGCAACCTACCGGGGGAAAGCCAGGTCTATCTCTTCCTGGGTCCAGTATCCCTCTACGGGACGCATCCCCTCTTGTCTCCCGTAGTGCGCGAGCCGCACATTGTCCCATTCATTGAAGATCTCGATGGCGTCGAACACGCTCTCAGGGCTGACCGCCTTCAAAGCCTTCCATCCTTCACTTCTCGGCTTGGGGAGGTTGGAGGTCAAGATCAGCAGCGGAGTATCCAACCGGGCCATCCGAAGGACATGAGCCCTGCCCAGGGCCTTCCACAGGGTGTCGGTTCGCTGCAGGCCCGGCCTGACGGTGGTGAACGCCCCTGAGACATCCACATACCACCTTCTTCCTTGCTGATTCTCAACCAGGAAGTTGTACTGGATGCCAACCGCCGGAATCTTGGGTTTGGTCTTGACGATCGTAAACCCGGCTTCTTCAAGAGCAATCCGAGCCAGATCCTGCACCTTCTTACCTTCTCTGACCGCCCGAGCCTGAAAGTGCTCGATGGACGGACGGGCCCCTGAAATGCCGGCAAGTTGCCGGGTTCCGTTGACGGCAGGCTCCGGTTCGGGATCCTGGTCCAACAGCGACGGCCGCCGCCTTGCCCGTTCCAGCCTGCTGTGAGCTATGTCCACGTAGTCGGAATTGATGTCGTATCCAACTGCCCTCCGCCATGCCTTGTAGGCAGCCACCAGTGTGGTCCCCGACCCCATGAAGGGATCCAGCACCAGATCATCCTGGTATGTATAGAGGTCAATGAGTCTCAGTGGCAGTTCCACCGGGAAAGGAGCGGGATGGGAGACCCGGCGAGCGCTCTCAGCAGGGATCTCCCAGACGTCAAGCGTGGCTTCCACGAACTCGTCATTGGGGAGGGTGGCGATATTGGGGAGCCCCGCCTTCTTGCGGACCGCCCGTTTCTTGGCCCGATCGAACCGGCCCTTGCTCGCCACGATGATCCTCTCGGTGGTGTCCCGAAGCACCGGATTGGACGGTTGCCGGAAAGACCCCCAGGCCACCGCCCCTCCCATGGCCTTGGACTTTCTCCAGATGATCTCCCCCCGCATCAACAGACCAAGATTCTCGAATATCTTGATGACATCCGCCGAGAGGCTGCGATAAGGCTTGCGACCCAGATTCGCCACATTGACGGCGATCCGACCTCCCGGTTCCAGCACCCGGATGCACTCGTAGAAAGCGTCATACAGCAACTGGAGGTATTCCCGATAGGTCCTCGGAATTACCACCCCATGAGCATCGGGATGAACGCTGTGGATCACCTCGTTCTCATAAGCCTTGCCCACGAAGTAGGGAGGCGAGGTCACCACCAGCGCAACGGACCGGTCGGGAATCTGATGCATTCTCCTGGCATCTCCCAGGATCGGACCCTCAGTTTGAGGTCGGGGTCCGATCCGGTCGTCGTCGTTGATGATCGGTGGCTGGAAACGCGCATAGAAGGACGAAGAGTCGTGACTCTCTCTGCGACCCGACCCGAAAACGGAGGTACTGGTAGGGCGGCGTGGAGGCCGGGACGCGCGTTCAACCATCGCGTGAAGCATAAGAGCGCACCCTCCCCAGTTGAGGGAACCTCGCCCACGGCACATCTCGCCGTCAACTATCTTGCAAAGCACCCGTGGATCACTAGGTTTCGAAAGAGTCTCGAATAAAGGAGCGCGCTTGAACACTTCGGGTTCGATCAGGAGGACAGCAATGTGGTTGGTTCCTGCGCTGCTATTGGCGGCCTGCGCTGCTGAGGCCGACCCTGTCCCGGTCTCCCAGACCACCGTAGCCGCAGACACTCAGGCGACAACGTCGCCGACCGTCTCCTCCGCCTCGACCACCTCTGCCACCACCCAACAAGCGCCTTCCCAACAGCCCGAGGAATCCTCGCCCACCACAGCACCCGACACCGCGGCTACAGCACCCTCTACGACTTCCTCCACCACCCTTACCGATGACCGGGAATCGTCTTCGTCCACGACTCTCCCTCCGCCCGGGCCTCCTGACAGTCTTCGGTTCGTGGAGGTGGCCAGGGGAGCACGGAACCCGATCTTCCTCACCGCCTCTCCGGGCGCAGAACACTCCTACCTGGCCGAACAGGGAGGTCGGATCCTGTATATAGCCAATGATGAGATCGCCGATCAGCCGGTGCTGGACATAACCGACCAGGTCACGTTCCGCGGCGAGCAGGGACTGCTGGGAATAGCACTCCACCCGACCCAGCCAGACCGTCTGTTCGTGCACTACAGCAACCGAAGCGGGCACACCGCGCTCTCCGAATACTCACTCTCCGATGACGGCCGAACCGCCGACCCGGACTCGGAGAGGCTCATCTTCTTTGCTCAACAGCCGGCCACCAACCACAACGGCGGCATGATCCAGTTCGGGCCCGACGGCTTTCTGTACCTGGGACTCGGGGACGGCGGCCGGTCGGGTGACTACTACGGCCACGGCCAACGCCCCGACACTCCGCTGGCGGCCCTGGTGCGCATTCACCCCGATCAGGTCACCTCGCAGGTGTGGTGGTACGGCCTCCGCAACCCCTGGCGGTTCTGGATTGACGATCCCACCGGTCTGGTCTACATCGCCGACGTCGGCCAGGACGCCTATGAGGAGGTCAGCATCGCCCCCCTGTCCGAGCCCGATCTGAACTTCGGATGGCCCATCACCGAGGGTTTGCACTGCTACGAACCCCGCCAAGGCTGCGATCCGGCGGGTCTAACCCTCCCGGCGCTGGAGATCTCCCACGACGACGGCGGAACCTGTTCGATAACCGGCGGCATGGTCTATCGAGGCCCAAGCATGCCCGGCCTGTGGGGCCACTACTTCTACTCCGACTACTGCGGCGGATACCTCCGCAGCTTCCAATGGAACGGCGCCCTGGCAACCGACTTGCGAGAATGGACGCCCGACCTGGGCAACGTAGTCTCCTTCGGCACCGACGGATCGGGAGAGTTGTACGTCCTGACCACCGATGCTGTTTACCGCATCGAGCCTGGCTCCTGAGCCGCTCGTTTTCATTATCACAGCCCCGTGCCACCGGTTACCATGCCAGAAGATGAGTGTTGTGTCGGAGTTCCTTGGCACGACCTTCCGAGTCACTTACGAGAAATGTGGAGCCGCACATGTCGGTGCTCTACTGGGACTGGAGTGGACCGGAACTGTCAGCCAAGTACGGATTGGAGAGCCGCCGCGTCATTGATGGCTGGCTGCCCGAGTTGGGTACGGACGAGACATGTGGGTGGAGGAGGATCTGGCTGAGTTGGAGAAAGCCTGGGGAGACAGCCGCGCCAGCAAAACCCTCACCCCGATCTCCCCACCCGATTTAGTCGAGGGTCGGGGATGTACGAGGATTCTGGACAGCCCGTCTACGAGTGGAACGGTCGGCGTTACGTGTACGACTCCACTCGCCGAGAGGAACTCAGGGACATACCAACAATCATCAAGGCAAACCGCTGGAGGGATTCTCGGTTTTGGGTCGAGTACGGCGAACAAGGTGAGGCGGACTTGACGGCCTTCGGTGATGGCATCCGAGGTTCAAACCTGTTTCACTGCTACGAGCCCTGCCCAAGTTGCGCCACAAATGGCCTGACCCTGTCGGTGCTGGAAATCGCCCACAAATGACGGCGGAACCTGCTCGATAACCGGCAGCAGCGTCTACGGGGGCCAAGCAAATGCCCGGCCTGTGGGGACACTACTTCTACACCAACTACTGCAGGGAGAGTAGGCAATTGCCAGTAACTTCCCTGATCCGGCTTCTTTTGCTTTGAGAAGAATGTATATGAATAGGAGAAAAAGAGGTTTGGAGGCTAACGAAAGTTACAGTAATATATATAAACCATGCTTCAGATCAGTCAGCGGCCCCTCACCGGCTCAGATGCCGATCGCCACCTCTTTGTAGACCGTTCGGCTGAACTCACTCGCTTGGAGCGTGCTGCAGAGCTTGGGTTCAATGTTCTCATACTGGGAGAACGGGGCATCGGGATGACCTCTCTCATGTTCCAACACCAGCGACGCCTGCAGGACAGGGGCCGAGCATGCCACTATGCAAGAGCTTCGAAGTCGGAGAAGTTCGTTGACCTTGCTAACTTGATACGGATGTCGGTGGAGGGACGCGGACCATCCTTTCTGGGACCAGAGAACTCATTCCATGTTCTCTGGTCCGGTGGCGACTCTGACCCTCTCCGAGGCCTCCGGCGCCTAGCCACGGCAGCTAACGAGTCCAACGGTCCGCCGTCAACCATCATTCTCGACGAGATGCACAAGCCCGAGTTGGCCCATGAACTGTTCGGACGCTATCGCGACGAGGTTTGGGAATTGCCTTTCAGGTGGCTGGTCTGCGGGCTGGCAACGAGATCATCTAATTATCTGGAAGCTCCGGCCGACGCCTTTTTTGATTCCGTGCTTCGTCTGGGGCCTCTGGACACCTCAGCCTGCGCCGAGCTTCTGAAAACCCGACTCGACCAAGCAAGCCAGAATGACAGGGAAGCTGCAATGCGAATCACTCTTGAACGCGAGAGCATTATCGACCAATGCCAAGGTAACCCTCGCCGGCTTCTCGAGGGAGCCAGGCGCACTGTCCTGCGAACCTCTGAGGAGTTCGCTGCCGCTAACAAGCTCGTGGCCTCCGCAGCCAAACTCGGAGCGACGGAGAAGCTGGCCATTGAGTATCTCTTGGCAAACGGGCCGACGAGTGCCTCAGACTCTCAACTGCTCAAGGAGTGGTTACTTACAAGGGCACGAGCCACCCAGGTTTTTCGCCGCCTGGAGGAGGCCGGACTTGTTCACGCTTTCCCTGAAAAGGCAGGTGTGGGTCGCCCGCGGAAGCTCTATGCCACCAGTCTCAACACCGGAGAACTCGAGTGAGCATCGAACTGCTTCTCGAGCTTTAGGAGGCCCACGCATTTGATCATGCTCCCCTGCGACGGGATCTCGGTGTTTATCATGTTCCCTTCCACGAGTTGGTGCCGGGAGAGAATCCCGAAACCATCCTAGCAAAGACATCCATTACTCGCTACAGGGCTCCTCTGTCGCGGCAAGTACTCCCATCACAGAGTGGGATCTCTCCAGGTAAGGCCATTCTCAATGTAACTCCACTATCAATAATCCATCAACCGTGCACGTTCAACCAGAGCATATTGAAAGAGGAGCCCTAACCTCAAAACGATGCGAATGACCGGACAAAGGGGCTATTGGCCGGAAATCACAAGGTCGGTCGCAGACAGGAAGATCAGCGTGCAAGAAGGAGTCACCATGGCGCAAACCCCGGGAGTAGATTAGAATTCTGCCCGTGGGAAGTGGCGAACACCTTGTCGGCGGTCATCGGTGTCCTCCGTTTGTGCTTGATGAGCAGGAATGCGAGCTAATGAGCCGGACAGGCGATTACGACTACGAGCATTACGACGACTACAAAGACCCGAAGGACGCCATCTTCTGGATCCCTCATCAGCACGAGGCAAGGATGGTGCAGTTCAACAGGCTCACGGTGACCATCGACGACATCATCAACCGGTGCGGTTACCCGGAGAGCGAACGGGAACGGCTGGCCGTGCTGCATCGTCGCTTGGCGGAGGAGTTCTTGGCAGAGTATCAGGGCCCTCGCGGTGGGTCTGTTCCCCTACTGGAGGAAACCGAGCCCTCTACAGTGGGTTGATCACCATCTGTGCCCTACTGGCCACCTCATCACGCCCAGATTGTCATCTATGACTCGGCGTTGAAACGTGCCTCATTGGAGGACATCCAGTATCTGCTGTCTCTCCATCCTCTACAACTTGATGTCTTGGAGTTCGCCAAGACTCATCTGGGGTGGGACCGCTTCTATCGGAGCAGAAGCACCAGAGTCGTAGGACTGACGACAGGTAATCACCTGCTGGAAGTCGTCCTGCGCCCGGATGGCCGGTCCGAGGGCGAGCGGTGCATAGTGTTCCATGCCCGCTATTTGTGATCTGAGAGTATTCCCCGTCTCTAACGTCTGCGCCTCCACCACGGACCCTCCGGTCGCAGGGGCTGGTTGAGGAAACTCTCCAGACTTTTTCGGTGCAGGACGGTTCAGTCGCCGCTGCTGGCGGCTTCGTCTATGAGGGTGGAGGGGAGGTCGTCCCAGGCGAAGGCGCGCCTGCCGAAGGCATCCCGCTGTTCCCAGACCCGAGTTTGGCGGGTGGTTTGGTGTTTTACCTGGTCAGGGGCATACGCGAGGAAGGTGTTTCCACTACATTCCGGTGTTTGAACCCCTTCAGGGTTGGGTGATGGTGGCTTTGTCCCAGGTGCGGGTGTCGACTCCGATAGCGGCAAGTGCCCGTGTTTGTAGGGGGGGTGCGTCGGGTGGTGAGCGTGATCTGGTGGTTGTTGGTGGTCAGTTCCACGCGGCGGACGCGGTTAAGTTGTTGGAGGGCCCCTGCGGCGGTGAGGTGTTGGTGTTCGAGGTCGGGATCGCGAATGTCTGCTGCGGTGAAAGCCTGGGTGATGAGCGTCTCCATCAAAGCGGCGTACACACAGACCGCGACGTGACCGCGGACTCGTTTCTCGGTCCAGTGTCTCAACGGTCGTAGTCGTAGGAAGTCTTTGAGCACCCGGAACTTACCTACTCGGCCAGCAGTTCGGCCGTGGTCAGGATGCTCGACGACTTTAGTGTTTTCGACAGTTTGCAACTGCCGATAGGCGCCCACGATTTCGGCGGTGTCGGCTTGTGCTGGTGTGAGGCTGGTGGTCAGCACATAACGACCCGCCAAAAGCTTCTCATAGGCCTGGGCTTCTTCGTTGTAGTGGTAGAGAAAACGACCTGGTCCGATCTCGAGGTCGAACAGTCGCCCGACCCGCCCGGTGCCGAGGATTCGTTGGGAGGCTATCCCGATCTTGGCCGGGTCTTTGAGCCTTCCCGAGCGGACGCGGTGTTCCAACGCCAACAACTGCGTTTCGGCAGCGGCGATCATCTCGGTAGTGCGTTGTGTGTCCCGACGGACACGAGCGTCGGACTCGACCACCACTGTGCGGGTCCCGTCTTCGAGGGTGATATCAGCGGCTCTGCAGCCGTGTTCGGGTATTTCAACCCACACAGTGTCTTGGTCAATAGCCGCCAGGGCTTGGGCAGTGACAGAGTCTCGGCGGAGTCTGGTGGCCGCTCTCAGGCCCGAGTTTGGCGGGTGGTTTGGTGTTTTACCTGGTCAGGGGGCATACGCGAAGAAGGTGTTTCCACTACATTCGGTGTTTGAGGCCGATGGTGGGGTTAGGTGATGGTGGCTTTGTCCCAGGTGCGGGTGTCGACTCCGACAGCGGCGAGTATCCGGGTTTGTAGGGGGGTGCGTCGGGTGGTGAGCGTTATCTGGTGGTTGTTGGTGGTCAACTCCACACGGCGGACACGGTGGAGTTGTTGGAGGGCCCGGGCGGCGGTGAGGTGTTGGTGTTCGAGGTCGGGATCTCGAATGTCTGCTGCGGTGAGAGCCTGGGTGATGAGCGTCTCCATCAAAGCGGCGTACACACAGACTGCTACGTGACCGCGGACTCGTTTCTCGGTCCAGTGTCTCACCGGCCGTAGTCGTAGGAAGTCTTTGAGCACCCGGAACTTGTTTTCGACGGTTTGCAACTGCCG
>Ga0209022_1003473_pt1 | contig 11084 bp, 9 predicted proteins | sample PinacodermPK_FD_187300 | JGI IMG/M metagenome (GOLD analysis project Ga0209022, IMG submission 187300) | Host-associated microbial community of the marine sponge Aplysina aerophoba from Gulf of Piran - sponge pinacoderm, lysed by proteinase... | ecosystem: Host-associated > Porifera > Sponge >...
CAATCGGCTGATCTGAATGATGCCCTGCCTCAGCCGCCGATCTGCGCAAGCCGACCAAACCGGCCGTTCCTGACCAGCAAATATGCGCCGTTCTTGACGGCCGCTAACACCCTTGAAACCGCTCAACTCTTTTTGGGTCAGGCTCTTACAAATCGACCGTTCCGAAATCCCGCCGTAAGTTCTGGTAGGAGAAGTTCGAAGCCAACCGGGAAAGGGACGAACGCAACGTCAGGCTGCTACGCGATCAGGGCTGGCGCGTTTTGACGGTTTGGGAATGCGTGCTCAAAGGAAAGACCGCTGAACCCTCCGAAGTCGCCGCAGAAGCCGTCAAAGTCTGGCTGGAGTCCGACAAAATCCTCGGCGAGATACCGTCAACGACATCTTCTGTCGTTTCGTCCTCGCGCCACGAGCTTCAGCGATGATCGTCTGCCTTGGCTGGGGATCGTTGATCTGGGATCACCGCGATTTGCCGATCGGCGGTGGCTGGCGCAACGACGGGCCGGATTGACACCTTACGGCGCCCTGGCGCGTGGCCGATAGACAAAGCAGTCCAGTAGCGCGGCCCTCATCTCCCAGATCAATGCCTCAAGCCGATTATCCGGTTCGGGCGCCCGGAACCAACGCTGTTTGTAGATGAATTTGAGGAGCTTCCGGTAATTGCCCGTTGTCCCCAAAGTCCCGGGGTTAAGGCCCGAATACTGCGCAAGGTCGTCTCGCGATCCGTCATTGACCGACACAAAACGGTCCGGCCTTGCGAGCGAGAGCAGCCTGGCCGCAATTCCTTCGCCGATGCCACCGAATTCCGTCATCTGTTCATATGCGTCGAACGCGAGACCCGGAAACGCATCATCGTTGGCTTCAGCCACCTCGTGCAGGATCTCCTGAATTTCCTGAGCGTTATGCCCGAAGACCGAATTTACCGAATTGTTCCGCATTCTGCCGAGCAAGCCCCAGCCGCCGCCCCTAGCAAGTCCAAGAACCCGCCGCCGGTCGTGGTCGTCCAAGTCGGCAAGGTCCATCCGGGTAAGGATGTCGCGCAGGACCTCGATCGTATGGCGCCAACTGGCAGGCTCCCCCAAAACAGACCAAGAATAGCGGTTGCTCCACCAAATGTCGCACTCACGCAAGGCCGCGACATAGCTGTCCCAGTCAGTCACTCGTCGAAGCAGTGTCATCGGCGCCGTCATTCTTCCTTCCGGCACCGCCAGCGGTTGAGGGGGAGGTGGATTCTTCTTTCTCGCCCGCTCGTACGCGTCGATTGCATTCTCATCGAGTCGGCCGCACTCCCGCCAGAGGTCCTGGAACCATGAGGTCACGGATTCTGTGTTCTCGGACTCGAAGACCGCCTCTTCGTTTATCGCGAAGCCACCGGCCGTGAAGTTGGCGCTGCCGATCCAGGCGCTGGTCCGGCCCTGCCCGCGAAACAGATAGACTTTCGGATGGAAACGCCGCCCGCCTCCCACCAGGCGCAATTTTCCCAGCTGATCCAGTCTGCGAAGGGCTTCCGGTTCAGTGATGTAGTTCCAAAGCCCGACAATCGCGCGAACCCGCAATCCCTGCTCCGCGCGCTCCTCCAGCAAGCGCAGACCGTCATGTTCGGTTGCCCACGCCGAGACCAGTTCGAGCCTTGTCGTCCACTCCAGATTTTCCTCAAAGCGGCGTGCTATCGTCCCCGGGGCGATTAGCATGATTATCCTTCTCCTCCTCCCGCCAGCGCCGGCAGGGGCTTGCCGGGCGACGGTATGTGCGAAGGCGTAGAATATCATTGCTCGGGCATTCGCCGGATGCGACGGAATTGCCGTCGGTCGGTCGCCCGGTTCTGTCTGGCGTGGTCCCGGCATCGACGACCCGGATCGTCGTGGCGAAGATCGAGAGGGTGGAGCAGGCGCTCGGTCCGTCCTTCATACTGCACGGCTGGGAACTCGCTTGCCTGCCGCGGCGGGGAAACGGGCAGCGAGCCGACCCTCGTCGCCGCGTCGCACTGTGAAACCCGCAGAGTGAACGATAGGCAGCGTTCCGTGGAACGGCTACCAGCGGCGATGCGGGGCGTGCGCTTGGGAAAGCTCCTAGTGGCCACGGTTCGGCCAGCGATCTCGAAGAACAGAGTTGGCAATTGTGACGTCGGCCGGCAGGGTACTGCTTGGCAAACGGAACGGTTTGCTCAACGGCCGGGTGACACGAGCGACCGAATCAACGGTTGCCTCGGGGAGACGGTCGAAAGGATGTAGCAGTGGCACCGGAGCAAACCGCATGGAAGACGTAGCGAAGAGCCGCCGGGCCTTTGTTGCCCAATTGGCCAGTGAGAACCGCGAGTTTTATGGATCGCCAGACGGACGCGGTCTATTAAACGTCATTGAACTGACGTTCGACCATCACTGGGTTTACTTGTACGAACTTGTCCAAAATGCCCTCGACGTTCGGGCAACGTCAATTTCGATTCGAACTGGAGAAGGCGGCGACGCTTTGGTCTTTCAGCACAATGGTACTCGTTCCCTCGATGAAGAGGATGTCGAGGGTCTTTCGAAAGTCTTTCGGTCCACGAAAGGTGCTCGGTCGGTCGGTTTCATGGGTATCGGCTTCAAGAGTGTCTTTATCCGATTTCACGAAGCCCGAATCTCCGGTTGGGATTGGAAATTTCGATACGAGATCACACGAGTGATTGGAGAGCAATTCGGAGACGTACAGAGAGACTTTCTTGGAGCGGTGAAGCCCCTTTGCCATCGTCATGGCGGTTAATGAGTTGGCGCGCTCTCTTGAACTAGGAAGTACGCAACTCAGCTTGTCTGCTTGTGGATTTCAGTTCAGGATTTTCATCAGGCTGCGAGGCTCGTAAGAGTTCAATTACTCGCGAACCTGAGGAACTGCTTCCAACGATGACTAAAGTCAGACACTTTGGGACCGCTATCAGGTAAGTTGACTGCGGTTTTCGCATATTGGCCGTAGTCATTTGATATCTGATCTGCAATGTTGACCTCCAAACACTCCGGATTGATAGCCAGCAGGTTCAGGTCGAAGAGTCGATGAATGTCTCGGCGTAGAAGTATGCCGTTGTCCGGAGCGTAGCTTCCGCCCTCGGAAACAGGAATCACATGGGCAGCTTCCAGAGCCTCGTGCACCACGCATCCTGTTATTGCGCACTTTGAACCGAAGAGCTCCATGACTCCTCCACGAAATGCCGGCTGTTCCGGTCGTGCAAGGCCCTTGTGATACTTTCGAGAGTCATACCACTCTACGACAATTGGGGATTGACCATTGGTAGTCCACGATAATGTTCCGGAACGCTGGCCATCCGCAATCGTGAGCGTGGATGTTCCAAGAGCAATCCAGCCTTTGCTTACCAAATCCTTGTTGTCCTTCTCGAGATATTTCAGTCGAATGGTCGTGGGGTTCCCACGGTCTATCTCTAAGTTTGCCCGAAACACGAAACAAGTGTATTTTCCGTTCTCGTCTTTTCCCCAACTTCGCGTGCTTATCTTGCGGGCTCGTAATTTGGAAATTTCGTCCGAATCAATTTCGTCCACATACTCGTCGGGACACGACGGGCCGGCTTCGCTCCTGGTCCATTTCACAATTATGCCCATGCGGGGTTCCTCCTTCTCTCCTGGCGACGTAAGCCCCATTCCTTAAGGGATGCACCCCCAAGGCGCGTATGCACAGTATCGTGCGGGTTGTGGCGGGGTCCACCCCGTTCTCATCGGTTGTCGCGATGAGGAACGCTGGCCGTCTGTTCACCTGCGCCTTGTGCCGCAGCCAGGTCGTTCTTTGCCGTCGTTGCGACCACGGCAACATTTACTGCTCGCAGCGCTGCAGCGCCCGGGCCCGGCGTCGGTGGGTGCGCCGTGCCGGGCGGCGCTACCGCGAACGCCGCTGCTGACCGTCGCCTACAACCGGCCGCTCGGGCCCGACCGTCCCGCCGGGGTGTTCCGCTGTAAGCGCTGCGGGCGGTTCTGCGCCCGCGCGGTCTATCCGGGCCTGCGCCCGGCGCGAAGGGAATGAGATGGCGATCAACAAGCAGACCCGTGCCGAGATCCAACGGCTCTATTTTGCCGAGAAGTGTAGGATCGGCACGATCGCGCGCCAGCTTGGCGTCCATCATCGCACGGTCGAGCGCGCGGTGGCGGCCAGCGGGGCGCCGGTGCGTGCGAAGCAGCGCAGGCGGTCGAAGATCGATCCGTTCTGGCCCTTCATCCGCCAGACCCTGGCGGCCTGGCCCCGGCCGGCGTCCAGCAGGTCGTTGAGCCGGTCGAGGTCGTCAGTCACGTCGCCCATGGGCGGGCATTTATCCGCTTCGGCTCCGGCGGATCAACGCCGAAACCGGGCGCCAACAACCGCTGACATGCGCCTTGCCCGCCTGCCCGAGCCCGGCATTGTCGTCATCATGCGCCGTGCCGCGGACCGGGGGCCCGCAACGGCCTGCCGCGGGGTGCAAGCCCATTACAACTTTTTTTGCACAATACGACCGGATATGACGCGCCTTGCCGTTACGGTCTTTCCGACACTGAAATCCGGAGAGAGCCATGCTGACGGCTTACGAACGACATCTGCTCGCTTGCTACCTTGCAAACGCCGCCTCCGGCCTCCGCCGCCGGGACAGGGAGGCTGCAGCTCTGGCGAGCTGGGTTGCCGAAAAGGACAACCGCGTTGCGCTCGGGGCATGCCGGCGACGTGTCGCGCACCGCTGGGACCCCGATTGGGACAATGTCTCCAAAGAGAATTTCCGAAGTCTTCGGGAAGCGTTGCAGGAGGAACGTTCGGCCGCGTCGCCGAGGCGCGACCGGATGGGTCTGCGCCTCCTGCGCCTGGCGCAAACGACGGGCCTATCCCGAACGGACATCGCCATTCTGGAACTGCTGCTGCGCTACCAGACGAATCCCGTGTTCGAATCGCTGGTCAGCGACATCTTCGACAGTCGCTCCCATCGCCATGAACTGAACGTCAGGGGCCGCGTCCTGTCCTTGCTGCTGGGTCTTTCGGCAGGCACTGTCGCCCGCCGCTTTCGCAGCGATGCGCCGCTCGTCCGGACCGGCCTCGTTTCCATCGACAATGACGGCGACCTGAAGGCCATAGACCGGCTCAACCGGCTGGGGCTGGCTCCGGCCGAGGGGGAGCAGGATGTCAACCGCCTGCTGTTCGACGCCGCCCCCCCAAGCGAGCTCGACTGGTCCGATTTCGACCATGTGGCCGACGACCGGGACCATGTCGAGAGGCTGCTGGAAGGCGCCCTCGACAAGGGGGCGCCCGGCGTCAACATCCTGCTCTACGGGCCGCCCGGCACCGGCAAGACCGAGTTTTGCAAGGCCGTGGCCGAACGCCTGGGCGTCACGCTCTTCAGCGTGGGGGAAGCGGACGAGGACGGTAGCGAGCCGTCCCGCGCCGAACGTATGCAGGAGTTGCGCCTTGCCCAAAGACTTCTGGCTCAGGACCGCCGTGCCTTGATTCTTTTCGACGAGATGGAAGACCTCGTCGCCGGCGGCTTTTCGGGAATTGGCCTCTTCGGAGGACCGTTTGCCTCCAAGTCGCAGAGAGGCGCCTCGAAGGTCTTCATGCACAGGCTGCTGGAGCGCGCGCCGGCGCCGACTCTCTGGGCCATGAACGACACCCGGGATGTCAGCCCCGCCCTTCTCCGGCGCATGATGTTCGCTTTCGAACTGCGTCCGCCGACGAGCCGGGTCCGGGCGCGGGTCTGGGCCCGGCAGCTCGAACGCCACGGCATCGGGGCGAAGCCGGAGGAGGTGCGCGCGCTGGCGGCCGAGTTTGAAGCCACGCCCGGTGTTGCGGCGGGCGCAACGGCCGCGGCCCGGCTCGGCGGCGGCGACATCGAGACGGTGCGCCGTGGCGTGCGCAGCCTCTCGCGCGTGCTCGGTTGCGAGAAGCCGCCGCAGGGCGCTCCCGAGCGCTTCGATCCGGCGCTCATCCGGGCCGACATCGACCCGGCCGCGCTGGCCGACAGCCTGGCTGGCTCCGGCGGGCAGCGGTTCTCGCTCTGCCTGCAGGGCCCGCCGGGGACCGGCAAGAGCGCATATGTCCGCGCCCTGGCCGAGCGGCTCGACCTTGAAGTGCTGCAGAAGCGGACGTCCGACCTGCTCTCCATGTGGCTCGGCGGAACGGAGCAGCAGATCGCGGACGCGTTCACAGAGGCGCGCGACGCCGGCGCGTTTCTCGTATTCGACGAAGCCGATTCCCTGCTGGCCGACAGGCGCTTCGCCCAGAGGTCGTGGGAGGTGAGCCAGGTCAACGAGATGCTGACCTGGATGGAAAGCCACCCGCTGCCCTTCGCCTGCACGACCAATTTCGGCGAGCATCTGGACCCGGCAACGCTCCGGCGCTTCGTCTTCAAGGTCACACTGGACTATCTGGCGCCGGAACAGGCCGACGCGGCGTTCCGCGCCTATTTCGGGCTGGAGCCGCCGGCCTGCCTCCGCGATCTCGCAGCGCTCACGCCCGGCGATTTTGCCGTGGTGCGCCGCAAGGCCGAAATCCTGGGCCTGCTCAGCGAGCCCGAGGCACTGGCCCGGATGCTGCGCGAGGAATGCGACGCCAAGCCGGGGCGCCCGCAGGTCATCGGCTTCCGGGCGTGAGGTTTGGCCCTGCCGGGAGCGCTGCCTATGGTGCTCCCGGCAGAAACCGCCGGCTTGGGGGAAAGGGCAGCGGCATGCGATACGATCCCGCGACAAAGATTGTCCGCTTGGCAGTCTGCATGCAGGGCCGTCCCGGCGGCATGACGCTCGAGGATATCCAGTCGGAGTTTTCGGTCGGGCGCAGGACGGCCGAGCGTATGCGGGACGCCGTGGGACAGGCGTTCGGTACGCTGGAAGACGTGGAGGGCGACGATCGCAGGAAGCGCTGGCGGCTGCGCTCGGACGCGCTTCGCGGCCTCGTCTCCGTCTCGGCGGACGATTTGGGCACGCTTTCAACGGCCACGGCTGCGCTTGAACGGACCGGTCTCGACGAACTGGCCGCGGGACTGGAGGAGGTAGGGACCAAGCTGCGCGCCCTCCAGCGCTCCGGGACGCGAGAGCAGCTGGAAGCCGATCTCGAAAGGCGGCTGGAAGCCGAAGGACTTGCCATGCGAGCCGGCCCGAGGCAGCCGGTCGATCCGGTCGTGCTTGCAACGCTGCGCGACGCCATCCTCGCGCGCCGTACGGTCGAATTCCACTACCTCTCCCGCGCCACCGGGCTGCGGAGCCGACAGACCGCGGAACCCTACGGTCTGCTCTACGGCAACCGCGCCTTCCTTGTGGCGCGGACCGACTGGCGCAACAAACCGCACCTCTGGCGCCTCGCGAATATGGAGGGGGTCAAGCTCGGGCTGGAGGATTTCCAGCGCGACCCGGCCTTCGACCTGCAGGCCTTTGCGCGGCGCTCCTTCGGCACGTTCCAGGAGAAGCCGGTCAAGGTCGTGCTGCGCTTCAGCCCCTGCGCCGCCCTCGACGCCGCCGCCTTCCTCTTCCACCCGGACCAGACCGTGACGGAGAACCCGGATGGTACGGTGACGGTTCGCTTCGAGGCCGGCGGCCTCAACGAAATGTGCTGGCACCTTTTCACCTGGGGCGACAGCGTCACCGTGGAAAAGCCCTCGCGGCTCCGGCAACGCCTGGAGACGATGTGCAAGACGCTCGCAGCCCATCACGGGACTGCGTAGCCGACTCTTGGCATTGATCGGCAAACGAAACGAGGAGCATTCGATGAGAAGCAAAGTCGAGTATCTTTCCGAACTCAAGGAGCCCTTTCCGGATTGGTTGCATCGGGGCTGCTACAATCTCCGAAATTTCTTCGAGAGCCGCACGGTATTCTATCCCGGAGCGGGCGGAGACGGTCGTCCTCTGGACACCTTCAATCCAAGCCATTGCGCCCATTGTTATTTCTTTGTCGATCAGTGGTATTCGGCAAAAGGCCTTGACCAACATACGGGCCCGCTTCCGACCGGATACTCAATGGTTTTCGACAAGCAGTATTCAGCGGATGATCTGGCCCGGCAAAGCGCAAGACCATTGCCGGATGACAGCTTGCGGGAATTCTCCGTTCCGCCGAAGACGCCGGTCGATTCCTCGACACGAAGTTACCGTTCCCAAGACGATTCGATGTTGGCCGCAGTCGACTCGGCATCCGCCGTTCGCCTGCGGATTTACGAAAGGCAGTCAGGCTTCGGGGATGCCCACGGCGCTCAACGGTTTGCGATATTCTGTCTCGGTATGGAAGCCCGTACTGCGTACGAGTGGTTCTACGGAACGATGTTCAGGGGTCATTCGCCGTTTGCCGTATGGCTCAAGGATCACGGCTTCGGCGCAGATTTTGCGAAGGACGCCGCGAACGATGCAGGGTTCGGCGACCCGGACGGGCGGTTGTACCGGGCGGCGCGCAGGAGTGGATTGCCGGAATTTCTGGTTGTGAACCACTGCAACAAATACTGGAGAGGCTATCGCTGGGTTGAAGGCGTTGAGCCGGAACCCCGCTTCTACGGCGATCATCTCTACAGGAGGTGTAACCGGTCAGCGCTCGGGCCGGCCGGAGCGTCCGGCACCGCCTTGCCTGACTGACCTGGGCCCCCGGGAACCGCTGAGTAAAGGAGCAGATGTCGTGGCCTATCAGGGCGAACTCGATGGCCTTTGCGGGCCGTATGCCATTGTCAACGCATATCATCGGTGCGGGTTGAAGGAAGACTGGGTGGGACAGGACCTCTTCAACATCGCCTGCCTCGCCGTGGACGGCTGGCCGGGCATCCTTTGGAATGGCACCTCATTCCCGCAGCTCAGGACGATGCTGGCGGCTTGCCAGAAGGAGTTGAAGAAGGCTTACCGGAAAGCAGGGGAGACGTTCCACATCGAGGTGGACTACCCATTTTCAGGACGGCAGCGACCGAAGTCCAACGGGGAATACTGGAGGCGGTTCGAAGGCCTGTTTGCCTGCGAAGACGTCCTATGCGGCATACTGGGCATGGAGGACCCGCACGAGCACTGGATTGCGTTCGAGAACAGAAAGAGGCAACTCTCTCTGTTCGATTCCGATGCAAAGGGCGAAAGGTGGCGGATTACGAAGGTCGACATTCATGCCGGCCGGCGCTACCGGAAGAAATACCTTATCAACCGTCGGGAACTTGTAATTTTTCGCTCGAATGCCGCCGGATAAATTGACCGCAACCGATGTGATGCCGCTGCTTGTTTCTGGTTCCAACAGGAACCGGAGGCTCGAGCTGAAATTGTAGACTTGCACAGGATCTGTGACGGTCCGGAAGGAACAGACAATGCCAAGACTGGAAGATCTGAAGAGGTTCTACAGCCTGATGGATAGGCTGGAGGACAAAATCGGAGGGAAGCGAAGGCTTGGTGAGACCCGCAGCGGAAGGCAGTGGCCTTTGAAAGGAGTATATTTCTTCTTCGAGGACGGTGAGCGACGTACCGATAGTGGAAGGGGAGACCGGATCGTTCGGGTAGGATCGCACGCGGTTTCGGAAGGTCAGATAAGCGAGTTGTGGCCACGAATCAGGAGCCACAGAGGTAGACTCAGGAGTCGTAATGGCGGTGAACCCTTACCCCTGAGGGGTTCCAACTTTCGGAAATGGGTTGCCATTGCATTGTTTGTCAGAAATTCAGGAGACGTATTTTCCGATTGGCCCGACATCACTGGGATGAACCTCAGGGATATGTGGAATTTGAATCAGGAATGGCAACGCCGGCTGGAAAGCGCTATCAGGGCGCACATGTGGCCTATGGAGCTGATATTTGTTCCGGTCGACTGTTGGGAACACCGGGCATGTATCGAGCGGAATGCAATCGGCTTGCTAAGCGAGTTCGGCAGGTGCAATCCTGTAGACCCACCTTCCAGCCGTTGGCTGGGGCTCGAGGAACATTGCCGGTCGGAGGAAATAAACGGTTCCGGTCTGTGGAATGTCCAGCATGTCGCGAACCGAAACGGATACGACCCGCAATTTCTCGACATGCTGGAGACGTATGTGGAGCACGCCGGCCGACAGGCTGTCGGGCGACTGGAGTAACGATGCCGGAACGAACCGCCGAGACGCCGCTGGGACGGGTGACGCTGGTTGCCTCCGGCGAGGCGCTGACCGAACTTTATTGGGGCAGGTCCAGACGAGAGAGTGCATCCCCCCTTCTGGATGAAGCGGTCGCACAGATCGCGGCCTATTTCGCGGGCGGGCGCCGGTCGTTCGACCTGCCCGTCTCACCGGGCGGCACGGCGCATGACCGCGCCGTCTGGCAGGCGATGCGGGACATCCCGCCGGGCGAGACCCGGACCTACGGCGAAATCGCCGGGACGGTCGGTTCGAGCCCACGCGCCGTCGGCAATGCCTGCGGCCGTAACCCGCTGCCGATCGTCGTGCCCTGCCACCGGATCGTCGGCGCGAATGGCGCGCTCGGGGGCTACTCCGGCCCCGGCGGCCGGGAGGGAAAACGGTTCCTGCTGGGTCTGGAGGGCGCGCGCGGCGCCGTTGACGCCCCCCGGGGCCTTGTCACTCCACCGGGTTCCACGCGCGGCCGCGCTAGCGATTTCCTGCCGCGCCGCGTGGGTGACCGCCTCAGGGCCGACGACAGCGCTCTCGAACTTTTTCCGACGTCGTTCCTGTCTGTCGATATCGGCAAGGCATTGTATTCCCTGGCTGGGACGACGAGGAGGTACACGCCGGGAGGTTTGCTCCGCGCCTCCACGTATTTTGTCAGGCAGCTCCGGAGCGTCGCTTCGGAAGCGGCCGGGCCGTGGACGAAGCTCGACATCGGCACGGTCGACGCGGCCACCACGGAGTATGCGGTGACGGTGCCGCACGCGATGACGGTGGCGCGGATTATGGCGACGCCGATGGACGAGAAGGCGACGCACAGGTCGGGTGCCGGCGGAGAGCTGTCGGCGGCGCGTTCGGGCTTCTATAGCCGGGGCTTCCCGCTCGCGGTGGGCAACAACGCGTTCGCGGTGGAGGTGGCGGCCGAGGACGGCACGGCGAAGACCTACCGTGTCACGGTGACGCGCGAGGCGGCTGCCCGCAAGGCGGTCGCGGTCTCGCTCTCCGCGACTCCGAATCCGGTGGACGAAGGGTCCGCGGTACGGGTGACGGCGACGCTGTCGGAGGCGGTGGC
>Ga0209022_1003477_pt1 | contig 11072 bp, 10 predicted proteins | sample PinacodermPK_FD_187300 | JGI IMG/M metagenome (GOLD analysis project Ga0209022, IMG submission 187300) | Host-associated microbial community of the marine sponge Aplysina aerophoba from Gulf of Piran - sponge pinacoderm, lysed by proteinase... | ecosystem: Host-associated > Porifera > Sponge >...
CTTGACAGCAGAGCCTGGCGTCAGGTGCCTTTGCCATGCTGTGGAGTATGTCATCGAGCAGGGCGGCGCCCGGTGCGGCTCCCAGCAGCACGCGCCCTGAGACAAAATCAGCAGAGGCTTTGCGCTGGCGCTCCAGTATGGTGGGAGTCGGAAGTCCCAGGCCGGTCAGCAGGCGCTTGCCTACAGGGGATGTCGCTATTTTTTGATAGATATCAGACATCGTTTGTCTGTTCTCCTGTCGGTGCGGCCAGGCTGTGTGCGGTGCTGACAAATTGGGCCGTCTGCTGTGCAAGGCGGACTTCATGTATATAACGCAGGAGTTTTTTGCTGCGCGCTGCCTTTTTGGCATCGCTTTGTTCGCGCAGCCTGTTGCGCACCAGCTGACGCAGGGTCTGGGGATCGGTGTGCGCAAAGTTCTGGCAGAAAGTATTGAAGGCTTCCTGACCTTCCTTGCCTTCTTGCAGCAGGCGCTGCTGCCAGACCTCCGTTTGTTGTCTGTGGCGCTGCCAGCCCGGACTGCCAGGTTGTATCAAATCCATGCACTGGCGTATCGCGTCTATGTGCTCTTCCTGTGCTCTGAGCAGGCGGCCAATGAAACCCAGCTGTCTTTGCCGTGCGTTGCCGTTTTTGATACGGTCGAGTTCATCGAGCGCGGACCGGATGCTGTCATTGAGAGGCAGCTGCGCTCTCTGGGTCGGGGAGAGCGCGCCCAGTGCGACACCCAGCTCGCGGATGCTGGCGGCTGCGCGTTTATGGTCCGATTTGCTTGGGAGGGTCCGAACCGGATCCTCTTGACTGTGGGGTGTCATGCCGGAAAGCCAGAAAAAAAACAGAGGCGCTATTGTAGGTCCTGGTTTACTCCCGGAAAAGCCCGCAGGTAGAATGAGCACGAATTGAAAGAAGAAGCTACGCGCAGGGATCTGAAGGAGAATTGCGATGACCAGCAACAAGAGTGATATCGCTTATCTGGGGCTGGATGCAGCTCTCGAAGAGCAGCGTTTAGTGACCATGGTCTCTGATATCGTCGAGGAGGCGCGTCGACAGGGTGCCACCGCCTGCGAAGTGGGAGCCAGTTTTGCTGCGGGCTTGTCGGCCTCTGTCCGGATGGGTGAACTGGAAAAGATGGAGTTCAACCGGGATCAGGGTTTTGGCATTACTGTCTACGCCGGACAACGCAGGGGGTCTGCCAGCACCAGCGACAGCACACCAGGTGCCGTCCGTGATACAGTTCGCGCCGCCTGTGACATTGCCCTGTCGACCGGAGAGGACGCCTGTGCCGGGCTGGCTGCCGAAGAGCAGATGGCCACCGAGTTTCCTGACCTTGATCTCTATCATCCCTGGGGCATAACACCTCAGGAAGCCACAGAGCAAGCGCAGGCGTGTGAGGCTGCGGCGCGTGGCCTCAGTGATCGCATAGTCAACTCTGAAGGGGCGAGTGTCAGCTCGCGGGAGAGCTGCTACGTCTACGGTAACAGCCATGGCTTTGTTGGTTGTCGCCGTTCCACGCGCCAGAGCCTGAGCTGTGCTGTGATTGGTCGCCAGGCTGACGAGATGGAAACGGATTACTGGTACAGCCTGGCGCGCGATGGCAATGAGCTCGAATCTGCGGCGGCGGTCGGTCGCAAAGCGGCAGAGCGCACCCTGGCACGCCTTGGTGGTCGCAGGGTGCCCACCCAGACGGCACCGGTCATTTTCAGTGCAGAATTGGCCGGAAGCTTTATCGGGCACCTGATGTCTGCGATCAGCGGCGGCGCACTGTACCGCGAGGCCAGTTTCCTTCTGGGATGCAAGGGGCAGCAGATTTTCCCCGACTGGGTTTCCTTGTACGAGCGCCCCATGCTCAAGAAAGGGATGGGATCTTCCTCTTTCGATGGTGATGGGCTGAAAACGCGAGATCAGTCATTTATCAGTCAAGGGGTTCTGGCTGAGTATCTGCTTGGTACCTATTCTGCCCGCAGACTGAAGATGGAGAGCACGGCAAACGCGGGCGGTGCCCGTAACCTGTTCCTGGACAGCAACGCCGGCACACTGGATGACTTGCTCAAGGATATGGGGCGCGGGCTGTTGATTACCAGTCTGATCGGCCATGGCGTAAACCAGGTCACGGGTGACTATTCGCGCGGTGCCGATGGTTTCTGGGTCGAGAATGGCCAGATCCAGTATCCGGTGTCCGAGGTGACGGTCGCGGGGAATCTCAAGGATATGTTCATGAACCTGCAGGCTGTGGGCAATGATGTGGACCGGCGTGGCAACATCCAGAGCGGTTCCCTGTTGGTTGATGGCATGGTCATCGCAGGCAGCTGAGGCGCCCCGGCAGGGCGCTATCCAGGAAAGCGACGGCTGGCCATTGTATCCCACAGACGCAGCAGGGTGGATGCCAGTGTATTTTCCACTCCCAGTGCCAGTTTTCTGGCCAGGGAGTGTTTTTCTATCCAGCGCACCTGATAGACGGCATGCCGGGTGCTGAGGTTTTCACAGAGGAAGGCCTCGCTGGTTTGAACAGCATCTATCAGGTTCTTGTCCACAGCTTCGCTGCCGTACCATATTTCGCCGGTGGCGACTTTCTCTATGTCCACAGAAGGCCGTGTTTTCGCGACAAAGGCTTTGAACAGACTGTGGGTCTTTTCCAGATCCTCCTTGAACTTTTTTCTGCCTCGCTCTGTGTTGGATCCCAGAAGCGTCAGCGTGCGTTTGAACTCACCGGCGGTATGCATTTCAACGTCGATAGCATTCTTCTTCAGCAGCCGGTTGATGTTGGGAATCTGGGCGACCACGCCGATCGAGCCTATGATGGCGAAAGGGGCGGCGACCAGTCTGTCGGCCAGGCAGGCCATCAGGTAGCCGCCGCTGGCGGCGACCTTGTCAACGGCTATGGTCAGCCTTATTCCCTTGTCCCGGATGCGCAGCAGGTGAGCGGCCGCCAGGCCATAGGCATGCACCATGCCCCCCTGGCTTTCGAGGCGCAGAAGAACTTCGTCTTCTGGCTGTGCCTGACTGAGTACGGCGCTGATTTCCTTGCCCAGCCGGTGTACACCGGAGGCACGCAGGTCACCTTCAAAATCCAGTACAAAAAGGCGAGGTGGTGAGAGAGGCTTGTCCGCTTCGTCCTTGTTTTTGTGAGCCGCTTTTTCTTTTTTCTTGTCTTGTTTGCGTTTTTTTTTGAGGGCGCGCTTGTCAAGGAGCATCTGCTCCAGCGCACCCTGGTCACTGAGGTATTTCTGGGTCAGGTCGTTGATTTCGAGATAGCCTCCCGGCCCTTCTTTGCTGCGTGAGCGCAGCACCGTTACACCGGCGACCAGTGCCAGTATGCCGACAACGAGTATCAATATTTGCGCAGCAAACAGACCGATTTCCGAAAGGAATTCCACGGCAGGCTCCCCCTGTAGATTGGTGTGAGCCGGGAGCCTGTCTGGAGATCTTCGGCCCTGTCCTGGACGCTTTTTCCGGACAGCTCCCGGGTTGAATTCTGTCATCATAACCCTGAAAGCCGGATGAGGGCATAGGCATATCAGTTGACATCTGGCGCGGGCGTCTCCTATGCTGGCACCCTTTTGGGGGAGGCCGACAATCCAGTTTGTTCCTGTTTTCCCTTTCGCTTGTATCCATATTCAGCCGAGGATTTCTCTTTATGATGGCGAGCCTGTCCGAGATATTTGACGGTGTGAAAAGCCGGTTCAGCGCACAGGCAGCGGCGGGTCTTGATCTGGTCTTCCAGTTTGACATAGAGGATGGTGACACATGCCACCTTGTCGTCAAGGACTCACGTTGTAGCCTTGTGGAAGGTGCGCGCGCAGATGCCAATGTGACCCTGATCATGAATGCGCAAACCCTGCAGGCGGTGGTTAACGGTCGTCTGGACGCTATGCAGGCCTTTATGCAGGGTAAACTGCGTGCCGAGGGCGATATGTTGTTGGCCCCCAAATTGAGTCAGCTGTTTCCCGCCGCTTCCTGAGAAGATTTCTGTATTGCCTTATCCATGCACTCCGGGAGTTGCCCGGCGTGCGCCATCCGTTTTTCCCGGGACTTTCTGCCTCAGGAATCGGAAGTTCCTGTCCAGTTTTTTGGGCTCGTTGTGAGCTGCGCTTTTACCAGCATATTTTCCAGCACAAATTTTCCTGCATACAGGCGGGCGGCCCTGGTGTGGGCGCCCGTGTGCGTTTGCTGGCGTGAGCGTAGTCATCCTGACCCAGTGCGCGGCAAGCCCCGTCCTTCAGGGCGGGGAGGATGTCAAAGCAGAGCTTACAGACTGTGGGAGCCTCCATCGGGCATGTGAGACTTTGGGAACTTTCATCGGAAATGCGAATCCAATCCGGTGCTCCAGTGTAGAGCTGGGAGAGGTGTTTTTAGCCTGAACCTTTAAGGAGTCGCAACCATGTTAAGTCCCAATCACCCTTCTGGCAGTGCCGTCCAGACACCGAGCTTGATACCACAGACCAGCCAGCCTGAAGCTTCGGCCTTTATGGCTGATCGTGCTCTGGCCATTCTGAAGGACCCGAAGGAGCTGGCTCTGACGCTGGCCTGTCAAGTCGGCCCGGGAAGCAAGCCTGAAGAAAACTCTGTGCTGGCACCTGCTGTCATAGGCCCTGTGGCCAGCCTTGCGGTTCTTGACAAGACACAGGGCACACAATCGGCCGTTCTGTGTTCCCTTTTTCAGGATCCGAATCCCTTGAGTCTATTGACTCGGCGTGTTGAGAAGGCACTCGAAGGCACGGGCCAGAAGTATGCGCACCTCACGAGTGTGCTGGTGCGTGATGCGAGCAAATCGGTCGTTGAGGAACACTACCGTCAACACGGAATAGATCAGGAAGTTGTGTCCTTGACACCGGCAGCGGTGGCTGCGGAAAACCGGCGCATCACGGAAGTGACGAACGGCACTATCCAGGGCAGTTTGCAGACTGATTCGCGGGCAATTTTTGCCTTGGTGGATGCCCAATACCTGAAACTCAAGTGGGCCTTCCCTTTCGATTACGCGGATACAAAGCGAGAGATTTTTACGAGTGCATCAGGACAGAAGCGACCGGTCTCGACCATGAGCCAAAGATTTTCTGGTGATCGCGGTGACAAGGTGTATTTTACACGCAGCATCGGTCTCCAGGCCGTCAGGTTGCCTTATGTATCGGCCGCCAACGCCCAGCAGCAGTTGAGTATGCTGGTGGTGATGAAGACGGATGCCAGTCTGACTCAACCTGGTAAAGCGGAGGTAGAGAAGGCTATCGAGCAGCTGGAACCTACTGAGCCAGGTACGAACATCGAGCTTTTCTTGCCAGAATTCAGGATCAAACAGAAAACCGACTTGCTCCATACTTTTCAACATCTGGGAATAAGAGAGGCTCTGACGCAAGATCAAGAGAAACTTCCGGGTGCGAGCATAAGCGCGTTCACGCAGGAATGTTTGCTACAAATCGATGAATTGGGCACAGAGGCAGCGGCAGTGAGCTTGATGGAGATTGATGAAGGTCTGCGCTGGAACCCTTCCCCTCGATACCTGTTGAAATTCGATCGCCCCTTCAGTGTGTTCGTGTGCCTGGAAGACAAGGCTGGTGGCCATACGCCACGCCCTGAGGACTTTCTTTTTGCTGCCCATGTGAACAGGCTTCCTGCATGACCGCAAGGGGGCGGCAGGGCCTGCAGGAAAGCTCTGTCCAGGCGTTGCTCGCTGTAAGCCGGGTAGAAAAAAGTAAGGAGGGAGAACTGCGGAGGATGGCAGGCGGCGTCAAGGCGATGCGTTGTGGCGCATCAGGACGTTGGTTCGTTCTTTGCTGTTGGCCTCCGCAGCAGGGGCTCCGGCCAGGGTTGCGGCTGTTTTCTTTTCTGTCCGTCCTGCCCGTGGTGAGTTGGGGCGGACAGAATGGGGCCTGTGATCCAGCCATGCCTGAACACTGGGCCAGACGCAACAGGGTTTAGCGAAGCGTAGCGCGTGATGATGAGCAAAAAAGGGCGGCACGATTGTTCTCAGGCCGGGAGTGCGGGGCGACAATTGGCCCTCATTGAGTGAGTTGTTTCCCGCCGTTTCCTGAGAAGATTTCTGTATTGCGTGTCTCCATGCACTCCGGGCGTTGCCCGGACGTGCGCCCTCCTTTTCTGAGACTTTCTGGCTCAGGAATCAGAAGTTCCTGTCCAGTTGGTCAGGCTCTTGCCAGTTGTCCTTTTTATTACCTTGTTACCAGCTTGTCAGCTTGCCAGCATGCGTCCCTGCACAAAGGCCGCTCAAGCCTGTGTGCGCTCGCTTGCGTTCAGCATGATCATTCCGGGAAGAGCTGACAGACTTTGGGAACTTTGCATTGGGTATTTGAGTCCAAGGGGCGCACTTTCAATTCCACCAGGGAGTCAATCACATGTTAAATCCCAATGTCGCCCCTCGCAGCCCCGTTCCGGCGCCGGTCTTGCCAGCACAGACCAGCCTGCCTGGGGCTTCGGCCTCGGTAGCTGATCATGCTGTGGCCATTTTGAAGGACCCACAGAAGCTGGCTCTGACACTGGCCTGTCAAGTCGACCCGGACAGCAGGCCTGCCAAAAACTCTGTGCTGGCACCTGCTGTCATAGGCCCTGTAGCCACCCTTGCGGTTCTTGATAAAACACCAGGCACACAATCGGCCGCACTCTGTTCCCTTTTTCAGAATCCGGATCCCGTGCGTGCATTGACGCGGCGTGTTCACGCGGCGCTCGAAGGCACGGGCCAGACCTATGTGCACCACACGAGTGTGCTGGTGCGTGATGCGTGTCAATCGGCCCTTGAGAAACACTACCGGCAACAAGGTATACGTCAGGATGTGGTGCCCTTGACACCGGTGGCGGTCGATGCAGAAAACCGGCGCATCACGCAAGTGACGAACGGCACTATCCCAGGCAGCCTGAAGTATGAAGCCCGGACCCTGTTGGCCATAGCCGACGCACAATACCTGAAAGCCAGGTGGGCCTTCCCTTTCGATCGCGAGGATACACAGTTCGCTCCTTTTACGACGGCTTCAGGGCAGATGCGGCAGGTAAACACCATGCAGAAGAGGTTTTCCAGGGATGAGAAGCTGGACTTCATGTGTTATCCCGGTATCGGCCTCCAGGCCGTCAGGTTGCCTTATGTGCCGGCAGTCAACGCCAGCCAGCAGTTGAGTATGCTGGTGGTGATGAAGACGGATGCCAGTCTGCGTCAGCCTGGCGAGGCGGAGGTCAGGCATGCCATCCGGCTGCTGCAACCTCATTTGCCCAGTGAAGCGACCGAAGTGTTCCTGCCCAGATTCAGGATTAAAGGAGAAACCGACTTGCTTCGAGCCTTTCAGAATCTGGGAATAAGTGAGGCTTTGGCTCCGGATCAAGAGATAGTCTCAGGTGCGAAAGTGAGTCGGTTCACGCAGGAGTCCTGGTTGCAAGTCAATGAAGTGGGCACAGAGGCTGCGGCAGTGAGTTTGTTGGAGGTCGATGAATGCGCGTACAGCTACCCTCCTCCTACGCGTTGTTTGAAATTCGATCGCCCTTTCAGTGTGTTTGTATGCGTAGGAGACAAGGCTGGTGGCCATACGACAAGCCCTGAGGACTTCCTTTTTTCTGCCCATGTGAACATGCTTCCCGCTTGGTCGTAGAGGTGGCAGAGCCAGCCGGCAAAGGGCAGCCTGCCCAGGAGTCCTCTCGTTGTGAAAGGACGAAAAGTGGGTGATGAAAATTCGGTTTCAGGGGGATGGATTCCAACGCGCGAAAAAAAACGCGTGAAACAGTGTGTTCGTTCCCGACTTTTGGCCTCAGCAGTGGGACGTCTGTTGCTGGGCAGAGTTCTGGCTGTTCTCCTGCCTGTTCGTGCTGTCTCTCATCTGTCGTGCCCTCTTTCTTTAGCACCTGTCGTTGCTTTTGTGCGGTCAAGCCCTGCTGTGGCGGCAGGTCGCCTTTTCTCATCTCTGGCTGGGGCAGGGCGGCAGCGCGACGCCGACCCTGGAAAGGCTGGCCGCCTGCGCTGGCTGCCTGAAGGCCGCTTTACTTGTGAAACAGTCATGTTGGCTGAAAAACTGGTGCCCGCTATTGCGAGCGGCTGTCCTGACAGCATGTTCGCTCTGGGCGCAGGTCTTCGCGTGTCCTTCCTTCCTGTCTGTCCTTCTGCATTTTCCTGATTCGGCATCACCATCCTGCATGCAGGTACTGGATGCCAGGGGAACCAATGCTGAAACAGAAAGTCTGATGGAAGGAATGCAAGACACCAGGAGTGGTCCCCATGTTGAATCCCGATTTTTCTTCTCACAGCGCATCCCCGACGGCGCAGCTGTCGCAGCAGGGCTGGCCCTCCGAGGCTCCGGCCCGGGTGGCAGGTCATGCCGTGGAAATGCTGGCGACCCCTCGAAAACTGGCTCTGACCCTGGCCTGTCACGCAGACAAAAGCAGCAGGGCTCTGGGCAACCGTGCGTTGGCACCGGCTCTTGTAGGCCCTTTGACCAGCCTGTCGGTGCTGGACAAAACGACAGGCACACAATCGGCCGCTCTGGCTGCCCTTTTTGCGTCTCCGGATCCTGTCCGAACGCTGACCCAGCAGGTTCATGAGGCCCTGGAAGGCACAGGACAGACGTATGTAAACCACACGAGTGTTCTGGTACGCCACGGGAGGGAATTTATCCTTGAACAGTATTACCGCGACCGGGGAATACAACAGGATATTGTTCCCTTGTCGTCGTCAGCTGTAGCCGCAGAAAACCGGCGCATCACGGCAGTGACGAACGGCACCATTGAAGGCAATCTGGTGTGTGATCCCTGCATGGTTTTTTCCATAGTCAACGCACAGTATCTGAAAGCCAATTGGGCCTTTCCCTTTCATCGACGGGATACAAGCCAGTCGGAATTTATGACAGGCGAGGGGCAGGTCCTGACAGTGGAGACCATGAGCAAAAGATTTTCTTCTGCTGCAAAACTGGCGTTCATGCAAAACCACAGTCTCCAGGCGGTTCAGTTGCCCTATGTCTCAAGGCCCGGCGCCCGGCACCAGTTGAGTATGCTTCTGGTGATGAGAATGGACAAGAGTCTGAAGCAGCCCAGTGCCACAGAGACCGAGGAGGCCATGCAAGGCCTGCAGCCATATGTATCAGATGAGGGGCCCTATGAGGTGATCGAAGTTTGTCTGCCCAGGTTCCGGATCAAATCGAGAACGGACTTGCTGCAGGTTTTTCAGGATCATGGGGCAGGAGCGGCTCTGACGCAGGATAAAACGAGATTCCCGGGTGTAGAGCTGGGTGAATTCGCGCAGGAGTCTGTGTTGAAAGTTGACGAAACCGGCACAGAAGCATCAGCCGTGACCCTGATGCGCTTCCGGGAGTCTGGACGTCCCCCTGTTACAGGCTGCCTCAAGTTCAATCGTCCCTTTACTGCAATCCTTTGTATGGAAAACGCGGCAGGTCGCACAACAGGCCCGGTGGAGTTTCTTTTTTCCGGCCAGGTGAACGACCCTTCTGTGATGGCTGCATGAGAGTCAGGCGACAAGGCTTGTCGTAAAAAACTGTTCGGGGGCAGAGCGGTTGCGAGCAAGGCAGACCTGCGCCCGGGCTGGTGCCGGACCGAACTCTTGTCCATCCATCGTTTTTGTTGCCCACCGTCGATGACCGACAACTACAGGCGAATCGTTTTCCTGATATCGCAACCGGTTCTGGCTGGAAAACGGGAGGGCGAGTTGTTTGTGCCTTCTGTCTGTGCTGTAGGGGTGAAGTTTTTACATGGTGGGAGAAGGCAGCGGGAACTCATGCCGGAAGAAGAAGTCCAAGGAGGTACCTTTTTAATCAAAACAGGAGTTACATCCATGTTAAATCCACATCTTCCAGCGCCATTCGGGGGTGCGTTGCGGACGCAGGCGACAGAACAGCCCGGTCAGTATGGCGCACAGAGTTCAATACGCGGTGGTGGCGTTGCTGTTCTGACGAGCCCGGAGAAACTGCTTCTGGCTCTGGCCTGCAAGGAGGAGCCAAACGCCAAAGCCGGGGTAAACCGTGCGCTGGCACCTTCTGCCATACCCGCTGTGGCCAGTCTTTCGGTTCTTGATCGAACGCCTGGGACACTCTCGGAGGCTCTCGGCTCCCTTTTCCCATCTTCGCAAGTCGATAGCACACTGAATCGGCGTGTCAATGAGGTGCTCGCAGGCACCGGGCGGCAGATGTATATCAGCCGTACGAGTGTCCTGGTCCGTGAGGAGTACAAACCTGCTCTTGAGCACTATTACCGTCAACAAGGAATAGCGCAGGAGCTTGTTCCCTTGACGCAGGCCGCTGTCGATGCGGAAAACCGGTGTATCACCGAAGTGACACAGAACAATATCAAAGGGAGTCTGCAGTGCAAACCTCAGACTGTTTTTGCCATAGCCAATGCCCAGTATCTGAAGGCCGAATGGGCCAAATCCTTCGAGGTGGGGGATACCGAAAGGGTCGCGTTCACAACAGCTTCAGGGCAGGTGCTTAGGGTCAACACCATGCGTCAATCCTTTTTCTGTGAAGGACAGATGCATTTTATGCAGAGCCCGGAGCTTCAGGCTGTCAAGTTGCCCTTCAAGTCGGCAGCGAGTTCGGGGCAGCAGTTGAGCATGCTTTTTGTGATGAAAAGGGATGCTGATCTGAAGCAGCCTTGCGACAACGAAGTCAGGCAGGCTATCAGGATGCTTGGGCCCAATAGCGCAAGCCATGTGACGGAAGTGGCTTTGCCCCAATTCCGGATTCAATCAAAAACGGATCTGCTGCAGACTTTTGAGGAGCTGGGAATAGGGACTGCTCTGGCTCAGGATCAAGGGTGTTTGCCGGGCGCGTACCTGGATGAGTTCACGCAAGAATGCATGATGAAAATCGATGAAAAGGGCATAGAAGCGGCAGCAGTGACCTTGCTGTACTGCAACGAGTGTGCGCGTGGATATTTTCCTGCCACAGTCAGCCTCAAATTTGACCGTCCTTTCAGTGCGTTCGTGTGTCTTGAGAGCACAGCCGCAGGCACCGCAGGTGCTATCGATTTTCTCTTTGCCTGCCAGGTGAATGACCCCTCTGCCGCAACGGCATGACGTCCGGGCCAAGGCCTGTGATGGAGGCTCTGCTTCAGGAGCCGTGTCTGTGTGAGTCAAGCGAACACTGAAG
>Ga0209022_1003517_pt1 | contig 10976 bp, 23 predicted proteins | sample PinacodermPK_FD_187300 | JGI IMG/M metagenome (GOLD analysis project Ga0209022, IMG submission 187300) | Host-associated microbial community of the marine sponge Aplysina aerophoba from Gulf of Piran - sponge pinacoderm, lysed by proteinase... | ecosystem: Host-associated > Porifera > Sponge >...
CAGGACTGGCTCGGCCACGCCTGTGTGTCCACGACACGGCTCTATGACCGCCGGGCCGCACGGCCCGAGGACAGTCCGACATTCAGGGTGAAGTACTGAGCGTGCCGTTCGCGTCAGCGGTGCCGGGCACGGGCTTGAGCCGCAACGCCGGCGCGGATGCCTCCATCCTGGTGGTTGGTATACGCCTCTATATCCATACGATCCTACATGTTGACGATCATACAGATGGGCCGCCGCACTCGGGGCGGCCGGTGTGCGACACTCACGTACAGGCGAGATATCGAAGGCGGCCGGAAGACCTTACCCTGCTGCTGCTTCGCGAGATGCGCGAGGAGATGCGAGGCGGCTTCGAGGACGCCAACACTCGCTTGGATGGCGCGTGACCCACATCCTCGCACCGCTCGCACCGCTCGCGGCCTGGCCGGACAGATGCACCTACGGAGTTGAAACGATGACCAGATTGCGCGGCAAACCCCGTCGTTCAGGGCGGGAAGGATAGCGCTGGTTTCAGTGGGTCGTTCCTTGCGCAGCAGGCGGCTCGAGACGCCCTTGAGGCTGTTCACGAGCCTGGATACGGCCACCTTCGGCGAAATATTCCACCAGCAGGTGGTCATGGTCTTCCTCCCCGTTCATTTCGACGAGACGCGCAGCGAAGTCTTCGCAGACGCCGGTGAAGACGGTTCGCAGGCTCCGTATGGCGCTGACGTCGAAGACCCCGCGGCGGTATTTTGAGACGAAGACCAAATGGACATGCATCGCGAAGACACAGCGTCCTCCTTAACGTATGTCCTTGCTTTCCGTGCGGTCGGCATGGAGTCCACCAGCCAGCCCGGCTATACTGTACAGCGACAGCCGCCCCGTGACGAAGCCCGACCGATGCATGCCGAAATCGCAGACAAGAGAGACGAGATCGCCGGGATCTGCCGGCGTCACCGCGTGTCGCGCCTGGAGGTATTCGGCTCGGCGGCGCGGGGCACGGATTTCGATCCGGAGACCAGCGATGCCGACTTCCTGGTGGAATTCGAACCACCTACCCTGCCTGGAATATCCAAACGGTATGCGGGTCTGACCAAGGATCTGCGGGCGGCGCTGGGCCGCGAGGTGGACCTTGTCAGGATCGGATTGATCGACAACAAGTACCTGCAGGATGCGATCAACCGGTCACGCGAGCTCGTCTATGAAGCGTGATCCGAGAGTCTGTCTCCAGGATGCCAATAAGGCAGCGGCAGAGATCGGGAACTTCATCGAAGGCATGGATTTCGGCACCTTCCGCGGTGACCTGCGGACGCAGTGGGCAGTCGAACATGGCTTTGCCATTCTGGCCGAGGCACTGAATCGGCTTGGCCAGTCCTCCCCGGAGGTGGCAGCGAAAATCCCGCGGCTGGGAGAGTTTGTCGGCTTCCGCAACCAACTGATTCACGAGTACCAACGGGTTGATCCGGAAAAAGTGTGGGACCACACCATTGACGACTTGCCAGGTCTACGAATCGTGCTTCAGTCGCTGATCGACGAACTGGACCGAGATGCAAGCATCGGTAAGACCCCGCCCGATGCCGAAGCTGAGGATGACAGCAGCAGCCTGGATCCCTTCTGAAGCGCGACGTCGAAGCCACGAAGCGTGACAAGGACAACCTTCGCTGGACAGTGGAACTATGGATCGCCGCTATCGTCGTGCTGGGCTTCATCATCCGTTTGTCCGACTGAAAGCGGGCCGCCTGGAGGCGCCATGAACACCTGGTCGTTCATGCCGCGCTGCCCGAAGTGCAACGCCAGCCCTGACATGCCATGCGCCGCGGACCCCTCCCGGTATCCGGCCACGTGCCCGACCTTCGAGATCCACGCAGCCGCGATCGGCTACCACGTGATCGCCGACGAGGCGCCGGACGAGACCAGACCGAAGGGAGGACGGGGACGATGACCGACCCGGCCCTCGTCACGGCGTGGGCGACAGCGGCGGTCGCGTTCGTCACCGGCGTCAGCGCTGCGGCGACCTGCTTCCTGATCTCGCGCGGCCTGCTCGAAATGCGCCGCTCATCGACCGAGCGGGCGAAGGACCGGCGCGAGGAAGCGATGGCGCGACACGACGCTCGAAGCGCTCCGCGCCCTGATCGAGCGGACGGCGCCGGTCCTGGGCTCGCGGTAGAGGCCGCTGCGGCACCCGATCCCGTGCACGCCGGCGCCAGGTAGTGAGGCCGTCGCTGGGGGCCGGAGAGGGCTAACAGCAGCAGTCTTGACATTCCAACCGCCAGCTGGCCCGCTCGATCATGGATGGCAGCTTTCACGAGTTCCGCCTTCGCGTGCGGCGCAGGTGGTGCAGTCGGAGTCGCAAGAACCAAGCGATCTTCGTCTGCACCACCTGCGGCCATTTAGGTCCTGCCTGCCCGAGGATGTCGGAGGCGTACCCGGCTTCATGCGGTTTCTCGAGGCGGCCCTCAATCCGTTTCACGACGAGCACGAAGAGGTGCTGACCTGGTATGGAAAGCCCTTCGACCGCGACGATGTCGACGAGCGCTACGTGCGATGGTGCTCACCACCATCGCCAACCGTCGGCGCGGCGCCCTGATGCGCCACCGCGCGAGCGCGCGGTGACTCCGCAATTCAGCCATTGAACCTCGTGCATGCGCATGGACCGGGCCTACGACGAAGAGAATCACCCGCTCTCTGAGCGCGGCATCAAGCAGCAGAATGAGGGGCTCCTGCGTCGCTATCGCGACTTCCGCCGCGGCGCCGATGCGGTGACTGCGGCTTGGCGGGCACATCCGGAGGTGATCGCGGTCTCCCTGATCGGCTCCGCGGCGCGAACTCCCTGGAAGGAGGTGCCCCGTTTCGAACCGTACCGGCGCGCGCGGATCGCGCTGTGGCACGAGTGCAAGGACGTCGACCTCGCCTTGTGGCTCGACCACATGGACTCGCTTGACACGCTGCGCCGAGCTCGGGCTCGGGCGTTGCGCTCACTGTGGGACGAGGCGGCCATCGGGATCGCATCGCACCAGGTCGACGTGTTCATTCTCGAGCCCGTCACCGACCGCTACCTCGGAAGGCTGTGCGATTTCAACGCCTGTCCCAAGGGGAAGGCGGAATGCCGGGTCCCGGGCTGCGGGGATGTGGCGCTGCTGCGTCAGCACGAGGGATTCCGATGGCGAGCGGAGAGCCTGGCCGAGGGCCGCGCGGTCCGGCTATTCGAGCGGTCGACAGGTCTGCAGTGCCGCGCGAGCGACCTGCCACTTCTCGAGGTCGATGCTGGGTGACGGGGCGCCGGACGATCCCGAGTTGCCTTCCTCGCCGTTCGACTGACGCGCTCCGGCTGCCTGGGGGCGAATTTCAGGCCCCTGACACGCGCAAAGTGGCCAGCAATACGGATGCGGCTCGACATTGGGCGCGTGTGACGTCGGACTCTGGCCCGATCGGCCCGGGACAGGCCGAACAGGCACGTGTCTCATGCGGCGTCGCTGCCGACGATTGGCCCCGGTGCGGATCGCGCGGCTTGCTAGGACGGCAGGCTACGCCCACCTTGCCGACGGGCACCTCGTCGAGGTCGCGGAGAAGGTCGGGAACATCATCGCCGAAGCGATGGTTGATGGTTGTCGTTCACCATGTTTGTTGTGAAGTCGCGAAACTGTGGCTTGTCCGATATGGACGTGTCGGCGAACCAGATTTCATCCACTCCTTGTGGAAGTCCATCGGGATACGCTTCTCGAAGTGCATCCAGCATCTTGGCTTCATTCATAAGCGCGATGTCATCGTTTTCGACCAGTATTATGGTCGTGCAAGATGATCCATGATATTTTCTCAGTTTTTTTGCCTTCCTATCCAATAGATTTCTTATGCGTACTGGCAAAGTATCGTCTTCAGGGTCGAACCGATTAAAACCAGCAATAGAGGGCGCTGTTTTCTTCCATACATGCATCACAATTGGGAACTCAGTAGGCATTGATGTGGGAAGAATTATTTCGTAATTGCCCTTTCCAAGAGATGGCGCGTAGTCAACAATCCACTTTTTCAGATCGGCGCGAATACTACTCCAATCCATTCCCTTTCCAATGGCATAAAAATCCAGCGTAATGGTTAATCCACAATCAACGCAATCTCTGATAACCTGATTGAGACCCTTGACGACTCGCAAATACCAATCATCGAGCTGTCGCTGGTTTGCCACGCTGTCTATGCTCGTATGTTCGATTGCAAAGTCACCTGCAATTGCATCGATTTCAGGCTCTGTCCTATTTTCTTTGTCCGGCCATCGGTCTACCAACAAGTTGGGAGAATCGTTCAGGCTTCCCAAATGGCTAACGAACCGGCAAATTATGTCCCGTTCGTCCAATTTCATTCTCCCAATTTCCGATTTCCAAGGAGCAATGGTTCTCCACCGTGCATGATCGAGAATGCCGCGCTCACGGCACAGCGTTCCGAGTGTCGGTCACGCTGAGCGGGGATCACGTCACGTGATTAAGGACATCTCTTGCAAGTACGTCAATCTCTGCCATTGTCCCGTCCGCCGCGAGTTGCTGGTGAGCCTGATTGCCGGCGTCCCAGGCTGGAATAGGCACTGACCGCCACGGACTCTTCATGTCCGACCTTCGAGATCCATGCGGCCGCGATCGGCTACCACGTGATCGCCGACGAGGCGCCGGACGAGACCAGACCGAAGGGAGGACGGGGACGATGACCGACCCGACCCTCGTCACGGCGTGGGCGACAGCGGCGATCGCGACGGGCTGCGCCGGGCCGAGCTATGTACTCTCCAGGTCCGCGACATTCAGCGCCGCGAGGGCGTGATGCACCTGCGGGTGCACGGAAAGGGCGGCAAGGTGCGGTTCATTCCCGCCCATCCCCATTCCCTGCGCCTGGTCGAGGCCTGGCTCGAGGCCGCCGGCCATGGCGCAGCCCCGGCCGCACCGCTGTTCCAGCCGCTGCACAGCAACCGCGGCGCGGACATGCAGCCCCTGGAGGACGGCGCCGTCTATCGCGATATCGTGCGCTACTGGGCCAGCGCGGCCGGCATTGATGAACGCGCCGGGCTGTGCGTGCATTCCCTGCGTGCGACCGCCGCCACCAACGCCTTGCAGCACGAAGCCGACATCGGACGCGTCCAGGACTGGCTCGGCCACGCCTGTGTGTCCACGACACGGCTCTATGACCGCCGGGCCGCACGGCCCGAGGACAGTCCGACATTCAGGGTGAAGTACTGACGGTACGGATGATGCATTGAAATGCGTTTCCTGCTCCTCACCATTGTAACCCTCGGGCTGTACCCGGTTATGCGGGTTGCGCTCGGCCTCTGCCGCCTGATTTGCCGCGCCTCGCCGAGAACATCACCCAGTCCGACCCCAGAGGTGAAGCAGGTCCCTACAGCGGGAACGGATGAGAATAACCGGGGGGAGCGAAATGCATTAACCGCGGTCTGCCCGTACTGCGGGGAGATTCAGGATCCTCCTCCGAAGCGGAAGAAGAAGTGCAGCGCCTGTGGGAAACCAGTCCGAGCCGTGACGCGAGGCGGCCACCGCAAGTTGCTCACCGAGGACGCATACGCGCGCCTGGTGCGCCAAGAGACAAAGGCAAAGGCGCGCGCTCTACGTCAATCGAGCTCCAAGGCAAGTCGCGCAGATCTTCGCCGCATGCGGGATATCGGAATCACCGAAGTACAGGTGCTGACCGCGCAGGATGAGCGTGTCTGCGCCCATTGCAGAGCACTGGAAGGAAAGACGTTCTCAATCAAGGAGGCGCAGACGCGGAACCTGCTCTCTGGCGTTCATTGCGATGAGGGTTACTGCAGATGCGTGTATATCTCGGTCATTCCCGGGCGAGCGGACCGATAAGCCAGAATTCCCATCTGTGGTTCGTCGATCCGCCCGCCCGCGGGCTGGAAGCGTTCGAGCCCAGGGACGGCCAGTGGTTGCTGATCGCATCGCTCAAGGACACCGCCGCCGTAAGCGTTCCTCCCTTCGAGGCCATCACGTTCAACCTGGCAGACCTGTAGCCGGACAGTCCTGCAGCATGCTGAGCCGGTCGCGGTAGCCCTTCTTGCCGCCTAACCCGCCCGGCTCTTGCGCGGTCGGCCTCCTTTCGCGCCGTTTGCCCGGGCCGCCGCAGCCTTGGCGGGCGTTGTGGCGCGTCCGGCCGTGCGCGCCCACTCCTTCGCCATCCAGTCCCGCGTGCCGAACACGCCCGCGACCAGGGCGGGGACGTAAAGGTCGGCATCGATCGCGGGCCAGTGCAGGTTGAAGCCCGCGCCATCGACCACGATGCCGGACAGGGCGTCATCGTCGGCACCGTGCAGCTCCTGGGCCAGCTGCGCGGGAAAGATATGCGTGCTGCCGTTCGCAAGTTCGATCACCACACGGCCCGTCTCGCGGTCGTAATGCGCGGCGGTGGCCCGGGGTTCGGACTTCATCATCTCGCCGCCGCGTGCCTCGGCAGCCTTGAGTTCCGCGTCAGTCGGATCGACCATGAATACGCTCCCATTCCCGCATGAACCGGTCCCGGTGCTCTGTCACCTCGGCAAGCAACCGTCGCATATCCGACCTCTTGATGCGGACGACATCCACGACCTCCGGGCGACCGTCCGGCCCAAGCAGTTTGATCTTCGCCCGCCCCGGCCCGACGATATGGACGTGCGCTGGCTCGTGGTCCTGAGTGTAGATAATGACCCGGAAGCCGTGAGCACGGTGAACGACGACCATGAGCCACTATAACCTATCCGTTGGGTTTTGTAAGATAGTTGAGACGCCGGCCGGTCCGCAACGGTGCGAACCGATAGGGGAACGGACGGCCGTCCGACACCCCCGCCATCAGATACCGCGAGCACACTCACCGGGTGCGGTCCGCCTCGTGCCTGTCCGGGCTGGGCTCGGGTGTCGGGGCGGGACTCTTGCCCCGTGGTGTTGGAACCATTGTAGGGCTCCGGTGGTGTCGCAGCGTTGTTCGCGTCTGACGAGATCGATCACGCCGCCGCCCTCCCCGGCTTCGAAATCGTTCCAGGTGCCTCGTTGCAGGTCGACACGCAGTGAGCCGCGCCGTCCGTAGCGGTACTCGGTACGTCGGCTCAGCCGCTGGTTCGGCTGTCCGAGCAGGGCTTCGGCGACGGGCCCGGCGATTGCCGCCCAGTCTGTCGCTGTGTCACGCCGTGCGGTCATTGTCGACGGGGACGATTTCGGGTTTGCCGTACTTGGCGAACAGGTCGTTCAACGCCACGCCGAGCAGGTCCTGGATGGTGGTGTCCTTCTCCGCAGCGAGTATGCGCAGCTGGCGCTTGACCGCTGGTGGGAAATACCCTGTGACGTTGCTCTTGCCCTGCCTGCCCGGGCGATAGTGGGGGTCTTGGTTGTGGCCGGGGTCGGCGGGCATCTCGGGCTGGTGGGTTGTCTTTCCGGCCCCGCCGGCCATCGCCTTGCGCAGATCAGCCGGTTTCGACATGGTTGGGATCTCCTTGACGAGTTGACGAGTTTACAAGCTTACAAGTCGTTTGATGAAGGCGTATACCTCGGTGATTTCGCCTGCTGCTTTGCCTGCGCGTTCGTACTCTTGGGAACTGAGACCGAGTGCCGCAGCGTGGTCGATGGCCGCGCGGTGCCCGATGCTGGCGGGGCAGACGGGGACGTGGAGGCCGGCGAGGACGGCGCGGGCCTGCTGCTCGCGGGCCCCGCGCGGCGGAACGCCGTTCAGCACGCACAGCACCGGCGTGTCTGGATCTGCCAGGCGGACGAGCTCGATTGTCGTGGTGACGGTCTCGAGGTCGTAGATGGCGGGGCGGCAGGGGATGAGGACCAGGTCGGCTGCCTTCGCGGCTGCGAGGGCCCCCTGCTCGGCGCGGGGCGCGGTGTCGATGATGACGAGGTCGGCGCCTTGTGCTTCGGCTGCCTCGAGGATGCGCGGGAGCCGGGTCGCCTGGGCGGAGATCACTACGGGACTTTCGGTTTCGCGGCGATCGCTCCAGTTCGCAGCCGTCGCCTGGGGGTCGAGGTCCACGATGGCGGCGGAGAGACCGTCGGCTGCGGCGGCCACGGCGGTGCCGATGCTGAGCGTGGTCTTGCCCGCACCGCCTTTCTGGGCGATGGTGGCGATCACCTTCACCTGCAAACCCCTTGTCTGGTTGCAGAGATGGCGAGTTTACTCGTTTTCGATTAGACTTGTAAAGCTCAAACTTGAGAGGGTCACAACGTGCCCGCCTTGAAGGGCAGGGAGGGTGTCAACATTCCGATCCCGTTACACTCGCACAGAAGCTCGCGGTCCTGGAGGAGCGCATGAAGACCATGCAGGCGGAGTACAAGACCGACATTGCGCGGCTGGCGGAAGACATGGCGAAGCGCGACAAGGACAACCTTCGCTGGACAGTCGGACTATGGATCGCCGCTATCGTCGTGCTGGGCTTCATCATCCGTTTGTCCGACTGACAGCGGGCTGCCTGGAGGAGCAATGAACACCTGGTCGTTCATGCCGCGCTGCCCGAAGTGCAACGCCAGCCCTGACATGCCGTGCGCCGCGGATCCTTCCCGGGATCCCGCCACATGTCCGACCTTCGAGATCCACGCGGCCGCGATCGGCTACCACGTGATCGCCGACGAGGTGCTGGACGAGTCCGGGCTGCCGTCGCCGTTCGACTGTCGCACTCCGGCTGCCTGGAGGCGAATTTCAGGTCCCTGACACGCGCAAAGTGGCCAGCAATACAGATGCGGCTCGACATTGGGCGCGTGTGACGCCGGACTCTGGCCCGGGACAGGCCGAACAGGCACGTGTCTCATGCGGCGGCGCTGCCGACGGTTGGCCGGTGCGGATCGCGCGGTTTGCTAGCAGTCTGTCGGACTTAGGGTGATCGATCGATGTTCGGTTGTCTGCCGCGCCCGGTTTTGGCGTTCGGCGGGGTTGGCGATGTTGTCCGGCGGTTGGAGCTTGTCGCCGGGTTCGGGGGCGGTTTGCGGCATCGGCGGCGTTCTCCGGGCACGGCATGCGCCCCGGAGGCGCCTCACGCGGTCAGGCTCAGCTTGTGCAGCCGCTTGCAGTTGTATGCGAGCGCCACCAGGTCCCACTCGCCGGTCACCTTGTCGAGGCCGCACAGCGAGAACCCGGTGAAGCCGAGCACCGCCTTGACGATGCCGAACACCGGCTCGACAGTCTGGCGGCGCAGCTTGTAGCGGGCACGGCTCTCATCGCTTGCCAGCTTTCCGGCCATCGTCTTCAACCATTCAGCCCTGGGCTCCCGCGGCGCCGCCGGCCTGGCCGGGCGGAAGTCATGGGTTCGGCGGCGGCCTTCCGCCGCGGTCGACACCAGGACCTCGATGCCGCTCGCCTCGAGCGCCGCCACCTCGGCCCCGTTGGCATAGCCGTTATCCGCCAGCACCGTCTCCGGCCGGCCCAGCGCCACCGGGATCGCCGCAACGTCCGCCACCAGCTCGTTGCGGTCGCTGGCACATTGGCTGACCCGGGCGCCCAGGATCAGCTGACTGCCGTCCGCATCCACCGCCGCCTGCGCGTTGTAGGCCTGGCGGTACTCATGGCTCTTGCTCTTGCGCATCAGCCGGCTGTCCGGGTCGCTCAGATTGCTCTGCTCGCTCGGGCCCCTTTCTTGTTGTTCCTCCTCAGAGACTACGAAACCACCCCGGCGGCGCAAAGCCGCCAGACCGGCCTGTCCCACGCTCGGCCACCTTCCCGCCAAATCCACCGGGCGCTCAATGTGGGAAAAAAGCCCAGGCTGCTATCGAGCTAATCAGAAAGACAACAAACATCCGCTCCATCAGCGGCGCCGGTGCTGTTCCGGTCTTTGCTTTTCCAGTTGCACGGCCCGTCTGGCTCTGGTTAAACGGCCCACTCAAATGCGCTCAGGAGACCCGTGCGTTGATCGACGTAACCAGAATTCAGTATCCGGTCGGCCAAGGTTGCTTTCATGTAGGGACCGTCGAGTGGCGGAACGAGCCGAGCGCGGGCAGTTTCCGTTACGTCTACGACTGCGGGTCGAAGAACAAGACAGCATTGGCGCGTTCCGTGAATGCCATGCTCAAGCGGCATCCAGGGATCGATGCCCTCTTCGTCTCCCATCTTCATGACGACCATGTGAACGGGCTGGATCGGCTCCTGGGCAGTGTGCGTGCCAACACGGTCTTCATTCCTCATCTGAGCGTTAGCGCCACAGTTGCCGATCTGGTTGCCGACGCGGCAGACGGTGCGCTATCGCATTCTCTGATTGAAGCCAGTCTGGATCCGGAAGGGTGGTTTGGCCAGCGGGGAGTCTCCCGTATTGTCAGGGTGCGACCGTCGCCTCCCGGCGAAGCACCTACTGCGGGCGCCGGCCCAGACGACTCACCTGAGGGCGGCGAACCGCCCTACCGAGAAATTTCCTGGAAACCGCGCGAGACGAGAGATGAGGACGCGGGCAGACCCGCAAACCTCGAATCGATGGAGTCAGGAGAGATGTTGGCTCCGGATCCCGGGTCCAAAGCTCTGGATTGGGTGCTCGTGCCGCATGTCGATCCGGAGTCGCAGGCTGACGTCGCCAGGTTCGAGACCGAAATTGCGAAGGTTCTGGGTTTGCCGGACCTGGAGAACCTGACCACCCAGCAGCTTGCTAAAGCGCTTAGAGACTCCGAGCAGCGCAACGAGCTCAGAAGTTGCTACACAAGGTGTTTCGGCGCGAACCACAACCGCGTATCGATGTCAGTGTATTCGGGTCCCAAGTCCGATCCTGAGAAGCGATACTGGAGGTATTCTTCTGGATACTCGTTCGGCCACCTGTTGCACTGGAGAGGGGCCGCAGGCTGGATCGGAACCGGAGATGCCGAACTGAAGAACCATCACGTCAGGAATGCCTGGCAACGTTCGTACAGTTTATTTCTGCGCAACGGGTGCAGTTCTCGTGTGTCGATTGTAAGTGGTTGATTTGACGTGATGTCGTGGTGGCGAGGGACCTGTGAGATGGGGCTTTCGTGACAATCGCGCGTTCCTGGGCAGGATTTTGTCACGACGGCGGTGACCGGCGGTGAGGTGGG
>Ga0209022_1003519_pt1 | contig 10964 bp, 9 predicted proteins | sample PinacodermPK_FD_187300 | JGI IMG/M metagenome (GOLD analysis project Ga0209022, IMG submission 187300) | Host-associated microbial community of the marine sponge Aplysina aerophoba from Gulf of Piran - sponge pinacoderm, lysed by proteinase... | ecosystem: Host-associated > Porifera > Sponge >...
CGGGAGAGAAGGGAAACCCCGCGGTGGCGTGACCAGCCACATCGGGCCGGGCTCCGCGCATTCCACGAAATGTAGTGCCACGCGCCCGAAGTCCACCCGTACTGCATTGATAATCAACGAGACTTGATTCCAAACTGTTGAAGATGAGTCATGCACGAACTGGAGGAGGACGTATGAGCCCGGAAGGCCGCGTTCACGTTGCGCACGTCATGTCCCGCGACCTGCAGTCCGTCGACCGACTGGCGACAACTCGCGATGCCATGGCGTTGATGACGGAACACGGCGTCACGTCGCTTGCGGTCAACTGGCGCGACGAAGACGACGAATTCGGATTGCTCGAACTGCGGGATATCGCTGCCCGGGTGATCGCGAACGACCGCGCGGCCGAACGGGTCAACGTCCATGAGATCATGTCGAAACCGGCCCTGACCGTCGCCGCCGACATGCTGGTGGACAATGTCGTCAACCTGCTTGTGCGCTGCGAACTGACCCGCGCCATAGTGGTGGACCGCGACCGAAACCCCTCGGAATGGTCTCCCTGCGCGACCTGCTGCTGCGGCGACCCTCCCGATGACGTCGGCACCGTTACAGGAATTGTGGCGGCTGGAGGCCCGGGTCAGCGAAGCCGAGGCTTGAACACGCACCAGGTGACATGACGGCAACGGTCGGGGAGACGACCGTCGCCGAAGCTGCGCCGGCTGACGCCGCTACCCCCGTCGCGACCGGGCACGGGCCCGCCGTTTCGGTGGTTTCGCCTCGGCCAGTCCGAGGTCTGCCGCCTCGAGGCGTCGGATCTCGTCGCGCAGACGGGCCGCTTCCTCGAACTGCAGGTCGGCCGCGGCAGCGCGCATCCGCGCCTCCAGGTCCTGGATCACCTCCTCGAGCGTGCGGCCGACCAGTGCCCCCTCGGGAGCCCCGGTCTCGACGGTGAGCCGGTCGCTGCGCTCGTGGTCGGATTCCAGGATGGTGCCGATCGCCTTGCGAACCGATTCGGGCGTGATCCCGTGCGTGTCGTTGTACTCCGTCTGCCGCGCACGCCGCCTGTTGGTCTCGTCGATCGCGTACTGCATGCTGTTGGTGATGGTATCGGCGTAGAGCAGCACCCGACCGTCGATATTCCGCGCCGCACGCCCGATGGTCTGGACCAGTGAGGTGCGCGAACGCAGGAACCCTTCCTTGTCCGCATCGAAGATGGAGACCAGGGCGCACTCGGGGATGTCCAGTCCCTCGCGCAACAGGTTGATGCCCACCAGGACGTCGAACACGCCGAGCCGCAGGTCGCGGACGATCTCGATGCGCTCGAGCGTATCGATGTCGGAATGCAGGTAGCGGACACGCAGCCCGGCTTCGGACATGTAGTCGGTGAGCGACTCGGCCATGCGTTTCGTCAGCGTCGTGATCAGGGTTCTCTGGCCCCGGTTCGCCACGGCCCGGCACTCCGAAATCACGTCGTCGACCTGGGTCGCGGTCGGACGCACGATGCAGACCGGGTCGATCAGCCCGGTGGGCCGCACCACCTGTTCGACGAAGATCCCTCCGGTCCGATCGAGTTCCCACGGTCCCGGAGTCGCCGAGACGAACACCGTCTGGGGACGCATCTGCTCCCACTCCTCGAAGGTGAGAGGCCGGTTGTCCACACAGGAGGGAAGCCGGAACCCGTACTCGGCGAGCGTGGACTTGCGATGAAAGTCGCCCCTGAACATGCCGCCGATCTGCGGAACGGTGACATGGCTCTCGTCGATCATGAGCAACGCGTTCTCGGGCAGATACTCGAACAGCGTGGGGGGCGGCTCGCCGGCATTGCGTCCGGCGAGATACCGCGAGTAGTTCTCGATGCCGGCACAGACCCCCTGGGTCGTCAGCATCTCGAGGTCGAGCACGGTGCGTTGCTCGATGCGCTGCGCCTCGAGCAGCCGCCCGGCATCGCTGAACTCGGCGACCCGCTCCTTCAGCTCGACCTTGATCTTGCCGATGGCCTGGTCGAGGGTCGGCTTCGGGGTGACGTAGTGCGAGTTGGGAAACACCCGGACCTGGGCGAGAGTTGCGGTCTGTTCGCCGGTCAGCGGATCGAATTCCTGGATCTCCTCGAGCTCGTCGCCGAAGAACGAAAGCCGCCAAGCCCGGTCCTCGAGATGGGCCGGAAAGATCTCCAGCGTGTCGCCCCGCATCCGGAAGGTGCCGCGGGAGAACCCGAGGTCGTTGCGCCGGTACTGCAGTTCCACCAGGTGTCGCAGCAGTGCCCGGGTCTCGTAGGACTTCCCGGTCTGCAGCAGGAAGGCCATGGTGCTGTAGGTCTCGACGGCACCGATACCGTAGATGCAGGAGACCGACGCGACGATGATGACGTCCTCGCGCTCGAGCAGCGACCGCGTGGCCGCATGGCGCATCCGGTCGATCTGTTCGTTTATCGACGATTCCTTCTCGATGTAGGTGTCGGTCCTGGGAACATAGGCCTCGGGCTGGTAGTAGTCGTAGTAGGAGACGAAGTACTCGACGGCGTTGTTCGGAAAGAACAGTTTCATTTCACCGTACAGCTGCGCGGCCAGGGTCTTGTTCGGGGCAATGATCAGAGTTGGCCGGCTGATCTGGCTGATGACGTGGGCCATGGTGAAGGTCTTGCCGGAGCCGGTCACCCCGAGCAGCACCTGGTCGAGGTCCCCCTGCCGGATGCCATCGACGAGCTGGACAATCGCCTCGGGCTGGTCGCCCGCCGGCCTGAATTCGGACACCACCTCGAACGGCCGTCCCGCATCCTGGGGTGCGACCGTTGACTTGAGGTCGACACCCTCGCTGCCGGCCAACCGGGCGCGGTGACGTTCCTGGCGCCGCGCCTGGAGTTCCGCCGACGAGTCGGCGCGGGTCGTGATCTCTGCATCCATCGCGCTTCGCTTCCAGCTCCCGCTTCGGTTCCCGCCACGCGCACCCGGTGTGACAGGCGATGAAGCCGCCTGCGCACTGCGTGTGCAGGCGCGACCGTCGCATGGTATATTCGTCCGGTGCACAGGTTAACCGGGCAGGAGCGAACGCACTTGCGACTGCGGGTGCACGCACCCAGAGCATACTGGAGGCCGCAATGATAATCGGGTTGTCACCGAGACGGGCGATGACTGTCTTCGCCGCGTTGATCCTCGCAGTGCTGCCATCGGCTTCCCATGCTTCCGGTCACGAGGAATCGGCCTTTGTCCTGAACAGTTTCGCCTTTCTGATCTGGGGCGTGCTGGTGATGTGGATGTGCGCCGGATTCACCATGCTCGAGGCCGGTTCGGTGCGAACCAAGAATGCCTCGGTCATCTGCCTGAAGAACGTCGGTCTCTACTCGATCGCGGGACTGGCGTTCTACGCGGTTGGCTACAACCTCATGTACAGCGGTGTTGATGGCGGCTGGATCGGGACCGTCGATTTCGGCTACCGCACCACGCCTGACGAGATCGCGATGCTCGGCGGCGACACCGAAGCCGCCGCCAGGGTGCACGCCAACGGATACTCCACCATGTCGGACTGGTTCTTCCAGATGGTGTTCGTGGCGACAACGGCTTCCATCGTGTCGGGAACACTGGCCGAGCGGGTCAAGCTGTGGTCGTTCTTCCTGTTCATCGTGGTACTGACCGCGGTCATCTACCCGGTGATCGGGTCGTGGACCTGGGGCGGCGGCTGGCTGAACGAGCGAGGCTTCCAGGACTTTGCCGGTTCCACCATCGTGCACTCCACGGGTGGATGGGCGGCTCTGGCCGGTGCCCTGGTCATCGGGGCGCGTGCCGGCAAGTTCCGCCCGGACGGGACGGTGAGGAACACTGCGCCGTCGAATGTCCCGGCTGTCACCCTCGGCGTGCTGATTCTCTGGATGGGCTGGTTCGGCTTCAACGGCGGATCCCAGCTCGCAATGTCCACGGGTGTCGACGTTGTCGCGATCAGCAACATCCTGGCCAATACCAACCTGGCGGCCGCAGCCGGCGTCATGGCCGCGATTGCGCTGTCGCGGCCGGTGCTCGGACGGATCGATCTGCTTGCCGGGCTGAACGGAGCCATAGGCGGACTGGTTGCGATCACGGCGGGGCCTGATATCGTATCCCATGACTGGGCGGTGATCATCGGCGCCGTCGGTGGAGCCGTTGTCGTGCTTGGCATAAAGCTGATGGAACGGCTCAAGATCGATGACGTGGTCAGCGCGGTTCCGGCGCACCTTTTTGCTGGCATCTGGGGAACACTCGCGGTATGCATTGCGGCAGGAGGTGATCCGCTCACGCAGCTTATCGGCATTGTATCGATCGGTGCGTTCGTGTTCCTTGCATCCCTGCTGGTCTGGGTGATCATCGACAAGGTATTCGGGGCCCGCGTTTCCGAGACGGCCGAGGCGCTTGGTCAGGATGTCGTTGAACTCGGCATTGAAGCCTATCCCGAATTTGTTGTAATGCCAGATGCGGACGACTGAGGAATGAGCGCAGGACGCAGCGGGGTGCGCGAAGGGACTCCGGGTTCAAGACAGGATGCTGCGTCTCGTGCAGTACAGAAAAAAGACGGGGATACCAATCCATGGAAGTGAGCACCGAACGCCAGGACAGCGTGTTGTCAGTTCGTGTTGCCGGGCGCATTGACGGCACCAACGTGCGGGAGTTCGAGGAGTTGGTCAGGGCGGCGATCGAGCAGACGGATCGGGCGGTCATTCTCGATTTCAAGGCCATTACCTATATCAGCAGTGCCGGGCTACGCGCCCTGCTGCTGACGGCCAAGGCCATGCGGACGCAGAATTCGGAGTTCTCCCTGTGTTCGGTCTCTGACGAGATTCGCGAGATATTCGAGATCAGCGGCTTCGATCGTATCATCACGATCCACGATACCAAGGAAGCGGCTCTCAAGGCGGTGGAAGGGTAGGCCCATCCCCGTACTGCTGCGGGGGCGCATTACCGTGTCCCCGGCCCGGAAAGGCAGCAGATAGACCGTCAGGCTGATCTCGACCAGGCTCGGACCGACCGCCGGTCCAGGCCCTACTCAGCAGCCTCGCGCGGGAGAGGCGCCTGCTTGACGAAGTCCGGAACACGACAGCCCACAGGACAGCACCGGCCGGGTTGGCGATCGGGCCGGGATCCGTCGGTTCGCTCCAGCATGTCGCGTTCCATGAGGGAGCGGACCAGTTCCTGTTTCTCTCCGACCGGGTAGTTGCGCCAGATTTCCCGTTTCATGGCCTCGGGCGATCCGCCGCCATGCAGTGACATTACCGAGTACCAGCCCGCCTGGTGCGAGGCGGTGAGGTCCTCGAGCAGGCGCACCGTCTGCAGCCGGTGTGCCGACGGGATGGCCGGGTTGCCCTGAAGGACTTCCGACAGCGTTGCCCGGGTGTGCGGATTGTGATCCTCGTCGGGCCCGGGCAGGGCGACGACGAGGCCGCCGGTCACGGTGTGGGCCAGCCGGTGCATGTCATAGATCTGGGTTGCCATCAGCAGTTTGCCGATGTTGGAGAACACCGGATCCGGCATGATGGTGCCCCAGCCTTCATCGCGGCCGTAGGTCGAGGCCGCCACTCCGGTGGCGAAGAACCCCTCCACGATCTTGATCAGTTCGACCATGGTCTCGCGCAGGTGGCCGTGGCGTTCGGTATCGAGACCGTTCGCCTCGATGATGGTGGCGCCCGCACCGATCAGGAGGTCGCCAAAGCCGGCGCGCGCCGCAATGCAGGAGTGGCGATGATGGGTCGCATAGGATCGGGTGAGGTACTCCGACTGTCCGGTCTCGCCGTTCAGGAACACCCGTTCGGTCGGTACGAATACCCGGTCGAACATGACGATGCCGGTGGTCTGGCCGTACCGACGGCTGAAGACCGCGCCGGCTTCGCCCGGGCGCCCGGCCGGCCGGGCCGAAACCGTCACTCCCTCCGCGTCGATCGGGACCGCGCAGCTGACCGCGAACGGACCGTCATCGGCTGTCATGGCCCGTGACGGCAACACTATGTAGCCGTGCATGTACGGGGCGCCGGTCACGATTGCCTTGGTGCCCGAGATCACGATCCCGTCCGCTCTCTGCTCGACCACGTGCAGGTAGCTGTCCGGGTGCGCCTGCTGCCAGGGCTTGCGGGACCGGTCGCCCTTGGCATCCGTCATCGCGATGCCGTAGGCGAGGTTGGAGTCCTGGACTTCGAGCATGAAGTCGCGGAACCGTTCGAAATACGAGGTTCCCTCCTCGGCATCGCACCGGCGGGTGGCCTGGTACAGGCCGTTGAAGGCATCGTGGACCAGGTAGCGCTGCACGCACCCGGCTTCCCGGCACAGCAGGCGGATGGCCTCGAGCTTGCGCAACAGGTCATCGGAACTGCGATCGATGTGCAGCATCCGGTTGACGGTTCGTCCGGTTTCGGACTCGGTGGCCAGCATCAGTCCTGCGTAGTCCGGCTGGAGGGCGAAGTCGTAGGTTGTGCCGACCGCGTTGATCCCGGGCTGCAGCGCCGGCTCGTCGGCGACGCTCTCGACCGGCCTGCCGTCGACGAACACCCTCGGGCGCAGCGAACGCAGGCTTGCCCGGTAGTCATCTGTGGATCGGATCATCGGGACGCACTCCGCTTGTCTGTCGAAAGGGAGGACCGGACGCTCGCAAGCGTGCGAACCGCCTTCTCGTAGATCGGATAGTCGACAAAATACCCGTCGACCTGGATCGACGCGAGGCCGGCCTGTTCCGCCTGCTCGAATGCGTCGACAATGGTCTGGCAGCGTTCGACTTCGGCTGTCGAGGGGCTGAACACCTGGTTGGTGATACCGACCTGGTCGGGGTGAATGCACAGCTTGCCCTGGAATCCGAGGTCACGGGCCAGGGTTGCCGAGGCACGAAACCCGGCATGGTCACGGATGTCGATGAAGACCGTGTCGACCGGTGGCTCGAGCCGGGCGCAGCGCGATGCCAGCACCAGCTCGGAACGGGCATGGGCAAGCTCGTTCTCGTGCGCTGACCAGGTGATGCCGAGATCAAGCGTGAAGTCGCCGGCACCGAAGGCCAGGCGACGCACCCGCGTTCCGGCAGCCGCGATCTCGCGGGCGCCGGCGAGGCCTCGCGCGGTCTCGATGATCGGCACGAGATCAACCGACCCGTGCGCGAGGCCCCGCTGGCGCTCCAGGTTCGCAATCAGCCAGTCGATCGCGATCAGGCACGACGCGGATTCGACCTTCGGCAGAACGATTCCGTCAAGATCCGGTCCGACAACGGCGTCGATGTCACCGTGACAGAACTCTGTGTTCCAGGCATTGACCCTGACAAGGGCCGCGCCGGTGCGCGGACGTGCCAGCAGGTCCCGAACAACCGCGCGTGTTACCGGTTTTTCCGCGATTGCGACTGCGTCCTCGAGGTCGAGGATGACCGCATCGGCGTCAAGTTCCAGCGCCTTCGTTGCCCTGCGTTCGTGGTTGGCAGGTGCGAACAGCCATGACCGGGCAGCGTGGGTGGTCATATGACTCCCGCCTCCTGCAGTTGGTGAATCCGTTCCTCTGTCAGGCCGAGCTCGTCACGGTAGACACCGATGTTGTCGGCTCCGAGCCTGGGCCCGAGACTCTTCACGCTTCCCGGTGTGCGGGAGAGCTGCGGCAGGGCCGCGGGAACGGTAACCGGGCCGATACCCGGAACCTCGATACTTGCGAGCGTGCCGCGTTCGCGCACGTGCGGGTCGTTGACGATGTCGGCAATCGAGTTGACCGGCCCGGCAGGAACGCTGTGCCCGGTGCAGAGCGCGAGCACGCGGTCGCGCGGCATGGACGAGGTCCAGGCCTCGACCTCGGCAAGGACCTCGGCGCGACCGGCAAGCCGCGCCTCCTGCCTGGCGTAGCTGGCCAGCAGGTCAGGGCGTTCCATGGCCCTGGTCAGTCGTTCGAACATCTTGTCGGTGGTGCAGGCAATGGCGAGGAAGCTGCCGTCGCCGGCGGTGAAATGACCGTGCGGACATGCATTCACGGTACCGGTTCCCTCCGCCTCGCGGACGAAACCCTCGCGCACATACCGGGGCGCTATTTCGTCGAGAGCGCGGAACACGCTTTCGTAGAGTGCGCAGTCGACCACCTGACCGTCACCGGTGCGGTCCCGGTGTCGCAGCGCGAGCAGCACGCCGATACAGCCGTACATGCCGGTCATGTAGTCGCCGAGCGACGTCGAGCCGGGCGTAACCGGGGTCTCGCCGGGCATGCCGGAAAGATAGGTCAGGCCGCCGTAGGCATGGGCGATCCGGGCAAATCCGGGGCGGTCGCGATAGGGACCCGACTGGCCGTAGCCCGAGACCCGCAGCATCACCAGTCCCGGGTTGGCGGCCGACAGCGCCTCCCAGCCGAGACCCCAGGCCTCCAGCTTTCCCGGCCTGAAGTTCTCGCAGACCACGTCGGCACCGCGAACCAGATCGAGGAACAGGTCGGCTCCCTCGACCCGGCTGAGATCAAGGGTGATCGAGCGGCGGTTGCGCGCCTCGGTCAGCCAGGCCAGTGAACAGTCGGGCAGTTCGGTCGCGGTCCCGTACCGCCGCCACGGGTCGCCGCCGGCCGGGTGTTCGACCTTGATCACCTCGGCTCCGAACTCGCTCATGATGCTGGCGGTGAACGGGGCGGCGATGAAACAGGCCGCGTCGAGCACACGGATACCCGCAAGAGGAAGGTCGGTGGCGGGTTCTTCATCAGGCATGTCGTTCACCGCGAAAGCCGAAGGACCGGCAGGCCGTGAAGGCAATGCAACCGGTGGACATGACACGGACCATGCAAATTCGCCGCGCTTTCCGCAAGTCCGGACCACGTATTGCGCGTGCCCGGCGGTCGGGACCGGCCTGGAATCCATGCACGCGATGCCGGCCGGACAGATGTCGGTTCACGGGTGCGCGGAAGCCGGGCAACCCGGGTCCGCCAGACGGAACGGAGCGTTGGGCAAGACACCGGAACAGCAAGGTTCGTTATGGTGCCTGCGGATCGCCATCACATCCTCCACGTCGCCATATGTCTCGATTGGCTGAGGAAAAATACGTCCTCTTGCGGCGTCTCTCGGGATGGTTTGAACCGGACTGCCTGCTGCGCAACTTCAGGAAGGTCCGGGCGTGGTCCTTCAGACGTCGTGTCTGTCCTCCGTTCCGGTTTCGTCCTGACACAAAAATGCGGACCGCAAGAGCGGAATACCGCCCATGCACATGGCCCCAGTCCCTGGTGCCTTGCCGCCAATGCGCTGCTCTCAGGATGCCTTTCCACGGCACGCTCAGGGTTGGGGACTGAAAGACGGAATAACTCCCGGGTTCTTGAAAACGACCCGGCAACGGTGAAACATGACACGGGTACGGCCAACTCCTGTTGGAATTCATGGACCTGTGACAGTTCAAAGCCGGATTTCGTCCTTTCTTGCTTGATCTCGATCGAACCCATCCCAGTTGCGGACTCCATCGTGAGACTCACTTCCTGTTCGCACCACAGCGACAAGATCTCAAATCAGAAACTCATTCGGACAGTATCCTGATCGAAGCGATTACGAACCACTCTACCCCCTTGTGTGCTACCTGATTTCCTCCCGCTCCTCATTCTGACGAACCTTGGACAAGGCCGCTGCCACGAGGCCGGTGGGGACCGCAACAATCCCCAGTCCACACATCAGGATAACGAACGTGAACAGTCGTCCGCCTGTGGTGACAGGATAGACATCGCCGTAGCCCACAGTCGTGAGCGTGGCTGTTGCCCACCAGAGGCTGTGCAGGACGGAGGGAAAAGCCTCCGGCTGCGTTGTATGCTCGAAGTGGTAGATGCCGAAGGCCGCGAGATAGAGCAGAACTGCCGTGATACCCGAAAAGAGTACGATCTCTTCCTTCGCCAGAACGACTGCTTTCTGAAACCGGTTCATGGCCCGACTGTATCGGGTAAGCTTCAGGATCCGGATGATGCGGAACAACCGCACGATCCGCAGGACCTGCGCGTCAATGGTTCCCAGCGAAAGATAGAATGGAACAATTGCAAGTAAATCGACGACCCCGTAGAAGCTGAATATGTAGCCGAGTTTGCGTGGAGCAGTCGCGACACGCAGACAGTATTCGAGCGTGAAAAGCCCCATGACGACAAACTCGGATATGGCGAGGATGGATTGCAGAGGTTGCGGAAGGTCGGGCAACGTGTCGATCGAGAGCGTTACGATCGAAATCATGATCAGACCAATGATGGTCCAATCAAAGATGCGTCCCGGCGTCGTATCGCTACGCTGTACGATGTCGGCAATATTCATTCGTCTTCCCTCGCTTCAGAGTCATGGACATGCGCTGACTGTGGTCCATAGCATATCTGCCGGTCGCGAGCAGGTCTCAGGAGAATCTGCGCTGAACCGGCAAGATGGCTGCAGGTTTCACCCCCAAGGATGAACGCAGTGTGAATCAGAGCGAAATCTGGTCCCCGCTGCCGAATGAAACCGCTACGCCCGAGTTAGAGACGGCGCCAGAAGGCACCGTGGCCAATCCGGGTCGTTCCAGCGGATGGGCCCTTTGGAAGGCTCAAAAGGGGGATAAGGCTTCTCCCCTTGATTACGGTGCTCCGAGATGTTGTGGCGGCAGCCGTTCGCCGGGCTGACCGGATCCGGCGCCAAGGCCATGCCGGCGGCGCTGTCGCAATGGCCTGAGGGCGAGAAAGGTCCGGTTCCCGAGGTGCGGGAGCGATCATGCCGTGTGGAGAGGGGGTCCGGGCGTGAATACCTGGCGCTTCAGGCGCGTCCCTCGACAAAGTCGCGATCCGTGACAGGCTTCAACCCGAGGCCGATACCCAGGGGCCCACTCCAGGTTTCGGGTGCGAAAGACGGCGGGTCGTTGAAATGGTCCTGTTGGAGAATTGCTAACGGTCAGCGGCGAACGGTGCGGCTCCGCTTCGCACGAGCCAATTCGAGGAAACGGGCCTTGATCTGGGCGAACAGTCCCGGTGGGATGAAACCGTAGCTGAAGACATCCGGTAGACCGGGCAGCGGGGACAGCCCGGCATTGGGCCATTCATCGATATTGT
>Ga0209022_1003524_pt1 | contig 10951 bp, 8 predicted proteins | sample PinacodermPK_FD_187300 | JGI IMG/M metagenome (GOLD analysis project Ga0209022, IMG submission 187300) | Host-associated microbial community of the marine sponge Aplysina aerophoba from Gulf of Piran - sponge pinacoderm, lysed by proteinase... | ecosystem: Host-associated > Porifera > Sponge >...
CATCCGTACATCCACTCGTCGCTCCATTGCTGTTGGCGAAGCCGACAGCATCGACCGACGGAGCCGCTACCGCAAACCGCGGACTGTGCAGTTTTCGGTTGCCACGAATGAGAGATTTACAGTCGCCCCCAACATCGTCTATCTGGTTTGCAAGCACAAGAAGAAGCGCCCCAAGCCAACCAGCGCCATCGGTGGTCTACCGGTGCCTCGCGTTAACGAGCTGCCCAGAAGGGATCCGGTGAGGCTGGCGCTCATGCCCGTGACGAACGGCCGCGGTCGGGTCGACGGAGTCGGCCTGCAACTCCGGTTCAGGTTCTAGATGTCACGGACACTGGCTCGGGATGTCGCGACAATGCCGATACGAATCTGCGGACGGCTGGGGGGCAAAGCCCGGACTCCGGTTTCGTCGCCAGCGCACGTTGCTGTCACTGCAGCTCCGGGAAGAGCCGCTCGACTTGCGGGCATTGGCCTGGCGGGGGCACTCGCAATGGGGGTTGCCTCACCGGCGGAGGCGCAGTGGTCCGCCGAGAGGTCTCAGGGTCGTCCTATAGCGAGCGCGGTGGGCCTGGACGGCCGCGTTCACGTCGTTGTGCACTGCGAAGGAAGCGACCAGGTGGTCACACTGAGCCAGCCCGGTGGTGAGCCGCTCGGCGGCGGGAGCGTTGAAGCTCAGTGGGATGACGCCTCGATGGGGCGCTATAGCTTTCGGCTGGAGGACGGGACCTTGCGTGGGGTCTCCACGTCATCGCAGATCAGAAGCCTCATCGGGAAGCTCGAACAACGCCGCACCGTGCGGATCCTGGCAGTGAACGCAAGGAACGAGGAGGTGACGGACCGATTCAGCTTGACAGGGTCGTCTCGTGCCATCGGCGCCTTGCCATGCAGTTCCGCGGCGCAGTTGTCGCCGGATCGTCGTTCGGAGACCTCCGACGCCGACATTCGGCGAATTCTCGTCAGACAGTCGATTTCCCGGTACTCGGGTAGTGGCCCTTGCCCCTACAACACCGACAGGGCTGGTAGGCGCTGCGGGCGTAGAAGTGCGTACAGCAAGCCGGGCGGCGCTTCGCCGCTTTGTTATCCGGGCGATGTCAGTGATACGGCGGTTGATGCGTATAGGGGGAGGATGGAACGGTAGGCGCCGTTCACCGAATGAGACCGTGCGGTCTTCTGCCGCATGACGAGTGGTCGCGCACTGAGGAGTGGCTATGGCTGAGAGCAGATCTTTCGCGCAAGCTCGGCGGTTTGGGCGTCTGTGGGCGTCCCGCGCTGTAAGACTCGTCGTCTCCCTGGCGGCTCTTGTTGTTCTTGGGGTGTTCGCGTGGCGGATGGCGACGATCCTCTTCCAGGGTCTGGAGAGTGACAAGTCTGCCTTGAACCTTCTGAGCATCGCTTCAGGGACCGTCTTCGGCGTCACCATCAGTCTCATCAAGAGAGTATCCCTAGCCCTTGAGTCCTTGGGAAAGTGGATAGCAGGTAGCGCTTGCCGTGGATCTGCGTCCCACCTTGTGGCCTTTTGTGTCACGCTGCCGCTTGCTCTCTTCGCCATAGTCTTCTGTCTCGCTCTAGTCCCTCGGCTACTATCCCAGAACGGTGAGATCTCACTTGAGCAGCGGATGAAGAACGCCATGGCGGAGCACGGATACACCACGATGCGCGCCGACCTGCTCGACAACTTGGCGATGTTGGAGCCACCCAGTACCAGCGAGGATCGCTTTAGGATTCCGATCCTGTTTGAGAGGGGCCAACTACCCGAGCGCGGCGAGACAGACTTGGCGTTGCCCGAGAACCTCTCGGATGTTGGCTTTTCCTCAGGTCTGGACTACGCTCGGGTTCAGGACCGTGATCTGATCAGGCGGTTGGTGAGCGGCTTGGCGCCCTGTGCTGCAGCTGAAGGATTTAGCCCAGTGAGGCTCAGAGTGGAGGGCTACGCCAGCTCGGAGCCCTTCGAGCGAGTCGCCGCGGATGTGTCGCGACGTCTGAATGTTCAGCTCGCGAATGAGAGACGACGAGTGGTTGAGCGTGATCTGCGTGCCGAAATTGGCAGGTTGGGCGCCAGAATTAGGCTTGTTGAGGTTCCCGACTACACGGAGATTTCCGCGATGGAGCGGTCCCGGCGGTTCAACGACCGTCCAGGCGACAGCCCAGCAAGGGGCGACTACGGTCAGGACTTCTTCACCCGTGCGGCTTACATTCGAGTCCTGGAACTGGCAGGGTGCGAGTACGAGGGACCGTGAGGGGATTCGAGGCTAACTGGCGTAGCCAGCCGATTGGACCACGATGTCCTTGGTTGCCGGACCCATTGCACCTGCGGACTGGGCCGACGAGCGGTTCGGTCGGCGGCTCAACGGACTTCGTGGCGGCGGGATGTACCAGGACGCGATTCACGAGAAGGCCCGAGGCCCGAGGCCCGAGGATTCCATGATGAAAAGGCGATGCTAGGAATGGCTAGCAGTCGTTCCAGCCAACGTGTTCGGCAGCTCACGATCTATCTCCTCAAGGAGGGGGTCTTGAAGCCTCTCGATGCGGTTCAGATCTCCGACGAAGTGCAGGCCGTTCCGGTGTCTGTCGGTCAAACCGAGGCGGTGCTCTTCGTCCGAGCTTCAAAGACGCGCCCGCCAGCCTGGCGGAGCTTCTTCGATCAGCACGCTGATCTTTCCGACGTAGACCTTAGGAGTGCCAGCTGTGCGGCGGTGCTCGTGCTCTCTGTGTCGAACCGCTGGTTCGCGGTGACCTTCGGGTACGGTCGGCACCTCCTGGGACAGAACATCTGGGAGGCCAACTTCGGGTTGAGGGTGGCGCTGAACTCCATAGAAGACTCGAGCATTCGGAGTATCGACCGAAGGAGCTTCGACTCAATTGCACGGCATACTAGGGAGCAAGCGAGCCGTCCGGGACGGATCGAGGAGTTCGGCCTCCATGTTGAGGAGGATCTTCTTCGGGCAGTCGTGGGAAGGCCGACCGACGAAGGACTAGGGCGGAGACTAGCCGGAATGGACGCACTAAGTGTGACGGCACCCATAGAGCTGCCCGACTTGCCGGGGAAGCTTGGACGCTACATGGAGAAGTTCGGAGACACCAAGTACCGCGAGAGGTATCCGTGGGTCGACCATGTTGCCGAGATCCGCGACAGAAGGGTCGTCGAGGCCCTCGACGAGGACCTCTTCGGGCGATTGGCTGCTCGGAATCTAGAGAACGCATGGCTAGCGGTACCGGAGCCCATCGACTGGTCGGAAGTAGGCGGCTTTCGCTTCTCACAGTCGGGAAGTGCCACAGTACACAGCGATATTCATCTTGGGGAACTTCTCGACAGCCTTCGCAATCCGGAGTCGGTTTCGTCCAAGGTGCTGAAGGGGAAGCGAATCTTCTGCCTCGATCCCGACAACCGACTAGTGCGGCATACATGGTCCAGCTATCGCTGTCTGTATGCTGAGCTCCGAAGAGCCGACGAGTTGTTTCTCCTCTCTGGCGGGCAGTGGTATCGGGTCGCACAGTCATTTGTCCAACGGGTGGACCAGGACGTCGACGAACTTCCCGAGACGCGTCACCACCTTCCTCCGTACGGGCACGACAACGAGGCGCACTACAATCGAGCGGTAGCGGAGGCTGACAAGGCAGCAGCACTGATGGACCGGAAGAACATACGGTACGGTGGAGGTGCCAGCGCCATCGAGTTCTGCGACCTGTTTTTCGAGAGGCGAGCTTTGATTCACGTCAAGAGGTACGGCGGGTCGGCGGCGCTCAGCCACTTGTTCTCGCAGGGCTCGGTTTCCGCCACGCTGTTCGCCCAGGACGCGGAGTTTCGCAGGGAGGTGCGAAAGAAGCTCGATCCCAGGCAGCGATCGGGAGTGCCGGAGGGCCATCCGAACCTGGAAGAGTATGAGGTCGGCTTCGCGATCATCAGTCGGTCAGGCGGAGAGCTTGTGCTGCCGTTCTTCAGCAAGGTGAATCTCCGTAACGCTGTCAGAACTCTCAGGGGTTTGGGCTACAGCGTGACTCTGACCAAGATCGGCCTTGAGGAGGACTCGGGTTGAACCGCGAGACGTTCGATTGTGTGCTAGACGACCGGCCTCATCGGCGCAGTGGCGCGGGCCGTCGCATGTGCAGAGGGCCCCGAGACTGAGTTGCTAGCTGGCAGGACCGGAATCAGGAAAGGCCGGAGCTATGAGTGCGGCTTGCGGCAGCGCCGAGCTCATCGACGGTAAGGGCGGCGGTCCCGTCGCCGGCTCGGTCAACTCCTGATCGAGGACTGCGGTGTCCGAGCGGCCGGCACCCGAGCGGTGCAGCGTCTCCAGGACGGCGAGTCGATCGGTGTCGCGGTCGGTCGTCTGTGAGAGGCCGAGCCGAAGAGTAGACATTGTGCATACAAAATGCATAATGTCCACTTCAGAGGCCCGCCGAGCCATGCCGGACTACATCGAACGATCACTGGAACCCGTCCTCCAACGGGCCGTCGCAGAGTTCCCGGCGGTCGTCCTCACGGGTCCGCGGCAGGCGGGCAAGACGACCCTGCTCCGGCATCTTTTCGGGGGCAGCCATCGGTATGCCTCGCTTGAGGTTCCGGATGTTCGGGCGGCGGCTCTTGCCGACCCGCGGGGGTTCCTGGAGTCGTACGCGCCACCGGTCATCTTCGACGAGGTCCAGTACGCGCCGGAGTTGTTGCCCTACATCAAGGAGCGGGTCGACGCGAACCGTGGTGCGACCGGGCAGTACCTGTTGACGGGATCGCAGAACCTGCTGCTCGCGGAGAAGGTGACGGAGTCGCTGGCCGGGCGTGCGGCAATTCTGCGCCTGTTTCCCCTTTCGAGGCGCGAGGCTGAGGGCTGTCCACGACTCTCCCTGCCCTGGGAAGATGGGCGAGAGGAGCCGTCGCGGCCCCCAACCGCCTTCGCCGAACTATGGGAGTCGTACCTTCGGGGGGGCTATCCGGAGCTTGCCGGGAACCCTGACCGGGACCTGTCTCTCTGGTACGGAAGCTACATACAGACGTACCTCGAACGGGACATCCGCACGGTCCGGCAGGTGGGCGATCTGAACCAGTACCAGAGCTTCCTGCGGGTGTTGGCGGCGCGGAGCGCCCAGTTGCTGAACCTGACCGACGTGGCGCGAGATCTCGGAGTCGCCGTGAACACGGCGAAGGCATGGCTGTCGACCCTCGAAGCGACGTACCAGGTCGTGGTGCTGCGTCCCTACACCGCGAACGTGGGCAAGCGGCTCGTCAAGACGCCGAAGGTGTACTTCACGGATGTCGGCGTGCTCTGTCACCTGGCTGGGCTCAGCGACCCCATCCATGCCGCTGCCGGGCCGATGAGCGGAGCGATCATGGAGACCGCCGTCCTGACCGAGATCGTCAAGACCTTCACGCATCGCGGCCAGGAGCCGCGGGTCCATTTCTGGAGGACGACGGCCGGTAGCGAAGTGGACTTCGTGGTCGAGGCCGGCGATCGGCTCGTGCCGGTCGAGGTGAAGGCCAGCGCCACGCCGCGACCTGGGATGGCGAAGACAATCAGAACGCTGCAGCGGGACCTTGGAGAGCTTGCGGCGCCGGGGTACGTCGTGCATGCAGGCGACGTGCGTTTGCCTTTGGACCAAGGCACAACGGCGCTGCCGTTCGGCGCGCTCTAGGGAATCCGCGGTCTCTTGATTCGGGGAGCCTCCGGGACGCTCGGCGGGATTGTGTGGCGAGGCGGCTGGTAGCCTGCCCGCACCATGACACGACAAGCTGCAGTTCCGGTTCTAGCCCTCCCGGCGCTCGTCTTCCTCGCGGCCTGCGGCGGTCCCCCCGCTCCTCCGGCCGAGCCCGCCGACCTGGCGATCGTCGGCGCCCAGCTCATCGACGGCACGGGTGGCGATCCCGTAGCCGACTCGGTCATCCTGATCGACGACGGCCGCGTGCGGGCGGCCGGTCCGAGCGACGCCGTCGAGGTACCCGACGGCACGGAAGTCCTCGACGCGACCGGCAAGACGGTTGTTCCGGGCCTGGTCGATCTGCATGCTCACTACGGCGGCCCGGTGGAGGCGACGGAGCAGGCGCTCCGCTCCCAGCTCTACTACGGTGTGACGACCACCCGCAGCATCGGCGCGGACGATCCCGAAAAGGTGGCCCTGATGCTGGATGCGAACGCGGGCCGCCCGGACCTGCCCCGGGCGTACACCGCGGGTCTCGGCTTTTCCTACCCGGGCGGATTCAACTCCAGCTTTCCGAACACGCCGACGACCCCGGAAGAGGCCCGCGCGATGGTGCGCGAGCAGGCGGCCCTCGGCGTCCACTTCACGAAGATGTGGATCAACGAGGTTGCGGAGCCCGGGCTCAAGATTCCGGATGAGATCCGGGCCGCGATCGTCGACGAGTCCTACAAGAACGGGCTCGTCCCGGTCGCCCACATCAACGAGGAGGCGGACGGCGTCCAGCTCCTCGAGGTCGGCCTGAACGAGTTCATGCACAGCACGGTGCGGACGTTCGGGCCCGGCGGCGGCGTGCCGATGGAGGACCCGGTGCCCAGCCAGGCGTTCCTCGACCTGTGTCTGGAGAAGGACTGCGCCTTCGCGCCGACCCTGTCGATCATTCAGAACAACTGGCACTTCGCCGAACACCCGGAGCTGCTGGATGACCCGGAACTGCGAGCGGTGATGAACCCCGCGGTGCTTGGGCGGTGGAGCGACGAGGAGACCCGCGCCGCCGTTCTCGCGGCGGATGGCTTCGAGGGGCGCAAGCTCTCCTTCCGGCACGTGCAGGACTTCGTCAAGACGCTTCACGACCACGGCATCAAGGTGGCGCTCGGCACCGACAGCGGTACGCCGAACGTGCCGATGGGGTGGGGCACGCACCATGAACTCGAGCTCTACGTCGAGGCCGGCCTGACGCCGATGGAAACGCTCGTTGCCGCGACGGCCACCGGCGCCGGCCGCGTGCCGCCGGTCGGGGAGGCGGATTTCGGCACGCTGACTGCCGGCATGAGCGCGGACCTGATCGTGTTGAACGCCGATCCTCTGGGCGACATCCGGAACACCCTTCAGATCGACCGCGTGATGCTGCGCGGCGAGTGGGTTGACCGGGACGGACTTCTGCCGTCGCCGTGAGACAACACTGAAGCCGGGGGCGGTTGTGGCGGTGTACGGTTTGCTGGCGCTTGTCGTTTCGGCCGCGTCGCTCGCCGCTCCGCTCCAGGACGAGCCGGACAGGCCGATCCGGACGGCCGTCGTGACGACCGTGACGGAGCCGATCCTCCTCGACGGCGTCCTCGACGAACCGGCGTGGGGATCGTCGCCGCAGATCGGCGCCCTGGTCCAACGCATTCCGACGGAGGGCGCCGAGCCGAGCGAGCGCACCGAGGTCACACTGCTGCGCGACGAGGACAACCTCTACATCGGTGTGATGTGCCACGACTCCGAGCCGGACCGAATCCTCGCGTCGCAGATGGCCCGCGATGCATCCCTCGGGCCCGACGACTACGTCGAGCTGCTGCTCGACACGTTTCGCGACCAGAGCAATGCCTTCTACTTCTCGACGAACCCGAACGGCGCTCTGGTCGACGGCCTCGTGTTCGCGAACGGCGAGACGAACGAGGATTGGGACGCCATCTGGAACGTCGCGACGCAGCGCTCGGATCAGGGCTGGAGCGCGGAGTTCGCGATTCCCTTCAAGAGCCTGAACTTTCCCCCGGACGGCACGGTCTGGGGGTTCAATATCAGCCGGAACATCCAGCGGAAGTTCGAGGAGGCGCGCTGGGCGGGCGCTCGCTTCGACGCGCAGTTCGTCCAGGTCTCGGAGGCGGGCGAGATCACCGGCATGGAAGGCCTCGAGCAGGGCCTGAGCCTGGACATCCGGCCGTTCGTCGCGGGACGCTGGGATCACAGCGCCGGCAGCGGCGAGGACAGCCTGCGCGGCAAGCCGGGGCTCGATCTGTTCTACAACGTGACCCCCAATCTGAAGCTGACGGCCACCTTCAACACGGACTTCGGCGAGACGGAAGTCGACGCGCGCCAGATCAACCTGACCCGTTTCTCGATCTTCTTCCCCGAGAAGCGGTCTTTCTTCCTGCAGGACGCGGGCGTCTTCAACTTCGCCACCACCGGGGTCAGCCAGCCGGGCGGTATCCCCAGTACGGGGGCGGAGATCTTCCCGTTCTTCAGCCGGCGAATCGGTCTGCTTGGAGGACGGGAAGTGCCGCTCGACTACGGGGTCAAGCTGACCGGCAGGGTGGGGCGAACCGAGGTCGGCGTGCTCAACGTGGGCGCGCGCGACACCTCGTTCGTCGACGAGCAGAGCCTGTTCGTCGGGCGCGTGCGGCAGAACTTCTGGCAGCAGTCCTACGTCGGAGCGCTCGTCACCAGCGGCAACCCCGCTGTTTCTACTGACTCGACCACCATGGGCGTGGATCTGCGCCTGGCCACGTCCGACGTGTTGGGCAGCGGCCGGAACTTCGTCTTCAACGCCTGGGGACTCGAGAGCGACAACGAGGGCATCTCCGGGGAAGGCAGTTCGGACAACGATGCGTCGTTCGGCTTCGCCGCCGCGTTTCCGAACGACCGGTACGACGCCCAGGTCCAGTGGCGCGAGATCCAGGAGAACTTCGATCCCGCGCTCGGGTTCGTTCAGCGCCGCAACGTACAGATGTTGCGGCTCGGCGCCAGCTTCAACCCGCGGCCGAAGAACCAGTGGCTGGGCATCCAGCAGATGTACCACGACATCTTCTACACGGAGTTCACCCGGCTCGACAACGGCCTGGTCGAAAGCCGGGACTTCTACTTCACGATCGTCGACTGGCATTTCCAGTCGGGCGATTCACTGCACAGCCTGTTCGACGTGAACCCGACGTACGAGCGCCTGTTCGAGCCGTTCGAGATCTCACCCGGCGTGGTTCTCCCGCCGGGCGAGTACGACTTCACGCCGCTTCGGATCTTCTTCACCTCGGCGCAGAAGCGCAGACTCCAGGGGAGCTTCGGAGTCACCTTCGGCAGCTTCTGGTCGGGCGATGCCGAGACGTTCAGTGCCGGCCTCCGGTACTCCGCGCCCCCACGGTTGACGATCAGCGTGAACACGAATCAGACCTTCGCCCGCCTGCCGCAGGGTGAGTTCGTCGCCAGGATCCACCGGGCGGAGGTCAACTACGCGGTCTCGCCCAGGCTTTCGTTCGCGAACCTGGTCCAGTTCGACAACCGTTCGGGCAACCTCGGTTTTCAGGGCCGGGTTCGCTGGACCCTCGAACAGGGGAACGACATCTTCTTCATCTTCGGTCAGGGCTGGGTGCAGGAACTCGGTGACCGTGGCTCCGACTTCCGGCAGCAGGACTCGAGGCTGGCGGTGAAGGCGCAGTACACATTCCGCCTGTGACAGCATGCCGTCATGAGCATTCTCACGATCGTCATTCTGGCGGGTCTGGTCCTCCTCGCCGTCATCTTCGGCGGGTCGCTGATCGGGACCTTCAACAAGCTCGTCACCCTGAAGAACCGCTACCAGAACGCGTTCGCGCAGATCGAGGTCCAGCTCAAGCGCCGCTACGACCTGATCCCGAACATGGTCGAGGTGGCGAAGGGCTACATGAAGCACGAGCGGGAAACGCTGGAGGCGGTGATCCAGGCCCGGAACATGGCGGCCGGCGGACTGGAGCAGGCGGCCGCGAACCCGGGCGACGCCGCGGCGATCCAGGGTCTCGCATCGGCCGAAGGCGTCCTCACCGGCACGCTTGGCCGGCTGTTCGCGCTGGCTGAGGCCTACCCCGATCTGAAGGCCAACCAGAACATGATGCAGGTCAGCGAAGAACTGCGCTCGACGGAGAACAAGGTCGCCTTCTCACGCCAGGCCTTCAACGACGCCGTGACCGTCTACAACACGTTCAAGCAGAGGTTCCCGGCTGTCATGGTCGCCGGGATGTTCGGGCACGGCCAGGATGCGACGCTGCTCGAGTTCGACAGCGAGGCGATCGCCGAAGCCCCGCAGATCTCCTTCGAGTAGACCGGTTTCCGGTTCCGGCGGCGCGATGGCCACCGACTTCTTTCAGCAACAGGACGCGGCAAGGCGGGGCACGACCCGGCTCGTCGTGCTCTTCGCGCTTGCCGTGCTGGCGATCGTGGTCTCCGTCGAGCTTCTGCTGGCCGCCACGATGGGCTTCTTCGGTCGCGATCCTGAGACGAACGAGATCGACTGGACCGCCGTCGCCGATCCACGGCTGCTGATCCTGGCCATCTTTGGCACCCTGGTCGTGGTCGGCGGGGGGAGCCTGTACAAGATCGCCCAGTTGCGCGGCGGCGGCAGGGTGATCGCCGAGGAACTGGGCGGCCGGCTCGTGGACGGCAGCACGTCGGACCCGGTCGAGCGGAAGCTGCTCAACGTCGTGGAGGAGATGGCGATCGCCTCGGGCACCTCGACGCCGCCGGTGTACATCATGGACGGCGAAGCGGGGATCAACGCGTTCGCCGCCGGGTTCGCGCCCCAGGATGCGGTGATCGGCGTGACTCGCGGGGCGGCGACGACACTCGATCGCGACGAACTGCAGGGCGTGATCGCGCACGAGTTCAGCCACATCCTGAACGGAGACATGCGCCTCAACATCCGGCTGATGGGCCTGCTGCACGGCATCTTCCTCATCGGGATGATCGGTTACTTCGTCCTGCGGATGTCGTTCTACACGGGCGGCGGTCGTTCCAGAGACAACAAGGGTGCCCTGCCGATTCTCGCGTTCGGCGCCGGACTCGCGGTCGTCGGGTTCGCCGGCACGTTCTTCGGCAACCTGATCAAGGCCGCGGTCAGTCGGCAGCGCGAGTTTCTTGCCGACTCCTCGGCCGTACAGTTCACCCGCCATCCCGGAGGAATCGCCGGCGCGTTGAGGAAGATCGGCGGTTTCGTGACCGGCTCGAAGGTGGAGAACCCGAACGCTCCGCAGGCCAGTCACATGTTCTTTGGCCGGGCGACCTCCGGCTTCAGCGCAATGTTCTCGACCCATCCGCCGCTCGG
>Ga0209022_1003526_pt1 | contig 10941 bp, 11 predicted proteins | sample PinacodermPK_FD_187300 | JGI IMG/M metagenome (GOLD analysis project Ga0209022, IMG submission 187300) | Host-associated microbial community of the marine sponge Aplysina aerophoba from Gulf of Piran - sponge pinacoderm, lysed by proteinase... | ecosystem: Host-associated > Porifera > Sponge >...
GAACCTGGGGGTATGCACCGGCTTCAACACATCGTCGGTACAGCGCCAGGGTTAGCGGATAGGCGTGGAGTTCCGTCATGGCGATGGCCACGCGATCTCCCTCGGCAACTTTCGCTGAGTGCTCGACGAGCACTTCGGCGATGCTGTCCCAGTCGATGGTCTGCTGACCGGTCACCTGCGATCCCTCCTCCCGTGGTGTGGGCACGGGTAGTACGATTGTGAGTGTATGATTGTATTCACGAACGTTCTGTATTAATCAATCAAACCTGTTCAACCTTGACTCCCAAATCGCGCAGCGCCCGAACGTCGTCTTCGGGCGCGGCTGCGTCAGTCACGACCGTGTCAATCTCAGTGGTCGCGCAGACATGGCACAGCGCCACCTCGCCGAACTTCGTGTGGTCCGCGACCACCACGACCTTGTCTGAAATCTGCACAAGCCTCCGTTTCACGAGCGCATCCTCCATGCTGAACTCGGTGGCACCTTCGGATACGCTCAGCCCACCGACTCCGATGAAAGCCCGGTCCAGCCGAAGCCCGGACAGCGCTGCATCAGCCATCCCCCCGACTAAAGAAAGTTCGTCGGACCGCAGAACCCCTCCGACCAGGACAACACGCAGATCCCGTTCGAGCGCAAAACGCGAAGCGATGGTTGTGGCCACCCGGAGACTTGCTGTGACAACGGTGATATTGGTGGTTTCGAGAGCCTCCGCCACGCTCAGGGCGGTTGAACCAACGTCGAAGCCGATGGCATCTCCGGGTCGGACCATCGCCGCTGCCGCTTTTCCTATCGACTCCTTGTCGGCCGTCTGGCGATCAGCGCGAAGACGAAACGGCGGCTCATAGGCGCGCCCGATGTTCTGTGTCGCTCCGCCATGCTGGCGCCGGAGCAGACCTGCCGTGGACAGTTCATCAAGGTCTCGGCGGACCGTCATCGCCGACACTCGCAGCGCCTCCGCGATCTCGGCCACCGTCAGCGAGCCGCGTTCTGCAAGCATCTCAAGGACCCTGTTGTGCCGCGATTGCTTCAAAATCTGGCCTTCCGTTTCCTCGTCAGTGAGCTTCCCCCGAATCTTGGAGGTTTAGTCTATGCGGTTTGGTTCGTTTTTGGTTGATCGTGCTGGTAATGTTGTTGGTTTAGTGTAGGCGTGTGGGGTTGCAGTGATGCGACTGACCGGGTCAAGTGGCGGTATAACGATTTGTACGTCAAGCACGGGCACCGCAACTGGGCGCATTCTGGATGCGGGTTTCGGTATCTTTGCTGGCACACTAAAGGTATGCGTGAGCAGGTTGAGAAAGTCATCAAGGCGATTCGTCCAGCGATTCAAGCCGATGCTGGCGACATTGAACTAGTTGAGGTTGACGAAGTGAATGGCGTGGTTACGGTGGAGCTTTTTGGTGCTTGTGTCACTTGCCCAGCGTCCACGCAAACGCTTAAAGCGGGCATTGAACGGATCATGAAAGATCGAGTAGCTGGGGTATCTGAAGTAGTAGAGAAGAACGCCTTAGGAATGAGCGAATCCCCAGTAATGCTCTAAAGATACGGTAATGCCCTAAAGTGACGGCGGGTCGTTGCGCTTTGCTCGGCAAAGGTTGATGGCGTTGTTGATGAGACCGAGATGGGAGTATGCCTGAGGGTGATTGCCTAGTCCCGTGGCTGTTGTGGGGTCTACTTCTTCGGGGATTAACCCGGTTGGTCCGGCGAGAGCAACATAGGTCTCGAATAATGCCTCTGCTTGGGTCAACTCGCCGATGAGTATTTTGGCATCAATGAGCCAACTCGTGGCGAGATTGAAGGCTCCTTCGGTTCCCGTCAAACCGTCCCCATGCTTGTAGCGGAATACCGCATCGTTGATTCTTAGCGTTTCTTCAACGGCTGCCACAGTCGCGATAAACCGCCGGTCGGTTGCTTCGATCATTCCGTGCAGACCGATTGCGAGTGCTGAGATGTCTAGGTCGGTTCCGTCGTAGGCGGTGGTGAAAGCATTTATCTCTGCATTCCAACCGTTGACCAACACGTCTTGTTTGATTTGTGCGCGTAACTCAACCCAAGCGGGGTTTGCTGCACCGTAATGTTCAATGCCGACCCGTAGCGCTCGATCAACGGTCACCCAACACATCACTTTGGAGTGGATGTGGTGCCGTGGTTCAGAGCGGATTTCCCAAATGCCTTGGTCGAGTTCATGCCAACGTTGCTCAACAATCCCAACCAGCCTTTCGAGGAGTTGCTGGTGTGGAGTGGTGAGCGTTTTTTGGGTGTTGGCGAGTTGGTAAATCAGTTCGGCCACACAACCGAAGACATCAAGTTGCAGTTGACGGCTCGCAGCGTTACCGACCCGCACCGGCCGCGAAGCGGCATAGCCGGCGAGATCGTCGAGGGTTTCCTCTGCTGGGGTTGGTTTGCCGTCAACCATGTATAGAGGAGCGATTTCATCAAGTTTTATCTGGTTGTCGACGACAATGGCCAACAACCAATCGAGCCAGGCAATGGCTTCGTGTTGTGATCCCAATCGCAACAAGGCACTCGCCGACATTGCCGCGTCACGAATCCAACAGTAGCGGTAGTCCCAATTGCGGATTCCGCCTATGTTTTCGGGCAGGCTCGTGGTTGCGGCGGCCGCTATGGCACCGCTTGGTGCGTAACATAGGGCCTTCAGGGTTAATGCGCTGCGCTGCACCAAGTCTGCTTGTTGGTCGGGCAGTTCAAGCCCCAAAGCCCAGTTTTGCCAGTAGTTTGCTGTGCGTCTGCGGCGCTCAAGTTCGGTCTGGGGCGGTTCGGATGATTGAGCGTTCGGGTCTTTGCTAGCGGCGTTGGTTCTGAAGCGAAACTCAAGCGTGGCTGAACCGGTCTCGAGCGTGGCTGAACCGGTCTCAGGCGTGGCTGATGCATTCTGGAGGTTGATTTCTGCTACGGCGCTTTGATGTTTGCCGTGTTGTTGTATGTGCCAGCCAACGCCTTGCGCCCGCAACTCAATCATTGCGTCAACGCCATGCACGGTGAGGCAACCGTTCTCACCTCTGATGCGAGTGGGTGTTCGACCGAAGTCCAACCTTGGGGCAAACTCGATCTGTACCCTGCCGTTTCCTTCTAGATGACGAATCAATTCTGCTTGGCGTGCGGTTTCTTGTGTTTGGAAGTTGGAGCAGTCGAGATAGTCCGTCACCCGTAGTGTCGGCCACTCGGTGCGTAAGATCATTGTGGCTTCGCAATAGCTTTGGATGGGTTCAGCGGGGTCGTCGAGGGGTTTTATCGAAAACGATCCAGCATCGGGGCCGCCTATCAGTTCAGCAAAAATAGCTGGAGAATCTAGGCGTGGGAGACATAACCAATTGATGCGGGCATCGGGGGTGACCAAAGCCATACTGCGTTGGTCGCTCAGCATTGAGTGGCGCTCGATTGGCACCTCGCAAGCGATTTCTGGTTTTGCTGACGGCGGTTCGTTGGAGCGCCCCACAAACCAACCGTAGCAGTGTTGTGGTTGTTAACGGTAACGTTGCGGGTATGACCACGCAGGCAAACGCGGAGACAGCTTTCAACTGTTATCGACATGGCGACCGCCGTGCTGGGGTGATTTGTCAACGTTGCGACCGTCCGATTTGTGCCGATTGTATGCACGCGGCTTCTGTGGGTTTCCACTGCCCGCAATGTTTGGCAACCAAGAGCCAGCGGGTGGTGGTTGGCCCGTTAGCTTTCAATCCCGTGCTCACAAGCGTTTTGGTGGGTATCAACGTAGTGGTTTGGTTGTTGTTGAATCTTGAGGGTTTCAACGTGTTCAACAACTTCGCGTTGTGGGGTCCTTTAGTGGCGCTCGGTGAATGGTATCGCTTGGTCACCGCTGGTTTTCTGCACGACGGTGTGTTTCATTTAGCGTTCAACGGTTTTGCTTTGTGGGTGATGGGTAGGCCCCTTGAGCAGTTTTTGGGTCGCTTCAACTTCGCTGCGTTGTATTTCGTTTCGATTCTTGGAGGTTCTTTTGGTGCTTTGCTGTTGCAGCCTGAGGCCGCGGTGGTAGGTGCCTCGGGCGGCATCTTCGGGCTGTTCGGGGCGATGGTGATTGCTCAACGGTCGGTTGGGATCAGCATTTGGTCGAACGGTTTGGGCCCCATCTTGGTGTTTAACCTAGTTCTGACCTTCGCGGTGGGTAGTATCTCAGTTGGTGGCCATATTGGCGGTCTCCTCGCGGGTTTGCTCGTTGGCTACGCCTACGTACAAGCGAAGCAAGCGCAACGACCGCCTTGGATTGCCGTTGTTCAAGTGATCAGTTTCGGTGTGTGCCTGTTCTTCTTGTCTGTGTTGGTGGCATCCAAACCGGTCTTTTAGCGTGGCTCGAAGCGAGACTGGAGCAGTTGCAGGTTCTTTTGCCAGATACGTTCGAGGATTGGTTTGCCGATCCGTTCACCCAAACCCGCGCCGAGCCACCAAGGAAATTGCAGGATTTCAGACCATTGAAAGCGGGTTGTGTCGCCGTCGGTTGCGCTGAGCGTGAACTGGCCTTCCCCGCTAACTAGTCCTTTGTGGCGTACGCCAAGAGTTTCAGCTTCGACCCATTCTGTGATTTCCATTTTGTCGTTGAGGCGGATAGGCCCGATTTTGGTGACGCAATCAAATGTGGCACCCACGCCTTGGGTTTGTTCGGAAGTGAAGGTGATGGTGTCGGCATCGCTCATCCATTCCACATGTGAGGAAATCTGTTGAATGTCTGCCCAAACCACATCAGGAGGAGCCGCAATTTCAGTCTCAACAGTGATACGTACCACCCACGAAGCATACACTGTCACACCTATGGCTCACGCAAATAAGATTTCGCATGACGCAAACTTTCTCAACCGCACTCTCTGGATCGACGACAACTTGAGGGTGCTCAGAGGCATCAATTCTGAGTGTGTAGACCTGATCTACCTCGACCCGCCATTCAATTCCAATCGGTTCTATAACGCCCCTTTAGGGTCGGAGGCTGCGGGTGCCCAATTTGACGATACCTGGTCTTTGGATGCAGTGAAGGCTGAATGGTCGGAACTGCAAGAAGCTGCCAACCCAGCCCTGTACCACACCATTATCGGAGCTGGTCTTTCAGCGGGCGAATCGATGCAGGCGTATCTGTCGTTCATGGCGTTAAGGGTTCAGGAGTGTCATCGGATTCTGAAACCAACGGGCAGTTTGTACCTTCATTGTGACCCTCACGCTTCGCATTATTTGAAACAACTCGCCGATGTGGTGTTTGGCGCGCAGAATATCCGCAACGAGATTGTCTGGTGTTACACCGGGCCGGGAAACGTAACACGCCATTTCAAACGCAAGCACGACACAATCTTGTTCTACGGCAAGACTTCCAAGACGACACTGAACCTAGATGCCGTGCGGATTCCGTATAGCAAAGAAACCCTTGCTCGCCGAGGACGAACTGAAGGGATGAAAAGCATTATCTCTAGTTCGGTCGAAACGAATAGTCGCCGCTCGGCGGCGGAAGTAGAAGCCCGCTTCGGCAAGGGCAAGGTGCCCGAAGATTGGTGGGTCGATATCGCGGCACTCACCAACCAACCAGAGCGCACCGGTTGGCCCACTCAAAAACCGCTCGCGTTGCTGGAGCGAATAATCGAAGCTAGTTCGAACCCCGGCGATCTCGTGGTGGACCCGTTCGCTGGATGCGCCACAACTTGTGTAGCCGCGGAACTCGCTGGGCGAAGATGGGCAGGAATAGACATCGATCCCAAGGCGTTAGAAGTGACGATGGATCGTCTGCGCCGTCAGGTTGATCTTCGCAACACAATCACAGCAGACAAATTAGGCACCACACAAATGCCGGGATTTGCTCGAGACAAGACCAGCGGCGATTGGATCCTGCCTAAGGTCACCGCTACAGGAGAAATCCCCGTCCGCACTGACCCGACCCGCCAGACGCGTTCACCGCGCATACGCGAGATTCGTTGGCATGAACTTGGTGAAGGTGATTGCCGACCGTGCGCGGGTTGCGGAAAAGAAAAATATCGCGAAGATTTCCACCTCGACCACATCGTGCCACTGTCGAAAGGCGGACAAGACATAGACGCGAATCTGCAGCTTCTGTGCGCGTTTTGCAATGTCACGAAGGGCAATCGGCTGACGATGGCCGAATTGAGGCAGCGTCTTGTGCAACGCGAGTTGGGCTTGACGAGTTAATTTCAACATGCTGCCTCCTTGATGCTGCGTCCTCGGCTGACGAACCGGCCAAGCGAGCGACCACGAATTATCGCAATAGGCTCAAAAGGTGACTGCATCAGAAATTTATCTTGACCATGCCGCCAGCACCATGGTGCGTGCTGAAGCGCAAGAGGCTTGGCTAGCGGCAACCGCAGCGCATTATGCCAACCCGACTGGTGCTCACAAAGCAGCCCGTGATGCTCGCCGTGCGCTTGATGACGCTCGTGATCTGCTAGCCGCACAACTGGGGCGCCCGCCAGCAGAGGTGGTGTTTACTAGCGGCGGTTCTGAAGCCGACAACCTAGCGGTGAGAGGCACGCTCGCGGCTCGTGGTGGCGTGGCGGTTTGCTCAGCGGGTGAACATCACGCGGTGCTAGAACCAGTAGAGCACGCCAACGGTTTGATCGTGCCGCTCAACGCCGAAGGCCAAGTCACACCCGAGGCGCTGGCCAACACCTTGCAAAGCGCAGAAAATGTGAGCATCGTGTCAATCATTGCGGTCAATAATGAGACCGGCGCGATCAACGATCTCAAAGCGTTGTCTGCGGTGGTGCGAGATTACGCGCCCAACGCGCTGCTGCACACAGACGCGGTGCAAGCGCTTTGTTGGGTTGACCTTGCCGAAGCGATCAACGATGTAGACATGGTGTCGATAACCGGCCATAAGGTCGGGGCGCCGGTGGGTACCGGAGCACTCTTCGTGCGCTCAGAGGTTGAACTTGAAGCGCAAATTTTGGGTGGCGGGCAAGAACGTGGCCGCCGGGCCGGTACGCCCGATGTGGCTGGCGCGGCAGCTTTCGCGGCCGCAGTGGAGTCCACTGTTGCACAACGCCCCGGGGAACTCACGCGGCTCGCGAAGTTGCGTGATCGGCTCGTTGACGGGCTTGTTGAACGCCTTGGTGGGGTGGTGGTGCCCACCTTGCTTGGCAAGGGACATGATGATGGAGTTGCCGCTGGTATCGCGCACATTTGTCTGGCCGGGGTTGAAGCCGAGGCTTTGCTGTTTTTGCTTGATGTGGTGGGGGTTCGGGCTTCGGCGGCCTCGAGTTGCTCAAGTGGCGCGCAAGATCCTTCGCATGTGCTGGCTGCGATGGGAGTGCCCCGTGAGTTGGCGCAAGGTTCACTGCGTTTGTCTCTCGGCCATAACACCACCTCCACCGATATTGAGACCGCCATAGACCTCATCGCCGATGCGGTTGTGCGTCTGCTCAGTCATGGTGGCGGCTGATTTGTGGCGCGAGTTGGGTGCTGAACCTTGTTGGCGATGCGTTTGTACGGTTGCTTAGGAACGGTGGCGGTCGATGTGCGGCGTGAGACCGCCATAGACCTCATCGCCGATGCGGTTGTGCGTCTGCTCAGTCATGGTGGCGGCTGATTTGTGGCGCGAGTTGGGTGCTTAGAAACTACGCTGGCAACCATGTTTAACACCTTGCCGAATTCCTCTGCGAGTTCGTCGAATGCCGGGCCGGTGCTGGTTGCCATGTCTGGTGGTGTGGATTCTTCGGTTGCCGCCGCGTTGCTGCTTGAAGCTGGCCTTGAAGTGGTTGGTGTCACCATGAAGCTGTGGGGCGGTCCGAGCGACACTGGTTGTTGCGCGGTGTCTGATGTGGATGATGCCCGCCGTGTCGCCGACCGGCTTGGCATTGAGCATCATGTGTTCAACTTTGGTGACGACTTTGATCGCCATGTTGTCTCCCCGTATGTTGCCGCCCATGCACAGGGTCGTACCCCGAACCCTTGCATTGAGTGCAATCGTCATCTCAAATTTGATCGGCTCTTGCGCCGTGCTGATGCGCTTGGTTTTGCTACTATCGCCACAGGTCACCATGCCCGTGTGGTCAACAGCGCCGAGGGTCGCCGCATTGGTCGTGGTGCTGATACGCGCAAGGATCAGTCATATGTGTTGCATATGCTCGATGCACAGGTGCTGCGCCGTTTGATGCTTCCGCTAGGCGAGATGACCAAAGCAGAAGTGCGCCGCATTGCCGCCGAGTTGAACCTTCGTACCGCGAAAAAACCCGAAAGTCAAGACGTTTGTTTTATCACGAACCGCCATGGCCGTGGAGCGTTCCTGGGCACACGGATTGATCTGAAACCGGCGCGTGTGCTGGATCGTGGTGGTGCTGAAGTTGGTCGGGTGCAAGCGATCGAGTTGGTGACGGTAGGGCAGCGCAAGGGTTTGGGTCTCGCCGGTGGCACCGATCCGCATTATGCGATAGATGTGGACCCGTCAGCGGCCACGGTCACCGTGGGTACCGCAGAAGATCTAGTGGTCACCGAAACTCCGCTTGAGACTTGGACTTGGGTTGGTGAGCCGTTGCGGGGCGAGGTGGATTTGCAGTGCTCGGCTCATGGCAGCGTTGCCCGAGGCCTGGTTCGAGACGGTTACGTGAGTTGGCGTGAAGGCCATCGCCGTGTGGCACCCGGCCAGAGTGTGGTTGCCTACCGTAACGACCTTGTGGTTGGTGGTGGAACCGTAGCACGGTCAACAAATCCCCGAGAGTCGGGTGGTGTGTCACGGCTCGATCTTGATACTGGTGGTGGAACCGCAGCACGCTCAACAAATCCCCGTGAGAGCAACGGGTGATCCAAAACGTCCATGAGATAGGTGGCTGGCTAGTCATCTTTACTAACGCAGCGGTGGGGGTTTGGGCGTTGCTGGCGCACAACATTGAGCGGTTGCGTGGTCGGGCTGTCTGGGTTGCGGTAGTGATTGCTCAGGCGCTTATCGTTGTGCAGGTGCTCGCGGGGCTTGTGATGCAAGCCGAGGTCGGCAATTTGGGAGGGCAGCATCAACTCTATGGTTTCGCTACCTTTGTGTCGGTGGGGGCGATTTATGTTTACCGCAATGAGATGCGAGACCGCCCTTATCTGCTTTATGGGTTAGGTAGCTTGTGGTTGATGGGTCTTGGTATACGAGCTATTTTCTTGGTGCTATAGGTGCTATAGGTGTCGGCCAAGGCGATAGGTGCCGGCCAAGTCAGACTTTGACGATCGGGCATAAGAGTGTTCGTTCAACACCAGCGATGCTTTGCACCGCGTTGACCACGACTTGGCCGAGGTCGTCCATTGAGCCGGCTTCAGCATGCGCGATCACATCGTAGGGGCCCATGGCCACGTCAGCGCTAACGACTTCGGGGAGTTCAGCCGTGGCCCGAGCGACATCAACGGCGGAGCCCACACGGGCTTGGATCAAAATGTAGGCTTTCACTGACATTGCCTCTCCTTATCAACTCAGATATTTGGGTATTGCATGGATAATGCTAGTGCCGCTTGAACGGCGGTGTTTAGAGGTCGGGTGTAGCCATGTCGACTTCGGAACCTAGACGCAAGGCGGTGGCTTGAGCCGATTCGTTGAGATCAAACTGCACACGTTGGCCTTGACGCAACATGCGAAACACTGAGCCAGCTAGAGCGTCTGCGGCTAGATCAATTTCGGCGAAGTCAGACTCGCGAACTAAGACCCCATCGCCGCTTCTTGGGTCATAATATTTGATCACTCCCTGCATCGGAACGCCAGCCTAGCGCATTATGGTACACGCAACCCACTTGACGAAGTAAGATTATGCATCGTGACACTTGAATCATTAGATGCGAAGTCGCTTCGAGGCATTGTCGTGGCATTTGCTGATGCCCTGACCGTTCACCGAGAAGCGATCAATAACCTCAACGTTTATCCCGTTCCCGATGGCGACACGGGAACCAACATGTCTTTGACCCTGCGCTCGGTTGTGGAAGAAATCGAATCCCGAGAAGACGAGATGGTTTCGTTGTGCGAAGGCATAGCGCACGGTTCGCTGATGGGCGCGCGAGGCAACAGCGGCGTGATCATGTCGCAGATCTTGCGTGAATTGTCCCAAGCGATAGCAGCATGTTCTGCGATCGATGGTGCTGTTTTGGCCAACGGTTTGGCTGCGGCAGCTAAGGGTGCCTACGAAGCGGTTGGCAAACCGGTTGAGGGCACAATCCTCACCGTCATCCGAGAATCGGCTGAGGCGGCGGCGGCAGCGGTAGCGCGAGGCGAGGAACTTTGCGGTGTGCTCAGCGCGGCCCGCGATGAGGCGATGGCCTCGCTTGAACGCACACCGACACTGTTGTCGGTGTTGGCTGATGCTGGGGTTGTGGATGCTGGGGGAGCGGGTTTGCTGTTGTTGTACCACGCCGCGCTACACATTGTTGACGGCCAGCCAATACCTGAACCGACAACAACCTCGCCGCTAGAAGCGCGCGCACCAGCGACTGCGGACGCAACCAAGAGCGAAACGTCCATCGCAGATCTGCGCTATGAGGTGATGTTTCTGCTGGACGCGGCAGACGAAAAGATTACCGATTTTAAAGAGGCTTGGTCGCTTGTTGGTGATTCGATTGTGGTGGTTGGCGGTGGCGGTTTACACAATTGCCACATTCATTGTGACGACATCGGCGCAGCCATCGAATGTGCGATAGCAGTCGGTCGTCCTCACAAGATCCGCGTTACCGACCTGCTTGATGAACTCACCCAAAACGAAGAACAACATTGGGTTGTTGAGGCGCTTGAACCTAGCGAAACGCACCAAACAACTGTGCGGACTGCGGTGGTGGCTGTTGGGGTTGGATCAGGTGTGGCTGAGTTGTTCAAATCACTTGGTGTGCAGGTGGTGGTGGCGGGTGGCCAGTCCATGAATCCGTCCACCAAAGAGTTGCTGGCCGCGGTTGAATCTGTGCAGGCACCCGAAGTGGTCATCTTGCCAAACAACAAGAACATCATCCCTGTAGCACAACAGGTC
>Ga0209022_1003527_pt1 | contig 10939 bp, 10 predicted proteins | sample PinacodermPK_FD_187300 | JGI IMG/M metagenome (GOLD analysis project Ga0209022, IMG submission 187300) | Host-associated microbial community of the marine sponge Aplysina aerophoba from Gulf of Piran - sponge pinacoderm, lysed by proteinase... | ecosystem: Host-associated > Porifera > Sponge >...
ACCCCGGTTCTCCCCCGAGAAGCCCGCAAGTAGCCGATGCCCTAGCGGAGCAGTTACCATCAGGTGATTGTCTTCACTCGAGGCTTCCAGCTACAGGATCGCCCCTTCGTGCACCGAGAAGGACGCCTGGTAGCAGTGCGATCCGAGCCGGGCCTTCACGGAATCGAGCGCCGGCTGCGGGTGCCAAGGCGTTTAGTTATCGCCCTCAGTCTCACACAGTGCCAGCAGAGCCTCCTCGAAAGAGTGTTCGCGATCCCGGAGGGGGCTGAGACCCTCGTACACCGCCTCGGCGGCACGGTGGAACCCGTCGGGCAGGCCGGCCGCCGCGAAGGTGGCGGCGATCTCCCGCATCTCCCCGCTAAAGCGCCACGCCTTCTCGGGCGTTCGGGTAGCCACATCCGCTGAGCGGTCGCTTAAGCCGGGTTGGGAGAGATCCCACTCGCGCACCAGATCCTGCTCGATCCCCTCAGCTGCAGCGAGGGCACGGACGGCCATCAGAAGTGCCGCACTCCCCTTCGTCCAGGCCGCGTAGGCCATCTTAAGGGCGGAGGCAGCCCCTAGACCCCCGTCTAAGCTCACGACACCCAGGAGCGAACCGTCGAACAGCGCTGCGACGCTCTCCGCACCAGGGCCTGACAGGTACAGTCGGGTCGTACCGGGGCTCCGAGCAGGCGGGCCGACGATTCCGCCGTCGACATAGCGGCCCCCCCCAGTCTCGATGATGCCCGCGACCTCGCGGGAGCTGGCGGGAGCGATAGCGTTGAGATCGGCGTAGGTGCCACCGAAACCCAGGGCAGCGACGGAGCTGGCAACATCCTGGGCGGAGTGGGGTGGACAGACCGAGATGACGATGTCGCTTACCTCAACCAAGCCAGCGAGGGTGGCGACCTCGGTCAGGCCGTCGCCCGCGGCTCGCTCGCAGGTCGCAGCAGAGCGTCCCTCCGAGGCCCAGATGACCTCGGCACCCCCCGCCCTCACCGCAGCACCGACCGAGGACCCCATCGCTCCAGGGTGAAGAAGACCCACGGTCGGCAGGGACATGCCGGCTAGTATATCCGGCGCTGCCGCTCGGCTGGCCGGAAGCTCCGTAACGGCACGCCCCCCTAACAACCGCTCAGGAACGTCCCGCCCTGGATAAAGCCGAGCTTCTCACCGGCCTCGGTCCCGTTAAAATAGGCATCTTCGAGCTCGATCGCTACGCAGCCATCATAGCCGGCTGTGGCCAAGATCTCGAAGATCCGGGTCCAGCGGGCTACGCCGTGGCCGGGGATAGTGTAGCGCCAGTGCATCCCCCCGAAGGCGACCCGCTCGGCGAAGGTGGGGGGCTGTTCGCTACCGTACTCGTAGAGGCCCTGGGGCAGCAGCTCCGTGTCCTTGCCATGAACGTGATAGACGCGGTCGACGAACTCCTCAAGAAACTGGAGGGGATCGATGCCCATCCGGATCAGGTGCGAAGGGTCGTAGTTGATCCCCATAGCCGGGGAGGGACACCGTTCAAAGAACGCCCGGTAGCCCTCGGGGGTGCAACAGAGCGCGCCCGGGCCGGGATGCCCCTCGATCACGACCCGCCCGTTCACCTCCTCGAGGACGGGTACCAGCGCGGTGAAGCCCTCCACCATGAAGCTGAAGTTCTCGGCCCTGGAGCGGTCAGGCTCCTCGGGGAGCATGACGAGGAAGAAGTTGCACACCCCGTGCCGGGCGCAGGCGCGAATGTAGTCGGCGTTTCTGGCGACAGCTGCCTCACGCCGACCGGCGGCGGACGAGATCATCCCCTGCCACTCGGGGAGATCGGCCGATCCTATCCGAAGGCCCGCCCCAGCGACGGCCCCAGCCGAACTATCTCCATCCCTGCCAAGGTCGATGACTTCGAAACCCTCCAGCCGGGCCCACTCGATGAGTCCAGCCAGATCCTCCTGCCAGTCCCCTCGCACGCGCCGAATACCGATAGGGAACCCACCTGTCCTGGTCCTCATGAACTACCTCCCGAACCCTTAGCTATCGAGGCGAACCTCTCGACCCTGCCGCTGGCTCTCGTAGATGCCATCCAGAATGCTCAGCACCTGAAGCGACTGCTCGGCGGGGACCGGTGAGGGCTTCCCCTCAGCGATCACCCTAGCGAACTCGAGGCACTCGAGGGCGTGCGGCTCCATCCGGTCAGCGGTCATCTTCAATTCGCGGTTGTAGAGCTCCCGGGTCTGATAGTTGGTATTCAGGAACCGGCAACTGGGCCAGTGACAGCCCCCTTCGGTACCGTAGAGCCAGACCTGCATGTCCTCACCCAGGGTGTCGTGGTGCAGGAGCCAGCTGACCTCGAGCACTAGCGTCGCGCCGCTCTCGAAGCGCACGAACGCCGAGGCGAACTCCTCCACATCCCAACTCTTCGGGATCTCCAGATCGCGTTTCCAGCGGGCGAACTGCCCCTCCTTGAGGGCGAGTTCCGTACGGGCCACCCCGCTGACCGCCACAGGCTTCGGATTTCCCATGAGCCACAGAGTCAGGTCGAGCACGTGCACCCCGATGTCGATGCAGGCGCCCCCACCGCTCTGCCCCTTGTGGATGAAGGTCGGAGTGGGGATGAAGGAGTTCCGCCTAAGCATCCACCCCCGGGCGTGGTAGACCTCGCCAAGTGCACCGCTCTCAATCTCCCGTTTCATCGCCTGAGAGGTCCCGGCGAAGCGGAAGTGCTGGGCGGTCATCAGCTGCTTTCCGGATTTGTCACGCGCCGCGATCATCTCTTTGATATCCTCGGGCGTGGGCGCGAGCGGCTTCTCGCAGATCACGTGTTTGCCTGCTTCCAGCGCGGCGATAGCCAGGGGCGCGTGGTACATGTTGGGCACGCAGAGATCGATGATGTCGATATCAGGGTCGGAGAAGAGCTCGTCGGCGTTAGTCGTCAGCCTTTTGACATTGTGGAGCGCGCCCCACTGTTCGAGCGCTTCGTTGCTGATGTCGCTGCCGGCCACGACTTCGGCTTCTTCGGATGCGGCCCATCCCGGCATGTGCGTGCGGGAGATGCCGCCGACGCCGACGAGGCCAACTTTCAGAATGCTCATAGCAGATCCTTTCGGTGTGGGTAATGGGTACCGCTCTTATAGCGGTTCGCCCATTTCAAGCTCCAACAGTTCGGCCATTCGGCGATAGGCAGACAAGTGGCGCATGTGCGGTTCACCGCTTGGCGCATTGTACGCAATTATGAAGCCGCTTTCCAAAGGTCGGAGCCTGTACTCTGCGGTCTGTGACGGTTATTCGTGTGCTGGTTACGCGGTTCAGATGTCTGACTTCCAGAAAAGAGAGAGAAAGTCGTTTACCCGGCGCCAGACTCTGACCACAAGCAGCAGCGACGCGACCAGAGGCGTTCTGCTCTCTTGACAGGTGTCAAAATTTGTTTGAAAGTCGCGTTTCTGGAATAATGGAAATACCATCTTATTGGTAGAATCCCAAATTCAGAATCGAATACAAACCTTCAGGAGAGATCAATGTCCATCCGAGATCTGAGCAGTCAGACTACCATTTCCCGACGCGGGCTTCTCAAAGTGACGGCGGCGGTCGGCGGCACGGCGGCGCTGGCAGCCTGCGCGCCAGTGGCGGCACCGGAGGCCGGCGGAGGCGCAGCTATGGCAGATGAACCTGTCGAGTTGGAGATTTCCATTCTGGCAGGCGCGCCGGTCGAACCGGTAAATGAACTGATCAAGGCTTCGTTCAACGAGAAGCACCCGGACGCTACGGTCACATTTAACATGGTTTCGGGTGACCTGGCTGAGAAGTATTACACGGCGGCGGCGGCCGGCACGCTGTCTGATGTATTCTTCAGCGCCGATCTGTTCGTCGTTCCCTTTGCCAACAACAACGTCACCTTGGATCTGACGCCCTACACTGAAGGGGACCCAGATGTCGACATTGACGACGTCTTCCCCAATATGCTCGGCCTCGGTGTTTTTGACGGCAAGATCCAGATGTTGCCCTCAGCGCTGGATGTGGTGACGATGTATTACAACAAGTCACTCTTCGAAGAAGCCGGAGCGGAAGAGCCGAACGACGAGTGGACCTGGGACGATTTCATTGTCAACTGCCAGAAGATTACCGCCCTCGAGACCGAGGCGGACGGCACGCCCCGCTACTGGGGTCTCTCCAACGCCACCTGGAGTTGGTGGGCTACTGTCTACCCCTGGGTAGTCGGCTACGGCGGCAAGATTCTCGACATTGAGAACAATCTTTCCACCTGGTCCGATCCGAACACGGTTGCCGCGCTGAAAGCCTATGCTTCTATGTGGAACGAACATAACATTGCCCAGCCCTTGGGTCTTGATGTTGGCGGAAACTCTTTCTTCCTCGGTCGGGCCGCGGTTTACACCCACATTCAGAGCCTGCGCGGCCCCGTGCGTGAAGCCGCCGCCGACAAGTTCGAATGGGACGTACAGGTTATGCCGCTCATGCCTGACGGCCGGCATCGAACCGGTATGGGCACATGGGGAATGTCGGCATATGCTGGTGGGCAGAACCTCGATATGGCCTACGAGTACATCAAGCAACTGATCCGGCCGACAGTCCAGCTCGAGGCAGCCAAAGCGGAACTTGGTGTGCCGCTCCTGAGGTCGGTTGCCAGCGATCCCAGTTGGATGGAGGGTCTGCCAACGCCGCCGAACAATCTGATGGCCTTCATCAATGGCGCCGACGACGCCATTTTGCCCGTAATCGAGCACCCGGGCGACTGCGGCAGCTTCTACGCCGGTATGGTGAGTGACAGCTACCGGCAGGCGCTGGAAGCGGTGATCCGCGGAGATGCGAACGCAGAAGATGCATTCGCCGAGACGGATGCCACGATTCAGTCATGCCTGGATCAGAACGCATAACGGCAGTGGATAGTGAATGGTGGATAGTGGTTGGTGGTCTTTGCGGCCGCCGGCCACTATTCGCCGGCGCAGTAAGCGGCTGCCTGAATGATCTACAGGTGGGCACCCGCAAAGTTAGTTTGACCCTCCCATCGCTCGATTACAATTCGCAGGACAAACCAGGCTCATGAACAGTCGCATGCGGGACACAGTCCAGGGCTATCTTTTTATCAGCCCCGTCGTACTGGGGCTGATAATTTTCACGATTGGCCCTATGCTGACCTCCTTCTACATGAGCTTCACGAAGTTTCCTCTCTTGCGGGCGCCGGAGTGGATAGGATTGCGCAACTATGTAATCATGTTCACCTCCGACAAGAACTTCTGGCAGGCCTGTAAGGTCACGCTCATCTACGCCGGAACTTCGGTGCCGCTGGGACTGGTCGGGGCCTTTGTTCTTGCCATCCTCCTCAACCAGCGCGTCAAGGGTATCGCTTTCTTCCGCACCAGCTTCTATATGCCCGCCATTGTACCGGCCATCGCCAGTCTCATCCTGTGGGGATGGCTCATGAACCGCGACTATGGTCTGATCAATGCCGTCCTCGTGCGCCTGGGCTTCCCCAAGTTCTCGTTCTTTGCCGAACCGGAGACAGCGCTTGCATCGATGGTAATGATGAGTCTGTGGGGGGTCGGCGCCGGCATGATCATTTACCTGGCCGGGCTGCAGGGAATCCCCGAATCTCTGTACGAGGCGGGCAAGTTGGACGGCGCCAACGAATTGCAACTTTTCATCAACATAACGATTCCGATGATGACGCCCACGATCTTTTTCAACCTGGTTATGGGCCTTATCGCCGCCTCTCAGACTTTTATGAACGCATTTGTCCTCACATCAGGCGGCCCACTGAAATCGACTTACTTCTATAACCTCATGCTCTATGAGCGCGCCTTCAACTGGACGCAGATGGGTATGGCGTCGGCAATGGCCTGGTTCTTGCTGTTTGTTGTCCTGGTACTGACAGTCCTGGTGTTTCGTTCGTCCGCTCTGTGGGTCTTCTACGAAGCGGAGGTCAAATGATGGTCAGCGATCAGGAAGTTTACAGTGGTATTTTTGACCTGAACTGGCGGCGCAGGCCGAAGCAGAGTTCTCGCATCCTTTTCATTTACCTGATATTGATTGTTAGCGCAGTCGTTTTCCTGCTGCCCCTCCTCTGGATGGCCACGACATCGCTAAAGACCCAGGCTGAAATTTACGTCTTCCCTCCCACCTTTTTCCCAGAGACATTTCGCTGGCAGAACTTCCCGGAAGGGTGGACGTACGAGAGCATGCAGTGGACCCGCTGGCTGGTGAATACCTTGACAATCACCGCTTCCGTCATGGTGGGCACTTTGATATCGGCCACGCTGTGCGGCTATGGATTCGCGCGTATCAGCTTCCCTGGGCGAGACGTGTGGTTCATCATGGTCCTGGCCTCGATCATGCTGCCCGGCACGGTTACACTGATTCCACTGTTCGTAGGCTTTCATCGCGTTGGCTGGCTGGACACGTTTCTGCCCTTGACTGTACCGGCCTTTTTCGGCGGGGGCGCTTTCAACATCTTCCTGATGCGCCAGTTTTTCAAGGGGATTCCGATAGAACTGGAAGAGGCCGCGCTCATTGACGGCGCCAACCGGTTGCGCATCCTCTGGCAGATTTTCATTCCTTTATCGCGGCCGGTGCTCGCCACCACTTCCGTATTCACTTTTCAGGCCGTGTGGAACGATTATTTCGGGCCGCTGATATTCCTCACAAGCCAGGAGAACTACACGCTTGCCCTGGGCATCACCTTCTTCAAAGGGCTTTACAATACACAGGTCCCCTACATGATGGCGATGTCTTTTCTCATGGTCATTCCGGTGGTAATTGTCTTCTTCTTTGCCCAGAAGTTGATGATCCGCGGCGTAATTTTGTCCGGAATCCAAGCCTAACTACAGCGGTCAGGGGCTAACTTCGAGCATCCTGTGCGTTGATGATTCAGCCATTCGCGGCTGACCCGTGTTCACCACAGATTACTGCCCGCAGGAGGCAAACCGTGCCAGAACTCACGCTCAACATCCCCTCCACTTTTGTACAACGCATCCAGCGCCTGGCTGCTGAAGAGAATGAATCGTTGGAGGATATGGCCCTGCTGCTTCTGCGGCGGGGATACGATTTCGAGGTCACGCGGCCTGAAGTTGAGCCGGACCGGAGCCAACGGCCCGGCGCTCGCAACGACCCGCGCCTGGACTGGTGGCGCGAGGCCAGATTCGGCCTTTTCATCCACTGGGGGCTGTACTCGATTCCCGCCGGTGTCTGGAACGGGCGCGAGTGGCCCGGTATCGCCGAATGGATGATGTATCGGGCGGAAATCCCTGTCAGGGAATATGAGAAGCTGGCTGCGCAGTTCAACCCTGTCAAGTTTGATGCCAAGGAGTGGGTCTCGCTGGCAAAACGGGCCGGCCAGAAGTACCTGGTGATCACTTCAAAACACCACGACGGCTTCTGCATCTTCGACTCGGCGGTTACCGACTACGATATGGTGGATGCGACGCCGTTCAAGCGAGATGTGCTTAAGGAGCTGGCGGAGGAGTGCGCCGCGCAGGACATCAAACTGGGTTTCTACTATTCACAGACACAGGACTGGCATCACCCGGACGGCGACGGCAACGACTGGGACTTCGACCCGGCGGAGAAAGATTTCGCCGGATATATTGAAGAGTATGTGAAGCCGCATGTACGGGAGCTCCTGACCAACTACGGTCCTATCGGCATCATCTGGTTTGATACGCCCAAGGGGATCTCAGAGGAGCAGAGCCGGTCCCTGTTGGAACTGTGCAACCAGTTGCAGCCGGACTGCCTGGTCTGCGGGCGGCTGGGCAACGCGCTGGGCGACTATGCCACGGCCGGCGACAACCGCATCCCCGAAACCGTCCTGGACCTGGACTGGGAGACGCCGGCCACGCTCAACGACAGCTGGTCATACAAGCTGAACGATCACAACTGGAAGTCCAGTTTCGACCTGATTCGCAAGCTGGTCGATATCGTCAGCAAAGGTGGCAACTACCTGTTGAATGTCGGCCCCACCGGGGAGGGTGTCATCCCCCAGGTGAGCGTTGAGCGCCTGGAGGCGATGGGTCGCTGGCTGGAGGTAAACGGCGAAGCGATCTACGGCACGCAGCCGGGCCCGATCCAGGGACGAGCGGACCTGCGCACGACCAGCAAGGAGGGCGTTACCTACCTCCATATCTTTGACTGGCCGCCCGGCGGGCAGATTCGGGTCGAAGGGGTGACCGCGCAAGGCGCGCGACTGCTAGCGGGAGGCACAACGCTTCCTGTCCACGAGAGCGGGGACACGCTTGTCGTCAGCGGGCCGGACAGTGCGCCGGACGAAGCGGCGACGGTGATAGCGCTGCATTAGCCGCGACTCCGAAAACGGAGCCCAGGTTGCTCTACTGAACTGTATACTGGTCTATCTGGTGCCGAATTGCCGGTCCCCTGCATCGCCCAGACCGGGCCAGATGAATCCGGGCGGGAATCCAGCGGGGGCGTCATTCGCGTTTGTCAGGCGTTCATCGACGGCCGCCACATGCACGGCGATATCGGGATGGGCGCCTTGCAGCGCGTCGATCCCCTCCGGCGCGGCCAGCAGTCCGACAAACTTGACACGGGTGACGCCTCGAAGCTTGAGGATGTCGACGGCGGCCAGCGCAGAGCCGCCTGTCGCCAGCATGGGGTCGAGCACGAAACAGGTGTGGGTGGAGAGATCGTCGGGGAGTTTATTGTAGTAGATTACCGGTTGCAGTGTTTCCTCGTCGCGGTAGAAACCCAGATGCCAGACCTCTGCCTGGGGGATTAGGCTGAGCATTCCGTCTACCATGCCCAGGCCGGCGCGCAGGATCGGGACCAAGCCGACGCGTTCGTCGAATTTGCTGCCGGTGGTAGTAGTGAGGGGTGTCTGCACCTCCACCGTCTTTGTGTCCAGGTCGGCCGTTGCTTCGTAGGCCAGGATCATTGACAGTTCGGCAACGATGGAACGAAACTGACGAAAGTCGGTCGTCGTGTCGCGAAGTTGCGTAATCTTGTGCTTTACCAGTGGATGGTCTGACACATACAGGTTAGTCGGCATGCGGGTCCCTTGTTCAGTCGGAAATCATTGTTTGCCACCTTTGCGGGTTCCAGTTACCAGCGGGCCGGCGCCGCGCGGGGCGACCGGCTGCGACGATTTATGGATTCGACTTCTCGCTGGCAGTCCATGCACAGGGTTGCGTCAGGTTTGACTTCCAAGCGCGCCGGGGGAATTTCACCGCCGCAGCGTTCACAGATACCATACTGCCCCATGTCGATCACTCGCAGGGCGTGTTCGATGTCCTTCTGACGACGCTCAAGGACGACGATCAGAGCGGCAGTTTTCTCTCGTTCGACAATTTCCGTGTCGCCTTCGTCTAATTCAACGTCCACTTCACCTTGCATCAGATTTCGCAGATGTTCCAACTCTTCGTTAACTTGTTCAAGGTTGGTAAGCAGTCTTTTGCGGTCGGTTGTTGATTTTTTCGGCATGACAGTTCCTTCTCATTCACGAATAAGGTAGAAAATGTGGGAAATGTTATAGCAGCTTTTGTTCGTTCCGTCAATAGGCAAATGCACTCAGGGGGTAGGATCATTATGCGCTGTTTTGTTCCAGCTCCCCCTTTGGTATACTATCTCTAGCACAATCGTTCTTGCAATCCCAAATGGATTATAGCATGGCAGATGAACGCAGCGCGGCACAGAGCAACGTCCAGAGACTCTCAGGGCTGAGCAAGAGAGAGATTTCCGGCGAAAGGCAGACCGAGGACGGCCGCGTCGACTATGCGTTGCGTCCCAAGAGCCTGGACGAAATGGTTGGTCAGGAGAGGTTGCGCGAGAAGATGCGTATTCTTGTGCAGGCGGCGCGTCAGCGCGGCGAGGCCTTGGATCATGTACTCCTATATGGTCCGCCGGGGCTTGGCAAGACCACGCTCAGCCACATTCTTGCGCATGAGATCCAGGGCAATCTCAAACCGACGTCGGGGCCGGCAATCGAAAAGGCGGGCGATCTGGCGACCATACTCACAAATATGCGCAAAGGGGACATTCTCTTTGTTGACGAAATCCACCGCTTGGGCCGCGTGGTCGAGGAGATTCTCTACCCGGCGATGGAAGATTTCGTGCTCGACATTACGGTCGGCAGCGGCCCGAGCGCACGCAGCATTCGCCTTAAGCTGCCCCGGTTTACCATCATCGGCGCGACCACGCGGCTGGCCCTGATGACGGCGCCTTTACGCGCCCGGTTCGGTGTTGTCGAACGCTTTGATTTTTACAGCCGGGAGGCACTGGAAACGATAATCCTCCGTGCCGCGGAAATGCTTGAAACGCCTATCGACGGCGCCGGCGCTTCCGAAATCGCGCGCCGGTCCAGGGGAACGCCGCGGGTGGCCTTGCGGCTACTGCGGCGGGTGCGCGACTATGCCCAGGTGCGGGCGGACGGCAACATTACAGTGGCCCTGGCCGGTGAGGCGCTGGCCGTTCATGAGATCGACCATCTGGGGCTGGATGATCTGGACAGGCGCGTTTTGGATGCGATTGTCGGCAAGTTCAGCGGCGGTCCGGTTGGGCTGGGGACGCTGGCAGCCAGCATCAGTGAAGAGGACGACACGATAATGGATGTGGTGGAGCCTTATCTGCTCCAATTGGGGTTTCTGGATCGCACGCCGCGCGGGCGTATGGCCACGAAAGCGGCTTACGATCACATTGGTGCGGCTTATCCGGAGTCGCCAGAGCAAAGTAGTCTGTTCGGGAGCGGGACGGAATGAGAGGCTCGGGGACTGCAGCGCAAGAAGCCTGAATTCACAGCGAATGTCGGTGCCGGTAAGAGAAGGATCGCTGCGGGGCAGGATGTGCGACGCACGGAGATGAAAAAATGACCCAAGTGTCAGATTCACTCTTAGACCGAATGGTACAGAAGATTGTGGAGGAGGTGGATCCCGATCAGATCATCCTCTTTGGCTCGCGCGCACGAGGTGACGCGCGAGCAGGGTCGGACGTAGATCTAGTTGTGGTGGAATCTGAGCCCTTC
>Ga0209022_1003530_pt1 | contig 10938 bp, 7 predicted proteins | sample PinacodermPK_FD_187300 | JGI IMG/M metagenome (GOLD analysis project Ga0209022, IMG submission 187300) | Host-associated microbial community of the marine sponge Aplysina aerophoba from Gulf of Piran - sponge pinacoderm, lysed by proteinase... | ecosystem: Host-associated > Porifera > Sponge >...
GGCGGGGTACATAGGTATATAATCCCCTTTCAGTCCTCCAGGGGCAGGCTGATGCGCCGACCTTCCTGCGCGGACCGGTAGGCCGCCAGGACCATCTCCACCGAAACCCGCCCCTCTTCCGCCGTGATGGTTGCGTCCGTTCGGCCCAGCACGTAGTCCACAAAGGGCCTGGGCACGTTGCCGATGCGCGCCCCGTGCGCAGCGGGGATGTCCATGGGAATCTCGGTCCAGGCCTTGTCTCCCTGTCGCATGTAGCGCAGGGCACAGGCGTTGGCGGGTCGCGGCGCGGCGGTCGAAGGACCATCGTCGTAGTCCTGAATGATGGTGCCTTCGTCCCCGTAGATTTCGGTGGTGTTGACCCCGGCCACCGTAGTCGAGGCATTGAACAGGAACCCCATCTCGCCCCTGCCGAAGCGATAGACGGCGATGCCGGTGTCGTCGGTGTCGATGGGCGTCACGATGCGATCGATTTCGGCCATCACCGAAACCGGCTGTCCCAACAGCCAGTAGAACCAGTCCGCGGGATGGCTGGCGTCGTCGAAGAACATGCCGACGTTAGAAACGGGATCGACGTGCCAACGGGAGGGACCGGTGAAAAAGGCCTCGTTGTTGAGTACGTTAATACAGTGCCGGCGCCGCACAACTGCAATTTCGCCAACTGCTTTCGCGTCAACCAGTTCTTTGATCTTGCGATTGACCGGGTCCTGCCGCATCTGGAAGGCGACGCTGAACTTTACGCCGGTGCGGCGAACGGTTTCGATGATATGATCGCAGTCGTCGAGCGTTGTTGCCAGCGGCTTCTGGCAGAGGATCGCCTTGCCGGCCGCGGCGGCCAGTTCTACATACTGGGCATGACGATTTGTCTCGGTTGCAACGATGATGGCGTCGATATTGGGGTCGTCGGAGACGGCCTCGGCGTCGGCGCGGAACTCCATGCCGAACGCGGCGGCAGCTTCGCGTCCTCGCTGCTCGTTGTCGTCCCAGCAAGAAACCAGTTCGACGTCGTCGAAGTCCTGCATCACGCGGCAGTAGGCGTTGCTGTGACCGTGGGCGTGGCTTAACACGCCGATACGTACCTTATCCATGGGATTTCCTCGGAGTTTAGTGGGTGACGGGACTGAGAGGTCAGGCTTTCAAGCCGCCGGCGGTCAGGCCGCGCACATAGTGTCTCATGCCGAATGAAAACAGGACGATAAGGGGAATGGCGGCCAGGATGTAGCCGGCCATCTGCGGGCCGAGGTCGGTTACGCCGATTTCGGAGGTAAACTGGGTCAAGGCCACGGCCACGACCTGGCGTTTCGGGCTGGAGATGACGACCAAGGGCCACATGAACTGGTTGTATGTCGTCACGAGCCTGACGACCGCGACCGTCACGAGAATTGGCGCGGAAAGCGGCACCGCGATCCGTATGAAGCTCTGCAGTTCGCTGGCGCCGTCGATGCGGGCGGCGTCGAAAAACTCCTCCGGCAGAGTAGCGAAAAAGCTGCGGCAGAGCAGCAGGGCGAACACCTGCCCGCCCGATGTCCACGGCAGAATCAGCGCCCAGTAGGTGTTCTCCAGCCCCATATTGAGGATAAGCACATAGGCGGGGATGAGCGTCAGAATGGGAGGAATCATCAGCAGGGCGAGGATTCCTGTATAAAGCATCTCCTTGCCTGGGAAACGGTGGCGGGCGAAAACGTAGCCGCTCAGACTGGCGAGCACAACTGTTGCCGTGGTGGAGGTGCCGGAAGTCAGAATGGAGTTGAGGATTGACCGCCAGATCGCAAGGGAGCCCAGAGTGAAATTTACCCAGCGATATGGATTGGGCAGGGACCAGAATCGTCCGTAGATCTGGCCGTTGTCCTTAAGAGCGAGCACAATCAGGTAGAGGATAGGGATGAACGTGATAAAAAGCAGTATGATCAATATGGCATACAGGATAATTTGCCCGGCGTTAAACTTGGGGGCTCTGAAGAGGGAGGTCGACGCGTACATGCTCCCCCCTTCGGTTTCGCCGCTTTGGTTGTCCCCTGTGACCGGAAGAGGCTGTTCCGACTCTTTTTGTCCCTGTGCCGATACCATTTCAGGCCTCATATTCGGTGGAGGAACGGACGTATCGCATATTAATGATCGTGCCCGCAAGAATTATCAAGAAGAGAATCATGCCGATGGCCGAAGCTACTCCCATGCGGTCCATGCGCATTGCCAGGTAGTAGAGTTCCAGCGCAGGTGTGTAGGTGGCTGCGCCAGGGCCGCCGCCTGTTGTCAGGAAGACAAGCTCGAATGTCTGCACAGCATTGATGAAATTGAGAATCAGGAGCAGCTTGATCTGGCCCATGAGCAGGGGCAGGTCGATAGTCCAGAAGCGGCGCCAGGTGCTGGCTCCGTCGACGAGACTGGCGTCGATAATCTCGTTGGAAATTGAGATGAGGCCGCCATAAAATATGAGCAGTGCGAATGCGTTTACCCAGGGCACGCCGATAAAGATAATGGCGCCCAGAGATACGCTGGCATCTCCGTACCATACCCGTGTCAGGTTTTCCAAGCCGAAGAGTTTAAGGCTTTCGTTGAGGAGGCCGATGGCGGGATCGTAGATGTTGTTCCAGACCAGGATCTCGACCACTGCCGGCAGAACGATGGGCACGACGAAGAGGGTTCGGAACCAATACTGTGAGAACTTGTTACGCACATTGAAGATGAATTCTGCTACCAACAGCGGAAAAGTCATTGTCTTAATGATCGAGACAACGACCAGGATGCCGGCGTTGCGGAAGCCGGAGAGGAAAAAGCGATCTTCCAACAGGAATTCAAAATTGGCAAACCCCACCCATTCCGTGCTGACACCGGGACTCCATTTGGTGAATGCATGATAAAGGCCGGAGAAGGCAGGATAGTAGTTAAAGGTCAGCAGTAGGAGCAATGTCGGCAGGATCAACAGGTAGGAAAGCCGCGCCCTCCACATGGTTTGCAGGAGGCCAATGGGTCCAGCGGCGCTGCGTTGGTAGATCAACTGGCCGGAGGCGGTGTTGCGGGCGGCCCATGTGGCCAACAGAATCAGCAGCGCGAATACGCCTACCAGAATGAAAATGAGTCTCTGACGTTGGGCTGTCGACTGGGCGGCTCCAGCTACGGCCGCGGCCCGGTCGTAATAGCGGGCGGCGCCGGCGATGGTTCCGATGGCCAAGCGGCTGCCATCCCCAGCCAAAGCGACGCTCAACACATCATCGTCTTGCCTGAAGCGGTGCGTGAGTGTGCCATCGCCTGCTAAAAGATAGGCGCTGCCGTCCTCCGAGCCGACAAGGGCGGTGGAGCTGTCGGCGGCAAGCGCTACGCCGACTATTGTATCCTCGGCCTCAAAGCGCCAGATTTCATCTCCATTGGCGCCATTCAGAAGGATTGCAGTGCCGTCTTCCGTACCCGCCAGAATGCGGGCGCCGTTCGGCGTCACCGAAACGGACTGCACGCTGTAGTCAAGACCGGCCTGTAGCAGCGCCTTGCCAGTGCGGCTGTAGATGGTGATCAGCCCGTCACTGGAGCCAACTACGACGCGTGCCTGTTCGCCACTGCCGTAAATGTCAACTGCCTCTACACCGATGCCCAACACTTCCTGCCAGACGATGTTTCCCTCACCGTCAAGGACATAGACGGTCAGATCATCGGATGTTGCGGCGACGAGTGAGCCGTCACTGGCGACTGCCGCATTGTTCATCGGCCGGGAAGCCTTGTGCTTCCATAGTGCATTGCCGTCCCCGTCGAGCAGGTAGACGAAGCGATCCTCTGATGCCACCGCCAGCCACTGCCCGTCTGGTGAGATGTCCACCCCGGAAATACTATTTTCGGCTTCGAATTGCCCGATTAATTCTCCTGAACTGTCTAGCACTCGCAGTGTATTATCACGGCTGCCAATAACCACGCGGCCGCCGTCTGCCGTGAGAGCAAGCGCCTGTATGCGGTTTGCAGTGTCTTGACCCCATAGCTGACCATCAGGGGACTGTGCGGCAAGAGGCAGAGCCAGGCCCAACAAGAGGGAAGTGGCGAGGGCTATGGCGAGGGCTATGCTGCATACTGCCGGTCTGAGGCGGATGGCGCTACTGGCTGAACGCCAACACGACATGCCGCTCCTGTGCAGGAGCGGCATGTCTGGTGCACCATATTGTGAACGAGCTTTCGCCCGTACGCGATACAAGGAAGACGCCATAGTTAGTCGTTAGCGTAAGCTGGACATCTAGCCGTCGTCCGAGAAGGACGGCGGACTCTGTCTGTTAGTACGGTCCAGCAGCGACCCAACCCGGCGGTCGTTTTTCAGGGCTGTCCAGGTCTTCGTGCGTCAGGTTGAGGAATTCCAACAGACCATCAAAGTTGTCTTCGAGCAGAGACTGATAGCCGGCGGCGAACTCTTCGGCCGTCAGCTTGCCTTCAAAGAATTCCTGAACCATGATCGACCATTCGCGTTTGGTTTCTTCATATTTGAAGAAGCCGCGGGCGACAGCGTCGCCTGGCGCGCCGGGCTTTTCATAGTTGCCGATGAAGACGCTCTGGGCGAAAATCTCCTCCCATTTCCCCGGCAGCGAAACGTTCTTGATCAGAGGCGGACCAGCGATGCCACCCTGGAGGTTCTCGGTATCCAGTTTGTTCTCGAGGAAGATCTGCATCCCCTGCGGACTTGTCCAGAACATGACAAAGTCGACTTCGAGATCGTTCTGGGCGCGGTCCTTGAGCGGCAAGGCCAGGTAGCCAGAGGTCAATTCGTTGGCGCGGGCGGTGCCCTGTACGCAGGGTCCTTCGATCGTGGGGAAGGCAAAGCGCCCGTATTCGAACTCGACGGCTGCGGCCGAATCCTCTTCGGTTACTTCAGCCTGACCACCGTACTCACCCTGTGCCAGCGAGCGGATGTCCTTGGGCAAGCTGGTGTAGATACCGCCGTGCACCATGCGCATGGCAGCTCTCTGGGTCAGGAAGAGCGGGTAAGCATCGGTCATGCCGGTCCAACCTTCGGGTACAAAGCCGTTCGCCGTCTTGAAGATGCGCCCGACCTGGGTCATCATTTCGACGGTGCACTCGTTGTTGAAGTTGATATCGCCTTCGCGCAATGCCTGGAGGTGACGGGCGATATTGACGGAGACGCGGTCGGGGTCATCGTTGCGCACGTCGGTGGGATCGTATGACCACGTGTCGTCGATCCCCTCGCGGAAGCACCAGTCGCCTTCCTGGCACTGGATGATCTGGAGGTCGTCGCGGTGGTACTGGTCCATTGCCGAGCGCATCAGCCAGGGCATGCGGCCGCCGCCCCAAATCTGCTCAGTTGTACCTTCAATGGCGATGGGGATGAGGCCGGCGTCGCGCAGCTTCTCGTTCCACTCGACAAACTGATCCCAGGTGGGGCGCGGCGGGACATCGGTGATGCCGGCCTGTTCAAAGTGAACCTTGTTGTAGATCCAGAAGGTCTGGACCGACTGGTAAGGCATGGTGAACATCTGGCCGGTATTAGGGTCGCGCACCAGGTTCAAGCCCCACTCTTCGAAGCTTTCCACCCATTTTTCGCCCGTGTAGGGATTCACTTTGTTGAGGTACTGTCCCCAGTCGACCAGGCGGCCTTCCTGGGCGAATTCCCGCAAGTGGGGCGACTCGATCAGCGAGACGCGCGGCACTTCCGAGGTGAATTGGGAGCGAATCCACTGGAGATAGGCGTCCACGCCCGGCGGCTTAAGCTCGACCAGAACGTCGACATCCGGGTGCATCTCCATGTAGGCATCGGCAATCGCCTGGTAGGTCTGCACGTCGTTCGAAGCGATGCTGATGACGACTTCGCCGCTCATCTCCATTGCTTCTTCTTCGGATTCCTCGATCTCGACGACCTCTTCATCAGCGGGCGCCGCTTCTTCGGCGGCGGGCGAATCTCCAGCCATCCCGCTGTCTGCGGGCGCGCCGCAAGCTGCCAGGATGACCAGCGCCAACAGCAGGAGCAGGCCGAGACCGGTTCGGTAAAGTTTCATTGACTTTTTCCTTTCGTTGTGGCTGCAATGATTACGATTTCGTGCTCTTCGCTCTATGTCGCAAGAGGCCGAAGCAGGCCAGTGGAATGTTTGTGATCAATCCTCCGCAAAAGGAAAGGTACCTTCGTAACCGAGCGTGTCCAAGGTGAACTGGGGATTGCTGACAAACTTGATGCCGGGAAACATCGGATTCTGCTGGTAGTGAAGGACGATATTGGCGCGAATCTCGCCTTCCGGATCCGGTCCCATCTTTGCGCCCTGGTGAGGAATGTGGCTGTAGAATACGACCGCGTCACCCGCCATCGGATACAAATGAGCCAAGTCTTGCTGGTCGCACCAGCTCTGGAAGGGATCGTTACGATCCTCGGTATAGCGCAGGAATGGGATCAGGTCCTCAGGAACGGGCCGGTCGAAGCAGTTCTTGACGAAGGTCAGGCGTGCTCGGTCGGGTGTGTTGTCGGTCAAATAGAATGTGGAGTTCAGGCAAAGGCCAAGCATTGGATTCTTGGCTTCGGATTTCTCCGTCTGGTAGTAATAGTCGGAGAAATCCATGTGCCATTCCTGCAGGTACTCCGCCGGGTTGACGTGGGCGCGCAGACTGCGCAGCTGGCACTGCTTTCCCATAACGGCGTGCAGGTAGGGGGCGACGCTCTCGTGTCCAATCAGCTCGCCTGACAACTGGGGTTCCAGGGCGAGCAGCTTCTCGAATGCAACATTGCCTACGCCGTTGCTGATTTCGTAGGCGCCGAGATCGTAGAGAGCGTAAAGCACGGTCTTCCACTGTTCCACCCTCTCAGGGGGCAGCGCGTTGGGAATTAAGATGAAACCTTCGCGGTTTAGCTGATCGAGCTGCAGCTGGATTTCAGGAGAGTGCTGGTCCATTGTTCATCCTCGCAACGAATCGTCAGACGGCAGGCACGTCTTCTGCCTTTCCGCTATGGTGCGAGCGGATGGCGGCCTCGATAATCTCCTGCACGGCCAGCCCTTCGCGACCTGAGGCCTCGATTTCATCACGCGGCGCGCCGTCGTCCACCTGCTCAATCCAGCGGTTGATGCGGTTGGTGAAGGTGGCGTCGAAGCCGCTGAGGCCGCCCATAATGCTGTTGCGCACGACGGTCAGTTCGTCGCTCTGGCGGGGGTATAGTGTCAATTCCTGGTACAGGTTGTCGAGCACGAAGCGGCCGGCAGTCCCCATCACTTCGCAGCGTTCCAGGTTGTGCCGGGGATTTGTATCGTAACTACCCGTCAGATGACCAACGACACCATTGGCAAACTCCAGGTTTACCTGGGCATTGGAGTAGCAGACACGTCCAGGCGCCTGGTTGAAGAAGGCGTGGACGCGCTTTACGTCGCCACAGAAGTAGCGCATGATGTCGAGGCTGTGGGGGTGGAGAGCGCGAATATGGAACCAGGGCGACGTGTCGTTAGGGTTGCCGATCCACATCGTCATGTTCATAAGCAGCAGATCGCCCAGCTTGCCCTCATCCACCCACTGCTTGGCTTTGGCAGCCGGCGGCACGAAGCGGTGGTTGAGGTTGATGCCGAAATAGAGGCCGGTCTCGTCGGCCTTGGCCGCCATTGCGCGGGCATGTTCGATGTTGTTGGAAATCGGTTTTTCGCATAATACATGCAGCCCTGCATCGAAGCATTGCATTACTGGTTCGTAGTGATGGCCGCCGTTTTCGGGGCCGGCGGTGGTGACACTGACTGCATCCAAATCAACCGCGTCGAGCAGTTCCGGTATGCTGTAATAGGCCGGAAGGCCGAAGCGCTCTGCGGCCGCGTCGGCAATGCTCTTGTCCATATCACAGACTGCTAACAACTGTGCACGTTCGCTGGCCTGGTAGACGCCGGCGTGCGTTCTACCGATATTGCCCAATCCAATAATCGCTACGTTCAGCACGAAGCATCCTCCTCAAAGTGGAGCGGATTCGTATAGTCTAAGGGCTGCTGTTGGGATTTCAAGATTGACCGGAATGCTAGCATAGCAGGAGAAAACTGTCAATCGGCATAATGAAAGTACCAACGACAATCGTACTAAGAATCGGAGGCTAAAATTGCCTGGAAGGGACTCTCGTCAATCAATTCAGACGGCCTCGCGAGATACTTGCGCGATTCATTGCAGTCGCACAGGATTCAGTCGGAATTGGGTGAGTGAGGCGGACCAGGGCGGACTAAGGGGAAGCGTTTCCCTGGTCTTGCCAGACTTTGAATTCGTTACGTCGCACTCTTTTGTGGATTATGGTCTGATCGATTGGAGGCAAGTCACTTGTAATCGGATGCCCACCTTCCTCTTCAATATATGCAGTTGCGAGAATGACGGCTTCTTGAGACCGGCGCAATCGCGTCTAAGATCGGACGCCAGATTAGCTATCGAATGGCGCGCACAAGAGGCACTCCTACTTCGTTCAGCCGTCATCACCGGGTGCTGTTCAAAACCGTTGCATTTGTCCGGATCCGGGTCGGGCCAAGTCGACCCATGTCGACCTAAGTCGACCTAAGTCTACCCAAAAAAAAAGTTTGTTGAACAGTTTTGTCCAGTTTCGTCCAGTTTCGTTAACTCTCACTCTCCGTCCTTTGTCGATAAAGGAAGGACGAATAGCTGGCAATTCACGGATTTGCAACTGATCCCCTTCGCCTTCAGATTTTCTCTCCGCGTGATCGAAGGTCTAACCACGTTGATACTTTCTCGGCACTGCGTCCACGATTTCGGGCCCCGGCAATCACAGAAATCTCAATATGGCAGCGTTGCAAAAGGATGTGGGAGCGAGGATCAGGACGTTCCAGGCTGGGCCGAAGCCGCCAACTGTAACTCCCTGTCTGCTACACTTAAGCGAATCGCTCGGCCAGTTTCTCCTTGTAAGGCTTGGACCGATGGTAGACGAGGGGGTTCTGCCGGTCGTCTTCGAGCAGGTCACCGATCTCGTAACTGGCGAACTGTTCATCGGTCAAGATGTTCTGTATACCGTTGAAGGTGCAACCGTCGGGCATGAAGCCGCAGGTCATGGCACGGCGCCAGCCAGGGGTCATATTGGCGCCGGCGCCGTGGGCAATTAAACCATTATGAAAGGAGGCGGAACCTGCTTTCATCTCGGCGGGGGCCGCCATTATCTCTTTCCACTGTGGGTAGACGCGAAAGATGTCGCCGATGTTTTCGCCGATACTGACGTTTTCGAACGTAGCCGTCTTATGGCTGCCGGGCAGGAAGTAGAGACAGCCGTTCTGCAGCGTGGCATCATCCAAGGCGACCCAGAGGCTGAGTGTCTCACGTGACGAGTAGGACCAGAAGGGGTTGTCGAGATGCCAACCGGTGGGGTTGGCCCACGGCTGTTTGATCAACGCCTGGTCATGCCAGAGGCGGACGCCGTCGACGCCGGCCAGATTTGCGGCCATTTTGCCCAGGCGCGGGTCCAGGAGCAGCCGCCGCACGTCTGAATTGTCCTGCCACAGGTTCACTCGCTGGACAAAGACATAGTCGTAGTAGGTTTCTTCACGGTCTTCGTCTACTTCCTGGTGAATCATACGTTGCTTGCCGCGCTGACGCACTGCTCCATCCACGGCCTGCCGCCAGGATTCGAGTTCGTCCGGAGTGAGGAAGTCGTGCTGGACGACGAAGCCATTTTCCTGATAGAAGTCGATCTGTTCCTGGGTCAAATTGGTATTCATGCTGCCCTCACTGGTGGTGCAGGCTTCGTGCCCGCCTGTCTGTTAGACCGGCTTTTGAATTCGCCTAGTTAGAAAGAGAAGGGCCGACACAGGTGTGCCGGCCCTTCCTGTTGTCAATTCACGATGCGGCTCGCTTCGCCGTTTCGTCTATTCTGCCGGGCCAAGCTGGCCAGTCAGGATTTGAATCACAACAAAGGAATCGGCATAGGGGCTGTTGACGTAGATCGGGTCGCCCTCCGGCAGCCATCCGCTGGCAAAGCGGCTGGGGACCGGGTTGTTGCCATAGCGTTCCCACAGAGGAATCTGCGGCAGCAGCTCGTTGTAGGCCATGGCGATCTGATCCAGTGCAGCGATCTGCATGGCGGCGTCACCGCCGGAACCGGCATCTTTTGTCAGGGCCCACAGGTCGACGTCGCCAACGCTGTCGGTGCTGACGTTCAGGTCGAAGGACATACCGGGCAGCTCGATGCTGCCGGCGCCCGATGCGCCTACGCCGGTCGCGGCCGCGTTATGGGTGCTGAAGTCATTCTCGTAGGAGAAGGACGGGTGGGGGTTGCCTGCGCCCCAACCGCGAATCGCCAACTCGAATTTGCCCTCGTTGATGTCGATCGGATGCTGCTGGAAGTTCACGCCGCGGAAGCTGGTCTTGAAGCCGAAGGCAGTCAGCTGTTCGGCCGCGTTTTCAGCTGCGGCAGACCAGTCGGAGTACTCGGCCGGCGCGGTCAGATTCCATTCCATGCGTGCGCCAGTGTCGTCGAGCCAGACACCGTCGTCATCACGGCTGAAGCCGATGTCGAGCAACATCTGCTCGGCCTTCTCCAGATCCTGCGTATACGGATTCAGGTTGGCGCGCGTATCATCACTTAGCCACAGAGGCGCAATGTTGTCGGAGAATCCACACATGCATTCTTGCGCTATGCCCGATTCGGCCAGCGAGATGAAGGCATTCTCTTCAAAGTTGATGGCATAAGCCAGCGCCTGCCGAACTTCCTTCATCTGGAAAGGATGAATTGTGTGGTTGAAGTACAGGGCCGGGCCGCTGTAAATCGGGGCTCGAATGATGCGGTAACCCAGAGACATGAACTCGCGCTCTGTGGCTGGCGGGAAGCCGTGCGTGGCATAGTCGACATCGCCGGAGAGGACGAGCGGCGTTACGACCGGTGTCTCACCGTTGTAGTTGACCATCCGGTCGAAGCGCACCGTGTCGGCCCAGTAGGAGGTCTCAACCTTGTTGAGGATCATCTGGGATTCGGTGATGCTGGCCGGGTCGATCGCGTACGGCCCCAGAACGACCATT
>Ga0209022_1003549_pt1 | contig 10894 bp, 2 predicted proteins | sample PinacodermPK_FD_187300 | JGI IMG/M metagenome (GOLD analysis project Ga0209022, IMG submission 187300) | Host-associated microbial community of the marine sponge Aplysina aerophoba from Gulf of Piran - sponge pinacoderm, lysed by proteinase... | ecosystem: Host-associated > Porifera > Sponge >...
CTTTGTCTCCCTTGTCTCCTTTGTCCCCTTTATCACCCTTGTCTCCCTTAGGACCAGCAGTACCAGCTGCACCATCAGAACCAGCAGGACCTTGGGGACCTTGAGGACCAGTGGGGCCAGCAGGACCAGGACTACCATCACCACTACCACCACCACCAGTACCAGCAGGTCCAGTAGGACCAACAGGACCAACAGGACCCAAAGGACCCTGTATACCCTGAGGACCCTTAGGACCAACTAAACCCGTAGGACCCTTAGGACCTACAGGGCCTTGGATACCCATTTTTCCTTCTGCACCTTTTTCTCCCTTTTCACCCGGAATACCTTGAATACCACGTGGACCACGAGGACCTGTGACGATACCAGGTGCTCCGCCAGGAGAACCCTGACGAATAGAACCAGGAGGTACCGATGCACCAGAGTCTTCAGCAGACTCGCCCTTATCGTAAAAATCCGTGCTCACAGAGCCTCCTCAAGGATCAACTCAGTAGAAAAATATTGTAAGAAATCATGACTAAAAGCCGGTAACTCAACCAAACGATAAGCACCAAAAGTAAAAGAAAAAGAAGGCCCGTCCCAGTTGTCTAAAGGATCCAAAACAATCCAAAATGGCTTGCAAATCCCAACACGAGAACTCCAGTTGTAAATGGCCTCTTTGGTGTACCTATCAAGAAAACTTAAAGTCAAACTGTTAATAGTATTATACTGGTTTTTCTGTAAATAGTATCTACGACCACTCTCAGCTTCAAATAATTCACTACGATCCACACGCTGTACCGTTAAACCCTGATCCACAGGACGATTAATAGCTACAGCTGAACCCATAAACATATCGCTAATAAGCAAATTGCCACTAATACCTACCTCTGAATACAACTTCACCCTGTAACTGAGATCATTGTCAAAATACGGACAGTAAACATACCAGTAACGATCCGATACACGATTACCCCAATACGTTCTAAGAGGACGACTACTCTCAGGATCCAAACCCGAAGGCAAAGATCTATACACCTCCACCAAAATCTTCAAGTTCTCATCCACAGACATAGGATCTAAACGAATAAGAATGTTACTCAAACGCAAAGACATATTCGTTGTGCCCGTGTCATAGTCAATCACGTATTGGGAAGTAGAAAGAAAACTACCATCACGTAACTCAACCTTACCAGAACGTAAACTAACAGTACGAGTCCTCATAGAAGCATTAGCAATATTACCATCAAACTTAAACGTAATAGGACGATTAGCTACAGCAACATTCCCACCACCAAAAGATAACGTACCAGTTGTCGCCAACCAGTTCGTCTCCAGTATCTGCATGTTGTTTCTAAGACTCACTCCGTCTCTCCAGTATCATCTTCAAAGTGTATAGCCGTATACTCAGTAGTAGCCTCAGACACAGACTTGCTAAGAATCAATACAATTATCGACTTATTTTTACCAGGAATCAATTGCGAACGTACACACACCCAATCACCCACAGCAGGAACATTCAACTTACCAGTCTGCTCCATCAATACAGCATTGCTCGTAACAATCTGATACTGATCCTGACGCTTCGATAAGTAAGTACTCAATGTCCTATAAGCACTCGTCCACGTACCCGTCTTTAACTCCAAAGCCTTACCATTAATAAACGTATTACTGTTAAAAACCACCTGACGACCCAACTCCTCAGGCTTATCCCTAAACTCATCAAGAGTATTGTCACCCTCCAACATGTCATCGTTTTCATATATGTAAGAACTGTACTGCTGAGCAGAATCATAACTGACACCGACAAACTGAATCATGGTGTCATCAAAAGTAAACTTAGGCTCACGAGACAAAAACAAATCCACCAACTCCACCTGTCTCGTCTCACCATTCATCCTCAGTAAATAACCCAAAGCAGGTAATACACGAGTCACCAACTCCCTATAAGTACTGTCCGTATCAGCAATCAATTGCATACGATGCTGATTCAAATCACCATAAATATCAGAACCATCCTGCTTAAAAGCCGGCTCCAAACGAGCATTCTTAATACAAGCATAAATAAAAGTAGATGGTCTCAAATGCTGACGATTATTGTTATACATGTCATGATGATAAAACCCATTGAAATACTCACTACCAAGATAGCCCGTATAAGCTGTGTTATTTTCAATAATAGACGTATCGTAATACATCACGTCAGGCTGATCATAACGAGCACTAACATAATAAGCACCACCCTTATACGGAGAGTTTTTATAAACAATGTTCGGAAAAACCTGCTTTTCTTTAGATAAAGCCTCCACGTGAACTTTACGTAAACCAGGCATTAACCTCAACATGTCAGTAGCAGAACCATCATAAATAGGATTAGGCGTAATATTACCATCTAAGGTGTAATCATATAACGCATGACTACGGTTAGGATTAATAGCCTGAAAATCCTTAAACGTAGATTCCGTAGAATACATATCCTTAGAACGAATACCCACCGTTGGAAAAAAACAACGATCAGGTCTACCATGTAACACATACGTCGCCCAAAAATCTAAGAAGTAATCAAGAGGACTACGACGCACACGATAGAATTTATGTATGTTGTGGTAATTAAACCAAAGGAAAGAAAGCTCATCATCCTTAGCCATAGATATATACAAAGGATCTAAAGGATGAGGAGGACGGTCTACAGCCTCACCCGTATGAGTGTCTGAATAGTTAACAACAAAATCATTCTCTAAACGATCAATGGGAGTAGGTACACCACGGGATAAACCCAAAGTAGTCCAACGCGTAAAGCTCGTTCCAATATTAGCCGTAAAAGGCTCCTCGCCAATACCGTCATATAATGGCCCCGTGTTAATAAACTGCGACGGACGACGACCATAAAACGGCATAGTCTTATCAGCACCAGGTACCAAGTTATACGTATGCAACTGACCGTTACCATCCATGCCAACAAAATAACCAATATTGTTCAATGTATCAACATAGCGAAAACTCACCAAATCAAAGTCAGTGTAACTTAAAGTCTCAGGTACCGTAGACGTCACACCACCCACAGCAAAACTATAAGCAGCTACCATCCTCTTACCACTATTAGGAGAATCAGGATTAGCCGCACGATACTCAGCCAACTGAGTAGATATGTCATACATCAAAAAGAGATACCTACCATCAGTAGTCATACCAATGAAGTCCTTCTCTTCAAGAGTAGGCAACTTAGTAAATCCGACTATGTCAATATCACCAGACGTATTACGCTTAATACCAGATAATGACGTAGACCAAGCCTTAACCTTACTTTCCGATTTGTCATAAGCAAAATAAGCACCAAAGACAAAAGCTAACTTCTGCCAGTCACCCTCACCTAAACTAATATCCATAGCAGACTGACGCGTACCAGAAATGTTATAAACCTCCACCTTATCGCTGTCATTGTTTAAAACATAAATAAAGTCATCCGTATCATCATTGGCAGCAATACTTGTGTAATCACCTGAACCTAAATTGACCATAACCCGATTACCCACAGGATCATTAAACCTATTAATAAATAAATTATTATTGGTTTTATCTAAAACAACCCAAGAACCACCGTTACGATAAATATCAAAATCACTATGATCACCCGTACCAATGTCTAAAGTGCCATTAAATGTATCCGTTCTCTGAAAAAAGAAATGACCAAATAAATTCACCACCGAAGTCAAAGCTTCAGCAGGAGCTAACGATAATCTAAAATTCTCACAATGCAAATCCATAGGAGCTAACTCTGTACCAGGAAGCAAAGGATTATCATCCTCTGATGGCAGAATGAATATCCCACGATTAAACGTTAACCTGCCATTTTCTTCCATCTGAATAAAAGAACGAGGCAAGGTAGACTTGTCAAAAGATATATAATTAGGAGCTAAGGTATTGCTAACATAGTTAGAAAGGATGCCCTGACCCGTTTCAATAGAATCCTCAATGTCATCCTTGTTGAAATAAGAAAATCTCTCAGATACAGATTCCTGGTAAATAACCTTGTCTGTATTGTTAACAACAAATAAGTACGTGTTATCCGTAGTGATACCCGTCCAATCTTTTTCAGGTAATCTCCTGTCAAATTTCTGTCTCCTCTTACCCGTTAAACTCCAAACAGCAATATTGTTAGTCGTATTGTTTAACGTATAAATATACAAACCATCTGTAGTAACACCCGTCCAATCACCCTCGTATAAAGGAAAGTCTCTTAAATAATTACGCCTACCATCAATATAATAAGCAACAATACGATTGCCATCATTGTCCAACAAATACAAATCAATACCCAAAGACTCAACCGTAATACCCGTCCAGTTTCCTTCTTCAATATCAAAAGATCTATCCGGTAAATGATCACCAGCTAAGTTATATACCTGCACACTATCAGACTCAAAACGCATAGGCATACCCATTACAGAGGTACCCGAACCATCCTTCAAACAATAGATATAACCATCTTTGGAAATACGTAACTTGTTAAAACTAACAGCATCATCCGTCGTAATACCCTGCCAACTACCCCTACCTAAGTTGATTAAATTAGAAAGCGTTCCCCTACGACTCAAATAAAACTTCACCGTGTTGTCATGGGTATCCAATACAAAGAAATTAACACTCTTGGTAGTCTGCTTAGCAGCCTCATCAGCACCTAAACCAATACCAGCCGTAATACCAGAAAAGTTCCGAGTGTCCATTAAAGGAATCTTAATGTCAGCAGCACCAATCAATCTCTCAAATTTAGAAGGATCTCCATCTACCTGAGACTCAAGAGCCATCCACGTATCAATATTAATCTCATCAGCACCAAGCGCTATAGCATCAAGAATCAATAACTGATTGCCAGAAATCGAATACTCGTGAAAAGCTATACCACGATACACTCTCTGCCGTTCTGGCAAATCAGGACGACTAATATCTATAGTCCTACCAATAACTAAAGGTGTTCCGAAAGAAGCAGACACACCTCCAGTAGCAGCTAACGGATAACTGTATACCGTATCCTTATTACCCATAGGATCGGCCACCAAAACATAAGCATGCTCATCATAAATAGCTAAGCCCTCATAAGTCTTGCCATCCTCCAATTCAGGTAAGCTCAAATCACCAGCATTTTCCCTATTACCATTTATAGTCCACACCTCAACCCTGTTTTCTAAAGCATTTAATATATATAAATAATCACCAGCACTCTGAGTATAATCACCCAAAGTTCTACTTGATGCTGCTGTAGTATTAGCTATACCCGTATATTGAGAACGACTATTTAATAGAAAATCCTTATCCCTTTGACGAATACCACCAGCATTATAAGCTCTAACATACCCCGTAAACGTATTCGTAGATGAAATATATCTATTCATAACTATATAGAAAAGATCATTGATAAAAGCTAAACCATGAGCCGTCTCCCCAGATTCCACTTCAAATACAAAAGAACGACCTCTATCAATCATCTGTGCTGTAGCAGAACCTGTAACAGTTTCCACAGCAGTAACAGAATTCACCACCGTATTCAAAAGATAATGATAATTACCTATACTAACTATGCCTTCAAATACATTGGATGTAGAAAGAGAAAGAAGATCAACCTCAGAATCAGGATTAAATTCAGGAAGTTCCCAAACGCCAACATAAGGATCATATTTCTGTGCATCAGCTAAATCCGTAACATGACCATTGGCACGTGAAACATATAATCTATCATCAGCAATATCTATACCAGCAATATCATAAGCATCATTTTTGTAATCTCTAATAAAAGGATCGCTAGCATCACCATACAAACTAAAATCTAAATACTGTCTTCTTTTTCCGTCTAAAGTGTAAACACGAATCTCATGTTTATTACCAACAAATCCCAAAACATAAATTAAACCTTTTCGGTAAGCCATGCTTATGAGAGTTCCCAATTCTCTAATCTCATCTAATGTTACATCCAATCTATTTTTTTCATACATATTGTCTATTTTATATTTCTGCATATCAAAGAAAGATAAATAACCCTGAGGATTTAAAGCAACAAGAGTAACGTTACTTATGGCAGCAATATCAATAAACTGCACCTTAGGAGTTTTAATAGTTTTAATAGCTAAAGCATAAGGGCATCTATATCTTTTGATAAAATTAAATCGTAAATCACCATCCAAATATACGCCAAATACATATATCTGATCTTCCTTAATATCAATATCAAGATACTCAAACACCTCTACGACTTTTACTTCTCTATCTCCTTTCCAGTCTTTTATCCGAACTCTGGTAGGAAGAGTAATTTGATTAAGAACATATTCAACAAATCCCTCATGTGACCCCGTGGTTGGAATGTCAGCAAAAGGATGCGTAGCATATACTTTCTCAGCCACAACATATCGATAACAATGCACAGAAGAATCATTCCTCGCATATGATCCCGCCTTTAATACCCATACCATAGGACCAATTAAAGAGCTGGGATAATGCACCGCTAAAGATATAACATTATTCGTCCCTTCATCATATAAATCCCTATAAATATATTTTTCTAAAAGATTCGTACTTATATAAGGCCTATGTCTAACAGCAACTAAACCCGTTGAATTACGAATCTCGAAAATAGATACGACAAGAGTATCAAAGTATTCTTCTGATGAAATAAGCCCTGAAGATATAGGAGCAGAAGCAGAACGAAGAGCCCTCTTAAAAGCACCTGTCAGTTGTGCATGATAAACCCGTTGCAGATTTTCAAAAGTAAGTAACGTCGATCGACTAGGAGAAAGACTATTCGTTGAAAGAGGATTACTGCGTATAGGAGTTAAATCTACAGGATCATTATTATAGTTAGGAACATTAGGAAGACCAAATCTTGGATACGTCTGATTAGAATCAAGATACTCAATCTCCCGCAAAGCATCCGATAAAACATACGTCGTTGAAGCGGAAGTTATGGTACTAGGAACCCTATCTGATAACAAAACATGTCGTGATCGAGTGGTGATACCAGGTGGAACTGAAAGAGAGGGGTGTGAAACAACAGTAGAAACTAAAGAATAAGGTCCCTTATGAAAAGGGTGATAATATACAGTATAACCAGTTACAAAATACTCAGCATCAGCAGTGGGACGAGGTTCGTCTAGAACAGAAAATATATCAGTAGGATACCACCGACTAGTGTACACATTACTCGACTCAGGCGTCTGAGGATTAGCTATATCAAACCCAGTAAACAATTGCTTCAAAGTTTCAGGAGCCTCATACTCATAAACACAAACGGGCTGATAGGTATACCCAGAAGTACCATAAGGAATCTTGTCTTTTTGAAATATATACAAATTAGATTCATCATAATGCAGAGCTAAAGAATCAAAGTTGGCAGTGTCATCAACATTAGCAATACTTGGCCCTGTATTAACGTCAACAGTTCCTATAGCAATAGTTTCATCGTTAAACTCACTATTAGGTAAACGATATCTTTCCTCATTAATGGATCCCAAATATCTTCGGGTATCAACATAATCTGCCTCTACAGGAGGAAAAGATACAGCCCGACGAGGAGCTGTGAAAAAGGCAATAGGTATGATTTGAACATATGTTTCTGTTAAAGGAGTCATGCTACCAAACCCTGTAGCAGACTTCATACATATAAATACATCTTTACCATCTGTAGTTAAGCCAGATATGTAATCGTCAGGAAAACGCTCAAAGCCAAAGAACGTACCAACGAAACGACTATTAGCCCAAAAAGGATTCTGAGACACCTCATGCAAAGCAGCGTTAAAAGGCTCACCAAATTCATTAAAAACATAAATGAAACCACGTAACGTAGCTATAAAAAATATATCCTCTACATGACAGAAAGCCGTTACCGTGTCAGATCTAGATATATGATACTGATCATCAAGTAACACCCTGCCATCAGGCTTCTCTGGATGTAATAAGAAATCATCGTTACCAAAGAAAGGCTTGAAGGTGATGTCAAACTGCTGCCTCCTCGTAGCACCAATGTCAGAAGACGTATCAAGAACATTCCTACCCGTAGCTAACAGGTAATAATCCCTTCTCCAATTCTCATAATAACTCACCAGCTGAGGAGTATGCCTTTGCACATCTATTGTGTAAGGAATCATAACCGCAGAAATAATAGGTACCTTATACTCATTTACACGCCACTTAGGAATCTCATCAAGAAAACCAAACGTGGCTTTGTGATCCATTCGCTTCATCTCATTACGAGCCGTAACAGATGTCTCAACCCTACCCTGTTCCACGTTAGTGATATAACCTACCCAAGCAGGACTCACCACCTTTTCTTCACGGTCAGGACTAAAGCCAACACGAAAAATCCTTACCACACTATTTGTCGTCGTAAAATCAGAAGAAAAATAAACCCGTAAATCAGGGTCTAATAAAGTAAACGTAATACTCTGCGTATCCGTCACCCCAGAAAACAAAGATGGCATAGCCTCATTAATAATAGGAGCTCGCTCCAAACACGCATAGCTTTCCTCATCCTCTATAGAGTTACTCACCAACAACTCATGAGCTGTGTAAATAACAGAGCCTGCTGGTGCCGTTACAACAAGCGTATCCAAATCAACTGTGTCAGCTACCGTCCAAGTCTTAGGTTCTTTGTCCTTTTCAACCACCAATCCTTTGTGTAAAAAGGGAGGAAGCTCATCATAAACACTAGTAAAGTCTGTGGTGTTTGCAGGAAAACTAGCATATATTTCAATGGAAATTCTAGTGTAAATAGAAAATGCTGACATAAACTAAGCCCCAACAACTTGCGTGTATCCTGATTCTTGCAAATTAACCAGAATATCACGAAGCCTCTGATCACCGATTTGAATCTGTAACCTGACAGGAGTACCGCCTGCATCAGGACGAGAACTAGGATCCAAGTAAGGATTAAACGCCTCAGTAGCCGTTCTGTAACCAGGACGTAATTGTGGAGGCTGACCAAACTCATCATCCTCAAAACTACCAAGAGCATTAGAGTTCTCTTTTAATAACTCATTATTACGCCTTAATTCCTTAAGCTGGTCGTTCAAAGCCATAACCAATGACCTTTGACCCGAAGCACCAGAGAAACTAGGATTAACACCACGCCTGTTAAATAAAGGAAACTCATTAGGATTACGAAATGGATTATTAGGAAGATTCAATTCACTGTTATTTAATGCCTCCTCTAATTCCCTCACCCGCTGACTAGGATCAAGTTCCTCAATCATAGGCCTGGTACCAACATCAAGTAATTCATCTAAACCAGAACCCCGTATCGTGATGTTCTCAGATTCTGTCTCACCACTAAACAAACCAAAAATACCACCCACTACATTACCAATTCCCTCCAAAACACTCGGAAGAAACGCAGCAATACCCTTAGCAATTCCTTCAACAAGGGTAGGAATCTCAGCTATAAAACCACCAATGACAGCACCAATAAGACGCGGTAAATTACCAAAAATATTCTTAAAAGCATCAGCAAGAAACTTAGCAATACCCCTACCAAAGTTAGAAGCAGCATCTACATTAGCTTTAGCAGAATCATTTAATATTTTGAACGTATCACCTAAACCAGGAATCCAATAGTTCAATGCCTTAACAGCAGCCTCCTCTGCAAACGCTTCACCTGCCATCACAGCAGCATTTACAGTGGCATCATTAACCTCCTGCGCTGCCTTCTTAGCCTCTGCAAGCTCATCTTTAAGCTGTTCTCTACGATCTTCGTTATCTTTTATAGCTTGAGCTTTCTCATCTTCAAACTGCTGAGATCGAGATCTTTCAGACTCCAAAATCTGCTGCTCAAATCTTGCCAAAGTTTGATTACGTCTCTCTTCAGATTCAACAGTAATACGATCTAATTCCTCTTGAGCCTCTCTAAGAGTTTCTGCATCACCAGCGCCCTCCAAGTTTTTTATAGCCTCTAACAACTCACGATCGCGCTGTCTATCAATATCAAGAAGCTCTCTATGTCTTTGCGCTTCTATTTTTAAAATATCATTATTAAGATCTCTATTACTTTTCTTTAACTCATCATTAAATTCATCTATGGCATCTACAGTTTCTTTTTGACTTTCATTAAACCTATCTAAATAATTATCTTTTATATCCTGAAGTTCATCAATAACTTCCTGATTATTAGATATACTAGCTAAAGCAGCACCGAGACTCTGAGCAATCTCTAATAATACTTTATTAAATTCCTCATCTTTCATTTGTTGTTTTTTTAATTCGTCACTCAAGATAGCAGCATTTTCTTTAGCTACTCTAGATTGCTCATCAGCAGATTCCTTAATACCAGCAACTGTTTCCGCATGCTCTCTGCGAGATATCCTTAAGCCATCCTCATACTGAGTGATATCAAGTCTAATATTTCTTTTGTTTATATTCGTTAAATGCTGTGCTGCATCACGCTCTGCCTGAGTTGTAGCATCTGCCTGTAATATCGCATTTACTTCATCAGCAGCAAGAAGTTCATTCTGTAAATCAGCTAATACCTTTAAATGATTTCTCTCTCTTTGAGTCTGCTCCTTATCTAAGGAATAAATCGCAAGGTTAGCTTGTGTTTGAATCTTACCAATATCAGCTAATAACATGTCACGTACATCGTTATTAAATAAACCTTTGAGCTCTGATAATGACGGAAAAATCTCTGCACGTTTAATTAACTCAGGATCAAAATCAATTTCACCAACACGATAAGCTATAATAGAAAGCTCTTCTTCAATCTCTAAAGCATTTAATTCATTAGCCCTTAATAAAGCCTCGAGACTACCTAACACCTCCTTGGTTTGTGTTTGAGAATCATTATTTAATCCATCTCTAATATCAGCGAATTCTTTTCTTAAAAAATCTAAAGCTTCCTCTAAAGTTATATCACCCTGACCACCCATAGAACCACTAAGACCAG
>Ga0209022_1003553_pt1 | contig 10880 bp, 11 predicted proteins | sample PinacodermPK_FD_187300 | JGI IMG/M metagenome (GOLD analysis project Ga0209022, IMG submission 187300) | Host-associated microbial community of the marine sponge Aplysina aerophoba from Gulf of Piran - sponge pinacoderm, lysed by proteinase... | ecosystem: Host-associated > Porifera > Sponge >...
AATCCATTCAAGGGCCGTTTTTGCTGCCGATATAGGCAAGAAATTCATTGGCAACGAGTTTGGCCAGTCGAAAATCCCACCTGGTCTGGCTGTATTCATCTTTCGGTTCCGCCAGCTGCATTGTCAGAAGCCAAGAAGCAGCGGCCAAGTTGTGGTTCAGCTGGATATCCTCTGGGTGGCCTAGATGACACAAAAACACCCCCCCCCATCTCAGTTTGACCACATGTTGATGCGTAAGCTGTCAGCCTTCAAACTTGGTCATGTCATAGACGTAGACCGAGCGACAGGATCCACACTCTTAAAGGTATCTCGCCTCGGCGGAAGTTGATAGCGGGTCGAGAAACTCGGGCGGTGCCAAGTCAAATCTGAGCACCTCCTGTATCTCATTTCTGTTCATGGCATGACTCCATTGCAGCTCACTTGGAATGAACAACACTGTTCCACCATCCCTTGCGCCAGCTGGTCAGCTTGGCTTCGTCCGGCCGGCCATTTTCACGTTCAACCCAGCCAGTCCCTGGCTGGCCATAACCATAGGGGTCGGCACAGTTGCCATGTCGCCAGAAACATGGGCTGTCAAAATACTCTTCGTGACCATACATGCCCATAATGGCCTCGGTATGATATGGTTCACGCGCCCACTCCACGAGTTTGTCAACCAAGGACGCTCCGATACCGACCTGTGAATTAGGCGCGACAACCAGTGTTGGCCCAGGGCGGGACAGCAGACATTCACCCGCCGAGTCATTGAATCTGTTCCCGACATGCTGATCGTCTAGGACGGCAAGCGGCACGTGGGGATCAATCATGGTCATCAACAAATGGAGCTTCTGGTCGTTTGGTGGATCCAGAAACTCCTTGGGTTCGTTCCCCCAGATCAATTCCCCATAGATACTTGGCCAGTCAACGGCAACAGTGAGCCCGGTTGATTGGGCAAACTGACGGGCTTTCCCACCCCAGCTGGAATTCCACACGATGGTAGGAAAGACCTCTGCCAACCGACACAACCAATCATTCATTGCCTGATGAACCTCCGCTCCAATCGCCCCGCAGACAAAACCGGGTGGTGTTGTCGGAAAGGGACTGCGACCTTGCCGAACTGGGGCCAGCACACCATCAATATCGAGGGACAATACCGGACCTTGGCCAATAATCTCCTGAACATCAGTGGAACTTTTCCTGTCAACCGGATATTTGGGATCAGGTGAACCCCTTCCAATACATGGATCCGTGCAGGAACCACTTTCCATCAACTCAATGATGGCCGGCGGCGAAAGTTCGGGCAAGAGATTGGAACTGTCAATAGCCATCGGTTCGCTAGCCTCGCAGCACTCAAACATGTTAATCTTCATGGGGGTGTCCCTGTCGCCTTCAATCACCTGCCAAATTTCAGTGGCCGCATTGCGGTTGACCACTGCTTCGAAATTGCCAAGCGACACGTTCGGATTGGTTGACTTCTCGCTGACAGTAATAAATAAATTGGCGGGCTCGGCCTTCTCAAAGGCAGCCAACTGCTCATCACCCTTGCCCCAGGCGTTGTACCAGCGTTCAGCCGCAGCCCCGATATACATATGGCCTGGCTCAGTCCTGGTTCGGCGGGAGGCTCGAACATGCTGGCCCAAATGCCACCCCGCCCTTTCAACAGCACTTGCTATTTTCCAAGTTATCCCGTCCAACCGCTGTTTTCTCTCCTCACTTTCATAGCTGCCGAATGTTGAGGCGTTCATACCATTTCTCCTTTTTGTCAAACTATTCCATTAGGTATTAAGGCTATGACAGGGATTAGTCAAGAACGAAATGTTTATTCTCAGGACTTGGGATTTGCTAGGAAAAATTTGACAGAGGGTGGAGATTTGCTCCGGGATCACTTATATCAGGTCAGAACGGCTGGTGCTGTTAAGACCGAGAAAGTATTCACTTCACCCCTTTATTGAGTAATATTTTACCAGCTTTTTTTAGCCTGAACCCAATCCATACAGACAACTTTATTTTGGTCTTTTGTACAATTCCTTATTTTACCACTATTTATTTCAAGCATTTGCTACTACCAGTTGTACATTCTCCCAATAGTAACGGTTGAATAAGGGGTCAAAATAGCCTTGAATTTAGGATCAGGGTATTGCCATCTATTTGGCTTAAATCAAATTTTTTCATAGTTTCAAACGCGGGTTTAACACACTTGTTATTTTGGGATCTAATGGTACGGTTTACTTCCGAGGTACCTGACATTGAAAATTCCAGTCCTTTACAAGATTCCTTGTTCCGCCGATGAGGCTGTACTAATCTGTCACTGATACTACCTGAGTAGTTTTGAACCTAATGATTAAAGACAGTGACCGTTGGGCATCTCTTCACGCTGCTGCAAAATTTAATCTGAACTCAAAGGTTGTTTCAGCTCTTGTTACATGCGAAGCCAAAGCCAAGAATATTTCTGGAAATATCTCGTATGATTACCTACATGTAAATTTTGCCATGTGAGAAATGCTAAGAATGAAAGAAATATTGAACTCAACGAAAGAAGCCATCACGATTTATATTGAAATTCATTCAAACAACACGTAATTCATATATAAAACGGTGTGACCAACAATAGGTCGCGAATGCACTGGTAGCTCAGCTGGATAGAGCACATGACTACGAATCATGAGGTCGGGAGTTCGAATCTTCCCCAGTGCGCCACTCTTTGCCCAGCCAATGAAAATAATTTCTAATACCATTCATTGGATTTGGCAAACCCTAACTATTTTCTTAAATCTCTATTCGTTGACCACAAGCGTTATTGGACTGACTGACGAAAGAGGAGAATGAATAAGTAAGACGGGGAGGGAGCCAAGCACCAGAGGAATTTTGGTTGGATAACAATAATAAGGCCATAGAGAACTAAAACTTTATCCCATAAAATTATTGGCTCAAGCCAAACTGGATATGAATGGATTAGGGTTTAGGTTAGAAGTCAATGAAACCACAATCTCACTATTACCAAGAAATTCCCAAATCATCACACTGAACTCACTTCTTTACTCCTTACAAACCAACCCTTTCGTCCAGTGGTCATTGCCAAACCTCATTATTAGAAGACGATGTTGAGCATTATGAGAGAGACAACAAGAAACAAGATGGTCATAATGCTGCCCGCTCGGATAAAATCCACGACCCTGTATCCCCCAGGCCCCAATATCAACGCATTCACTTGATGAGTGGGAATCAAAAACGAATTGGAAGTCGAAATTGCTACCGTTAAGGCAAAAATTGCTGGGTTGGCCCCGACAGCAACAGCAATTGATACAGCAAGAGGAACGAGAAGAACTGTTGCACCAACATTTGACATAACCAATGTGAAGAACGTAGCCAAAATAGCGATACCTGCTTGGAGGCCCCAGATCGGCCAACCGTCTAGCACCAAAAGGATTTGATAGGTTATCCATTCAGCCGCACCTGTCTCTTGTACTGCCCGCCCTAATGGGATTAAGCTGGCAAGTAAAAACACTGTGCTCCAACCTACCGCATAGTAGGCCTCATCAATAGATAAAACACGCGTCATTATCATTCCACACGCACCAATTAGTAAGCACAGTGAAAGTTGAAAGTTGGAAAACAAAATGAGGCCAAGTGAAATGGCAAAAAACAATAGTGCCCAGCTCACTTTCTTAGTTCGCCATTCTTCTTGTGGAAATTCTGTTGTGACTACGACAAAGTCGCGGTTTTTCGTCAATCGAGACAATGACGACCACTGCGTCTGAACGACCAATGAATCCCCAGCCTGAAACTTTACCAAGCCTAATTGATGTGAATAATCATCATCTCCTTCGGCATAACTGAGATTATCTTCACCCCGATGAATGGCCAACAAATTCAAGCCGTAAGTTTTTCGCAGGCTGATTTCTCTTGCACATCGACCGATTAACCTAGAGTTTGGGGGAATAACAATTTCAGCGATCCCCGACTTCTCGCCTGAGAAATCAGCTCGAAACACCGTCATTTCTGGATCAATATTCAAATTGAATACATCACAAAAATCCCTTATCACTGATTGGTCACCGAGTAAAGCAATGCGGCAAGGAGTGGTAATCTCGGTATCCACTGCTGGAGACAGCCATTTCTGACCATCAAAATAGGAGGCCACAACATAAAACTTAAATGCGGCCATAATATCCGAGAATTTCTCCCCAAAGAGAGGATGGTTGTCGGGAATAATGACTTCAAAAATATCAGCCTCAACGCCGTAGAGTTGTTTTACATACTCTTTCATCGACTGTGCAGTGGTAGCATCTTCTTTGATTTGTTTAGTCGGGAGAACAAGAGGGCCGAAAACAACAAAATATATAATTCCAACAATGAGGAGACTCAGGCCTATGGGCGTTACAGCAAATAAACTAAATGGTTGCATCTGGTTCTCTTCTGAGAGAACTGAATTGGTTGTCAATATGAGGTCATTGAGTAAAATAAGTGGAGACGAGCCAACCATCGTCAATGTTCCACCAAGAATGGCACAAAATCCCATGGGCATTAACAGTCGGTGAAGGGGCAGTTTAGTGCGCGCCGAAATTCTGCTGACTACTGGTAAGAACAGTGCCGCAGCTCCGACATTTTGCATAAAACTGGAAATAACCCCAACCGTACCAGAGACAATCGGAATAATTCGTTTTTCTGAAGTACCCCCATAGCGAAGGATGGCTCCTGCTAAGCCATTAAGCAATCCTGTTTTATCAAGTCCGGCACCAATAATCATCACGGCAATAATGGAGATAACCGCGTTGGAAGAAAAGCCTTCAAAAAGATTGCTGGAGTTCTTCAATATTTCCAAACCAGGAAAATACGACAATATCCCGAGTAGTACCATAACCAACAGGGCCGCAAAATCTACCCTAACGACTTCTGATACAAATAGAAAAATGGCAAAGGCTAGGAGAAGCATAACCGCAATCATCTCATTTGTGAGTGCTATCGCTTCCATAGGAGTCATTCAGTACCGCTAAACATTTTAGATATCACTTAACCTTAAGATTAATTGTCTACCATTGCAAGATTCACCCGTAAATCAAATTAAATTTAACCTAGCGAACCTATTGTCTAGCGACTAATTTTTTCCTAGTTGCTTGAACCATCAGTTAGTGTAATCATTTTGAAGTTTTAAGGATTTAATACAAAACTTGTTTTTTTGTTAAAGATATTCGTTCATTCAATAGGAATGCAAATGCTTGAAACCTCACCCAATCGACTTGTAATCAATACAGGAAATGCATGCTGCACGGTACAGGCACATTACAATTTAACTCTTCCCTCCTTGATTGAAAACCTTATCCAAAATGATGAGGCGAAGCTTGGCCTTGGTGGAGCGGTCCTTGCATTCACTGGTCAGCACACCGGCCGTTCTCCCAAGGATAAGTTTATTGTGGACTCACCATCAATATCATCGAAAATTTATTGGCAAAACAATCAGTCTCTTAGTGAAGAAAACTATTTCCGCTTTAAGACTGACTTTTTTGCAAAACTGATGAATTCAGAGGTGTTTATTCAAGATGTATTCGCGCGGACTGACACTGAGCATCGCTTACGAATTCGATTTGTTAACGAATTGGCTTGGCATTCAGTTTTTGTTAAAAACATGTTTATCAATCCTACCCCAAGTGAATTGGAATCCTTCCAACCTGATTTGACGGTTATCAACTTCCCAAGCTTTAAAGCTGACCCTGAAACTCATGGCACTGCTTCTCAAACAGCCATCGTCAATCACTTTGAAGAAAAATTGATTCTGATTTGTAATACCCGATACGCCGGTGAGATGAAAAAATCTATCTTTAGCTTCCTCAACTACCTTCTTCCCCAAAAGGGTATCCTTTCAATGCACTGTGCAGCCAATCACGCTCTGGATAAACCGACCGATACAGCTTTGTTTTTTGGTCTTTCAGGTACCGGTAAGACAACCCTTTCTACAGATCCCAAACGAGTGCTCATTGGTGATGATGAACATGGCTGGTCCGATCAAGGAATTTTTAATATTGAGGGTGGTAGTTACGCTAAAACTTATGGATTAAATCCTGACAAGGAACCTGAAATTCACAATGCCACTTCGCTGTTTGGTTCTGTTCTTGAAAATGTAATTTATGACTCTGCAAATCGTGAGCTAGACTTCAATGACATGAGCATCACTGAAAACGCTCGCTGTGCTATTGCCATTGAAAATTTTCCTAATGTTGCAGCAACTGGATTAGGCCTACACCCTCAGAATATCTTTTTTCTTACTTGTGATGCTTTTGGGGTTCTTCCACCTCTTTCAATTCTGAATCCTGCTCAAGCTATATATCACTTTTTATCGGGATTTACGTCTAAGGTAGCTGGAACAGAAGATGGGATTAGTCAACCTCAACCCTCTTTTTCTTCTTGCTTCGGCAAACCCTTCTTACCTCGGTCACCAGTGGAATATGGAAAACTTTTTCAAGAAAAAATAAAGCGCTACAATTCACGTTGCTGGCTAGTTAACACGGGGTGGACAAAAGGAGGTTATCAAGATGGTGAACGCATTTCAATCAAGCACACTCGAGCGCTTCTTTCATTCGTGTTCAGTGGTAACTTCATCCCAACTGATTTTCAAAGTGAACCATATTTTGGGCTTAAGATTCCCCGCCAAGTTCCTGGGGTGCCCTCATTCCTTTTAAATCCAAACTCAGCTTGGCAAAATTCAGATACCTACGACCAAGCTGCTCTGGCACTAAAAGAAAAATTCAGAGCCAACTTCAAGCAATTTGAAAATCATGTTGATGCGGACGTTTTGGAGTGGGCGATTTAAGGAACACTCGTACATTGTCGCATTGTGGCAATGGAAATGAACCCTTGAGAGACGCTACCACATTCCGCAATAGTTTTTCTGGAAATATAATAGTTGAGGCAACAGAATTTTTGTCCACATGGTCTGTAGTGGTTGAAACTGTATTGGTAATAATAAATGAAATGCCTCTTGCATAGAACCGAAATATGGCATACCAGCCAAATTCTTATCCATTTGAGGATAAATAATGATTCTATGTTTGCACGAATTATCTCTGATGTCATTTGAGGCCCTTTTGGTATGACCTATTACTGTCAATTCCGGCCAGGCTAAGCCCTCTCTATATTGACGATATTCATCGCACAAAGAATCGCCCTGTCAACTTGATTGTTGTTCAATCGATTCCCCATCATATTCAAGTTGGAATACGGACATACTCAATCAATAACTTGTCTTGACCGTTTCTTTTCTTTAAATTCTACACGTTATTCACATTGATAAATCTTGTAATGAAAAATGACATGAATACCCACCGAGTGTCTGATTGCCTAGGTTTTACCTGGCGGTGTCCAGCCTATCCATCAAGTTCCACCGGTTCACCCCGACGTGCTCTTTTTCGATATCGCCAATCTTTAGCTAGACACGTACATGATGCCGCCTGTTTGGAAGGTAACCCATTTACATTTGTTGAAGTTCAGACCCTTCTTGATGGAGTTACCGTCGGTGGACACAAGCTAGATGATGAGCAACAGATCCTTAATCTTGTGCGCTCCGCACGCAAGCTGTGCCGGTTGGTAGAAAACGGTTCTTTTACATTGTGTAAAACTGTTTCGGACCAACTCCATGACCTAGTAGCCTACCGGGAAGCACTGGAATGGGGATCTTTCCGAGGTGAAGGCCTGGAAAGTTCTCTCACTCCGCATGTGGCCGTTAGTGAACACACATCCCATATTCCACCAGCCACGGAATCGGGTGGGTCGAATTTGATCAATCTTTATCACCAGGGCTGTAATGAACTGGCCAAGATATCACATCCCTGCGAACGGGCTATGGCGTATTTTCTGTTTACGGCTCTCCAGCAATTCTATTTCGATGGCAACAAGCGCACCGGCCGCTTCATGATGAATGGTGAACTGATGACCCATGGTTGGGATGCCATATCGGTTCCTGCCGTTAGGGCCAAGGAATTCAACGAGAAAATGGCGGCATTCTATACTAGTCGAGACGGCAGTGAAATGCTGGAGTTCCTTTTTGACTGCCGTCCTCAAGATGTGCCTTAACACAACCGGCTCAAGGATATGAACCCAACTGAATGATATCATTTTACGAAACCAAGTGTTGGATGAATCCGTCCCAATTTAAAAAGCAAAAACTTCATTTCTCTGGAAGATTTAGCCAGTCTTCAGCCCGTTAGGTAGAGGTCAAATAAACGATTCATAATGAGGTTAGGATCGCATCAGGAATAGTTCAAAACTTAAATTGTCAACTCCCCATTCACTCGACTGACGATAGATGAGGAGCAATTCAGGCATAAGATGACATTCACTATATCATTGCTTATACATGCGGTTTTCTTCCCTTAAATACAGGCATCGTTGAGCATTGCATTTATTGCATTTTCGGATTGCTAAAACGTGGTATTGCGGTTTCATCACACCACCCCAAATCACTCACAACACAAATTAATCTTTCTCTTTTAAAGGAATAAAACAATGGCAATAATGGATCATCGTTTCGCTTCTCAAAGCTCTGGCTTTTTCTCTTCATTAGCCTCTTCCTTGAAGAACTCACTAATGACAATTCAACACTACTTGATCGCTCGCAAAACTGTTTTAGAGCTTGAAAAACTCTCTGACCGTGAGCTTGATGATATTGGACTCCATCGTGGCAACATTCGTGAAGCCGTCAAAGGATTTGTCCACAAAAACTAAATCAATGATCTGGGCGGGCACCATCGCGTGCCCGCAACAGCTTTAACCTGAACTGGGGATATAATGAAAATTAATTCCTCATTTTGTTTATGACCTTCAGACAAAATGTTTTGAGACTTACACATACATCTAAAAAGTCACCATCATTAAGTTGGTGCATGATTCAGGTTGACCAAAAATACAGCGTTTACAATGATGAAATGTAAGCCCAGCCAAAGAGATATCGCGCAGTGTACGAGTGGCGAATTGGTTACAGGATTCGATCTAGAATTCTATAACTTGTGCTGCGGCCTCCACCTGGATTTTTGATGAATATTCCTCTTTCCTTCAAATCCTGAATATCCCTGAGTGCCGTATCGGTCGAGCACTTAGCCAATTTTGCGAATTTTGAGGTTGTAATAAAGCCTTTAAAGCTATCTTCAAGTAAGCGGTTGATTATCAAGCGCTGACGCTCGTTAACCGGATTTCGATTTATGGTCTCCCAAAGTTGAGCTTTGAACAGAACATTTTCGAGCGCTACTTCGGCATTTATGATGGCTTGACCCAAACATTCCAAGAACCATGTCAACCATCCAGTGATTTCGGGTGTCGAACGTTGCTGTTTTTCTAGTTGCTTGTAATATTGATTTCGCTCTCGCTCAATCTGGGAAGAGAGGCTGTAAAAGCGATCTTGAGTACCATCGGCGCGTGCTAGTATCACAAAACCATTGAAATGATGTGGTTTGTTTGCATTATTCTCTGTCATTCTGTCAACAGTCAACACCAATTAATTGCGAGCAGTATTTCTTCCTAGTATCTTGCCATTATCCATCAATTCAATGAAGGCGTGATACTAGTGCCATATCGCCTATTGCCTATTGCCCTTGTAATGCGTCCATTACCATCCTCAAATGGGTGAATGGTTACAAACCACAGATGAGCAATACCTGCCTTGATAACTGGGTCAATATCATTACCGTTTTCGAACCACTTGAGAAATGTTTTCTTTTCTTTTTCCAACCGGTCTGCTTTAGGTGCTTCTAAGTGAACATTTTCTTTCCCGATTGGGCCGGAAATAACTTGCATGGCACCGGATTCAATGGTACGCTAGCCACCAACAGTAATTTTATGCATGCCACTACGACCAGTTGGAAACAGAGCAGCATGCCAGTCAAATAGGCGTTCCTTAATCAATGGCTTGGTGAACTGTTGTGTAGCGTCCAGCATCACCTCAACAATACCTTCGACATCACGGTTTGCTGGAATTAATCCAGCGTTATTGATACCAAGTCTACGGGATATAGAGGAACGCACCTCTTCTGGATTTAACTTTTCACCTTCTATAGCTGAGGACTTTACAACGTCATTTGTTAATGTGATAACGTTTGCTTCGAGCTTAAGTTCAAAGCCAAGTCCTTCCATTCGTCCAAGCAATCGCCCTTGTCGATGAAGAATATCAGCTAATTTAGTAGCTAGGGCTTCGGTATCCCATGTAAAGTTTGGCCAGTCCTGATTGTGATGAATCCACATTTTAATCACCGCATTTGTTAAGGTGATTATAGTACTTATTCATCGCAATTTCAAGTTATATCGCCGCACAATATGCGGTGATTAAGGTCACAGATCACTAAAAATACGATCTTGCCAAATAAAGTGCCGACATCAGAGTATAAAGTCAGGTGGATGCTTTATCAAATTCATACAGCCAGCAGATTTGGTTCTATTCTCTTTGGCATTGGTACCGATTACCACATAAATTTATTCACGAGAAAGATTATCCTTCTGAAATTATTCTAAAATCGAATGATTAAGGTCACTGGTTTGGTTAACCACAAGTAAAATGTCGCATTCAAACAGTACCAATCTACTTCATACACCTGAGAAAACGCTTCCCGATACTCGCTCAGGTTTCAGGGCTATCGCATTTGAAATTTAATAATGGTTTTGCTTGCTGATGAACTATATTGTTTCAATATTATCAACATTTTTAGCCTGTAAAAGAAAGATAAATCCTTAAAATTCCTTCTGAAAATAATCTGCGAGGATAAATTACGTGAAATGTGATGGATTTTTTTTCAATTGCGATGCCCTGTAGCCCATCTTTAACTTGTTTCATTCCAAAAGTGTAAATTAAGGTTAAATCCAACTTTTTACATACCCTCATATTTCAAATATGACCATATACCCGATAGTTACGTTTCCGGGGT
>Ga0209022_1003562_pt1 | contig 10844 bp, 10 predicted proteins | sample PinacodermPK_FD_187300 | JGI IMG/M metagenome (GOLD analysis project Ga0209022, IMG submission 187300) | Host-associated microbial community of the marine sponge Aplysina aerophoba from Gulf of Piran - sponge pinacoderm, lysed by proteinase... | ecosystem: Host-associated > Porifera > Sponge >...
TCCGACTACGGAATACGGACGGGCGATGGAACTGTGAACGATTTTTCTTGCTGGGGGTCGAACATACTATGTCAGGCCAACTGGGTCAGGCCAACTGGGTCAGGCCAACTGGGTCAGGCCAACTGGCTGTTGTTCAGAGGGAACTTTCCAGCAACCAACCAGGTCTGATGAAAGAGATGGTACTTTTTCCCGGTGGAGCTTCAGCCTGCTGTCAGGCCCTCGCCCCACCGGGGGATGCAAACGGGCCCGCCCTCCTCGTGAGAGGCCGCCCGGCGACCCCTTCGCGGGGGAGCCGTAGCATGAGGTAACAAATGGACAAGAACGAGAAACAAAAGGCTCAGGAGGACAAAGCTTAGGAGGACAAAAGCACTCGATATGCGTATTATTACGTGATGTGCGTACTGTCACTTGATATGCATACCACTTTTGCATCCAGAGGGTGTTTGTATTAGAAGCTAATTTGTAATACAAAACAGATATATAGTGCGACCAATCTACAGCGCACTGGGTGACGGAGACTTGGTTTCCACAGCCCGGACCTCTAGGCGGCTTATATACATAGACGTTATTTTTTTGTGGAGTTAAACCTTAAATGAAAGTAGCTATAAGAAGTGCGCTGAGCATTGCCGTACTTACAGCCACGGCAGCATCCTCGGCCCAAGCCAACCACGAACAGTTCATTGATGATAGTAGCCTGAATATTCATCTGCGCAACTACACCAAGCAAGACAGCAACTACAACCAGGGGCAACCGCACAATGTAGCAAGGCAATGGGCCCAGGCCATACGTGCGGACTTCCAGTCCGGCTACTTTGCCAACGTGATCGGTTTTGACCTGAGCGCGCATCACGTCATCAGGGCGGACGCACGAGGCAATACGGACCTTGTCGATCCCGGCCTGCTGCAAAGACGCCCCAACGGTGGCGCAGAGTCTTACGGCAAGAGTTTCGGAGCTATCAAGTTCAACCTTGCTGATTATGGTGTATTCAAATACGGCCGCATGGTACTGGACACACCTCTGGTGAATTCCGAAGACGAATTCAGCCTGCCCGGTAGCGTAGAAGGCTATTACGCTGATGTCGTCCTGGGCGATGCGCGCATCTACGCCGCACATCTCCTGCGCATCAACCAGCCTGGCGAGTCTGGGTATGACAGGTTCCTTGACGAGAACAATCGAAATTCACAAGTGAATCTGATCGGCTCTGACTATAGAACTGAAAACGCAGGCATGAGAATTGCCTATGGCAGACAGGAAGATCAAGCCAGCTCTCTCTACACGGATGTTGACTACACCATACCGGTCAGCGACCTCACGGCAGTAACCCTGGGTGCCCAGTACGGGCAGAACAGCTCCGTGGGCAACGCCAAAACCACAGACCAAACCAAAGGTCTGAACACCACACTGCGCTGGTATGGCCTGAAAGCCGGGGTAGACTACGGCAACATGTCTTTTGCCCTCAGCTTCGTGGATATCGGAGGCGGTGCCCGCAATGGCTGGGCAGATGCCAACGTCGACTGGCGTAACAAAGGTGGAAACGATGACATCGAATTCCAGGGATACAACTCTGTTCTCATCAGCGACTTCAGCCGTGCTAACGAGCAATCCATTCAGGCAAAGGTTGGCTACGACCTCTCCGACATGATCCCCGGGCTTGATGTCGCTGCTCTCTACGTACGCGGCGATGTAGACGCAAGTGCTGTCGCCGTACTCGGTGCAACCACACGCGCTTTAGATACCAGCGAGTACAACCTGCATGTCAACTACGCCGTCCCTGCACTGGAAGGGCTGAAGTTGTCACTGGCGCATGGTGCTTATGAAGTGAAAGCATCGGGCCTGGCAAACGCAAGCAACACCCAAAAGGACACCAGGATCATAGCTTCCTACGATCTGGTAGCTTTCTAAAAAAGCCACCAGGCTGCAAGTCCTTTCAAGAGACAGAAACCGCCACTGCGAAGTGGCGGTTTTTTAATGCCCCTTAGCCAGTCTCCAGATTCAGCGCACAGAGATTCGGCTGAATGCTGATCGCAGCACAGGGCCCTGAGCAGAGCTCGCACCAAGAGCCAAGACACTTGCCGGAGGAACAAGAAAACCAACGAACAGAGACAAATTCGCACACCACAGCGGGTGCGAGCCATTGCCTGCTAAAAGACAGCAGAGCTGGCACCTGTTCCGGTGAGCGACACAGCGTGACAAAGGAACAGAGCCCGCCCCTCAAGCGGCAGCTTCAGTGCCGAAAATGACGTATTCCTGTAAAGACCATGGCCATCCCTGCGCCGTTGGCCGCATTTATCACTTCCTTGTCCCGCATGGAGCCACCAGGCTGGATCACCGCCGTAATACCGGCTGCATCCGCCGTCTCAATGGCATCGCGGAACGGGAAAAAAGCATCAGAGGCCATAACAGAGCCACGCACATCAAGCCCCTGGTCGGCAGCCTTCAAACTGGCGAGCCGGGCACTGTAGACGCGACTGGTCTGTCCGGCACCTATACCCAGCGTCTGGCCATCCCGGCAATAGACGATGGCATTGGACTTGACGTGCTTGACCACCTGCCAGGCGAACTGCAAGTCCTGCACCTCCTTCTCGGTCGGAGCACGCTCGGATACCACTGTCATCTCTGTTATGGGCACAACAGGGCTACAGTCGGCGCTCTGAACAAGCAGGCCTCCATTGACACGTTTGACCTCTTCAAAAGGGACAGAGTTTCTGGACAAGGGGCCACAAACCAGCACCCTGAGATTCGGGCGGGACTCCAACACAGCATTGCAGTCATCATCAATACCCGGAGCGACTATCACCTCTACAAATTGGCGTTCAAGAATAGTGCGCGCTGTTCTGGCATCAAGATTACGGTTGAAGGCGATAATACCGCCGAACGCCGAGCTGGGATCAGTCGCACAGGCCCGACTGTATGCCTCCATGATATCGCTGCCTATGGCGAGCCCGCAGGGGTTCGCATGCTTGACGATAGAACAGGCAGGTTGCTCAAAAGCCCTGACCGACTCCAGCGCGGTATCTGCATCAACAATGTTGTTATATGAGAGTGCCTTCCCCTGGATCAGCTGCGCGTTCACAGCCGACTCCTGTGCTGGATGCGCATCGACATAAAGGGTGGCAGCCTGATGGGGATTCTCCCCGTAGCGCAGCTCCTGCTTCCTGATAAAAGAGGTTTCTATCACTTGTGACAGACTGCGCCCGGAGGAATCCCCGGCGCGAGAACTCAGGTAGTCTGCAACGGCCCGATCATAAGTCGCTGTATGCTCGAAAGCTTCAGCAGCCAGCTCAAGACACAGCTCCTCAGTCAAACCACCCCCTTGCTCAAGAGCATCAGCAATGGCCTCATAGCGTTCGGCTTTTGACACGGCTGCAGTGTACTTGTGATTTTTGGCAGCCGCCCGGAGCATGGCAGGCCCGCCAATATCGACATTCTCCATCGCCAGCTCATGGGTACAATCAGCCCGGGCCAAAGTCTGGGTGAAAGGGTAAAGATTGATGACTACCAGATCAAAAGCCAGGATGCCCTGTGCTCCCATAGTGTCGTCATCCACCCCGGGACGCCCCAGTATGCCTCCGTGAACCCGGGGATGCAGGGTCTTGACCCGCCCATCCATCATCTCAGGACACCCGGTATACTCAGACACCTCCGTGTAGGCTATGCCCTGTTCAGCCAGCAAACGGCCAGTGCCTCCCGTTGAAAACAATTCGATGTCCTGAGCCACAAGACGCCGGGCAAACTCCACAAGGCCACACTTGTCATAAACGCTGATCAGTGCTCTGCGCACAGGAAGAAGTCTTGAGTTTTCTGTCATGTATGTCTCGTTTTTTTCAACTGAATCAAGCAAAAGGACCCACAAGGCTCATGTCCCCTGGCCATTACAGGCCTGTGGCGACCGGAAAATCCGGGCTCCACTGTCCTTACGACTACTCCAGACCATACTGCTTGAGTTTCTTGCGTAGTGTCCCGCGGCTCAGCCCCAGGATGACAGCCGCCTGGGTTTTGTTTCCCTGGGCGTAGCGTATCACGCACTCCAGCAACGGGGCCTCCACCTCAGACAGCACCATGTTGTAGACATCAGTAACATCTTGTCCATCAAGGCACGCAAAATAGTTGACCATTGCCAATTCCACGCTGTCTCGCAGCATTCGAGGCTGGCAGGCAGGCAGATGTGTAGAGCTGATGTCGCTCTGCTGATCCTGATGCGCTTTACTTATGCCAGTCATGCCGCCACTTCCTCCGTTGTCAAAAACCTTGCGTACAAAAACACCTCATACACCTGGCCTGATATGGCCGGGACTACCCCTGGATGATTGAAAGGCAAAAGCCTCTCCGATCGGGTCTGACTACCTGCCTGAGCACGGCATATACAGGAAATCTCAGCCCCTCCGGCCACAACCGCTACGCAACTGCAGCGAGGAGAAACCTTCCTCAAACAACCGAGCGAGGGTGCGCTCTGCAAGGCTGTGTGGGCGCGGAAGCCCTGGGGCCGCGTATGATACTCTGGAGAAGATACGGGATAAAGCCCGAGGCGACCCCGCCGGGGCACGGCCTTTGCGCGCGGAAAATTCCGGTTTGAAGCGGTTTTGAAGCCAATCCATGGTTTAACGCGTTTTTTTAACGAAAATCAGCAGAAAAGCAGAGAAAAGCGGCTCGGCACAAGGGTGCTTTCTTTTCTTTTTCCGCCCAGCTCCCTGTCTTTTTTCCGGTCACCTCCCTGTCTCGTGCAAACCCAACGTCAGCTACCCCAAAAGCCGCTCCTCATCCGCTGGCGAAGTCAAGCGCAACATAGTGCGCCTCAGGGCCCGGACTTTCCATATGGAGAACGATCTGCACGGGTTGATGCGGAGGCATACGCAGAGCTCCCGCCGCCGCGCCAGACAGATAGTCTTCAGGTTCAAGAACGCGCGACGCCAGTAATGCATTGTTCTGGTCAGATATATTCAGGTACAGCTTCGGATAGGGCTGCTCCTTGCTGCTGGTATTGACCAGCAAAGCGTCAATCCTGAACTGGTTTTCGTTCTCTTTGCCAGGTCGGACAACAAATTCCTGCAATACCACCCGAGGAGTCTGGTCAAACGACGGGCAGGAAACCATGGTACACATCAGTGCCAGCGGATGGCGCAACCAGCCTGCGCTGCGGGATATATCGGCGGCATTATATCCCAGATACTGAACAAACAGTCCTGCCAGCGCCAGCAGATACGCCAATGAGATAGCCAAAGTCCGGGACCATCGCCTGTGGCGGTACTGCAAATCAAGCGGCTCGTTCAAACCAGCCAGCCCATACTTTTCTTGCGCAGCAAGCGCAGCGCGATCGGACGATCCGCGCGCTATCGACTGTGCAGGTGCCAGTGCAGGCGCAGGCGTTGGTGCAGACGCTTGTCCAGGCGTTGTTTTTTTTCTGCTGTCGGCTGAAGCAGGCGTGGTAGCGACCGGCTGTTGTCCGGGCTGACTCTCTCCCGGTGCCCCGGGTGCCAGCGCCAGAAAATGTTGACGCGCCTGAAATAAATGGTGGCAATATCCACAGCGCACCAAGCCCCGCGCCTGTTCAAGCTGAGCGCCGGTGACACGGAAGGCCTTCTTGCATTCAGGGCAGCGCGTCGCTGCGACAGAAGACTGCGCAGCAGAAAAACTGTCTTCACTTGGCATGTTGCATTTGTCTTTGCATGTGATGGCTTATGCGCCCCCCCGACCTGAAGAACGAGGACGGGCAAAAGCCGGGTCAATTGACCACCGCCTCAGTGCTGCTGCACAGGGAGGACCTGCGTAAGGGAGGAAAAGTCTACAAGGGTCTGGCGTGTTTCAACATACTGCAGGAACTGGCTCAACAGCTGCACTTCAACTGAAAACAGACTGGTGCCTCTCCCGGCGCACACTTCAACGGCAGGCAAGGCACTCGAGAGCAAGCCCCGCCACAACCCGGGCCGGGCGCAAAACGGAAAACAGGCTTTCGTTGGGCAATCCGTCCACCGCCCCGTTAAACGCAATCCGTCCGCCGCTTCATGACAAAATGCCAGCCCAGGACGCAACAGCCACCTCTCCCGGACCGTCGCACGCACAGCAGTCGCACGCAAAGGCCCGATAGGGTACGCAGACAGCAGGACAAACTCCAGGCTCACCCCGCCCAAGTCCCGCCTGACAACAGCTTCCGTCGGCGCTCCAAAGAGGGCGGGAGCGGGACCCGCCAGGCTTACAACCTGCAGCGCCCAGGAGCTGGCCAACCCTGTCGGAGCGCTCCGGCAACTCCTCAGCCTTTTTCCAATTTTCGGGTCAGGTAGTGGATAGACACCCCTCCCTTTACAAACTCAGCATCGCGCACCAGATCCTGATGCAAAGCCGTATTGGTACGTATGCCCTGTATAATCAGCTCATCCAGCGCGTTACGCATACGGGCCAGCGCCGTATCGCGATCGCATCCCCATGTAATCAGTTTGGCAATCATGGAGTCGTAGAAAGGAGGAACCGTATAGCCCTGGTAGAGCTGCGACTCAACACGCACACCCAGACCGCCTGGCATATGCAACCAGGTAATCTGCCCCGGTGACGGCATAAAGGTCCTGGGGTCTTCTGCGTTGATCCGACACTCAATCGCATGCCCACGAAAAGTGATATCTTCCTGCGAAACGGAAAGCGGCTCTCCCCCGGCAATACGCAGCTGTTCACGCACAATATCAAAGCCGGTAATTTCTTCCGATACAGGATGCTCTACCTGAATACGCGTATTCATCTCAATGAAATAAAACTTGCCATCCTGATACAGGAACTCAAAAGTTCCGGCCCCTCTGTAATCTGTATCCAGGCAAGCTTGTACACAAGCATCGTATATTTCTTGACGGCGGCTTTCGGGAATACCGGGAGCCGGTGCTTCCTCGACCACTTTCTGGTGATGACGCTGTAATGAACAGTCCCTGTCTCCCAGGTGGACAGCGTGCCCCTGGCCATCAGCCAACACCTGGATTTCCACATGGCGCGGATTTTCCAGATACTTTTCCAGATACACTGTATCGTTTCCAAAAGCACTGGCTGCTTCATTCTTTGTCAGACTGATGGCATTGTGCAGCGCCTGCTCTTCATGCACGACACGCATCCCCTTGCCGCCACCACCTCCAGCCGCCTTGATAATCACGGGATAGCCTATGGCCTGGGCCAGTTGTGCATTACGCTGGCTGTCATCATCAAGGGGGCCATTTGAGCCTGGCACCGTTGGAATACCGGCTTTTTTCATCGCCCTGATGGCAGACACCTTGTCCCCCATCAGGCGAATGGTTTCCGGCCTCGGACCTATGAAAATAAAACCGCTACGTTCGACCTGCTCCGCAAAGTCGGCATTTTCTGCCAGAAATCCGTATCCGGGATGGATAGCTGTTGTATCTGTCACCTCTGCGGCGCTGATCACGGCGGGAATGTTGAGGTAGCTGTCAGTCGCGCAAGCAGGACCTATACAGACGGTCTCATCCGCCAGGCGGACATGCATCTGATTTTCATCGCCTTTGGCGTAGGCCGCCACCGTTTTGATGCCCAGCTCCTTACAGGTACGCAATATGCGCAGGGCTATTTCACCCCGGTTGGCAACAAGTACTTTTTCCAGCATGGTGCATCCTGTCAGACAATGGTGAACAGAGGTTGGTCGTACTCAACAGGCGAGCCATTCTCAACCAGAATGGCCTCCAGTCTTCCCGCCTTCTCGGCCGTAATCTGGTTCATCATTTTCATAGCTTCAACTATGCAGAGAATGTCCCCTACTTTCACTGTGTCACCAACAGAAACAAAAGGCCTGGACTGGGGTGAGGGCGCGCTGTAGAAGGTGCCCACCATAGGCGAGACCACCTGATAACCTGCAGCTTTCACCGGCGGCCGGGACTCACCCGCAGGCGGTGCCGGGGCAACGGCAGGCTGCGGCACCGGCGCCGGCACGACAGCAGGAGCCGCCGGATGGCTTGAGCGGCGGCTGATGCGCACCGACTCCTCGCCCTCACGAATTTCAAGCTCATCAATACCGGATTCTTCAACCAGCTCAATCAGTTTTTTGACTTTTCGGATATCCATGGCGTATCCCATGTAGTTGCACGACAGGGCTGTAGTGTGAATCAGGGCACCGGGCGTTCGATATGCCTGACAGCAAAGGCCAACGCATACTCGTAACCGACCGGACCCAGTCCACTGATAACGCCCAGTGCCCGATCAGAAAAGAACGAGGACTGGCGGTAGGATTCCCTGGCATAAATATTGGAAAGGTGAATTTCAACAAAGGGCAGGGCGACTGCAACAACGGCATCCCTCAACGCCAGACTGGTGTGAGTCAGGGCCGCAGGGTTCAGTATCAAAAACACTATGTTCTGCCGGGGGGCATCATGCACACGGGCGATGAGCTCATGCTCAGCATTGCTCTGGAAAGTTTCCAGGCTGTGTCCCGCCTCCCGCGCCTGTCGATCCAGTGTCTGATCAATGGAATCCAGAGTTTGATTGCCGTATAACTCCGGCTCACGGGAACCCAGCAGGTTAAGGTTGGGTCCATGCAGTACAAGAATTCTGGCCATCGGGCAGTAATCGGCTGAATCACATAAAAAACAGGGTGTCGCATTGTGCCCCAGCCACACAGCTTAGTCCACATTTTGTAGATAGCAGCCTGTTTCAGCAGGTTCCTGTCCTGTTGTGCGTCAGTTGCTGCCACGGGCGTTACCGGGTGTGATTTGATTCAGGTCATGCAAAAGGCGCTCCGCGCTTATGCTTCCTTGCGTTCGCAGCGCGGGCAGCTCCTGACCTGCCTGATCAAAAAAGAGAAGAGAAGGTGGTCCGAACAGCTGGTACCTTTGCAGCAACTGATGCTGGTCAGACGTACCAGCGCTGACATCCAGGCGGATGACCGCAACAGACGCCAGACGCTTGAGCACCCGGGGCTCGCTCAACACATGCTGTTCAAACAGCTTGCACTGGACGCACCAGTCTGCATAGACATCAACCAGGCTGGGCAAACCGGCATCGGCAGCCTGACGCAGGGCCGCTTCCAGGGAGGCAGCACTGTCGGCTCGCAACACAGACAGTTCCGAGCCAAACTGGCGCGGCACTTCCTCCTTCAGGGGCAACAGTGGATCAGAGTGGCCGCGCAAGCCGCCCGTCACCAGACTGACGCCGTAAACCAGCAGCAAAATGCCAGACAACTGCCGCAAAAAACCCTGCCCTTCAGCCGCCGCAGTCGGCAGCGCCCCCAGCAGCAAGGCACCTGCCATGCAGATGACACCCCAGAGCAGCAGCACCACCGGGCCGGGCAGCAACCGCGCCAGTACCCAGACCGCCATGCCCAACATCAAGATACCGAGAGCGAGCTGGATGGTCTTCATCCAGCTGCCCGCAGCGGGCAGCCACCGGGCACCGCCCGCCCCTGCAAGCAGCAGGGGCGCTCCCATTCCCAGTCCAAGAACAAACAGGGATAAGCCACCCAGCCACGCATCCCCGGTCGTGCTGATATAAACCAGGGCACCGGCCAGCGGAGCCGACACACAAGGGGAAAGAATCAATGTCGAAAACACACCTGCCAGCACAGCGCCCACCAGCGTACCCTGACGTTGGCTCTTCGGCTCGGTGCCAGACAGCCTGCTGCGCAGAAAGAAAGGCAATTGCAACTCATAGCAACCACACAAGGACAGTCCGAGAAGGACGAAGAGCAAGGCCACAGGCACAATAACCCAGGGTGACTGCAGGCGCGCGGGAATATTAAGCCCCGCTCCGAACAGCCCTGTCAGCAAACCGACCAGCGCGAAAGTCAACGACATTCCCAGAACATAGCCGCACACCAGCAGCATGCGGCGACCAGCCGTCCCCCGACTGCCGACCAGAATGGCCGAGACCAGAGGCAGCATAGGCAGCACGCAGGGCGTCAGTGCCAGCAGGATTCCGCCCAGAAAAAACAGTGCCAGACTGTGCAATCTGTTGACATCAGCAAACAGTGTCTGACTGTAGCTGTTGCCATCGCTTGCAGCTTCAACGCCGCCCGATGCCACTGGCCGTGCAACGTCCCTGTCTGCGAGTACAAGAGAGTGCTGACTGGGGGGGTAACAGAGCCCTGCCTCGGCACATCCCTGAAAACCGACAAGAATGCCGGGCTGCTTTTCTTCCGTCTTGATGGGAACACGTATAAGGAGCCGCCCCGCATACACGACCTCATCGCCTTGCGAGTGAGGAGACCTACGCTTGTCTGCCTGAACAACCACAGCCTCCCCAAGGGAGGTGGCATCAGGGTTTTCAGCCTGGAAGCTCAGTCGATTCTGGTACAGGTAATAGCCTGGCGCAATAACAAACTCCACTGTCAGGCTGTTGCCCTCGCGGGAACCAGACAGTACAAATGCCTCGTCTTCTGATAAAAACTTTTGCTCAGCCCCCGGGGCATTCAACCCGATATCCAACGCCACACCATGCGAGCAATAAAAGAAAAGGCAGGGCAGAAGAAACTGGAGTACAGCCAAAAAGCGGGGCATAGGCAAAAAGCGGGGCATAGGATTTCTTGTCACGGCGGCGAAGTAGGATTACACCCAAAAAACGGTTCGGGAACAGCAGGCGTCCTGCACAGAAGCTGCCATCCGCAGAGCTGCACAGAACAGCTTTCGGTTCGCGTACAGGCTCACGGGAGACGGCAGCGTCAACTCCACGGGCGGGCGGGACGCCACTGGGATAACGCACCGCCGCACGGGCTTGCAGAATCTGGCGCAACCAGGATACACAAATCTCCTCCCGCTTTCATCCTTGAACAGTCCCCGCGCCAAGGACTCAGGAAGTGGAGCAGATCGACAGCTCTCATTCTCGAACACACGCAACCTGTCAGCAGACCGGTGAACATTCAGGTGCCAGGTGC
>Ga0209022_1003564_pt1 | contig 10838 bp, 17 predicted proteins | sample PinacodermPK_FD_187300 | JGI IMG/M metagenome (GOLD analysis project Ga0209022, IMG submission 187300) | Host-associated microbial community of the marine sponge Aplysina aerophoba from Gulf of Piran - sponge pinacoderm, lysed by proteinase... | ecosystem: Host-associated > Porifera > Sponge >...
GAGACCGGATCGTCACTCTCAACCGGTCACCCGGCAACTCCTCGACACCCACCAGATCAACCTCACCCAGCCCCACCAACACCTCGCACATACGCCTACCATCAGTCTCCACAGGACCCTCCCTCACAATCGATGGATTCCCGACTCCCCCGAGAATTCCGAAGAACCACGAAACCGTCAGGCACCTTAAGAAAGGTGAACCGTACCGGGTTTATCGGAGAGTGTTTTTTGTGAGTTGTTTCGGTCGTTTTGGGGGGTGTTGGTGATGGTAGTTGGCCTCCTTTTCGGCGGGTGGGATATCTCCGATGGGTTCGAGGAGCCGGCGGTGGTTGAACCAGTCCACGTATTCGAGGGTGGCGTACTCGACCTGGTCGAGGTTGCGCCATGGTCCCTTGTTGCGGATCAGTTCTGTTTTGTACAACCCGATCACCGACTCGGCCAGGGCGTTGTCATACGAATCGCCGACCGATCCGACCGACGGTGAGATACCGGTTTCGACCAGACGGTCGGTGTACCGAATTGACAGGAAGTTGGGCGCCGGCGTCGCAAATGGTGAACCAGACGCTCGCCGGGTTTGGGGTCACGGGCCCATAGGACCTTGTTCCAACGCGTCAAGCACCCGGATCGGCGCGGAGGGTGGTCGCTACCCGCCAATGCGACTATGAACCTGGAATACGCGTCGATCACGAACGCCGCGTACACGAAACCCCCCGACTAGGTCGGCACATAGGTGTAGGGGTCGGACCGGGGCGCCCTTTCCTGCTTTTCGGCTGGTGGGTTTCCCCGGCCCGCCCTCCGAACCGGACGTGCAACTTCCACTGCATCCGGCTCTCCATGTGTTCATGCCATGGTTGTGGCTGGTCCTGTGGTTGTGCTCTGCCATGGTGTGGGGATTTTGGTGCCCCGATACCGGTATCGCACGATGGCGAACCGGTTTGGTCGGAACATTTCGATCCTCCCGGCGCTGATCTCCCATCCGGGTAGGTAGCGACGGACCAGGGTGTGCATGTTCAGTCCGAGGTGTCGTTTCTTCAACCATCCCACCACCCGCCAGAAGGCGTAGTGGTCGAGGTAGCCGAAAGTCCGTTTGGAGACTCCGTGACGGAAGTAGTTGCACCAGCCCCGCAGCACCGGGTTCAGTCGGCGCAGCAGGTCTGAGAGCGTTCGATGTTTGGCTCGGCGTGTCAACCGTCTTACCTTGCCCACGATAGAAGCCAGCGCCCTTTTCGATGGGTAGGTGTAGATAGCTTTCTTGTTGTTGGCTCGGCTTCGCCAGGCTCGGCGTTGGATACGCCATCCCAGGAAGTCGAACCCTTCGTCTATGTGGCAGACTTTTGTCTTGTCGGTCGATAGGCGCAGACCCATCGGAGCGAGTACCGCGGCGACTTCTTCCCGGAGCGCCTCAGCGTGATTGCGGGTGCCGCGGATCATGATCACAAAGTCGTCTGCATAGCGGACGAGTCTCATGATCGGTTCCCCGGCACGACCCCGCTTGGCGCGGGTCCATGATGGTCCAAGCGCTTCCCATTTGTGGGTGAAGTGCTCGTCCAAAATGGACAGGGCGATGTTGGCCAGCAGCGGCGACAGTATCCCACCTTGGGGTGTGCCGGTGATCGTCCGATAGCGGCTGCCGTCCTCAGTTAGGACACCAGCTTTGAGGAACGCCTTCACCAACCGCAGGACACGTTTGTCTCCGATCCGTTTCCGTACCCGCCCCATGAGAGCGGTGTGGTCTATTTCATCGAAGCACGCCTTGATGTCCCCCTCGAACACCCAGTGGTAGTTCCGGTTGGGTGATCCGAGGTAGTGAATCTCGGCAATAGCGTCCTGTGCCCGGCGTTTGGGACGGAAACCATACGAGCATGGTTTGAAATCCGCCTCGAAGATCGGTTCGAGCACCAGTTTCAACGAGGACTGCACAACCCGATCCGCCACAGTAGGGATCCCCAACGACCGGACCTTGCCCGACGCTTTGGGAATCGTTTTCTGTCGCACCCGCTGAGGAACAAACCGGCGAGCCTTCAGATCGTCCCGTAGGCCCATCAGCAGTTCCTCCGCACCGGAGCCGAGCGAACGGGGTGTTATCCCGTCCACTCCACCGGTTCGTGCACCCTTGTTACCCCGTACCCGACGCCACGCCACCATAAGGAACGCCGGGTCATAAACGAGGTTGTATAGATCATCGAAGCAACGGCCAGGATCAGCCTTTGCCCATTGGTGCAGCTTCGTTTGCATCACACGTACCCGCCGCCCGGCCTCAACCGAGTCGAGCCACGGTGCGCCGATATTCACCAGCGACCTCCGTAATCAGCATGTCTGCTACAAAACACACTGGACCCCTTCGCCATGTGACCGGCTTTCCCGGTCTCGGACTACTACGGGTCCTCCGCCCCATCCCGTCGGTATCAGCCGGCAACGGACCTTTCCTACCGACCAGCAGGCCGCTGGTCGGTGAGGAACCAACAGGACGGTTCCCACGTTCACTTTCTGACCGTTTGACAGGGTCGGTGCCCAGCTATGCCCCTGCAACCTCGCCACGGCTACGCCGCAGACCTTCACCATGGCCTCCCGGACGGCGACATCTACCAACCGAGGAGTCACCTCACACAACATCTGTGTGGGTGTGCGTTGCTGCGCGGCCCTGTATCCACCAGGTTCGAGCCGCTGGCTTGTCTTGAGAAGCGTTCGGTCGCTGGTTCCTCACGTACACCTTTCTGTCTTGCTAGCCGGACCCGGACCATCTGGCAGTACTGGTCCGTTCCGTCGTTGTCAGGGCTGCTGTCCACCCTCACCCTCGTTCCAGGGTTCAGGCTGCCCCCAGCTTCAACATGCTCGCTGCGACGAGCACGAGGCGGTGTCCTTTCACCACCGCACAGTCAGAACACGCCTCGTGGCGCTCGATGTCCGCCAGCCAAAGACGGTTCGGTGCTGTGGCAGTGAACTGCCGATCGACCAGATCAGCGGGTCTGTGAGCGTTTTCGTCTGAGACTGTCGTGCGACGTTTCTTGCCTCTGACCACGCCCCTGAGCCCTTCCAGGGCGCATGAGACGCTCAACTGTGCACCGCGCCACCCCAATTCCCTGGCGGTGCAGCTGCCGCCACACCTTCCGAGCGCCGCACACATCCCAAAGTTCTCCTGGTGCACCCGTCGGATCACCTCACGAAGCTCGGTGTCCCCACGCGAACGCGCCGAACACCGCCTGGGGTTCCCGCCGGCGGCGTTTGTGCTCGTAATAAGTTGACGGGGCGATCGGCAACTCGGCGCAGATCGGCTCGACCCCATAGGCGTGGCGGTGCTGGTCCACGAACCTGGTCATCTGCTCGGTAGGCGGTCGAGCTCCGCCTGGGCGAAATATGCTGACGCCTTTTCGCAGAATGCTCGTTCGCCCGGCGCAACTCGCGGTTCTCCCGCCGCAACACCCTTCAGCTCCTCCAACTCATTCGGTGGTCAAACCCGACCGAACCCCCCGCTCGCGTTCTGACTGACGCACCCACTTTCTGAGGGTCTCAGCCGAGCACCCAACCATCTTCGGCGATCGAACAGATCGCCGCCCACTGTGAACGGTGCTCACCCTGACGGGCCAACACAAGCCGAACCGCCCGCTCGCGGACCTCCGGCGAATAACTACTAGGTCTTCCCATAAATCTCCATCCTCTCAAGACAGAAACCCTCCGGGAAACCCGGTGTGATTCAAGGAAAACAGAGGAAACCGGTGGTGGTGGAGGTGACGGGATTTGAACCCGTGGCCCCTTCGTTGCGAACGAAGTGCTCTGCCTGGCTGAGCTACACCCCCGCGCCGGAACAGCAGTTTACCACCACCCTCCCTGTCCTGTTCGGGGAGTTCAGCCCCCGACCACCCGCCTCAGAGCCGGCTGGGAATCCTGTTGTGTAGCAGGAGCCGCGGTCGTGGATGCGGCCTTGCCGTCCTGCAAATGCAGGGCCAGTCCAAAGTAGATAAGCAGCAATGCGTCACTGGCCGCATGGGTGAGCCACCAGTTAACCGAACCTGTGTACAGAGCGGCCGCCGCCGATAAAACCGCCATGGCGATCAGCACCGCTCGGACCCTGCGACGCCGGGTCGTTGCTCCCGACCGGTTGCCACCAACCACCGGAACGGGTGCGCCATAGCCCATTCGAGTACCGGCAGCCGGAACCACCTGGACATCGGAGGTCGATTTGGAACGGGCCACTTGACTGGCCGTCTTGGACTGCCTGCCTCGAACATTCAGGGTTGAGGCTTTGTGGGCACCCGCTTTCTTGGGTATCAGATACCAACCCCACACCACAACGATGACGAAGAGGGCGATTATCAGGGCTGCCATACGGAATACAAGTATACCTTCAGGCCCTATTGGAATGGTGACTTACCGAATAGACCTCTGCCGATCACGCTCTACTCGGGTGCCTCCGAACGCATCCGTGTTCGGCAACCGGCGGCTACCCGAAGGCCTATCGCCGCCACTCCCCCGACCTGCCTCCGCCCTTCTCCAAGAGTTGGATCGGGCCGATTGCCACACCGCGGTCGAGACCCTTGATCATGTCATAGAGGGCCAGGGCGGCCACCGACACCGCCGACATCGCTTCCATCTCCACCCCCGTGCGGGCCGTGGTGCGAACCTCGGCGGTTATCACCATCCCATCGTCACAGGGCTCCAGGTTCACCTCGATTCCAGAGAGAGGAAGTGGGTGGCACAGCGGGACCAACTCGGCAGTCCGTTTGGCAGCCATGATCCCGGCCATTCTCACCACCGCCCCCACATCCCCCTTGGGGACGACTCCCTCCAGGATGGAGCGGGTCACCTCCGGGCTGACCCCCACCCTGGCCTCGGCCACCGCCCGACGCATCGTCACAGGCTTGTGCCCCACCTCCACCATGTGCATCTCACCCCGCTCGTTCAGATGGGTGACCGCCCCTTCGCTATTCATCAGGCACTTCATCCTCGCTGCGGGTCTCGGGAGACCGCAACATTTCCACCTCCACTGTCTCTCCCTCTGCCACCACGTCGACTCCCACCGGCACCACTGCCATACCATCCGCATAGGCAGCGGCCGAGAGCACATTGGATCCCTGTCCACCCGAGGAACGGGCCACGACGCGGCCGTTCTCCATTTGCACCACCACCCGGACGAAAACGGTCTTTAGCGGATTGGTGCGAAGATCATGTCCCGCCGCGGCCGGGATCCGGGGTCGATAGACGGCTTGCGATCCCATCATCTTCAATAGCGATGGACGCACGAACTGCTCGTACGCCACCAGTGCCGACACGGGATTGCCCGGCAGCCCAAACAGAGGAGTGCCGTTGATGTGGCCGAAGGCGAAGGGCTTGGCGGGCTGCATCGCCACCTTCCACATCTGGATGTTGCCCAGAGTAGACAGGACGTGCTTCACCAGGTCGTACTCCCCCATGGAGACTCCCCCCGACGTCACAGTGATGTCCGCTCGATCAGACGCTTCCAGAAGAGCGGAACGCAGGACCTCCTCCTGGTCGGGGATGATCCCCATATCGAGGATCTCCACCCCCAGTTCGGCCAGCAGACCCTTTAGCAGGGGTCGGTTGGAGTCTCGAATCCCTCCGGGAGGAAGAGTCGGGCTGTCAAGCGGAAACAACTCGTCCCCGGTTGACAGAACGGCGGCCCTGGCTCTTCTTCTCACCTTGGGGTTGGCTACGCCGATGGTGGCCAGCACTCCCAAATGGACAGGACCCAGCCGGGCGCCGGCAGGCAACACCAATTGCCCCTCTTCCAGGTCCCCGCCAGCCGGCCTCACCGCGGTTCCCATCGGCACCGAGGACATGATCCGGACCTTCCCTCCAGCCAAAGGCTCGGTGTCCTCCACCTTGACCACCGCTTCCGCTCCGGCCGGCATCGGCGCCCCGGTCATGATCTTGATGACCTGACCGGCAACGACCGACCCGGAGGCAACGCTCCCTGCAGGCACGTCTTCGCTGATCTTCAACACCACCGGCGGGTGGGCCACATCCGCCACCCGCACCGCGTAGCCGTCCATGGCAGAATTGGCGAAGGACGGAACCGGATGGGGAGCCACGACATCGGCGGCGAGCGCCAGACCTTGCGCCCGTTCCAAAGGAGGCTCGATGACGGGCAGACGGTTCATGGCCGAGAGAACCTCTCGGCGTGCTTCCGTGAGCGGTTTCATCTCCTCGCCGGCCATGATCACCCGGCGCCGGACCTTCTCTCCCTCCAAGTGTCCAGATTGGACCGATGCCGGTACAGGATCACAACCACTATCACCAGCAACCAGATCAGCGCCGGAAACTCCATGCCTTGCCAGTAGCTGAGAGGCAGGTAGACCACCGCGGCCAGCGTGGAACCCGCCGCCGGGAATTTGGCCACCCGGGCCACCACTGCCCAGAGCACCGCCATCACCACCGTTACCAGCGGCAGGACGAACAGCATCGCCCCGAACATGGTGGCCACGCCCTTTCCTCCCCGGAACCGGTGGAAAACCGGATAGCAGTGCCCGATGACCGCCGCGGCCCCGGCCAACATGATCTCCCATGAGTCCACGGGGTTGGTGGTTCCCACCGCCAACCAGGCCAGATAAGCGGCGACCAGTCCCTTCAACAAGTCCCCGACCAGCACCATGATTCCCGGGAACACCCCCACCACCCGGAACACGTTGGCGGCGCCGGGATTCCCGCTCCCATGGGCGCGGATGTCCACGCCATGCAGGCGACTGACGAAGATGGCGAAATCGATCGATCCGATCAGATAGGAGACAACGACGGCTGCCACAACAGAAAAGTCCATGATTCTTCACCAGTTTATGCTCCCCGCGCTGTTGGAGGTATTCTCAGACTCGGTTTCCCCGCGTCATCCAGCCGAGAACACGCTATGCCCACTTACGAATACCTTTGTCGCCAGTGCGGTGACCGCATGGAAGTGTGGCAATCCTTTGCTGATGACCCTCTCACCCTGCATCAGGCCTGCGGGGGGTCGTTGCGGAAGGTGTTTCACGCTCGCGGAGTGGTCTTCAAGGGTTCCGGCTTCTACGTCACCGACTCCCGCAAGCCCAATCCCGCCAATCGAGGCACCAATGGGAAGTCCTCGGAGTCGTCCCAGGAAGAGTCTTCCCCGAAATCCAAGTCCAACGGTGAGAAGTCGTCGGTGAAGCCTTCCGGCAGCCAGAAGGCCTCCTCGGAGTAACCACCTGCCCTGGCCGGCGGGATGGCTGGGAAATATCACGGTGGGTCGCGAATCAATGCGACCCATTGGCGTTGGTGTTCTGCATTGATAGCCAACCATCCTGTGGAATGCTGTGGTTTACTCCTCGCGGCTACCTGAGGTGGGCAGGAGCGGTGGCGATTGTCGGTCTCTCCTGGTGGATCCAGATGATGCCGGCGCCAACCACACCGCACCCCTTTGCCAAAAACGACATCGAAGCAGGCGCCGATGTCTTCGCAGACCTGTTCGAATTCCGGCAAATACCGGCGGGAGTCCTTCCGCCTGCCGCCCCGCAAGGGACTCTGACAGCAGCCATGAATGCAGGAGACCCCCTGCTTCCCTCCCTGGTCACCGGATCCCGGGTGGCGGTTCCTGCTGGGTGGTGGGCCGTGGAACTCGAGTCGCCACCCGGACTCCTACCCGGTCAGCAGGTGATGCTGGTAGCCGGCGAGCAACAACTGGGATCCGGTGACCAGGCAATAGCGGGGATTGTGATCCGCCCGGGCACTGAGAGGCGCGGTGCGGAGGATGTCGCCCTCATCGCCATCCCCGGAGAGCACCTGAGCCGAGTCTCCTCGGCATCTGCCTATGGAACCCTGACGGTGGCCGTAGCTCCGAACCGCTAGCGTGTCATGCCATGGTCAACGCACTGGTATGGGGCATCGTCCAAGGACTCACGGAGTTTCTTCCCGTGTCCTCCAGCGGCCATCTGGTCCTGGCCCCGGCCTTGCTGTCGGAGATGGGATGGCGAATCTCCACCCCTTCCCTGGCGGAAAGCGCCTTCCTTCATCTGGGCACCCTAGGAGCGGTGGTCTTCTACTATCGACAGGATCTGCGCCTACTGCTCAGATTCAGAACCTGCCGGCAGAGTCGCCACCTGTGGGGCCTGCTGGCGGTTGGAACCGCGCCCGCCGCCTTGGGTTTGCTGGTGGAGGACTGGGTGGAAGCTGCCCAGGACAACCCGGCGGCTGTGTCGGGGGCCCTACTCCTCACCACCGCGGCGCTGCTGTGGAGCCACTGGCTGGCCAGACGGGAGGGTCGCCTGGAGGAGGCCGGTTGGCGGGACGGGCTGTGGGTGGGTTTGGCACAGGCCCTGGCCTTCGTGCCCGGGGTTTCCCGATCAGCAGTCACCATCACAACCGGGATGTCCCGAGGCCTGTCTCCTCGGCAGGCGACTCGATACTCCTTCCTGCTGGCCGTCCCTGCCATTGCGGCCGCCGGTCTGCGTTCGGTAACCCGCATGGACCTAACCCCCGACACCCTGGGGCCGGCGCTGGTCGGTCTGTTGGTTGCGGCGGTAGTGGGCTACCTGTCGATAATCGGACTGCTGTCGGTGATCCGTCGTGTCGGGTTGGCGCCGTTCGCCGCCTACACCGCCGCGCTGGCTGTGGTGGGACTCTACGTATTCTGAAGCAATCCTGAGACTTCAGCCGCTGGCTGCAGGCTGTTTCACGGCAGGGGAATCCTCATCCGACAACATGCGGCACCGCGGTGGAGGTCACCGCCACCTGTATGCGGTCGGATTCCGACACCAGTCTGAGCAGGACCAGCCGCGTTGATCCCCACACCTGCACCGACACCGACCGCCGGTCGGGACTGACCACGACCTTTGCCGGTCCATCCAGAAGAGAGGATGACGGATGCTGGGAGACAAAGCTACGTCCCAACTCTTCGGCCCTGACCGGGTCCAGATGGGCCTGCCCGGTACGCCGCCAGCGTTCTTCGGAGATCCCGGAGGCTGCCGCGGTTGCGGTTGCCTCGGCCAGCCCCGACAAACGGGAGCGCATGATCACCACCGACCACAGGTCCAGCCCCAACCCACCAAGGACCAGCAGGCAGATTCCCAACCCCAACAACCAGATGGTGATCGAACCCCCCTGTCCCCTCACCAGTCTCATGGGGTGGAGCGGTACAGTCCCACCATCTCGGTCTGGTAGGCCCGCACCGAGACACTCCCCACCGCACCATAGGGAGTCAACAATGCAGGTGATCTGGCAATGATCACCACTTTCACCAGCTTGCCCTTGACCGGTGGCCCGCAGGAAGAGCGGGGCGGGGAGGTGACCGGGCCGGTGTCCCCGTCACAGAACCCGACGCTCACCGTGTCCGTCCCCACATCATGATTGAGCGCAATCTGGCTGACCATCTGCAGAACACTTGTCTCCGACCCGTCGGAGAGGACCCACTCCCTGGCGCCCTCAGCCGCCGCGATTCTGGCAAACACAATCCGCTCGAGCAACGGCCCGAAGGACAGCGCCAGCAGAGCCAAGGGAATCAGGACCAGCCCGATGCCCAGCACCAACTCGATGGGTGCCGAGCCCCGGTGCGCCTTCCAGTTGGCCATCGTCATTCTCGCTCTGCCGTTGCTGTGGCGGCCATCTGGAATCGAAAGTCGGGTATGCCCGGCAACCACGCCGAGAAGACCACGTCCGCCGTGGCTCTGGCCTGGGTGGCGCCCTTCACGCACCGGTAGGACACTCCCGAACCCATGCGGCCGGCCAGAAGGCCGGACAGGACCTCGCTGATCCGCTTTTCGCACTGGGGTGAGTCATTGCCGAAGCCGGCGCCATGACGAACACCGTCATCCAAAGCCACCCGAACCACCGCCCGGCCATATTGGACCACCAGCAGGTTGGCCAGCAGCACAAAGAACAACATGGAGAACCCGGCCGCCACCACGAAGCTCATCGTGGCAAAGCCCTGGGCGTTCCCCAGACGCAGTCTTACGCCGCCAGGCGTCCTTCGAGCGCAATGCGGCCCGCTCACGCAAACCCCAACCTTCCCTACTTCAGTTGGCTGGAGAGCTGATTGCGTATCCATCCCACGATGTCGGTTCCCAGCGCCTGCAGCACAGCCCAGATGGCCAGCAGAGCTACCACCGCCAAGGCTGCGTTTCCCAGCAATTCCGCAGTGCTGAGACCCTCCTCTCGGCGCCAGAACACCAACGCCCTATCCCAGATGATTCGAAGTGCCATCGTCAGCATGTTCGTTGCCTCCATTTCTTGTCGTTTGCGTTATTTCCAACCCAGAATCAATTGCGGAAGAGGCGCCGCCACAAAGAGCAGCATGACCGGCGCCAGAATGGCGATAGTGGGAACCAGCATCGCCGAGCGTCTCTTGGTAGCCGATCGCCGAAGCGCCTCCCGCCGGGTCTGGCGGGCGTCATCGGCAAGGGCTCTCAGACCTGAGGCCAGATCCACACCCATCTCCTCCGACGAGGCGAGCAACTTGTAGGTGCGGGCACAGTGAGCTTCGGGGGTGACTTCAGCCAATCTTCGAAAGGCGGCCGGGGCGCTCATACCTGATCGGTGCATCCTGAGGGCCGTTCGCAACTCCCCGATCACCTCCCCGCTGCCGCGTTCGGTCAGTTCACCCACCGCGTGGATGATCCCGCTACCCGACCTCACCCGGATGGCGAGCAGTTGGTTGATGGTGGAGATCTCGATCTTCATCTTGGATCGACGCCGCTCCAGGGTCCGATCCAGCCGGCCTCGGACCCGCAACGCACCCGCCAGGCCACATCCTAAGGAGGCCACCAGCACCACCAGGGTGGACTGTCGGAGGACCACGGTGACCCCCGCTCCCAAGGCAAGGAACATCACGGTGGTTCCCAGTACCGCCAGCCGGTAGGACGCCACCCGGTCCCGGTCGT
>Ga0209022_1003565_pt1 | contig 10836 bp, 10 predicted proteins | sample PinacodermPK_FD_187300 | JGI IMG/M metagenome (GOLD analysis project Ga0209022, IMG submission 187300) | Host-associated microbial community of the marine sponge Aplysina aerophoba from Gulf of Piran - sponge pinacoderm, lysed by proteinase... | ecosystem: Host-associated > Porifera > Sponge >...
GTCTTGGCCATAAACTTAGGAAGTGTTCTAGCCACATGCGTTTGCAAAGCGCGAGCCTTGTACTTACACAGGTCATCAATTATGTCTTGCGTTTCGAGGTTCACCGACAACGGTGACATCGCCGCATTTACCAAACGGCGGCCCGCACTTAGCAACGACATCTTGTTGCCAACACCCCAAGTTTGTAGGTTTAATCGGGTATGGTCGATGCATTCGTCAAGCTGGGCTTCGAGCCTCCCGCGTGAGTAACCCGGCTGAACCGATTTGCGGTAACGGAAATGATCAGTCCCATCAAGCGCCGGTAACAGCCCAGAACCACCGTAAAGTTTTTCGAATTCCACCATATAGTCACGCGCGCCGAGGTAGTTTCTGCCGTGGCGGTGAACCCAATGGTTTGTTTCCGGCCCCACCAACACAATCATGTTCTCCTGAAATGGTGGACGGATTTCAAACACCGGCCCATAGGTTTGCCCAAGTTCAGCAAACAAGGCAGGAATGTTGCCACTGCGAGCATGTTCGTTGCGCAGCAATTTCCGCAACGGAACAACCGGGATACGTGTGCTTAACGCAGTTCTACGAAATGATGGCCTAGCGATGTTTTCGTGTACTGCGTCTGCAATCGAACGGCCAATCAAGTCCATTTTGATGATTTGATTAACGCGTGCTTCAGATTCCTCGTCTATCTCAAAGATGTAACGTAAAACATCGCAAGTCTCAACTAGACAAATAATGATGATGTCTCGCGGATCTGGGATTTCGTCATTGAATATTGTTTTACTGATACGTGTCTTGACGAACTCAACCGCAGTTCCCACCTCTGACCCCATATGGATTCCCATTGTCCAAGCGGATTGCGCTAATGACCAGAAGTCACCATCGTGATGTTGCAAAATCTTTCGTTGCACCAAGCGGTCTAGCGTGGTGTCAATAATGCTCTCGGCTTGTGGCGCGAGCCTTTCAATCCAATATTGAGTGTTGCGCTGCGTGGATTCCGAAGCGATTTCTGCGAGGACAGGGTCTAGGCAAGGGTCACCTGTTGGTGTCTTGTCGAGCAGGATTAGTGAGTTGGTGTCGGTATCAATGCGGCTGATCAAGGACAGCTCGGCAAGCGCAGAACCCACAATCGCACAATTCAAGTTCCATCCAGGAACTTGACGAAAGTATCCACTTTCTTCATTGAGAAGGGTGAGAACTAGTTCATCAGGTAACGTTAGCTGGTTGTTCACCCCCACAATGTAGCCAAATTAACGCCCATAAGCGCGCAAGTTTGAGTTGAAAGCGCGACATTCGGATTTAGCGTGGTTGACAGTTCGGGCACCAAGTTGTGCCACGACCGTCCAAAACCTGCCGCCTCAAGGTGTGACCGCAACGTTCGCAAGGTGTGCCGGCACGGCCGTAACAATGCAACTCATGTTGGTTGGTGCCAGATTGGTTTGTGGCATCCACATAATCGCGTAGCGTGGTGCCGCCGTAGCGTAAACCGCTGTCTAGGGCTTGACGAATACCCTCCACTAGACGTTGGGCGCGCTTGAGGCTCAAAGTGCGTGTCGCCGGGTTGATTCGGGCCAGCCAAAACGCCTCGTCAGCGTAAATATTGCCAATGCCGGCAACTGGTTTTTGTGACAACAATAAGGTCTTGACGTGCCGATTAGAACGTTTCACGAACTTCGCTAATGCTTCCGCGGTGAACGCAGCATCCCAGGGTTCTGGGCCCATTGCCGCGAGTGTGGGAATCGTTTCGTAGTTCCCTTGCGGCACATAATGGATACGGCCGAAACGGCGGATGTCGTGAAAAGTGAGCAGCGCGCCACAACTCAGATACCACCAAGCTCGCAGGTGCCGATGATTGAGTTGATTTGGGTGATTGTGGCGAACCGCGAGCCGACCCGTCATCCCCAGATGAACTACCAGTTCGTGCGGCGGCGCAACCGTAAGTTCAACTAACAAATATTTTCCGCGGCGGTGCAAGGCTAGGACCTCAGAACCGATGGCCTCTCGCGCCGCAGTAAATCTTGAAGACGAAAATGCTCCCGCATTAACTATCTCCGCGCCTAACAATTGCGGTTCAAGTTGACGGCGGATCGTTTCCACTTCGGGCAGTTCAGGCACCTACACATCCTAAACGCGCCAGCGTCTACTCGCTTCGTTGTAATGCCCGTAGGCGTGTCGGTAGGCGTGTCGGTAGGCGTGTCGCTACGTGCGGCTAAGCTAACGAACGTTCGTTCGTAACCCAAACCGCTGAGAGGTTTCATCGTGCCCCGACAACTCCAATTCGATCACACCGAAGCTTTCGACAACACCTACGCCAAAGAAGTCTTGAATGTTCCCGTTTCCGAGGAATTAAGCGAATCTTTTCTTGCCTACTCGTTGAGCGTGATCACCGCGCGTGCGATACCCGATGTGCGAGATGGGCTCAAGCCGGTGCAGCGCCGCATCTTTTGGTCGATGCTGCAGATGGGTGTGCGCCCTGGCACGCCATTTCGCAAATCCGCCCGCATCGTTGGCGACACCATGGGGCGTTACCACCCGCACGGCGATGCCGCCATCTACGACACCCTCGTACGCATGGGGCAAGACTTCTCTCGAATGCTTCCCTTCATCGAACCGCAAGGAAATTTCGGCTCACTTGACGACCCGCCAGCGGCCTCTCGCTACACCGAATGCCGCCTCGCCGCGCCAGCCATGGATATGGTGCGGGAACTTGATGAAGACACCGTCGACTTTCGCCCTACCTACGACGGGGAAGGAGAAGAACCAACCGTTTTGCCGGCTGCTGTGCCCAATATCATCGTCAACGGAAGCAGCGGCATCGCCGTCGGCATGGCGACCAACATGGCCCCACACAACCTGCGCGAAACCGCCGCGCTAATCAGGCTAGTGATGACCAAGAGGCGCCCCAAACCAACAATTGAACAAATCATGGCGGTACTCCCCGGCCCCGACTTTCCAAGCGGTGCCACGGTGGTCAACGATGGTCTACGCGAAGCATATGCAACTGGGCGAGGCTCGTTTCGTATTCGCGCCACAGCCCATCACGAGCAAGTCACGCGCAGCCGCTATGCGCTGATTGTTACCGAACTGCCGTATCTCGTGGGGCCCGAAAGGGTCATTAGCAAAGTGCAAGAACTAACCAACAACGGCAAACTCACTGGTGTCGCCGACATCACAGACCTCAGCGATATTAGTGGCTTACGGATCCAGATCGACCTGAAACCCGGGATCGATCCCCAAAGCGCATTGCGGCAGCTGTATCGGCTCACCCCACTTGAAGAAACCTTCGGGATCAACAATGTGGTCCTCGTTGACGGGGTACCAACCACGCTCGGTATCTACGAACTGTGCCTGCAATACATCAAACATCGCCTTGAAGTAATTGTGCGGCGCACGCGGCACCGTCTCGCCAAAGCCCAAGATCGACTGCACATCCTTGAAGGACTGCTCATCGCACTCGATGCGATAGACGAAGTCGTGGCCATCATCCGATCATCTAAAGACGCTGCTCAAGCACGAGTTGCGCTAATCGAGCGTTTCCTATTAACCGACATCCAAGCGGCACACATCCTAGACATGCCACTGCGCCGCCTCACGGCCTTAGCCAAACTCGAACTCAACGAAGAGGCCACCCAACTACGAATCGACATAGAGCAATACCACAAACTGCTTGGTTCAGAAACCGCGCGGCGCAGCCTGCTTCTCAAAGAACTTGACGAGTTGACCGCCGCGCACGGCACCCCGAGACGAACCGAAATTGTCACCGCCGACAGTATCGAAACCTCTCAACCCGCTGAACCGGTAGCCCCCAAAGCCACCAACATCGCGACACCTTGTGTGGTCACCCTGTCCACCTCAGGCAACATTGGCCGCGCCCCCACAGATACAGCAAAACGGGCAAAACTAGGGCGACACGACCTGATTGCGGCACGGGCCATGACCCAAACCAACGCAAGCATCACAGCTCTCAGCTCTTCTGGGCGAGCGTTCAGCATTTCAGTTTATGAACTGCCCGAAGCCACCAACCGCACCCGAGGTACCCCGCTAGGCGCGTTGCTTGGTCTCCCAAAAGGCGAGCGGGTGCTGACCTTGCTCACCGAAAGCGAAGAACGCCTTATGCTAGTGACCGCCGCGGGTATCACCAAACGAATGACCCTCAGCGAAACGTTAGCCACCGAATCAGGCGCAACATTAATTCCCTTGAATGCTGACGACTATTTGGTAGCAGCGTTTCGTGCGCCGGTCGAAGCCGACATCGCAATCGTGGCCTCAGATGGCCAAGTGTTGCGCACTAGCGTCGAGCAGTTCAGCGACAAGGGGCGGGTTGCTCCAGGCGTTGCCGGGATGCGCCTTTTGGGGGATTCCAAAGTAGTGGGTGCGGATGCCTTGTTGGGTGACGGTGTGTTGCTAACCGCAACCAGCGGTGCGGGAGTGAAGGCGACACAATATAGCGAGTTGCGCAGCAAAGGTCGTGGTGGGCAAGGCGTGCGCCTCGTCAAGCTCGCAAGTGGAGAGTCGGTAAGCGCTACTTGGTTCGGGCCGGCGACGATGACCGATGTGTATGCCCTGATGGCCGACTATGACGACCCTCGCAAACAAGACCCCAATCCGCTCCCGCTGAGCGTTGAGGCGACTGCACGTGGTTTAGTGGCAAGGCGTGGTGACCGGCAAGTTTTGGTGGTGGCTGATAGCCGTTGGTAACTGATAGCCACTGGTAACTGCGGCTAAGAGAAGTTTTCTAGTTGGTCAAGGATTTCCTGCTGGTCGGCGGCGCTAAAACCGAGCATCGGATTGGAGCCCTTGGTGAGTTGACCGTTCAACAAAATCAGTGAACTATTTGAACGAACCTCGTATTTTTGCCAGGTGGTACCTGAACGATCCCACAGCATGGTCGGGGTGCTAACTCCTGTCTCGTTGACGAAACGTACCGCAAAAGCAAAGTCGTCTTGAGCACCCATGCCGATTACTTGGATCTTGTCTCTGTGAGTTCGAGCGAACTGCTCGATATGCGGCGCTTCGCGCCGACAGGTCGGTCAATGAGGTGCCCAGAACCAAACCAACACGGGAAGGTCGCCTCTGACCACGTTCGCCAAGGTTGTGATCTCTCCGTTTGCCACATTCAGAACTTCAACGCGTCGCCTGTCGTCGTTTGGTTGCAGCAAAGCGAGGTTGTTTTCGCCGATTTGGGTGACGCTTAGTCCAGTGGTGGTGGTTGGTGGAACAGTGGTTGGGGGAACGGTGGTAGGCGCAACAGTAGTTGTGGTGGATGTGGTGGTGGTGGGTGGAACGGTAGTGGTGGTGGTAGTAGTGGTGGTAGTAGTGGTCGAAGTGGTGGTGCTAGAAGTGGTGGTGCTAGTTGTTGTCGTCGGTTCGCTGTCAACCGCGGGTTCGGTATCAGTTTGAGCGGTTTCGGTGGTAGTTGAATCGGTTTCGGTGGTGGCGGTCTCGGACGTGGTTGCGGTAGTGGTTGCGGTGTCGTCGGTCACGGTGGTTTCGTCTGCGGGTGCTGCGTCAATGGGTGTGTCTTGGTCCGTTTGGGTTGCGTCCGTTGGTGTGGCATCTGTTGGTGTTTCGGCGGTGGTGGTTGTGTCGGTTGGGATGGCCGTTGTCGGTGTTTCGACCGTGTTGGAATCGTCGGATTGGGTTGCGTCTATGGGGGTTTCGTTCACGGTGGTCGGCGTGTCGGTTGGTTCGCTTATCGTGGTTGTCGGTTGCCCCTCAAGCGGCGGTAATGTGGTTGTGGCGAACGCTCCGTCGGCGTTGCTGGTCGTCGTTGGCGAACCAGAATCGCTGCAGGCAGCAACAATGCAAGCAAAACAAAGCGCAATGGCTAGGGTGACAAAAAGGGATCGGCGCCGACTCACGAAGCACATATTATCACCACCAAACTGATCTTGCAATTTCAAACGTCACCAACACCTAGTATCGTTTTACGAACACCTGTTCGCTAGCTAACCAAACCTGGATCTCACCGTTATGTCTGCAACCGAAACAACCTACGATGCTGCCGCGATTGAAACGCTTGAAGGCCTTGAAGCGGTGCGTAAAAGGCCAGGAATGTATATCGGCGGCACGGGTAGTGCGGGGTTAATGCACTTAGTGTGGGAACTGATCGATAACGCCGTTGATGAAGCCGCCGCAGGCCATGCCACCAAGGTGGAGGTGATTTTGCACCGCAACAAGTCGGTGGAAGTGCGAGACAACGGGCGTGGTATACCAATCGACCGTCACGCCAAACGCAAGGTCTCGGCGCTAGAAGTCGTGTTCACCGAATTGCACGCCGGTGGCAAGTTCGGCGGTGGTGCATATAGCGCATCGGGTGGTTTGCATGGTGTTGGCGCATCGGTGGTCAACGCTTTGGCCACGAGACTAACCGTTGAGGTCGACCGTGACGGCGCTACCCATGTTTTGAGCTTCAAAGAGCGTGTCGCGGGCCAGTTCAATGGTGCTTCAATGAGTGACTTTGAGAAGGGTCACCAACTCCGCACAACCAAGCGCATCTCCAAGAACAAGACCGGCACCCGGGTGCGCTTTTGGCCTGATTATGAAATTTTCAAAGAGCAGGCCGAAGTCGATTACGAAGAGGTGTGTGATCGATTGACCCAAGCCTGCTTTCTGGTGCCGACCATGCGTGTTTCGGTTATCGACAAACGCCCTGGTGCTACTAATGAAGAGTTCACGTTTCAGAGCCGCGGGGGTCTTGCTGATCTAGTTGAACATCTATCTGTTGGGGAAGCGGTGTCGGGTGTGATCAGCGGCAACGGCATAGGCAGCTTCGTTGAAAAAGTTCCCGTCAACAAAAAAATGACCGAGGTGACTAGAGAATGTGTGGTGGATTTAGCGCTGCGCTGGGTTGACGGTTACAACACCAAGGTGGTGTCCTTTGTGAACACCATCCCTACCTCAGCGGGTGGTACCCACCTCGCCGGGTTCGACAAAGCGCTTACCCGCGTGGTCAACAATGTGTTGCTTAACGGCCATCACAAACTGGCCAAGCTAGCCAAAAACAATCAACACAAGGCGGCGAAAGATGATGTGCAAGAAGGTTTGGTGGCAGCTCTCAAAGTGACTTTCCCAGAGCCGCAATTTCGGGGGCAGACCAAGCAGGAACTGGGCACACCGGCGATTGACGGGATAGTCAGCCGAGTTGTTTATGAACAGCTAAAAGAATGGTTTGAGCCTGGTGGTGGTCCACGCACTCACGTCAAAGCCATCGCCGATAAGTTGGCCAACGCGGTGCAGAACCGTGTTGCTTCCAAGACTTTGTTAGAGAACCAGCGCAAAGCGGCGAGCCTAGGCACCACACCGATGCCCCAAAAGCTTGCTGATTGCCGAGTGCATAACCAAGATTCGGAACTGATTTTGGTTGAGGGGGATTCGGCGGCGGGTCCCGCCAAAAGAGGGCGCAACTCTGAGACGATGGCCATTTTGCCACTGCGCGGCAAGGTCGTGAATGCACACAAGGCAAGCGACAAGCAAGTGCTTGATAACGCCGAAGCGCGTGCTTTGTTTACCGCCATGGGCGCTGGCGCGGGAAGCAAGTTCAACTTGGATGATGTTCGATACGGTCGTATTGTGATCCTATGCGACGCTGATGTGGACGGTAGCCATATTCGCTGTTTGCTTTTGACTTTGATTTACAAGTACATGCGGCCGATGTTGGAAGCGGGTCGGGTTTTTGCAGCGCAACCACCTTTGTTCACCACCAAAGTTGGCGAAGTGATTTATCGGGTTTATTCCGAGGAAGAAAAAGAAGCGCTGACGGCTCGCCTTTGTAAAGGTAATCGCCGGCCTGAAAACGTGAAATGGCAGCGGTTTAAGGGACTTGGTGAAATGAATGTGGAAGAGTTGCGCCATTGCGCTTTAGACCCAGCCACGCGCACGCTGCGTCGTCTGACCATGAAAGATGGTGCTCAAGCCGCAGCAGCAACCGAAATGTTTGAGGTGTTGATGGGCACAGATGTTTCAAGCCGGCGCGATTTCCTGGTTCGTAATAGTGCGTTAGTTGACCGCGCTACCTTAGATATTTAAGCTCATTGCGAGCATCTGTCACACCTATGTTGTAGAACTACAGATATGCAAGCTGAGCCTCCGTCAACTGGTCCATCACGTCTATCCCCGTCGGGGGCTAGCACCTTTGTGCAATGCCCACGCCGTTGGAAGTTTCGCTACATAGATCGATTGGCCGACCCACCGGGTGAAGATGCATTAGTTGGCAGCTTCGCGCACCGAGTCTTGGAACTGTTGCTGCAACGCCCTGCTGAGCTGCGCACTGTGGCCGAGGCGCGCACCATCGCACGCAGCGTTTGGCAAGAAACAAAAGAACAGAGCGATTACCAAGATTTGCAGCTAGACGATGAGCAGGCGCGGCACTTCCGGTGGAAAGCCTGGAAGGCGATTGAGGGGCTTTGGCAGCTAGAAGACCCGACCAAGATAGATGTGCGAGCCACCGAGCAGGATGTGCAAGCCGAGCTTGCTGGTGTTCCCTTCAGGGGTATTGTTGACCGTCTTGAACAAGACGCAGACGGGGTGATTGTCACCGACTACAAGTCGGGCAAAGCGCCAGGGCCGCGCTATAGCCGTGCCCGGCTCGATCAAGTCTTGCTTTATGCGGCTGCCGTTGAGGCATCAACGGGTGAGTTGCCACGCTACGCGCAGTTGTTGTATTTGGGCCAGCGAACCGTTGGCATAGATGTGAACCGTCAAGAAATCACCGAAGTCACCGACAAACTAGCCAAGACTTGGCAAGACATCCACGAAGCGTGCCATCAAGGTTCCTTTGATGCGAGACCAGGACCGCTGTGCAGTTGGTGCCCATTTGTGGCTTTGTGTCCACAAGGAAACGCTGAAGTCGAGCGAAGAACTGAAGCCAAAGCCGCTCAGGAGGCTGCGTGGCTCACGATGGCTAGCTGATTTTGCTTCCAGCTATTTTTGACGGCTACGCCTTGAGCATCGTTGCCACAAATAGCGCAGCATCACGGCGCCGATGAGCGCTGCAGCTGCTCCCCCCAGCGCGCTAGACAACATCAACTTGTCTGCCGGTGGGTTAGCAGGTTCTGGTGTGACCGCTGGTGCTGCTGAAGGGTCTTCTGCGTTTGACGCGGTGGCGTTAGCATCGAAGAGTAAGGCATCCACTGGAGCAGAACCATCCGTTGCGGGTTTAGGTCTTTGACGTTTGGCTTGGGGGTCATAGGTCATGGGGCACCTCGTTTTTGCCGATGTCAGTAGTGCTGTCGTTGGCGTTGGAGCCGCCGACACGGGGATCAAATATATGGTCGAAAAGGGAGTCGAACTCGGTTGCGGCTGCGGCTGCACCCGGCCGTGAACCTAACGCATGGATCGGCATTGAACGAGCCGCAGCTTCAGCCACAGCCGCTCGAAGTTGGATGGTTCCCAACACCAAATCCCCGTGATTGGTGCATAGTTGCTGATGCCAATAGCGTGCATCACGGGTGCGCCCAAGGCGGTTGATGGCAATCCCGGCAACTGCCAGCGGTTCGCTGCGGCGAGCCGATATCCGATCCACCGTTCTAAGTATCTCGTTAACGCCGTCTGATGCCCAAGCGCCCGGTTCGGTTACGATCAAAGCCCGGTCCGCAGCGAACAATCCGTTGATGGTAAGCAAACCTAACGACGGCGGGCAATCAATAATCACAATGTCATGCGAGACACCGTTCAGGGCGGTCGCAAGCCGGTTGTTTGCGCCGATGGGGTCGGTCATTAGTTGTGGTTCACGTCCCGCGAGACTGGCCGTGGCCGCGACCACAGACGGTAAACGCCCGCGCTGTGTCGGCCAACCTGAGGTGACACGTAAACCCTTGATTGCTCCCGCGCGCTCCTCGGCGAGTGCATGGTCGACACTGAAACGCGGATTCCAGATGCCTAAACCGGTAGTGGCATTTCCTTGGGGGTCTATGTCGATAACTAAGCAGTCGAGTTCGCGAACCCAAGCCGTTGAAGCTAAACCCAACGCCACGGTGGTCTTGCCGACTCCACCCTTCTGATTAACCAAAGCGATTACTTGCACACCAAAACCGTAGTCAACAGATTACCAACTAGCTACATTTGCAGCGGCGTTCGTGAAAAGCCACACCTGAATACGCCGCTCACGCCGCTCGGAGGGCTCTAGTGGCACCGCTAAGGATGTCGTCAAGTGCGTCTACCAAATCGGGTCGGTTCCCAAAAAGCTGATCGACGCGAGGTCCACCCCAAGGCACAGACAAATGCGTGGGTTCGAGGCCAGCTTTGATCCAAGCCTCGGCGATGCGACGGATTGCTCCGTCTACTGCCGGGTCAGCAGCTGTGATAGATGCGATAGCTAATTCTTCAACGTTCCATTGGTCATCTTGCACGAGCGGGGCGCGCACGATTTTGAGTCGGTAACGTAACGCTTCGGCAGCGATCATGGCATGGTTCACCGCGGTGGACCTCCAGCGAAGTAAGCCCGTAGAGTTATCCACAGGCTATGTGGACAGATACGCAAACCACAGTATAACAAGAATGTCATTTGGTGGTGGATGGTCAGATTTTTACTAGTGGTTTGTCGTGGGTTTGGTTGCGGGGTTGGTGGTGGTGGGTTGAATTGTGGGAGCTGCGGTTGATGGTATGTGTTGAGGATCGCCGGGAGTTGAAGTGGTTGTCGCGTTGATTCATACTGGGTTTTGCGTAGGCTGAATGTTGTGGTTTTTTGTCTTGTTGTGGTCGGTTGTTGTTGTAGTGTAGGCGGTTTTGTACTCGTCGGGTGAGATGTCGTTGAGGCGGCTGTGGATACGCACTGTGTTGTACCAGTGCATGCAGCCGAGGGTGGCGAGTTCGATGTTGTCGATGGTCCGCCACGGCCGGTGG
>Ga0209022_1003566_pt1 | contig 10830 bp, 10 predicted proteins | sample PinacodermPK_FD_187300 | JGI IMG/M metagenome (GOLD analysis project Ga0209022, IMG submission 187300) | Host-associated microbial community of the marine sponge Aplysina aerophoba from Gulf of Piran - sponge pinacoderm, lysed by proteinase... | ecosystem: Host-associated > Porifera > Sponge >...
CAGCATCAGTTGTCTTAGGTTGCAATGCCCGTGGTGCGCATTGGAGGAAGAGTGAGGGTGTCCTAGTTTCCAGACTCCCCGATCCCTTACAGCAGTTTGAGGATCAAGTCCGTGGCCTGCCCCGCGAGCCCCGCGAAACGGAGGCTGAACAATTGGTGGTCCAGCGCAAAGGCCAAAATATTCTTCGCGATAGGCTCCTAAGAAACTGGCAATGCTGCCCTCTCACCGGCATCGATGATAAAAATCTGCTGAGGGCTTCTCATATTAAGCCATGGGCTAAGTGCGATGACGACCGAACCAGGCTGGATCCGAACAATTGCCTGCTTCTCTCGGCTCTCTGGGATGCTGCATTCGATCAAGGTTTGGTGACATTTGACGACACAGGCAAGCCAGAATTTTCTTGCTGCCTCAGCAAAGCAGCCAAAGATGAACTGCGCTGGAAAAAGCCCATTCCCCTCACACCTAAACATAAAGAATACATGAAATATCATCGCCAGCATGTGTTTAAAAAGACTTATGAGACTAACATAAGACCTGCAAGACTAACTTGAGGGGCAGGGTTGACCTGGGGCTATTTACGGTCCACGTCAAGAAAGTCTAATAGTTGCTGCCTCTACATCAGGTAACTTAGAGCATGTCAAGGCATTATTCCATCATGATCTCAGTGAAAAAGAGCTTGGTAGTGCTTTCCTTAGTGCTTCTGAGAATAATCACCCGGAGATAGTTAAGTTTTTCCTTCGTCGCGGAATTGATCCTAACTCATGGTATGGTGAAAATGAATTTGGTGTCCGTCACTTTGCTTGACATATTGCTTCTGCAAAAGAACATACAGAAGTGGTCAAAGAACTGATTGCAGCTAGAGCTGATGTTAATATAGCTAACTCTGACTCTAATGGAAGAACTCCTTTATATTGGGCTTCTAATGGAGGACATACAGAAATAGTAAAGGAATTGATTGCTGCTGGGGCTGTAAGGTAACCCCCAATAGAGCTTGGGATGCTCCACATGTGTTAGGAATTACGACGTAACTAAGTCTGATAATTTTAAAAAGGATCAAGAGTCTGTGAAAGAGTTGTACAAGAGGTTTGCATTGTTTGTGAAAGGAAGCTAAGGTTAGGATTAGATAGAAAAGAGGCCTCATAGGCCTCTCTTTTAAAGAAAAGAAGTGAAGGTGGTTGGATAGGCACTTTTACCATCAATGCCCAGGATGACTAATTTTTATTTTTCAGTAATCGTCTTAAATGCTAACATCAGCATAACAACTGATCCTGTTATAACAGCAAAAGCAGACATCCCAGTCAGAGGTGTAATATCATCTGAGTACAACTCATAATCAATTACGGAACCTACAATCCCTACCGTAGTTAAGCCTTGGCCAACTAAAAAAGTTTTTTTAGATTTAGCTAATACAAGTGAATAATTCTGAGAATCTGATTTCCCAGCAGTTGCATTAGCTGCTTCGAGCTGTTTCAGTGCAGCGAGTTGCTCAGGAGTAGGAGTCATGGAAAAAAAGAAATGAAAATGGACAAAATGGTTACTGAGTTAGCAACCAACACCTGGCCATGGGATTGCACCATGGCATGCCGCTTTTACAGACTCAGGTTGTTTGATTAAACTTAGGATGTAAACTGTTGAACTCTAAAATACCCTCAAATAATGGGGCTTACATACGTGAGTGCCAAAGGCAAGAAAGTAAGTTCATCGATGCTGTACTTAGGACCACCAATCCCAGAACAAGCAACCAATGAAGCCAAGGCGAATTCAATCAGGAGCTCTTTTGCAGTGATTCGGAGGGATTGGGGCCATCAGACCGGGGGCAATGCGAAAGGGTGAGGATAGCATGATGGTGCCTGACCCATTGAAGCACCACCAGAGCAGAACCGACCGGGATGGCCCCGATATTGCCCCGTGGTGAAGCGTCAGGTCTATCTTGACCAATGGCAGAACTACCGTGAATACTGGGTTTTCAGCCGTTCTCCAGTAGGACGGTCTCGTCACCTCCACAATCCCGGCAAGGCGATCCGGCACGAGGCGGTGGGCTGCCAGACAACGGTGATGCCACCAACAGGGCCGAGTACGGCGCACCGGCGCAACATTCAGCAGACTCCTTGTGATGCAGACCGGACAGCCGTGTGCCCGTCAGGGCATTGAAGGTTTTTCCACACCCTTTGCCAGCGGTAGCGACACAGACCACGGGCCTTGCCACAGGAGACGGCGCCGCTGCGACCACAACGGGGACAGCAGCGCTTCTCGTCCACCCCCGGTTCAACGGCGGCCAGCGATGCCTCCCCTCCGGCGGAGCCGACACGCTGCTGCCACGTCCTTGTGTTGCGACGTCGTCAGATCATCGCGTCAGGAAGCCGATCCCGCAATCCACCCTGATCCATTTTCCTGAATCCGCAACCCAGGTGAGCACATCCTATCATCGTGCCTACGGTTCGCGAATTGAGCCTTTGTTGTCTTTATTCTCCACACAATGAGTATTGCGCTTTTACAACGACTGATCTGGGCTGAATATCGGGCTGCTGTCGTTCTCACAATCGCCTTGCCGCTGGTGTTGCTGATCTGGGCCACGGTGCGGCGGGAGGGCGCCATTGGCAGACTCCTGAATCTGTATTGGAAGGTGGCCAGCCTGCTGGTCGTCACCGTGCTGCTGCTGGCTGGTGCAGAGCCCATGGCCTTTGCCGTTTCCGTGGCGGCCCATCTGCTCATCCTGGGCAGCCTCTGGTTCTGGGAAGACATCAACGATGAGCTGGCGGATCTTCCCCCCTGGCGCGCCCTTCCCCTGGTGACGCGAATCTGGCGGTGGAGCCTCACGGCGTTCACTGCAGTGGGCGGCATTGCCAGTGTGGCGTCCTACAGGTGTCTGGGTGGTTGGCAAGTCAGCACCGTGTGTCGCCTCTGGCAACATCCTCCGGGTGGCTTCAGTCAGGCGCTGGGCCATGGACTGAACTTTCTCTTTGGCGCCCCTTGGACCACCGAGGGGGCCAGGGTGGCTGGCTGGTTCTGTCTTGTCGTTTACGCAGGTTTCTTCCTGCAATGGCTTCTGGTGCGATGGCCTCGCTATGGGCGGGTGGCGGGTGGCTTCTGATTCGGACCCGCTGCAGCGCCTGGAGCGCCTCAGTGCCCACAACCACGATTGGGTGCTGCGGTGCCGTGGCCAACTGGCCAGCGGCGAGCCCTTCGAGTTGATCATGTTTCGCGGCTTTAGCAGCAGCACCAGCCACAGCACCACAGCGGCTGCCGATATCCCTCTGCTGAACGCCGGGGATCAACTGGAGACCGTTGAAATCCTGAAGGCGCCCCTGCAACCCGGCGTCGAGCACGTCCTGCAACCCGCCATGGCGCCAGAGGCGTTCTGGCAGGAGCTCGGTGCGGATCAGGATCAACCCTGAACCAACCGATAGGCCACTGGCCTTACGGTGATGGACTATGGCACGGAAACCTAAGGGACAGGGGTTTCCTCTGGCGTAGCTGGGGGCGCCATGTCCATGTCAACAGGGGCAACCTGGCTGGATGGGGTCGGTGTGACGACCGGGGAGACGCCACCTTGCTGGGCATCGAACTGCAACCAGCCCGCACTGAGCAGCACGGCCAACAGCAAAAAGACAGTGACCAGCATCCACGTAACACGGTTGAGTGTGCTTTCCGCGCTGCGGGTACTGCTGAACATACCGGCCGCAGCGCCAACGGCCATGCCCCCCATCCCGTCCCCTTTTGGACTATGGAAGAGAACGGTAACGATCAGAAGGACACCTGTGACAAGCCAGATGATGAGCGCAAACGAGTGAAGCAACCGTCGTGGAAGTGAAGGACCGGAAAACAGCTTAAACGCCAAGAAACTGAGCTGTTCGCTCAGCGGCGACAGGACGGATCCGGGAGGATGAAGCAACGAGACTGCGCCCACCCATGGCGGGTGGAACGGGAATCCGGAGAATCTCTAAAATCGTGGGCGCCAAGTCCGCCAGTGTGCCGTTGTCCCGCAATTCCACAAGGTTACCAACGCCAGGGATCTTGCGCTTTTCCCCCTCCAGCAACAGAAACGGTACGGGATTGGTGGTGTGTGCTGTCCAGGGTTTGCCCTCGGGTGAGCACATGGTTTCTGCGTTACCGTGGTCTGCCGTGACGAGCATGGTGCCCCCGGCCCAGTGGGTGGCCTCCGCGATCCGACCAACACAGGCATCCACGGTTTCAATGGCCTGCACTGTCGCATCGATGATTCCGGTATGACCCACCATGTCCGGGTTGGCGTAATTGACCACGATCAAGGAATACACACCCTTGGCAATGGCACTGATGACGCCATCGGTCACGTCCCATGCGGACATGGCTGGCGTCTGGTCATAGGTGGCCACTTTGGGAGACGGCACCAGATGGCGATCTTCTCCAGGCAGTGGCCGTTCCTTGCCGCCGTTAAAGAAGTAGGTCACGTGGGGATATTTTTCCGTTTCGGCAATGCGGAACTGGCGGAGACCGTGCTCAGCCACCACATCTCCCAGCAGATGGTCCAGAGGCTGGGGGGGGAACGCAACCTCCACCGGCAGACCTTGCTCATACCGGGTAAAGGTGACCACGTCCAGGGGACCAGGCCATGTGGGGCGGGGAAACCCGTTGAAGTCTTCCAACACCAGGGCACGGATCATCTGACGGACCCGGTCCGGGCGGAAGTTGAAGCAAATCAACCCGTCCCCTGGCTGCAGAACCTCCTTCCCGAAGCGGTGGGGTTCAAGAAACTCGTCACCAATCCCTTCGGCATAGCTGGCTTGAACGGCTGCCGCAGGGTCGGGATGACGGTTGTTGTCAGCCTCCGTGAGCAGGCGGTAGATCCTGGCGGTGCGTTCCCAGCGGTGGTCACGATCCATGGCCCAGTAGCGACCACAAAGGGTGGTGATCCGGCCACAGTCAAGGCTGGTCATCAACTGCTGCAAGTCCTTCACATGCCCCAGACCGGCATGATCCGACGTATCCCGTCCATCCGTAATGCCATGGACACAGACACGGGAAAACCGTCGGCGGGCAGCCCAGCGCAGCAAACCCGCCAGATGATCCACATGGCTGTGGACCCCTCCATCCGATAACAGACCCACCAGATGGAGCGTGGCGCCTCGATCCTCAAGCCGCTGTGCCAGGGCGTTGAATCGGGGATTCCGCCAGAAGGATCCATCCCGAATTGCATGGCCAATGCGCACAAGCTCCTGGCGCACAACCCGCCCGGAACCAATGGTACGATGCCCCACCTCGGAATTGCCCATCTGCCCATCCGGCAGACCCACGGCAGACCCACTGGCCTGAATCAAGGTGTGGGGACAGGTCTGCCACAGAACATCCATGTTGGGTGTTCCGGCAAGACGGACAGCATTGTCCGCAGCGCTGTCACGGTGACCCCATCCATCCAGAATTGCCAGAACCACAGGCGCTTCCTGGGGTTGACGATCCATGGAAGGATGGACTCTGCCAGGGATGGCATCCTGGCTACGGATGATAGGGGCTGCGGTCACCGGTGATCATTCTCCTCGATTAAGGGTTTGGAGGGATAGTTCGGTCGATTGCTATTGAATGTGAACGGAGTGGTGCCGACGGCGGCTTGCCCAAGCATGGAACCTCCTGAGCAGTTTGTCTTCATCCCGGCCCATTAAGTGAGCATTCCCCGACGTTTATGGTGCCAGATCAGCCATTTGTTGTGATTCTTTCAGGTCCTGCGTTGCGCCGCACCATGACCCGCCTGGCCTCCCAGGTACTGGAGGCTGCCCATGATCCCGGTCAACTGCTCCTGCTGGGAATTCCCAGCCGTGGCGTCCCTCTGGCGAAGGTATTGGCCGAAGAGCTGGGGCGCCTGGCAGGGCAGGTGGTTGAAGCGGGCAGTCTGGATCCCACGTTTCACCGGGACGACCTGCGCACGGTCCCCACCAGATTACCCCAGGCCACGGTCTTGCCGGTGCCTGTCGATGGGCGGGAGGTGGTGTTGGTGGATGATGTGCTGTTCACGGGCCGCACAGCCCGGGCCGCCCTTGATGCGCTCCTGACCTGGGGAAGTCCCCGCACGGTGCGGCTGCTGGTCATGGTGGACCGCGGCCATCGGGAACTGCCCCTGCAGGCGGATTTCATTGGCCGCAACGTGCCCACGCGGCGCAGCGAGTTCATCAGACTCCACCTCCGACCCACGGACCCGGAGGAAGGGGTTGTGCTGCTGCCCGAGGCACTTTCCCCTTGAGCGTTCCGTGAGGACGGGACCCATGGTGGGCGCAATGCCCGCTGCCCACTCAGCAGGGCTCCAACTCGTCGGCGTGGAAATGGAAGCGGGTGCGACCAAAAATCACAACCACGGGAAGGGTGGCGCTGAGAGGTTCTCCCGCCTTCCAGGTGCTGATGATCGCCTTCACTTCACCCTCCTGACCATGCATGTCAAAAGGCTTCGACCGGTGTTTGGGGTGGTTGTAGACGATGACGGATTTCTTGACCCGGACCCGCTCACCCGGCTGCATGGCCATTGTCCATTGAATTGAAACGGTACGCAGTTGATTTTGTCACATACGGCACAGGCGAGAGGGGGCCTGTTGCAACATTGCCGCGTTCCCGGTCAGCGGCGACAGACGCTTTCGGGGCCGTAATCGACAATCGTACCGCCCAGCTCACGGCAGGCCTGCGTATAGGCATGCCAGTCATCCCCGCTGCGGGTCAGATGAAGGTGGATGCGGCGGTCCAGGTCCGCAAGAGGGACGTTATGACGGGTTCTCCCGTTGTGTCCATCCCGACCCACACCTTGCCCGTTCAGGGCCTGGGTGGTTGTAACAATTTCTTTCCGGAGTTGTTGGGCATGGGTGCGCCACCAGGGATGATCCAGCCGGTTGATGGCGTCAAAAGCTTCCCACCAGCGCTCCTCGTCCCTGAGTTGTCTGGCCTCTTCATGGATCTGCCGGTTGAGATTCCAGCGAATCCGAAGGCTTTCAATCAAGGTATCCCTCTGAGGTTCCTGCAGGTCACTGAGTTCCCGTAGCAAGGCCAGGGCCGTGGATAGCTCACCCCGGCGATAATGCTCCACTGCCCGCTCCCGTCGCTGACGTACCCATTCGGAGAGTTGCGATTGATCCGTGGCAACCATCTGGGGTGAACCAACGAGGCGCTCCAGAAGATCCAGGGCCTTTTGATGCTCACCCGTGACCCAGTAGTCACTGGCCAAAACGCGACGGCAATGGGCCAACTGCCGGGCTTCGGCAAGCTCCAGGGGGCGTAGGCGGGCCAGTTGTTCACCCGAGGTAACGCAGGCGGCGTGGTCTTCGTCTGCTACAGAGCGCTGCAAGCGTTGCGTCAACTGATATTGCCAACCATGGACCAGGGCCTTGAGCACCAGCACGATCAGGGCCGCTGCCGCCGTGAGCTGGAGCAAACGTCGCAGCAAAGGAAAGCGGTTCATGGTTCGCGGTTGGCTCAGCGCAGCGGGCCAAGGTCAAGGTGACTGTTCAATTCTGCACCGGATTGTTCGTTGAGCAGGCTGTTGACCTGTAGATGGAGGTGACGGTCATCCGCAATGCTGAACGCCAGTAGCAAGGCATCCTGCCCGGGTTGCACCCGCTCCGGGAGCGGCAGGGGTGGAAAAGTGGTTGGCCAGGTGCTCGTGCCGGCTGCCGGGGCCTGCTGCTCCAGCAGTTGGGGCTGGCCGTCCACAAAGACAACCTCGTGCCGCAGATCGGCGCTCACCTCTGCCAGCACCAGTTCAAGGGAGGGTTGGTTGGCATGGGCTGGAGCGAGACGAATCTGCAACGGAGATTCCGTTGGCCAGGACTGACCCGCCCGGTAGAGAGGATGCCAGCAGTAGGCCTGTTGGCGGCGATCCCAGTATCGAAGCGCCACACCACGGCTCAGCACATCCCGCACTTGCACGTTGGGGGTCAGGGCCAACGCGCCATAGGCCACCGCTGTCAGGGGTTGCCGGGCACAACAGGGAACACCGGGCAGGCGCTGCTCGATCCAGCGGCGCACCAAGGGCAGACGACTGGTTCCCCCAACCGGAAGAACAGCAGTCAGCCGCAACAGATCCAAACCTTCACGGCGGGCGGCAACGGCCACCTGCTCCAACAAACGATCCAGCAAGCGGATAAAACCCTGCTTCTGCAGGAGACGCTCCAGTGCGGAACGCTCCAGTTGCCAATGGGTCACGCCACCTCCGGTCCGGGGCACCTCCACTACTGCCCGATCGTTGGCGCTGAGTTGGCACTTGAGTCGCTCCGCCGCCCGCATCCAGGTCTCCGGCAGGGGACCCGTGGTCCGTGGGGCCATATGGGCGACAATCCATTGGTCCAGATCACGGCCACCCAAAGCCGCACCCGCTTTCCCCACCACGCGGGCCACCCGCAGATGCTGAGAGGATCGCACCAGATCGTTCCCGTTAAAGCGGATCAACTGGGAGATGGGTCGGGCCTCACCTTCTCCCCCCTGAATCCGGACAAGCGCGAGATCGCTGGTGCCAGCGCCCAGGTCCACCACCAGCACATGGCTACCGGGGGGCAAGCCGGAGCCAATGGCCGCTGCCGTAGGCTCGTCCACCATGGCGATTTCAGGCACAGGCAACCTGCTGCCATGCTCCAGCAGCCAGCGGCGGTAGCCGGCAAAGGCATCCACGGGCGCGGTGAGCACCAGCCGCTCCGGAGGTGTTTGCCACGGAACGGCCCGCCAGAGATGCTCCAGAAACAAAGCGCCACCACGCTCGGCCCGCTCCACGTGATCGGAACGGGGACGGGCGCCAATGGAGCGCTTGAATTGGTAATACAGCTCGGCAGGGGGTCGGAGAGGCTGGTTCACGGTCTCCAGGAGACCAGCCGCAATCACCTGGCATCCCACAAGACAGGGCTGGCGGGAGGCATTCGGTTGGGCTGTGGTGCAGTCGTTGGCGCAATACAGCAGGGTGGGAACAATCGGCTCGTCCTGATGGCTGTAGGCCGGGACGTGCAGCAGACGAGGCGACCCGCCGTTGGCCGGTTGGTGGGCCACAACCGTGTTGCTGCTCCCCAGATCAATAGCCAGGGAGCCACCCTGCACATCTGCATCCATGGTCAGCGTGACTTCAACTCCAGTACGTGAACGGTGGTGTCTTCACCCAGCAGGGAGTCACTGATCTCCGTTGTGGAGCCTGGGCGCTCCACAGGAATTGTGGCAGGGAGGGCTTCGAGAAACGGTTCGACGGTGGCGAGATCACACCCCTCGGGAGGGGGTGTGGCCGTGGTGTGTTGCACCGGGATCACCAGGCGGGGCCTGATGGTATTGACCACCTGGGCAGCCTGGAGTCCGTCCATCACCTTGCTGCCCCCACCCACAGCCAACACCAGCACGTCCACACCACTGAGCAGGATGCGTTCTGCAGCGGTGGGGGGTACCGCAGCACCCCCCATGTGGGCCATGCGCAGGCCTGCCTGCTGCCAGGTCCACACCACCCCTTGACCAAAGCGGCGCCCTCCCAGATGGTCGTGGGGGACGGCAAAACCTTCAATCCGCCAATCCTCCTCCAGCCGATAGGAGCCAGGGGTGCTGAAGAAGCGGCCACGCGCCACGGGAGCACCCTCGTCGGGAAGATTGCTGCTGGCCAGGATCAGATCCACGTCAAGGCGAGGTTCCGTCAGGTCTGCGGCGCAGGCAACGGCCTGGAAGGGGTTCAACAGAAGTCGTCCCTCGTCACTCTCGAACAGCAGGGCGCTGTGGCCATAACTCGTGACCTGTACGGTTGGCTCCGCTGCGACTGGCGAGACCCCACCCCAGCCGCAACTCACCACCAGGCTGACAATGGCAGCGCAGCATCCGCCACGAAATCGGTCGTACCCCATTGCTGTCGGTTCGGGATTGCTGATTTGTCCCGGAAGCAGAAGATAGCAGTGTTCAAGCATCCGCCAGCCGCAGGAAATTGCCCAGTAACTGGTGCCCCGCCTGGGTCAGCACACTTTCCGGATGGAACTGCACCCCTTGCAGGTGGGGATAGTGGCGGTGCCGTAGACCCATGACGGTGTGTTCACCGTCCTCCAGCCATGCGGTGATCTCCAGGCAGTCGGGCAGGGTGGAGCGCTCTACCACCAAGGAGTGGTAACGGGTGGCGGTCAAGGGTTGGGGTAGCCCGCAGAACACCCCTTCCTGCTGGTGGTGGACAGCCGAAGTCTTGCCATGCATGGGGTGACTGGCGCGCACCACACGTCCACCAAAACACTGAGCCATGGCCTGGTGACCCAGGCACACCCCCAACATTGGTGTGGTGGGTCCCAACTGGCCAATTACGTCCAGGCACACCCCCGCCTGATTCGGGTCACCAGGGCCAGGGGAGAGGACCACCGCCGCTGGCCGTAGGGCAGCAAGCTCTGTAACGGTCAGCGCATCGTTGCGCTCCACCCGCAAGGTGGCGGCAAGGGGATGATCCACAGCCAACTCCCCCAGATACTGCACCAGATTGAAGGTGAAGCTGTCGTAATTGTCGATCACCAGAAGCACCGTTATCCCCCCACGATGCGTTGCCACAGGGGGGGAGACAGAAGGAGCAGGGCAATGAGGATCGAGGCCGCCGCCGCCACCAACACCGCTGCTGCCGCACAATCCTTGGCAACACGGGCAAGGGGGTGAAACTGTCGTCCGATGGCCAGGTCCACTGCGGCTTCCGTGGCGGTGTTGAGCAACTCCAGCACCAACACGGCGGCCACGGTGAGGACCAGCACCCCCAATTCCGACCAGTGGAGGTTGAGCCAGAGGCCCAAGGTCAAGGCCAGACCGCCCATGACCAACTGCAAGCGGAAGTTCCGTTGACTGGCAAAGGCATAGGCCAGACCCTGGGCAGCGTACCGAAAACCGGCCGGCAGATCT
>Ga0209022_1003578_pt1 | contig 10793 bp, 12 predicted proteins | sample PinacodermPK_FD_187300 | JGI IMG/M metagenome (GOLD analysis project Ga0209022, IMG submission 187300) | Host-associated microbial community of the marine sponge Aplysina aerophoba from Gulf of Piran - sponge pinacoderm, lysed by proteinase... | ecosystem: Host-associated > Porifera > Sponge >...
GGGAGGAGCGGGAACATGACGAACGAGGAACTGGAGCAGCTGGCGCGCCTGGTCGCGGCGCGGATTTTGCCGTCGGCGGAGTTGCTGACGGAGGTCGGCAACGAGACGAAAGCGGCGGCGGCGCAGCTCAGGAACGAGCGCGCGGCGATGCCGGAAGTGACGGTGCTGGCAGCGGAGATCGCGGCCCTGCGGGCGGAGCTGACGACCCGCCTGCCGCGCCGCCCGCGCCCGTGGCACCTGAAGTGGTGGGTGACCGCGCCGCCCCCGGCGTGGTGGGGCGAGCAGACGGGGTGGACGTGGCCGGTGTCCCGGACGGCGATGGCGGCGATTCTCGTCATGGGAATGATGATGGCGCTATTGAGCGGGTTCCAACTCTGGACCAAGCCGGTGACGGGGATCTTGTGGGAGGACGGCCAGCGCTACGTGACGCTCCGGCTGACGTGGTGGAGGACGCCGGCCGAGGAGCACGGGCAGGAGAAATAACACCGGCGGGCGAAGATGCCCGAACGGCCATCGAGCGGTTGCGCGAGCTGGCGAAGCCCAAGGACACGTCACCTCCGCCACCGGCAGCGCCGGACAAGACCGAAGCCGCAGAGAAGAAACCCGCCAAACCGCGCAAAGGCCCGTCGCAGGGCGGCGGGATGGAGCGGTAGCCCCCTCCATCACTTCACTGCAGACGAATCCGCCGATCGGGCCGGCTCCGCAACGGCCCGCGAGGACAGCCGGCCGGTGGACCGGGCGCCGGCGTTCGAGCGCGACCAGCTGCCCGCAGGGCGGCGCGTCAGCGCCGGTCGCGCCTAGTCCCGCTCGTCGTCCGTCCCGTCCCCCTCGGCCTTCTTCCGCGCGTCCGCCTCCCGCGCCAGGCGCTCGTAGCGCGCCCGGTAGCGCGGCGGCATCGGCGGGTTGAAGAGGGCCTCTTCGGTCGTTCTCCACGCCCGGTCCAGCACATGCTGCGGTATAGGCGTCGGCGTATGTGCGTTCTGGCCGGTCTTCCGGCCGCGGCGGCCCTTCCCGGCCGGTCCAGGCGGTCCAGGCGGCGTCGAGGACGTCGGTTTCTTGTCGCCGCTCATGTCACCTCCTCCTCGACCTGTTCGGGGTGCGACGCGGCGGCGCGCCGCTCGCCCGGTGCCGGAGCGCGGCCACGATGCGGGTGCGGGGCCTGGCCAGTTCGGCACGGACCTCGACGAGCCTGATCTCGGGATGTGAAAAGCAGGGCCGGGGCCGGAACCTGAGGTCTCCCGCGGGCTGCCGGCAGCGCGCCAGCCAGTCGGCCATCTCGTCACGCCGACGCCCGAGGTCCGCCGTTTCGGCGGCCAGCTGCACGACCACGTACCCCAGGCCCTCCAGCGCCTCGTCGGCGTGCGCACGGTCGGCGTCGGCGTGAAGCTTGTGCTCGAGAGCGGCGAGGCAGGCCTCGAGCTCGTCGAGCGCGTCCCTGGCGGCGGCGATCCTCGCGTCCAGCTCCGCCGCCGCCTCGCCGAGGATGGGGAGGAGGAGCGGGCCGTCGTCGGCGGGATTCAGGGTAAACCTCGGGCGGAACTCGTCTTGCGCCGCTAGTTCGGCTTGACGCCGCCGCTTCCTCCGGCTGGGAGAGCGGCGATCGAGCGCGGCTATTACGCTCCGGACCAGCTCGCGCAGATGCTGCGGCATATCCGTCGGCATATGCGCGGTGAGGACGGTCTTCCGGCCGCGGCGGCCCTTCGCTTGGGCGCCGTCCCTCACGTCGCGCCCTCGTCTCTCATGCGTTCACCTCCCCGAGGCTGTCCGTTGGGGGATCGCTCTGCGGACGGTCGGCCATGGCGCGCCCGCCCCGCGAAAATGCCGGGGTTCGGCTGTATCGGAAAGACGGTACGATATTTTTCTCCGTGAAGGTGCCCTTACCGGACGATCCCCAGGTCCACGACGACAAGCGGGACGAGGCGGCGGCGGGCGCGGAAGGGCGGGCCGTGAGCGACGACAGGGTGGAAATTGCAAACGTTTGCAAACTTGTCGGGATCGCCGGGAGTCATGTAACTGCCGCCCGCGTTCCAAGTTCCGCCTCCCGCAGGCGGTCCGCCCACGGGAGGCGGAAGATGAAGTCGTTGATCTTTTCCCTCACCGCTGGTCAAAGGCCTACAATTCACTTGTGAAGTGTAACTCTTTCGACAGGCCACACTTCACGAAACCGGCTATGACTCTTGCACCACGATGCGGCAGCCGGAGATAACCAACCCGTGATCCGAAGAATGTTGGCGTAGTGTTTGTCGAGATTCCAATGCAGGATCGGCTCGTGGTGAGCGATCCGGTTGCGCAGGGTCCGGATTGGGGTCAGCGGACCGGACAAGTCCTTGCGAGGTTGGCCTCTGCCATCTTCTTGGCGTGCGATCCGGTTCAAAGTCGTCTGCCACAACACCTCGTACTCCTTCGCGAGCATCGAGGTCCAGAAGCTGAAGGTGAGCGACGACACGATATCTCCTGGCGTCGGCTCCGTGGTTTTGTGGTGGGCGTCTTCGTGAGCTTTCGCGAGCTGAAGGATTTGGTTCTCAACGAGGAGAAACCCGTCGTCGTCGAACCATCGGTCGTGCCTTGCCTCAGTGAGCACCACGTGTACCCTGTTGCGTAAAGTGACCTCGAGCACTTGAAGAGGCGTGTACAGGGCTTCGGAAAGACGCGTGTTCAGAGCATAGAGATCGAGCGCACGGTCACGATCGTCAGCAGCCCAGCCGAGATACCTGGAAAAACGCTCAAAAGATAAGGTGGCTTCAAAATCGGGGACCACGGCGCATACCCTCATTCCGGGGTTGTCATCTTAACGGCGAGAGTTTAGATTTCTCTGTGGATACCCCGGTACCGTCTCTGCCTTCGGCACGCGGCCGGGGTAAATCTTTTCGTGGGGTCGGCCCGTCCCGAGCGCCCTATCGGGGTGATCACCCACCACTTCTCCTCTGCCGCGAATTGGCCCAGGTTTGGTGGGCCGGCTATCCCTTCCGCACACGCAAAAGGAAACTGGTCAGCCGGTGCATGGCCATGAGGGCCTCGGCGCGGCAGACTTGAACCTGCGACTCCGACCGCCGTGGGTGATCCACGCGGGTTTTAAGCGACGGCCTTGGCCGCTTGCTCGACCTCGGCCTGCTCGCGGCCTTCATCCGCGTCCTCGGTGTCGTCATCAAGATCTTCGGCGCCGATCTCGTCCATCCGGGCTAGCAGCGCGTTCCAGAAACGCTCTGGAATTTTCTTCTGGTCTCGGAGCCTTTTCAGAGAAGCGTAAGGATTCTCGATGAGGATGTAGTCCACGCGACCGCTCGGCCCCTCCTTGATATCAATGAAGCCGAGTTCATGAAGCTTCTCGATTCTGGAAAGCCATGTGCGTTCCGCGCGCTCCCCGCTAAACCCCGAAAAGAAAGCCATGTCCCGTGGCTGGTTCGCCCTCACGAAGCCATTGTTGTAGGTACGGCACCAAAGCTCGAAATACGTCGCGGACACAGGCTGTCTTTTCGTCAGGTCATCCAAAATCCTCAGGATGGCTGGCATGGAACGTGGGATGTTCAGCCACTCATCGCTTAGTTTTCCTGTTGTTATTTCATTCCGCCTTCACCACCCCCGAACAGGCCGCGCCACGTGAGGTGCTTCTGCATTGCGGCGGAGCGCCAGGCCTCGACATCGGCGCGCAACTGCACCCGCTGGTCCTTCAGATCCTCTTCCTTTCTCACTCCGCCGCGCGCTGCCCTGTCACATTGGCCCGGCGCCGGCCGACCACATGCGCTCGGCGATCGCCTGCTCCTCGGCCCCGACGGCGTCGGCGTAGATCGCCGTGGTCGAGAGCTGGGCGTGACCGAGCCACTTCTGAACCATGTTGAGGGGGATCCCGGCCTGCACGGCGGCAACCCCGAACCCGTGCCGCAGGCCCTTCGGGCTCGCCTGCGGACCGCTGATCCCGGCCATGGACATGACCTCGGACACCCGCCGCCAGGCCGTCGCGCGGCCCCACGGCCATAGCAATACGCTCCTGCCTTCGTCGCGGCCGCGCTGCGCCTCCCTGAGCCCGTGCACCAGGTCGAGGGCATCGAGGACCGTCGAGGGCACGGGCACGGCCCTGTAGAGGCCGCCGCGGCGCTTCTTGAGGCTCTCGAACACGACCGTCTTGCCGGCGAGGTCCACCCGGTCTGCGGTGAGCGCCAGGGCCTCGCTGACGCGGGATCCCGTGTAGGCGAGCGTCATGCAGAACGTGCGCGCCTGCCTGCCGGCCTTCCCGGCGGCCTCGAGGAAGGCGTCGCGCTCGTCCCTGGTGAGGTACTTGCGCTGCCCTGTGGCGTCGTGGAGTTGAAACGAATTTACCGACAACTGTTTCACTCCGGTGCTGAAAAAGCCCGGCGGGGCCGGGCCGGGAGGCGAATCCTAGCGGATCTCGGCGCGATCGTGAAACAGAATTAGCAATAGTGTTTCAGGCACGGCGCAGCGCTCTGCCCTGGTGGGACTCGGAGTGGACCTCGAGCGCATCTACACCGATCACGGCCTGCCCGGGCGTCCCAGTTTCGGGAATCCCGGATATTCGCGGGTGTGGTCCCGGGATGAGTGGCCAGGCTGGCGCTCGCTGGTAAGGGTGCAGTGCGCAGCGCTGGCGCTCCTGATGGAACGGCGGAGCTCTGTTTGGTGCCAGCGGATGTTGAAAGCTGCGTATTTGAACCGGCGATTGTGAAAGAACACCACTTCCGAATAATCCAGATGGTCGTGGATCCACCACGCCATGGCCTTCCACGACATTTCGGGGCGTTCTTTCAGATAGTCGACGAACCAGGGAATGACCACTGATGCGGTTGCGCCCTTCTTGTTATTGCCATCGAGCTGGTCCCAGACATGCCGCGCGTGATTTTTTTTGGTCTGGGCGACGTTCCTGTACCTCTCGCCGAAGGAGTTGACCTCGACCGAGCGGAAGGCCGATCGGATCGACACGTGGCCGAATGTCGCATGCAGAGGCTCGAGAAGGGTAGTACAGAGCTGTTCCCCGACCTCGATGGCCAGTGCGGGATTGTTCGGGACGTTCCTCAAGCCATGAATGCTTGCCACTTCGCTGTAGAGCATGTCCCGCATGAAAAAGTGTTCTGACAGGCGAAAGCGGCCGAAGTCCTCGAGTTGGGACATAGACCAGTCTTGAGGATTGCCCTTAGGAATGGGCAGATGGTCGTTTTGCATCGTCTGCTCCTCGCGTACTTCACCAAAAAGAAGGAGGGTATGGGTCAATCCGATATAGATTGTTGGGCGTCTGCCAGACGGGCTCGAATTTACCGGAGATGCCAGGCTTCTCGGCGTACCTCGTTTGTGATACATACTGAGGCTTCAGGAGGCCCCCAATGACTAAATCCGAAATGATTCGCGCCCGCGTCGAACCGGAACTTAAACAGGAAGCCGAAACCGTGTTCTCTAAGCTCGGGCTCTCGGTAACCCAGGCCATCACGCTGTTCTACAAACAGGTGACCCTCCAGCAAGGCCTCCCCTTCGCCGTGAAAATCCCGAACGCTGAAACACGTGAGGCCCTACAGAACGCCTATGACGGTGAAGACCTCACCGAATACGAAAGCTTAGATGCTCTCAGGGCCGCGCATGGCTGAAGCATGCGCCTGCTCACGACAGGCCGGTTCGAAAGGGATCTCCGGCGCGCCCGAAGGCGCGGCAAGAACCTCGACAAACTTTGGGCCGTTGTGGACCGGCTGCTGGCCGGGAAATCCCTCGAACCGCGCCACCGCGCCCATCGGCTGTCCGGCCAATGGGCGCGGTCCTGGGAATGCCATATCGAACCCGACTGGCTGCTCATCTGGCATGTCCGGGACGATGCCCTCGTGCTGACCCGCACCGGCAGCCATGCCGACCTGTTCGGCTGACCGCATGATCGTGGTCTTGCTCTTTCCGTTCTGTGGTTGAGCCCTCCGTCGGACCGCGGCGTGTTGTGGTCGAGTTCCAGGTAGCGCGGATCATCGAAAACACGATCGCATCCCTGGCAGCGCGGACCGTGTTGGCCTACCAGGTAGCGGTACATTTTTGCCCGGCTCATCTTCGGCCCGGGCGGCTCGAAAACCTTCAGTTTGGTGCGCAGGAACGGGGCGGCCTCGACTCCATCATCGGTTCGGACCGGCGGTGCCGTCGTGTAATGAATATTGCCAAAGGCTAGCTGGCCAGCACTATCACCATCGGAGGCCAATCCTTCCCGTTTTAGGCGCTCCAACACGACCTCGTAGGCCCCATCCCATATGTCGATTCCGACCCACTGGCGGCTGAGCTTCTCAGCTGAGACGCAAGTGGTGGCACAACCACAGAACGGATCGAGCACAACGTCTCCCTCTTGGGAGGATGACAAGATCATGCGGGAATAGAGACCGATCGGCTTCTGGGTCGGGTATCCGACGCGCTCCTTCTTGTCGCGCTTCGGGATCCATCTGACTTCTCTGTCGATCTCATCATCTGTTCCTTCCAGAACGCCGCTGGTGTGTGGCTGGTAAGCCCAGATGTCCTGTAGTGGCTGGCCCGGACTCTCGCTGAGATACTGGCGATAGGTCGGCAACGACCGCGATTGAGAGGTCGGCAGGTCGATGACGCCGAACCCGTAGAGGGCATCCAGTTTCTCGTGCTGCGGCAACGCCGGATCGATGCCGAGTGCTAGCACCAAGTCGCTCGGTATAGCCCAATGACGACCAAACGATGTCGGGTCGAACCCCCGCCATGGCTTCCCACTTTCCCCGTTCCGGGTGCCCGATCCGTGAACCGAATTGGTCCAATATCGTCCGCGCTCGTCCGACTTCTTGAAGTATTCAGAGACATGGCCCCGGAGATAGGGGCCAAACCGCACGGTGTGCCGGTAAGCCGGCTTGGCGTAGAATAGGATCACGTCATGAATCGGGCCGAACCTGTCGGCGGAATTGTGCGATCCCGTCCGCCGCCAGATGATCTGATTGCGAAAGCTACCCCACCCGAAAATTGCGTCCATGACGGCTTTAAGGTAGTGACTGGCCGTGGGATCGCAGTGGAGGTAGATCGAGCCCGTCGGCTTCAGCACGCGGTGCATTTCCATCAATCGCACGGCCATGAAGCACATGAACGCGCCCATCCCGTCGGAGTGGGCATAGCGGGCGCTCTCGATAGCCTCCATGAGCGGCGGCGCCTCGTCCCTGATCTTGTCCGACCATTCCTCGTGAACGTCCTTCTCCCAGGACCAGCGATCTTGGAAGCTGGCTCCCTTGGCGAGACTGTCTGGGGTCGCGTGAAAGTCCTTGTTTTTGTTGAACGGTGGGTCGGTGGCGATCAGATCCACGGACTCGCTGTTCATGCCCCGCAGCACCGCGAGATTGTCATGGTGGAACAGCGTGCGGTTCTGCCAGTTAGGAGCGCTCATGGCCTAGTTTTCCTCTGTTGATGTTTCATTCCGTGTGCCCGCCGCCGAACAGGCCGCGCCACGTGAGGCGCTTGCGCTGGGCCTGCTCGCGCCAGGCATCGCGGTCCGTGCGGAGATCCTCGACTTGGCTTTCGAGACGTTCATTGTCGCGCCGCAACGCGCGCAGCTCGGTCTCTAACAGCTCGACCCTGTGTTCTCCGGTGTTCTCTGGCGTTCTCGGTGCATCGTGGACAACGGTTTCCTGAGAAACAGAAGAGTACACGCGGTGGAGCTCCGACGGGTCGATCCGCCAGTAGCCATTCTCATCCTTCTCGGCGGAAACCTTGCCGTTTCTGATCGATTTCAGGATCGTGGACTTGCTCTTTCCCGTAGCCTTCGCAGCCTGTCCGAGGGTGTACATGAAGGGTTTCCTCTCGTTCGAGAGAACACTACTAGAGGTGTTCGAGAGAACGGTTTACATTAATTTGCGCCGTCGCGCTGTTCCCGCGCGCGCCGCTTGCAATAGTCGATCCAGTGGCCCGGCGGGTTGCGCAGCCGGTCCCTGCGCTGCGCCGCGGCCCGGAGCCAGTCAGCGTAGGCCGCCTCGGCGTCGATGCGCACACCGGTCTCCGCGAGGGCCTGGTCGGCGCCGACGCGGATCTGCGGCGGCGTCAGGCTCACGCCGGCCTTGGCGATCGCCTCCTCGAGATCGAGCTGGCCGGGATCTCCTTCGGCCTTCGCGACGCGATCATGTGCGCGGCGCTCGTTGATCTCGGCGAGCTTGGCCGCGATCTCCGCCCGCGTCTCCTCGCGCTCGGCGTCGAGGCGCTCGACTAGGCCCTCGCGCCGTTCCTTGCGGCCGGCCCGGTGGCGTTCCAGCTCGGCGGCGGCCGCGGCGATCTCCTCGCGGCCCTTGCGCCAGGTCGAGAGCCGCACGCCCACGACCTTGCGGCCGCGCTTGATGGGCTCCCAGGCGACGCCGATGCCCGTCAGATGGTTGATCTCGGCGGCGGCCGGCTCCAGCACATGGCGCTTGAAGTCCTGCCAGCGGCGGAGCGTGGGCGCGCTGGCGCCGAGGCGCTCGCGCAAGTCGGCCAGCTCCCAGTCCTCGGAGACCCGGTCGCGGCCGGCGTGGAGCGCCGCGAGCTGGTAGAGCCAGGGCGAGTACTTGCACTCCATGGCGAGCACCGCGCGGGCGCTGATCGCCGCCCAGTGGCGCGAGTTGGCGATCACGGCGCGGAAGGTGCGCGAGAACCACCACTCGATCTCGCCCTGCGACGTGGCGTCCTCGGGCCGCTCGACATCGGCCAGCACCAGGCCGGTGCGGCGACGGCGACCGTTGCGGCTGTTGACGGTCAGGCTGACCTTGGTGGCGTGTAGCTCGTCGATCACGTCCTCGAGCTCGCCGAGCTCGCGGTGCGACCAGTTGAGGCTGCGTAGCGTCGCCCGGTGCGCCCGGTCCTCGGTCACATCGGCCCCGGCCGCATCGAGGAGCTGCACGAAGAGCTTGCTGGCGAGCAGGGAGAGGCTGGCACCCTTCGGGAAGCGGATCTCGGCCACCTCGCCGGCAACGATCACCTCGTCGGGCTTGTCATCAGCGGCGCGGATGACGGCCGTGGTTTTGGTCAGTGTCTTCGTCATGGGGTAACGATACACAGTTGTTACCCCGTAGCAATTCTTTTTAGGCGCGCAATCTTACCCTACAGACGCGCGATTCCACCCTTTAGGCGCGCAATCTTACCCCGTAGGCGCGCAATCTTACCCCGAACTCGAAATTTCCCCTTTGAAATCAAAGGGCTGCGAGGCGCGGAATCAGAAACAGAACCAAGAATCTATACACAGAGCGCTCGGCAAGCCTCGCGCTACGGCCGCCCGCTAGCCGCGGGCGACTTCATGCAGGCTGCGGCACGGTCCTCGTCAAGCGCGACCGGCCCGCTACGCGATCCGCCCTTCGGGCAGATGGTCGCGCCGATCCGCAGTCGCATGTGGCCAGGCCGGATCCGTCTGCAGTGAAGTGATGGAGGGGCTTTCGAGATCCGTCTCCTGGACGCTGCGATCGCGACCGTGGTAGGGTAGAGAAATTCTATGGTTTGTGGAAGCCCAAATAGATGAAAGATATCATCTTCAATTTGGGCTTCCACAAACCATAGAAAATGATCCGAACGGACCCCGCCATGCCCCTGGCAGCGCACGAAAAGAGGATCGGCCTTGTCCCCGGCGTGACGAATCACCGTGTCGGAAGGGTGATGGGCGCGGACGGCGGCGTGCGGATCGTGCGCTGTTTTCACGCCCGGTTCGCCGGCGTGAAACTGGGCTCCGGCATGACGGCCCGGACCCGTCTCGCCTACGTGCTGCGCGAGGGCCAGTACAAGGACGACAAGGCCGACGTGGAGGCGGCCGCCGGCGATCGGGACACGGTCGTCGACCACGCCGACCGGATCGAAGCCTCCGCCCGCGTGCGCCGCGGGCGGACGGCCGAGCGCGTGTTGGGAACGCAGGTCGTCGAGCTGCCCGCGGAGTCGACGGCCGAGCAGCGCGCCGCGTGCGCCGAGGCGTTCGTCGCCGACTGGCGCGAGCGCGGCCACGAGGCCGTCGCGGTCGTGCACATCCACGGCGACGACAAGGGCGCGGCACAGCCGCACCTCCACGTCGAGGTCGCGGCGCGGCCGATCCTGCCGGACGGGACGGTGGACCGCAGCCGGTCGCTGTGGCGTGCGAAGCCGGACATCTACGCCGAGCGCCGGATCGTGGCCGATCTGGTCAACCGCACCTGCGATCCGAAACCGCCGTACCACCCCGGCGGCTTCCGCGACATCGGCCGCGAGGAGGACAAGCCGAAGACGCGGATCCCGAACCGGCCCTACCGCGAGGTGCGCCTCGCGCTGCGCGCGGCCCGTGCCACGGGCGCTCCGGAAAAGGCCGAGATGATCGCGGCCGCGGCGCGCGTGGTCAGCTCGGAGCGCCGCTCAGTGAAACAGGAGGAGCGGGAGGCGGGGCGGAAACGCATCTCCTCGGTGAAGTGGAACGGCTACTGGAAAAACGGGCGTCCGCTCAGCAAGCGGGGGCGGCTCCAGGTCCGCGGCGATTTCTGGTACCGGCACTTCGACAGGGTGGAGGCGGAGCGGGACAAGGAGACGGTCCGCGCCGACCAGGCCGAGGACCGGGTCAACGAGCTCGAGGGCGCGCAGGTCCAGCCATTGAAGCTGACGGACGCGCAGCGGCCGATGTTCGCGGACGTGGCGGGCCGCAACCGCATCGAGGGCGACTACGAGAACGATCCCGCCGTCCAGCTGCGCATCCTCGCGGCCTACCACGAGGAGCGCGAGGAACGCCGCCGCAAGCGGCGGGAGGAGCGGGAACATGACGAACGAGGAACTGGAGCAGCTGGCGCGCCTGGTCGCGGCGCGGATTTTGCCGTCGGCGGAGTTGCTGACGGAGGTCGGCAACGAGACGA
>Ga0209022_1003584_pt1 | contig 10774 bp, 10 predicted proteins | sample PinacodermPK_FD_187300 | JGI IMG/M metagenome (GOLD analysis project Ga0209022, IMG submission 187300) | Host-associated microbial community of the marine sponge Aplysina aerophoba from Gulf of Piran - sponge pinacoderm, lysed by proteinase... | ecosystem: Host-associated > Porifera > Sponge >...
TTTCTCCCCTCATTGTTGTATTTTTGGGCGGTCGGGCCTTCGGCCCTCCCTTGTGCAGGGGCTGCGCCCCCGCAACGCCCCCCTACAAAAACATGCCTCGCCGACCGTGTGCCTTCTTCGCAACGTGTCGGCTGGCGAGCATGGCGGCGGCTGTACACCAGTTGCGTCACCAAGAACCTGAATGGTTCCAAGGATGACTGGCTGGTCAAGTACTGTGGCTTAGTAGTTACGACGTACCGCTTAAGAGGGTGAGTCCCTGTCCGAGTTCAGAACAGGCTCAGCTGTCCTTGGGCCTGCACTTGCAAGTTCGTGTACGCTCTCTCGGCGCCCGGCAGGGGGATTTCGAAGAGAAGGTCGGCGCCGGGCGTGATCGTTTCCCCGAACATGGGATGTTCGACTACGTCCACAACTTCTCCAGCTTCGTCATAGAACGTAACGGCTACCACCACCGACGTCAGCGCAGTTTCGTGCCCGTTGTGAAGTCTGCCCACGACCGCAAGGCGTCCTCCCCGCTCCACAAGGGTAACTGCCGACACTTCCAACGCCCGAAATTCGGTGATGCTGAATTCATCAGAGAATACGCTCAACTCGTAGCTCTGCACTTCGGCGGGATCGACGTCCGCGATCATGCGAAACGGAGCAGAACTTTCAGCCTCCAGCTTGCCAAAGACCGCCAGGGCCTCGGCGACGGCGATCGATGCGCCGCTGCTACTAAAGAATTCAGCATGAACGCGGGCGCCAAACACTTCAAAAGCCCCGCCATTCACGAGTTCACCAACCAGTACCAGTTGTGAGTCAGAAGCGTAACTGGTATGACTTCGGACAAAGACGGCTGCCGGAACCGGTGTATGTGTGCGCGTGGCTGTGGCCGTCAGCGTCGGTGTGAGCGTCGGCTGCGGAGGCGAATCTGTGGCGCTTGCCGTCGGCGTGGCTGTCGGCCGGGGCGGTTCAGCGGTGATCGTTACGGCTTCGGTTGGCGTTGATGTTGGCGTCGGAACTGCTGTCTCGGTGGACGTCGATGTCGGCAGTGGAACCGCCGTCTCTGTGGGCGTCGCTAAAGGCGTAACCGTAGGCTGGGCCGTAGCGGTGGCTTCTTCGGCGGCTTGCGCGGGAGCGGCGGTTTCGGAGGGCGTGTCCGCGACTGGATCTTGCTCTTCGGCGCTGGAGATATCGGTATCCGGCGGCAGGGCGTCACCGCCTGCGGGACCGCCGCAGGAAATGACAAACAGGAGTAATACTGTGGCGGCAAGGAGCGAGACTCGTGGCATGGTAGTTGAATGCACTCTCGCTTCGCTATTTGCGGGCAGATTGCCCGATATCAGTTCACGTTACTGGGAACAGTTTACCCCTTTAAGCCGGAGGTTACAACGCCGCTGACGAAGTGGCGCTGAAGCACAAGGTAGATGAGCAGCACTGGCAACATGGTCATGGTACCGAGAGACAGGAACCAGTGAATCTGGTATTGCCGCAGGCCGCCGCCGTGGCGGAATTCGGCCAGCGTCCGTTTGAAGGTCAGCATGCCGCGCGCCAGGGTCCAGGTGTTATCGTCGGTCAGGTAAATCAGCGGCCCCCAGAGATCGTTCCAGGAATGGAGGAAGAGGAAGATCGAGGCCGCGGCCAGCGCCGGGCCGATATTGGGCAGGATCACGTGGCGGTAGATGCCGACCGGGGAACAGCCATCAATCTTGGCAGCGTCATCCAGTTCGGTGGGGATCGTCATAATATACTGGCGCAGCAGGAAGATGTAGAATGCGCCGCCGCCCATCCACATAGGAACGATAAGCGGCAGGTAGGTGTTGAGCCATCCCAGTCGGTGGAAGAGCAGGAAAGTTGGAATAGCCGTGACCTGCATTGGGACCATCATCGTGCCCAGCACAATGAAGAAGAGGAAGTTTCGGCCGACGAAACGAAGGCGGGCAAACCCGTAGGCAACCATGGAGGCGGAAAGCAGCCCTCCGAACATGGTGGCCACGGTGATGACGAGAGTGTTAAAGAGGAAGCGGGTGAAGGCCAGGGCGGTCCAGGCTTCGATGAAGTTCTGCCACTGCCATGGCTGCGGCGGCAGCAGATTGATGACGGTTTCTTCGAGCAGCATTTCCTTTGTCTTCAATGCGCCCGAGAACATCCAGAGCAGCGGGAAGATCATGATGATGCCAATCGCGATGGCGATCAGATAGTTCAGGGCCAGTCGTGGCACACGGCTGTATATCCAGGGATTGCTTGCCGGTCTGATTTCCGTTGCCATTTATGCCTCCTGCGACTCGTAATGAACCCAACGCCGAGCCAGCCAGAACTGTAGTAGGGTCAAGCCCATGATAATCAGGAAGAGAAGCCAGGCCAGCACGCTGGCGTATCCGAACCGCCTCTCGGTGAATGCAACGATATAGAGATAGAGTACATAGAAGAGCGTGGAACGCGCCGGCCCCCCCTGGGTCAACATGAAGCCCTCGGTGAATACTTGCAGCGAGCCGATCATGCCGACGATCATCAGGAAGAAGATAGTGGGTGACAGAAGCGGCAAAGTGATATGGCGGAAGAGAGCCAGGCCGCTGGCGCCGTCGACCTTGGCAGCCTCGTGAAGATCGTCGGGGATGCTCTGTAAGCCGGCGAGCATGATCACCATATAGTGCCCGACGCCGTATAAACGCATGATGATATAGGAGGGCAGGGCCCACTCGATGGAAGTCAGCCAGTCGACGCGATCGAAGTCGAATATGCGCAGGATTTGGTTGAACATCCCGTAGTCCTTCTCGAACATCGCGGCCCAGACGAAGGTCATGGCGACACCGCTGACCGCGGCCGGCAGGTAGAAGAGGCCGCGGAAGAAGGTGTGTCCTTTGAAGCGCTGGTTGAGAAGAAGCGCCATCGCCAGTGAGATGATGATTGCCAGTGAGACCGTCCAGAAGGCAAATACCGCGCTGACGCGCAACGAGCCTATAAAGCGGATGTCAAATTTTATCAGTTCCTCGAAGTTCGCCAGACCTACATAGGTGATTTTCTTGAAGCCGGCGTACTCGGTAAACATCAGGCCAAGTGAAACCAGAAGAGGTCCTGCCAGGAAGAGCACGAACCCCAGGATCCAGGGTGAAATGAAAAAATAGCCATAGAGGTTTTCGCGCCACGCCTCCCCGCGCGGCAGCCGAAACCGGCTTGGGCGCATCTGTGGAAGCGCGGTGTTCACTTCGGATAGGTTTGCCATTGATACAGTCTACTTTCCTTTGCAAGGCGCCGGGTGCTTTTGCCCGCTACTCAGTTCGGTGTGGAGCGCGACTCTTTCTCGGCGGCCGGACACTGCGGCCAGGAGAGGTCCTCTGGGAGCGATCAGAACTTCAGGGCGCCCTCGGTAAGGCCGCGCTGGATGCGCCGGTGAAAAAGGATGTACATGAAGATTGGCGGCCAGGCCGCCAGCGAGAGGGCGGCTACTTGCAGGCTCCACAGGCTCACATACTTGCCTTCAAAGTGCATGATTCCCAGGGGGATCGTGCGCAGCGTATGCTTGTGCAGGTAGATGAGGGGCCAGAGAAAGTCGTTCCAGAAGAAGACAAAATAGAAGATGGTCATGGTGGCGATCGCCGGCATGGCCAGTGGGACCATGACGTGACGCAGGATCTGCAGCTCTCTGGCTCCGTCCACGCGGGCCGCGTCCTCCAGTTCAGGGGGAATCGACATGAAATAGGCGCGGATGAAGATGATGGCCAAGGAGGACCAGCTCATGTAGGTCAGGATGACGGCAAGCGGGCTATTGAGGAAAGCGATCGGCAGGTGCAGAGCAGCGGCCCAGGAATCCAGGATGGCCATCAATTTGAAGCCGGGGACCATGAGCGCCTGGGTGGGAACGGCCATGCCGACAAGGAAGTAAATAAAGATTGCTCGATTGCCCTTGAAGTGATAGCGGGCCAGCCCGTAGGCGGCGGTGGTCGAAATGGTAATGATGCCGATGACAGAGACGACTGCGATCAGGATACTGTTGGCATAGAGGCGGGTGAAGTTCCCGGTCTGCCAGGCTTCGGCGATGTTTTCGAAAGAGATGCGGGTCGGCAGGCCAAAGGGGGAGAGCATGACCTCCTCGTTGGTCTTGAGTGAAGTGTAGGACATCCACGTCAAGGGATAGAGGATGCTGATAGCAGCAACGACTAAGAACAGGTAGAAGAGGAGTCTGACAGGCAGACTGAGTTCGCGAAAGACCATTGCGGAATCCTCAGGTAGAAACGGCTCCCCTGCCGGCGCGGGCAAGGGTGAACTGAATGATGGACATGCCGATAATTATCAGGACAAGCACAAGCGCGATGGCGGTGGCGTATCCATGCTGTGTACGGGCGCCGCCAAGGCCAAGCTGGTAGATGTAGGTGACGACCGTCTCAGAGCTGTGGTAGGGCCCGCCGCCTGTCAGCGTGTAGACCAGATCAAAGACGCGCATGGCATCGATAGAGGTGATAACAGAGGCAACGACGAGCACTTCGCGCAGAAGGGGGACTGTAATCTTCGTGGTCAGTTGCCACGACGTGGCGCCGTCGAGGCGGGCGCTTTCCTGCAGTTCACGAGGTATGGCTTGCAGACCCGCAATCAGCAGGAACATGGTGAATCCAAAGTTGCGCCATATGTGGACTGCGATGACGACGAAGACGTTGAGCGTAGTCGTGCCGAGCCAGCCGAATTTGGGCCCTTCCAGGCCAACTGCACGCAGCAGGATGTCGACAATTCCGATGGTCGGGTCGAGCAGAAAGTTGAAGAGGATCCCGATGACGACAAGCGAGATCACGAAGGGAACGAAAAAGATACTGCGGAACCACTTGGCAAACCTGGGTCCGGACTCCAAAATGATGGCGAAGAAAAGGGCGACCCCGACCTGGAAGAGGAGGCAACAGACAACAAAGAGGAAACTGTTGCGGAACGCGCCCCAGAAGAACTCGTCACCGGCCATTTGAATGAAGTTTTCAAGACCGGTGAATCTGAGTGTGGAAAAGCTTATGCCTGTCCAATCGGTAAAGCCAATCACCACCGTGCCGATCAGCGGCAGGATGAGGAAGACCGTGTAGAAGAAGAAGGCGGGCGCTATGAGGAACAGCGCGAAGCGTCCATCATAGCGACCCGTAAGCGGGCCCTTTCCTGACCCGCCCGTCAGCGTAGGGCGCCGCATTCCTACTCCTTATCGGGAACAGTTGAAGGCTGCTAGCCTTGCGCGAGCGCTACATGCGCGCTTCGCGCCACTCGAGTACGAGATTTTCGGCGCGTTCAGCGGCCTCGACTGGGGACAGGGCGCCGCTCAACACACCGCTGGAGCCGTGCCAGAGGATTTCCTGGCCTATGTTGTAGTCCATGGCGCGCTCGATCATGATTGTCAGGGCCGGGGCGTTGTCCAGCAGGTCGATAAGCCGGGATGACTCCGGCCGCAGGTTTTCCATCGGCGACGTTAGCGGCATCGGAGGCGCCTCGCCGGGCAGATGCTTGTACCAGATCCTGTGCGGATCCTCGGACTGCAGGTACCACTTGACGAAGACCTGGGCCTCTTCTGGATGCGCCGACTCCTTGGGCACGATCAGCGTGCGGGCGTTGAACGAGACTTCGTTGGCGTTGCTCTCGGCGATATCGTCGATGGCCGGCATGAGCATGAACTGGAGGTCGATTTGGGGAGTCTCCTGGGCAAACCATTCGCCCAGCAACCAGCCGCCGGTCTGGAAGAAGGCGCCGTCGCCGCGGAAGAGCTTGCCAAAGGCCGCCGGATAGTCGTCGGAGAGCACGCCCCGGGAGTAGTAGTCGTTGTCCAGGAGCTCTCTGATCAGTTCCCAGACCCTTACGCCGGCCGGGTCGGTGAATCGCAGGGGGGACTCATGGTTGGCATCGAGGCCGCGGAGGAAGAGATCGACCGAGCCTTTGACGCCAAAGGTCCTAATGTAGAGGTGCTGTGCCCAGTGGCCGCCGGGCCATGCGTTCTTGGCGCCAATCAGGACGGGTGTGACACCGGCATCCTGAAATGTTTGGCAGGCGTCGGTGAAGGCGCTCCAGGTGGTCAGAGTAGCAGGATCGACGCCGTGCTCTGCGAGGATGTCGGCATTGTAGTACATGAGGTTGGCGACGGTCATTGCCCAGGGCGCGCCCCAGTAGCGGCCCTGGTAGAGGACCGAGTCGAGAGCATCGGGATAGATTGCGCCCTTGCTTTCCTCGACTACGTCGGTCAGGTCCAAGAGCTGGTCGGCCTCGATAAAGGCGGAAAGCGCGCCGGGTCCGGCATCGGTTTGAAGGAAATCGGGTACCGCGCCGCCGGCAAAGGCGGTCTTGGTGGCCTGCTCGTAGGCCAAGCCAGAAAAACCACTGTGGGTTACATGGATGCCGGGGTTGGCGCTGTTGAAGCTTTCGACGATTTCGTCCATCGCGCCCAACCAGGGGACGGTTGCCATTTCGGTCCACATTTCAAGCTCGGCGACCATCTCGTCGGGCCCGTCCCCCGCCATGTCGCCGGAGTCGGCAGGCGCGGCAACCGGTGCACAGGCGGCCAGCAAACCGATCCCTGCGGCGCCAGTGGCACCTTTTAGAAAACTGCGTCTGCTCACGTTATTCATCTCATTCTCCTCAGCGGTGGTGTGGTTTGGAAAGCGCTTATGCTTCGCTCAACCGAAGCCCGGTTCAGCCGAATTCTGGCCGTGGTGGTCCTGTGTGCTCCGGTTGGGCTTTTTTACGAGGACTGCTCGGGGTATCCCTGGGAACGCTCGCAGAACTGCTGGGACGCAAGTCCGCAGGCAAAGCTTCCAAGAGCCCGGACTGCCGAATTCCAATGGGCGACGGCGTAATTTAGTGGAACCGTGAATTTGACGCGGCCCTGGGCGAGGCCAGCGAGACTGGGGCGACGGGGGCTGGATGCCCCCGACCCCAAGTTCACATCGTGTTTGCAGAGCGTGCCTAGTTGTATTTGTCGATGATGCGCTGAACTTCGGCTTCGGCGGCCGCCATAAGGTCGCCTAGATCATCATCGGTATGCACAGCGAGATCCCACAACTCATACATGGATTGCTGGGCTTCTTGTGCGCCTTTGAACAAAGCCCAGAAGCGGGTGTTGGTGGCGTAGGCGGGCATCTCGCCGGCGACCTTCATGAACTCCTTGCCTTCTATAGCATCGAGCCAGCGCTGGTCGGCGAAGTGACTCTTGGTGAAGGGGAAGTAGCCGGTCTCAAGGCAGAATTCGAGATAAGGATCTCCGAGCGCCCACCACTCTGAGAACTCGTAGGCGGCAGCTTCACGATTCTTGTCATCCTGGACGGGCATCCACAGCTCTTTGTCGTACCAGGGGGTGGCGGTAATTTGATGCACGGGATGGCTGGGTGTGTAAAGGGCGCCAAGCCCACCTTCTCCGATCTGCATTTCGAAGTCGAGCAGACCCCAGTTGCCGACTTCCTGGAATACGACTTTGCCGGTAACGAGGCCCTTTTCCGGCGGTTTTTCGGTGGCGGCGCCGCTGGCATAGGCATCGCGCAAGTACTGGAGGGAATCGCGGACACCATCATTGTTGATAGTGGCTTTTGTGCTAGTTTCGTCAACGTAGAGCTGACCGGCGGTCCAGGGCAAATATTCCTGGATGGCGAAGTGCTGCCAATAGGCGACACCCCAGATATCGACCTCGTTGGCGTCAAAGCCATCTTCATCGGGGCGGTTGCCGTTTACGTCGCGGGTAACTGCGACACCCCATTCGATGAGTTCATCCCAGGTCCAGTCCTTGGGCGGCGGTTCCATGCCGGATTCTTCGAGGGCAGCGACGTTGTAGGCGAAGAGGACAACGACTTGCTCGTAGGGCATGCCCCAAAAGTTGCCGCCCACGGTTGGTGGGGCGTAAATGGCTTCGATGCCATCGACGAAGTCGTCGAAGTCAACACCGGAGGCCTCCATGTAGTCTTGCTGATTGACGATCAGACCCTCGTCAATGGCCTGGATGACTGAGGTGTAACCAGCCCAGAACAGGTCGGGCGCTGTGCCGGCGGCAAGATCTGCTTGTACACGGGACATCTCATAGCCGGTCTTGAGCTCTACCTGTACCTCCGTGTCCGGAACTACGGAGTCGTAACGTTCGAGAATCTTTCGCTGGTTGCCGCCGAGCATATTGGTGTCCGGGTGAGGATAGGTGTACACGACGGTATACCCTTCGGCGGCGGGCATATCGCCTTCGTCGGACGCGGCGCCCGGGGCAGGCGCCGTCCCGCAGGCAGCGAGGACTGCTCCCGCGGCGGTTGCGCCGGACAAGGTCAGGAAGTCTCGGCGGCTTACACTACGTCTAATCATGATGCTCTCCTTTGGGTGGCAAGCGAGAGAGGTCCACTCGGTCAAAGACCTCCATTCAGTCAGAAAACGGAGTATACGAATTCAGATTCTGGCCGAGGGGAGATTTTCAACAATATAGAATAAAGGATTGGACGTGTCAAGTGCGCGAATTTCGTCGTGTGTGCCCCGGGATCCGAAGTCCATTGACCGAACTGTAAATGGTGGACGGTCGGGGAAAGGCGTGCTTTCGGACGAGGAATAGAATCCAAAATGGTCGGAGTGTTCTCATCTTTTGTTCTTTTCGGTCGCTTGTCATCTTAAGAGCAGGTGTTACAATCAGCCGATACCCGCTTGAGTTGCCCATCACCAACAGTCCACTCGCCCTGGCGCTGGAGACGGGCGAGTCCAGACAGGAACAGAGTTCCCTATGTCAATTACAGCAGATCATCGCGCAGATCCAGCAACCGTCCAGGACGAACCGCCGGAAAGCAAGACGTTCCAGACTCGAGAGGTGTTGACTATCGTGACGGGCCATTTCGTCCACGACATTTTCACCGCGTTTGTGCCGCCTCTACTTCCTTTGATTCGAGAAAGGCTGGCGGCCGACTATGCAGCGATCGGAGCCCTTGCGGTCTTCATGCAGATTCCCAGTCTTCTGCAACCGTTCATTGGCCATGCAGCCGACAGGATTAGTTTACGATATTTCATCATTCTGGCTCCGGCGGTGACTGCCAGCGTTTGTAGCGCACTGGGCCTGGCGGACAGCTACGTACTGCTGGCCCTGATGCTGTTTGTAGTGGGTCTGAGCTCGGCTGTCTTTCATGCGCCGGCGCCGGCGATGATCGGGCGCATATCGGGCAACCGAGTAGGTAGGGGCATGAGCTTTTTCATGGCGGGTGGAGAGCTGGGGCGGACGGTAGGGCCCTTGATGGTGATCGCAGCCGTCAGCTGGTTTGGGGTTGAGGGAATATGGCGGGTGGCCGTGTTTGGCTGGTTGGCCTCAATTTTCCTTTACTGGCGACTGCGCGGGGTCTCGGCCAGGCCTGCGCCGGGCAGGGTTCTTTCCCTTAAGCGTTTGCTACCGGCTGCCCGGAGAGTTTACCCTCCCCTGCTTTGGATCATGGCAGCCCGTGTCTTTATGTCGATTTCGATGACGACCTATTTGCCGATTTTCATGCAGGATGTGAAGGGTTATGAGTTCGAGATGGCGGGGCTTTCGTTAACGCTGTTGGAAGGGGCGGGTGTGTTAGGCGCTCTGACAATGGGCACAGCTAGCGACTGGTTGGGGCGGAAACGGATCCTGATTGTTCTATTTCTTGTGTCGCCCGTCCTATTCCTGGGATTTCTGAACAGTTCAGGCTGGATGCTATTTGCATTTCTGTTACCTCTTGGATTTGCGATGCTCTCGCCATCTGCTGTGTTGTTGGCGGTTGTGCAGGACAGTTTTCAACATAACCGGGCCCTGGCAAACGGCCTCTTTCTGATGGCCAATTTCGTGATCCGGTCGCCCGCTTTGTGGTTGCTGGGGTTCACGGCAGACAGATTCGGACTTTCGACCGCGTTTCTGATCAGTGGGCTAATCGCTTTTGTTGGCGTGCCGGCTGTTCTGAGGCTGCCGGAGCGGCGTAGCGAGCAGAGTGAGTAAGCAGTTCTTGAATGCGTTCCCGCCGTTGCATAGAGGCGCAGATCTTAGAAGAGGAGTTGCCAGAGGCGGGGCAGGAAGATGATCAGACCTGCAACGGCGCTGCCCAGGGCCACCAGCAGTATGGCGCCGGCGGCTGTGTCTTTTGCGGTTTTCGCGAGAGGATGAAAAGTGGGTGAGGCCAGATCCACAAGTGCTTCGATGGCGGTATTGAGAAGCTCCAGGCCGATGACCAGCGCAATCAGAGCGACGACGACGGCCCACTCTGCCCTGCTGATACGCAGGGCAAACCCGGCGATGACGGCTACAGCAGCGATGCCAAAGTGAATGCGGACGTTACGCTGGCTGTGAAGAGCGTGGCGCACCCCAGCGCAGGCGAAGGCGAGACTTTGCCAGAAGGTGCGGGCACGAGCAGGCGGGCTCATTTACCAGTCCGGTGTCGCAAGCCGGGGCGCAAGATCTTCGGCGGTCAACGTGGAGAGGATTTGGTTCTGTTTGCGCCACATTGCCGCCTGCCGTGCGTCGGTGTCATGATCATAGCCAAGCAGGTGCAGGGTGCCATGAACGACCAGGAGTTGAAGCTCTGCGGAGAGCGAGTGGCCGAAATGTCGGGCTTGGCGTGAAGCATAGGGGAAAGCGAGCAGCAGATCACCTAATTCATCATCCATTTCCGCGGCCAGGGTGTCAGGAACATCGGCTGAGAAAGGCGATCCCTCGTTGATGGCGAAACTCAGCACATCGGTTGGGGCATCCTGCTGGCGGTAGAGTCGGTTGTAGCGCTGTACTTCGTCGTCGTCCACCACCAGAATCGAAAGCACGTTACCGGCCCGTCCACAGGCGCGCAGAGTTGCCTGAACTGCGGCCAAAAGCCAGGCTTGTTCCACGTGT
>Ga0209022_1003594_pt1 | contig 10739 bp, 11 predicted proteins | sample PinacodermPK_FD_187300 | JGI IMG/M metagenome (GOLD analysis project Ga0209022, IMG submission 187300) | Host-associated microbial community of the marine sponge Aplysina aerophoba from Gulf of Piran - sponge pinacoderm, lysed by proteinase... | ecosystem: Host-associated > Porifera > Sponge >...
CGACGCCTATGTGGACGAGTTCGAGGCCAGCCCGCAGAACTCGTCGTTCGGGAGGAAATATTTCAGCCACATCCAGGGAAACCTCGACACCTGCGGCTATTGAGCGCGCAAGGGCGGCAATCGCCCGGCACCGCCGGGTCGCAAGGGCTTCACCAGGTGAAAACCGGAACACGCCAAGAAAACCCTGTTGTCGATCGTCGGCCTGGTTGCCGTGGCAGACACGCTCGCCGTGGGGGCGCCGTCTCCTGCCTCCGCCGAAACCCTCGACGAACGCCTGTTGCGACAGCGCATGGGCCAGTCGAAGACCTGCACGGACGAGATGTGGGAGCTGCTCGCGAGAGGCACGAGCCCAAACGTCCCCGATCGTGGGGGCGGACGGCCGTGCACGCCGCCGCCCGCATTGGCGCGGTCGAGACGTTGCAAGCCCTGCTGCAGGTGGGCGGCAACCCCAACGCGGTGGACGAGGACGGCAACACGCCACTGGATTTTGCGTCCGCCGCTCCGCCTCCCTCCTTGATGGTTGATGAGCCCATCGCAACCATCCGTCTACTTCTGAGGGCGGGCGCCAATGCTAGCGGCGCCGACCGGGGGAGCTGGAGAATATCCCGGTCCAACGGGTGCATCGGCGGATTGTGAATCACTCCGCTCCACGGACCCGTGCGCGATGAAGGCGGGCCGGTCATCAAGTCGGATGCGGGATTTTCCAAGGCCGGGTCCCGGGCAGCAGGCAACGCCTGACAGTAACTGACCGTCTTGAAGCGCGGAAACAATATCGAAACGGACGGACAGACGGCATGACGGGCCAGACCCGGCCCGTTTCCACCCCGTGCATTCCGTGCAGGAGTTTCGCGCGGATCACCAGCTGCAAGCACTGTCGCAGTTGGAGCATGGAGGCCCTGCAGTGCGGCGCGCACGCCTGCTGCCCGTTTTCGGGCCGAACGATGTCGTGGCCTTCTTCCCAGGCGTGCCTGACAGTCGCCGACCGGCATCAGGGCGCGGTTCCGTGACCGGTCAGGACAGCGAGATCTCGTTTACCAGCCGCTCGCCGGCAAAGAACCGGTCTGCATTCGCGAAGATCTCGCGGAACTTGATCAGCATGGTGTCGCGGGTCCCCGGCGCGTGGTGCGGAGTCAGGACCACGTTCGCGAACGGTGCGAAGGGGCTGGGGCCCGGCGGCGGTTCGACCTCGAACACGTCGAGCCCGGCTCCTCCCAGGTGTCCGGAGCGAAGCGCGTCCAGCAGCGCCGGCTCCGAGACCACCGGCCCCCGCGCGCAGTTGATCACGACAGTGCCCGGCCGCATCGTGGCCAGCGCCTCGGCGTCGATCATGTGCAGGGTGCTGTCGGTGAGCGGCACGTGCAGCGTGACGAAGTCGGACCTGGCAAGAAGGTCCGGCAGACTCGCCCGCTCGGTCGCGAGCTCGGCCTCGAGCGCGGCGGGCATGTCGAGGATGTCATGGTAGAGGGTTCTCGCCTCGAACCCGATCAGGCGGCGGGCCACCTGGCGGCCAATGCGGCCAAGCCCGATGATGCCGACCGTCGCGCCCATGAGCTGGCGCGCCGTTGCCCGGAAGGTGTTGGAGTGCCAGCGCCCGGCCCTCAACTCGCTGTCGCAGAACGCGAGCCGGCGACCGACCGCCAGCATCAGCATGATCGCGTGTTCGGCGACACCCTCACTGGTCCCCTGCGGTGTCACCGCCAGCCTGATCTGGCGCCGCATCAGCGCTCCGGTGTCAACGGTATCGTGGTAGCCGACACCCTGGTGCAGGACCAGACGCAGCTTCGGTGCCGCGTCGATGTCCTCGGCCGACATCCTTGCCCCGCCGACAATCGCCACCTCGGCCTCGGCCAGGAGACGCCGGCACTCGTCCTCGCTCCCGTCCTCGAGCGTCAGCAGCTGATAGCGGTCCGGCGACATGGTGGACCGGATCAGGTCGTAGAAGTCCTGTTCCGCCTTGATGAGATAGAGCACCTTGATCGCCATGTCGGTCCTGTCCCGAAGGTTTCGGCGCGGTGGATGTAGCCCGGCGGCCGGGAGCGGCAAAGCAAATTCGTCCCGGCAGCCCGGGGTATGGTCGGCGCGCGCAAGCTGCTAGAAGTCGGCCGTGCCGCGCACGGAGGGATGATCACATGGCAACCTACCTGAAGACCGGACTGAGCGAGGCCGAGCGGGCGGAGGAACAGACGAGGGTGCGGGCCATCGTCGAGGAGACCCTCGGCCAGATCGAGGCTCGCGGTGACGAGGCCATCGCCGAACTGTCAGCCCGTTTCGACAACTGGGAACGGGAAGACTTCCGACTGTCGGACGAGGAGATCGAGCGTTGCCTGGCCCGAATGGATGCGTCCGATCTTGACGACATCCGGTTTGCCCAGGATCAGATCCGCCACTTCGCCCAGGTCCAGAAGGATGCGCTGCGCGACGTCGAGGTCGAAACGCTTCCCGGCGTCATCCTCGGTCACCGCAACATTCCGGTCAACAGCGTCGGCTGCTACGTGCCGGGCGGCAAGTACCCGATGATCGCCTCGGCCCACATGAGCGTGGTGACGGCGAAGGTCGCCGGGGTCACGCGCATCGCCGCCTCCTCCCCGCCGTTTGCCGGCGAGCCGCACCCGGCGGTGGTCAGCGCGATGCACCTGGGAGGCGCGAACGAGATCTACTGCCTTGGCGGCATCCAGGCGGTTGGAGCCATGGCGCTCGGGACCGCCACGATCGCGCCGGTCGACATGCTGGTCGGACCCGGGAACGCATTTGTCGCCGAGGCGAAGCGACAGCTGTTCGGACGCGTCGGCATTGACCTGTTCGCCGGTCCGACCGAGACCCTGGTGATCGCCGACGAGACTGTGGACGGCGAACTCTGCGCAACGGACCTGCTCGGCCAGGCCGAGCACGGACCGACCTCGCCCGCGATCCTGCTGACCACCTCGGAGGCACTGGCCCACGATACCCTGGCCGAGGTCGAACGACAGCTGCGGCACCTCGCAACGGCGGAGATTGCCGGTCAGGCATGGCGGGACTACGGACAGGTCATCCTGTGCGACGATCGCGACGAGATGCTGGCGCTGGCTGACAGGATCGCGTCGGAACACGTGCAGGTCATGACCCGTGATCCCGACTGGTTCCACCGCAACATGACCAACTACGGCGCCCTGTTCCTCGGTGCGGAAACAAATGTCTCCTACGGCGACAAGGTCATCGGAACCAACCACACCCTGCCGACGCGCGGTGCCGCCCGCTACACCGGAGGGCTTTGGGTCGGAAAGTTCCTGAAGACCTGCACCTACCAGAAGATCACCTCGCCCGAAGCCGCCGTGCAGATTGGCGAGGTATGCTCGCGACTGTGCGCGCTCGAGGGCTTTGCCGGCCACAAGGAGCAGGCCGACATCCGGGTGCGGCGGCACGGTCGCGTCAACAGTGCAGGCAATGCCTGACCAGCAGCGGGAAACCGGACGATGAACCGTACACGAGCACTCGAACGTTTCCGCCTCGACGGACAGGTCGCGCTGGTCACCGGGGCCGGACGCGGTCTCGGGCAGGCCTGTGCCGTTGCCCTTGCCGATGCGGGTGCCGAGGTCATCGCCATGAGCCGGACCGAAAGCGAGCTCGTCGCGCTTGCCGACGCCATCAGGGCGGACGGCGGAACGGCGAGAACCGTAGTCTGCGACGTGTCGGACCCGGCCGCGATCGAGGCGGTGGTCCCGTCGCTCGGCCGGATAGATGTCCTGGTCAACAACGCCGGCACAAACATCCCCGAGCCGTTTCTCGACGTCAGTCTCGAGCACCTCGACACCATCCTGAACCTCAACGTGAGGGGTGCGTTCCTGATGGCACAGGCCGTCGCCCGCGGTATGCGCGAGCGCGGGCACGGAGGCTCGATCATTCACATGTCGTCACAAATGGGGCACGTGGGCGCTCCGAACCGGACCGCCTACTGCGCCAGCAAGCACGCGATCGAGGGGCTGACCAAGGCGATGGGGGTCGAGCTCGCTCCCTACGGCATCCGGGTCAACTCTGTCGGACCCACCTTTGTCGACACGCCGCTTGCACGCGGCTTTCTCGACGACCCGGAGTTCAACCGCGACGTCCTTGACCGGATCGCGATGGGCAGGCTGGCGCTCGCCGAGGAGATCGCCGACGCCGTGCTCTACCTCGCGGCACCCGCCTCGGCCATCGTCACCGGAACCAGCCTCGTGGTCGATGGCGGCTGGACCGCCCGGTAATCCTGATTGGTCGTCGGGCCACGGCGCGGGCGGCGCCCCGGCACCCGGGCCGATTCCACAGGAACCAGCCGGTACACGAGCTTCAGTCCAGCGAGCGCGCCCAGACATCCTGGGGCGGGGTGTTCGCAGGATCGCGGGCGCGCAACGCATAGTAGTCGAGGTAGGGGACGTACCCCGCGTGCACCCGGCGCAGCTCCGTGACCGCGTCGTCATGCAGGTCGACCCTGAGGTCGAGGTCGAGCGTGCAGTCAGCCCCCCGGACCACCAGGGCCGCAGAGCGTTCTGGCAGGTGTTCGCCGGTTGCCCCGGCCTGGCCGCCGGCATCTCTCCCGGCCTCGACCGCCCGAAGCAGCCGCTCGTCAAGCTCGCTACCGGAAGAATTCTCCCAGCTTTCCTCCATGGCGGCGGCCGTGGCCTCCCCTGCCAGCACGTTGCCGAAGACCGCGTACCCGTCCCCGGTCCGGTGACCGGCCCACGGACGGCAGTTCTCACCGGTGTGCATCGCGACAACACCGTCCGCAGCGACGATCCCGACCTGGCGGTAGCTGAACCCGGGATCCGCGGCCGCCAGGTGAACCAGAACCTGGCGGGGAAGCACTCCGGCGGCGAGATGCTCCACCGCCAGGTGTCCGAGGGCCGAATTGGCGAAGGCCTGGGTGGAAAGTACCGCCCGGTCGCGAACGAAGAACGGGCAGTATCCCCCGACACCGAGTGAATAGGTGGCGATCCCCACCCCCACCCTCTCGGTGCGCGGACACCGTGCCAGAATGGTGAACGTCATGAGCGACCTCCTACAGTGGTCCGGGCCAGCGTCCGACCAGCGGCACCGAGGCCAGTACCGGTCGCCGTGCCACCCGGCCTGGTTCCCAGCTGTGCCACAGCAACACCAGTACGATCGCGAGGTTGATCAGGTTCCAGGCGAACCCGTTCAGGAACGCGGCCTCGTACGACAGGGTAAGATCGAAGATCGCACCCGACATCCAGCCGCCGAGCGCCATGCCGCCGATGGTAGCTGACAGTACCATGCCCACGCGCACGCCGACCTCCGATGCCGGAAACCAGTCACGGATGATGACCGCGTAGGCCGGCACGATCCCTCCCTGGAACAGCCCGAAGATCGCGGAAACCGTGTAGAGACTCCACATCGCGTCGGCGGGCAGGTACAGGAGCAGGCAGAGCGCCTGCAGGGCCGAGCCGATCAGCAGGGTCGGCACGGCCCCGATCCGGTCCATCACCACCCCGAAACCGATCCGGCTGACCACTCCCAGCCCCAGCATCAGCGAGAGCGCGGCCGAACCGCTTTTGGCACCCAGCCCGAGATCGACGCTGTACGCAACGATGTGGACCTGGGGCATCGACATCGCCACGCAGCAGGCGAGACCTGCCACCACCAGCAGGGCCTGCAGCATCCGGGGCGGCACCGGCGAGGCCCCGGAGGCCGACGAAAATTCCGGAGCCTCTTCCAGCACTTCCCTGGGTGTCGGCCGGCGCAGCGCCAGACCCAGCGGCACCATCACCGCACAGCACACCGCACCGATCACCAGGTGCGTGCCCTGCCAGCCGACGGCATCCAGCAACCCGGTCACGACAGGCGGCCAAACCGTGCCGGCGAGATAGCTGCCGCTTGCCACCAGCGCCACCGCGATACCGCGCCGGCGGCGGAACCACAGCGAGATCCCGGCAATCATCGGTCCGAAGGTCGCAGCCGATCCCAGCGCGCCGATCAGTACACCCTGGAAGAACAGGTAGAGCCAGAAGTTCCCGGCCAGGGCCGCGCCGGTATAACCAAGACCGAGGCTGAGCCCGGAAACCACCACCGGGACCCACACGCCGAACCGGTCGACCAGCCGGCCCATGACGACATTGCCGGCCATTATCCCGACCATGGTCACGGTGTAGGGCAGCGACGCCGTGCCGCGGTCGACATCGAACTGGGTCTGGACCTCCGGCAGGATGACCACCGACGACCACAGGCCGACACCACCCGTCGTGCCGATGATCAGGGAAACGACAAGGCGCCACCACGCATACGGGCTGTCAACCCCACCGGCAAACGCCGGTGGGGTCTCAGCCGGCCGGGGCGAAGGCATCGAGCGCCCGCATGTCCGCACACGCTGCCCCGTCGGCCGGCAGTGCCTGCAGCACCACCTGGTCGGCGCCCGCCAGGCGGTGCGCCTCGATCACGTCGTGAATTCGGGCTTCGGTTCCCCACACCACCATGGCATCGAGGAACCTGTCCGATCCGCCGTCGGCCAGTTCCCCTTCGGAGAAACCGAGCCTCAGCCAGTTGTTCCGGTAGTTCGGGAGCGCGAGATAGCGCGCCATCTGCTGCCTGGCCACACCGCGCGCCGTGTCGGAGTCCGTGGTAAGGCAGATCTTCTGTTCCACGCAGAGCCACGGCCCGGGACCAAGCACGGCACGCGCCTGTGTCGTGTGCTCCGGGGTCACACAGTAGGGCAGCGCGCCGCGGGTGCGCTCGCGAGCAAGCGCCAGCATGGCGGGACCGAGAGCGGCCAGGACCACCGATCGCTCCGTCCTGCGGATCGTCCCGTCCAGGGGCGCCGCCTCCAGGGCCGAGAGGTACGAACGCATCGTCGCGACCGGCGGGCCGTAGACATGGCCGCGCGCGCCGGTGACCAGCGGGACATGCGAGACACCGAGCCCGAGAATGAACCGGTTGCTCCACAGTCCGTTCAGACTGTCATGGGCCTGGGCGGACGTCACCGCATCGCGGGCATAGATATTGGCAATTCCACTGGCAATGGTGAGCCGGTCGGTGCGTGCGAGCATGAAGGCTCCGAGCGCAATGCTCTCCCATGACAGCGATTCCGGGTACCAGAGCGCCGCGTACCCGCGCCTTTCCACGGCCTGGGCCAGGCATGCCACCTCGTCAGGTCCGAGGTTGTTGGTCGAACACCAGATCCCGAGTCCGTCGGGTCGCTGCATGGTTCCGGTCTCCGGTTGAAGGATGCGCTCAGCGACCGGTGAAGACCGGGCTTCGCTTCTCGCGGAACGCCCGCCCGCCCTCTGCCTGGTCGGCACTGCGCCTGATTGCGAGCAGCTCCGACCGGGCGCGGGCATGCTGTTCGCTCGGCCCCAACGGCGTCACCGTCTCGCGGACGAACCGCTTGAGCATGGCGACAACCAGCGGTGCGCTGTCGGCCAGTGTCCGGGCCCATTCGAGCGCCGCGTCAACATGTTCGCCTGCAGGAACCACCCGGTTGACCATGCCGCATTCGCGAGCCCGTTCGGCACTGAACCGCGCGCCGGTCAGCATGAATTCCATCGCGACCTTGTGCGGGATCCTGGCGGCGGTACTGGCGATCAGGCCGCCGCAGAACCCGAGCTGGGCCTCGGGGTAGAAGAACTCCGCCGTCTCGTCGGCCACCGCGATGTCGCAGAACTGCACCAGGCAGTAGGCCCCGCCGACACAGTACCCCGACACCGCGGCAATCACCGGCTTGTCGAGCACGACACCGACACCGGGCATGCACTCCCACAGGTCGGGATCGACCGGCGGATCGGTAATGTCGGCCCCGACGGAGAACGCCCTGGCTCCGGCTGCGGTGAGAACCGCGCAGCGATCCCCGGAATCGCGATACCGGATGAACGCGTCCCTGAGCTCGGCCACCAGCGCGTTGCTCAGCGCGTTCAACCGCTGTGGCCGGTTGATGGTGATGCGTGCGATCCGGTCCGATGATTCGTACAGGACCAGGGGTTCCTGATCACTCATGGCTGTCCCTGCCGTATGCTTGATGTCCGGGCTCCGCAGCCCGGGACCGGGTGTCAGTAGGCGACCGGTGTTGCGTGCCGGTCGTCCCGGTGCCACTTCCAGTAGAGATCGGTGATCCGGCGGGTTACCGGCCCCGGGCTGTCGTTCGACAGGATCCGGTTGTCGATGCGCGTGACGGCGATGATACCGCCTGCGGTGCTGGTCAGAAACACCTCGTCGGCATCGTGCAGATCGTCCGGTGTCAGATCGGCGGCGGCCGCATCGAGGCCGAGTTCCGCGCACAGCTCGAGCGCCGCCAGCCGGGTCACACCCTCGAGTGCGCCGCTCGCCGGTGTGCGGACCGAGTCGCCCGAGACCGCAAACACGTTGAATCCCGGACCCTCGGTCACGTGTCCTGCCAGGTCGAGCAGGATCGCGGTGTCGGCCCCCGCGTCCTCGGCCTCGAACAGCGCACGGACCATGTCGCCGCGGTTGTAGTTCTTGATCGTCGGATCGACCGATTCGGACGGGATGCGCGGGGTGGACGCGATCATCACGTGGGCGCCGCGCTGCTGGATCTCCGCCGACAGCACGTCGATCCACGGAAGGGCGTAGGCGATGAAGGTGTTGGGGATACCCGTCACCGCGCCCCGGACACGCGCGGGCGGCACACCCCGGGTGCAGACCATGGCGACGTAGGAATCACGGTGACCCGTGAGGCGGACGCATTCCGCCAGGATGGCGGTGAGCGCGGCGTCGTCGTATGGCACCGACATCCGCACTCCCGCCAGCGACGCCCGGAAACGCCTGAGGTGATCGTCGAGACGAAAGAACGCCCCATCGTGCACGTGCACCACGTCGTAACAGGCGTCCGAGCGGGTAAACCCGAAGTCGAGCACGGAAATACGGGCATCGGCGATCGGCACGTACCTGCCGTCAACATGCGCGGCACCATCGGGCCAGCAGCCGGTCTCCAGCCGCTCGCGTGTCATCCCGGGATCGAGGTTCATGGCCGCCTCCGTGCGTGGGTGCCGTTCCAGTGTGCCCGCCGGCGCGGTCAGCCCGCAACCTCGCGGAACCGGCGCAGGACCTCGATATGCTCGCCGATCGAGGCGACGTCGTACAGCGGGTAGATGGTGAGCAGTGTCGCGCCAAGCCCGCGCCAGCCCTCGATCGCCGACGCCCACTCGTCCTCGTCCGTGGTCCGCACCCTCAGCCAGGCCTCGATGCCGAAATCGCCAGGGCTGCGACCCTCCGCCTCGAGCATGCCGCGCAGGGTCTCGACCATGGTCATAGCGGCGTCGTTGGGCGGCGAGATCGGAATCCAGCCGTCGCCGAGACGGGCCGCGCGGCGCAGCGCCGCCGGATGGGTTCCGCCGAACCATACCGGGATCGGTCGCTGGACCGGCACCGGTCTGATGCCGGCGCCGGCGACCGAGTGCCACTCTCCCTGGAAGTCGACCAGTTCCTCTGTCCACAGCCGGCGCATGAGCTGGACCTGCTCGCCCATGCGTCTGCCACGGGTTTCCCAACTCTCGTTGAGACAGGCATATTCGACGAAATTCCACCCGGACCCGATGCCGAGCCGCAGGCGCCCGCCGGAGAGCATGTCGACCTGGGCCGCCTGTTTCGCGACCAGGGCGGTCTGGCGCTGCGGCAGGATCAGGACAGCGGAGGCGAGGCCGATCCGGCTGGTACAGGCAGCGAGGTAGCCGAGGGTCACGAAGGTCTCGTGGAACTCGTCCTGCCAGGTGTAGGGCGGCTGCCAGCCCGGGTGGCGCGACGGATCGGCGCCGAGCACATGGTCGGGAACGTCGATCCAGTCATAGCCAAGGTCCTCCGCCGCCTGGGCCCAGTCGCGGATGGCCACCGGATCGGACCCGATATGGCGGGTCGGAAAGAACGCGCAGAGACCGGCCATGGGATATCTCCGTACCAGGGTTTGCGAACCGTGCCCGCCCACGTACTGTGCGCCGGCAGGCACAGCATAGCGGAGGCGGGAGGACAACACATGGCCGAGCTGAACGGACGCACGATCCTGGTGACCGGTGGCGGATCCGGAATCGGCCGGGCGACGGCCCGGTCGGCACACGAGGCTGGTGCCTCGGTGATCGTGACCGACATCGACGAGGACGCGGGCGCCGCGGTGGCGGACGAGGTCTCCGGCCGGTTCATGGTCCAGGACGTCACCGACGAAGGCCGCTGGCAGGAGGTAATGCAGGCCTGTCCGGTCCTGCACGGACTCGTCAACAATGCCGGCATCGGCATCACCCGTCCCCTGCTCGAGACCACGCTGGAGGAGTGGCGGCTGCAACAGTCGGTCAATGTCGAGGGCGTGTTCCTCGGGGTGAAACACGCAATACCGGTGATCCGTGATTCCGGGGGCGGATCGATCGTCAACCTGTCCTCGGTGGCGGGCCTGGTCGGCAACAGTGTCGGCCTGTCGTGCTACAGCGCCACCAAGGGGGCGGTCCGGCTGTTTACCAAGTCAGCGGCCCTGGAAAGCGCCCGCAGCGGATGGAACGTAAGGGTCAACTCGGTTCATCCCGGCATCATCGACACCCCGATCTGGGACAAGCTGGCCGCCAGCGGCAACACCGTGTTCAATGATCCCCGGGCATCGAGCGACCCCGTGGAACGCGCGTCGGCACGGGTCCCCGGCGGCCGGCCGGGCGTGCCGGAGGACGTGCAATGGCATTTTGTTAGTCGGCGGTTTCTTCCACAGATTTTGTCCTGGCTTCCAACCGGCTGATTCCGGGCCGCTTTCACAGTTCTGGGAGACGCGGACGAATCCGGGTTGACAGACTTCG
>Ga0209022_1003598_pt1 | contig 10731 bp, 4 predicted proteins | sample PinacodermPK_FD_187300 | JGI IMG/M metagenome (GOLD analysis project Ga0209022, IMG submission 187300) | Host-associated microbial community of the marine sponge Aplysina aerophoba from Gulf of Piran - sponge pinacoderm, lysed by proteinase... | ecosystem: Host-associated > Porifera > Sponge >...
CCTGGGGCTCCTAGCCGTCGACGTCTGAACTGGGTGCGCCGGCCTTCTGGCCGGCATCCGGCGCGAAGCGCCGGTCTCTGGTCTACTGGCCGTCCAGGTTGTTGCAACGAATTGCGCACGCCGCTGCGCGGCGGCGCCCGGATGCCGGCCAGAAGGCCGGCGCACCCAGTGTCTTCCTACTGGCCGTCCAGGTCGAAGCGCACTGCCGTCCTGTACGTAGCCCCCACCGGTTCGCCGTTCTCCATCGCCGGCCGGAAGACGGCCCGCCTCATCGCCGCGACGGCGCTCTCGGTCAGGCCGTGGGGCAGCCGTTCGAGCACCTCGACATCGACGACGCAACCTTCCTCGTCGATGCTGACGCCGAGGCCGACGACGCCCTCGACGCCGGCCTGGATCGCTTCGTCGGTGTACTCGTGGGCGACCTGGTAGATCATCGCGCCCGGCCTGCGGTCTGAGTCGGCGACGGCGTCCTCGGACGGGTTCGTGGCCTCTTCCCCTGCCGAACCCCGCGAGCGACAGACCAGGATCCTCGCCCGGTCGGGGATCGGGCCTTCCGGCGAGAGCGCGAGGATGCCCCTGGCCTCGGCGACGCCCTCTTCCGGGCGGCCGGAGTCGACCAGCAGTCTGGCGAGGCTGTAGCGCGGCGCGACGGACGCCTCGTCGTCCATCACAGCGATCACGCGGCGGAAGGCATCCTCGGCCTCGGCCACGTCCTGCTCCGTGCGATCGGGCTTGTCGAAGAGGGCGACGCCGAGCGCGTTGTAGGCCCGCGTCCGCAGACGGAGGTCCTCTCCGGAGCTCGCGGCGGAGCCGCGATTGATCAACTCCAGCGCGCGTCGCGCGGCGTTGGCCATCGCTACGAGTTCGGAGCGCTGGTAGTGGGCGGCCGCCTGGGCGAGCCGCTGCTCGGGCGTATCCGGCGGGGGCGGCGCCTCGGGCGCATCAGCGACCGTCGCCGGCGCGTTGCCGGCGTCCAGGTCGAAGGTGACGACGGAGGTCGTGGCGGCGAGATCGTCCCGCACACCGACCGCGACGCGATGAGGTCCGGGCGCGGTGACCACGTCGACCGCGAAGGGCCAGGAGAGTTCCCGGGCGTCTTCGATCTCGCCCTCCTTCACCAGGACGGGGACGGGATGCTCCGTTACCTCGGACACCCGCCCCTCCTCGTCGATCACTTGGACCCACAGGCGGACCCTGGCCTCGTGACCGTCGGCGGCCGGGGCCAGGGTCAGCGGGCCGATCGGGATCGCGACGAGCATCCTCGACTGGATGTCGCCGCTGTCGAGGCGGGCCTCGCTGCCCGGGCCGCGGACCGGCGAGATCCGGACTCCCATCGGGTTGGCGGCCTCTCCCATCGAAAGGGCCGCCAGCGTCAGGTCGGCCATCCGGGCCGAGGCGGGCTTGTCGACATAGCTGTCGCGGTGGCGGATCGACAGGCGTCTGCCGTGGCGCCGCCGTGCCTCGGCGGTCAGCTCGACCTTGATCCGATGGGTGTCCCCCGGCTCGATGTGCGTGGGCGAGTACCCGAGCGAGTAGCGGTTCTGAAGGTCGCTCGCGATGCGGTCGAACCCGCCCGCGAAGTTGCGCGTGTTGACGATCGCCCGGCCGCCGGTGCGATCGGCCAGGCGGAGCAGCGGCTCCTCGAGACTCGCGGCGCGGGTGAATTCGATGCTGTTGGAGAAGCGGAGGTCCGCGGTGTTCATCCCGCTGATGCGCGCTCCGGCGGCGGCGACGCTGTGGAACGTAACGCCGTTGGCGTTGGCGAGCGAGGCAAGCTCGTCGAATCGCCGCGCGAGGTCGTAGTTGAAGGCTTCGAGGGAGACGTTCGCCGCGTCGATGCTCCTTGGGTTGGCAAAGGGCGAGCCAGAGCTGGGACTGGTGCGCCAGCGTCCGCGCGAATCGTTGAACCGCTCCTCCACCGCTCGAAAGAGATCTTCGGCCGGCCGCATGGGCAGCCCGTTGCTGATGTACAGGATGGCCTTGCGCCCCGGTAGTCCGGCCATCGTCTGGATCGCGTTCTCCAGGTTCACGATCGAGGCGTCGACTTCGCTTCGAACCATGACTGCGAAGTCGCGGACCAGCTCGATCACCGCGTTGTAGCGGACGTAGTCGTCGTCGATCTCACGCAGGATGTCGAGGCGCTGCGATTCGACGCGATCACGGCTGCCGACGACCCTCGCGACCTCCCCGGTCGCCTCGGCGACGCGCCAGGCCTCGGTGGTGAAGGGGAGCGCGACCTCGAAACGGCTCCGATCGTAGACCGCGAGCATCGCGCGGTCGTACGGGGTGAGCTGGACGCTCAGGAAGTTGCGCAGGAAGGGCAGCAGGCGGTTGCGGTCCGTCGGCGTCAGGTTGTTGTTGTCGATGTAGACCATCAGGCTCAGCCGGTGCTCCGGGGGCGGCGGCTCGGCGGGGATGAAGCGGTTCAGGTCGCTCGGCTGACCGTCCCGGCGGGCGGAGGCGGATCGCTCGCGCGCGGCGGCGTCCAGACCGTCGGTGAACTCGAAGAAGTTCGAGAGCTCCACCGGGCGGCCGTTCTCTCGCACCTCGAAATCGTCGGCCGCAAGGCCCGTCACCGGGTTGCCGTCGCGGTCGGTGACCCAGACGTCGACGTTGACGACGCGCACGTCGATCGTCTCGGCGAAGGTGGAGGGCGCCTCCGGCTGGGGTTCGGGTTGCGCCTGGCTATCGCCGGGTAGCAGGCACAGCAGGAAGAGCGCGGCGAGGGTGGCGGGACGCTTCATCTTGGTAAAGCGTATCGCCGGGTCGTCGCCGGCCTCCGGCCGGCGGCTGTTTCTTCTCGGCTCGCCGCTTCGCGGCATCGCCTCAATGCCGGCCAGAGGGCCGGCGCACCCAGTGGTTTCAAGCTTCCTCGTGAAGCGTCACCACTCCGGCGTCACCATCAACGCTGATCTCCTGGCCCGGGGCCACTCGCTGGGTGATGTTCCCCGTGCCCACGACAGCCGGAATGCCGTACTCCCGAGCGACGATCGACCCGTGGCCGAGGATGCCCCCGATGTCGGTGACCAGGCCCGAGGCGTGGGCGAACAGCGGCGTCCAGGCGGGGTTCGTCATCGGACAGACGAGGATGGAGCCCGACAGCATCCGGTCGAACTCGGGCGGCGACTTGATCAGGCTGGCCGGCGCGGTCACGGTGCCCGGGCTCACGGGGACGCCGCGCAGCGTCGGGCTGTTCGGGTCGTTCCTGGCCTGCGTCTCCTTGAAGGCGATCGACGGGTGCTCGCTCGCCTCCTCCGGCACGGTGCCGGGCGGGTGCAGGCGCCTGCGCGCCTCGCGCAACTCGCGGCGTTCGGCGGCGAGCGCTCCCAGGTGCGGCCGGGCCTCGCCCCGCGCGCGCGCCTCGATCGCCTCGCGGAGCTCGTCGGTCACGCAGTAGTAGACATCGTCGGCCTGTCCGAACGTGCCCGCTTCGACCAGCCGCCGCCCCAGCTCCGCCGCCAGCGGGCGCAGCACCGGCCAGGCGCTGCCGAGGTAGAACATCGTCTCCTCGCGGATGGGGTAGAAGCGGTAGGTGAACCAGAGCCGGAAGCGGAACTGCCAGTACTCGAGGCCGTCGAGCAGCCCTTCGATCCTGGCTAGCGCCTCTTCCTTCTTGCGGCGCGCATCGATGTCGTGCTTCTCCGGGCTGTAGTCCCGGTTGGCGACCATCGTCTTGAGCGACGCAAAGAACGGCGACGGGTCTTCGGATTGGGGCGGCTCGACGAAGTCCAGGGTGTAGCCCTGGTGCCCGAACGTCGAGAGGTAGGCGTGGATCGCCTCCAGGGCGGGGCCGCTCGCCGGGTGCTGCTCGAGCGCGTCCTTGAGCCGTGACGCCGGTGTCGTCATGACGAGCTCCCACAGCGACTCGTCGGCCCGGATGCGCTTCGCGACCTCGTAGATCGCGTCGTTCGCTTCCATCGTTTTCGACTTGAAGCCGCTCAGGAACTGGCCGCTCGTGAAGTGGTGGTCCGGCAGCGTCTCGCGGAGGAAGCACTGGAGCTGGTCGTCGGTCGACTTGGCCACGCCGAACGTGTGCCCGGTGTCGTTCGACCAGTAGTCGCCCTCGGCCACGCCGAGATCGACGATGCCCTTGAGCAGGGTCTCGTCGGACGCCGTGGCCGGATCGACTTCGCGCCATTCGCCGGCGATCCGGACCAGGCGCGGCATCGTCTCTTCGCGCCACTTCTTGAGCACGCCCTCGTTCCACTGGGTGCGGTTGAAGGCGATGTAGGTCGGGTTCCTGCTCTCGGGCATCGTCACCCGCTGCGCCAGCGCCTCGCCGAGTTTCGCCGACGCTGCCCAGGCGTCGAAGGCGCGGCGGTCCTCGTCGCCGAGCGAATCCTGAAACAGCTTCAGGTCGTGCGCCGCCATCTCCAGGTTCTCCGCGGGGGAGTCCTTGCGCCGCTCGGCCATCGCGCGTTCCGCGGCCTCCAGTTCGTCCTCGGTCGGCTTCTTGATCTCCGTGTTGTTGCCGTCCGGGAAGAGCATTTGCCAGTCGCCGCGCTGGTAGGCGAAGCCGTTCATCGTGACGAAGACCGGGCCGCCGCCGATCATCATGCTCTTGCCCTTGCGGGCCTTCTCGAGACCGATCGTCAGGTAGAGCTCCTCGAACAGCGGGCAGATCGGGTCGGGCATGTTCTCGACGATCTGGCGGCGGGTCAGGATGCGGGCGGGAGGGGTCGGCACCCACTCGATCTCGATGGGCTGCGGCGGCAGGTTCGTGATCGGCCGCGATTGCAGCAGGTGGAGCTTGCCGCCGCGAAACGCCCACTCGATGTCCTGGGGGACGCCCTCGAACCGCGCCTCGACGGCACCGCCCAACTCGACTAGCTCCCGGATGGCCTCCGCCGACAGGGACGACCGGCCTCGCTCGGCCTCCGCGATCTCTTCGAGCCGCGTGCCCTGCTCGCCGTCCTGGACGATCTGCTGTTCCTTCGTGCCGATCATCGTCTCCGTCGCTTCGCCCGACGCGCGGTCGACGACGAAGGTGTCCGGCGTGACCTGGCCGCCGACGACCGCCTCGCCGAGGCCGAAGCTCGCGTTGATGATCGCCTCGGAGCGCTCGCCGGTCGCCGGATTCGCGGTGAACAGGATGCCCGAGACTTCCGACGGCACCATGACCTGCACGACGACCGCCATCGCGACCGTGCCCTGGTCGATGCCCATCTGGTGGCGGTAGGCGATCGCGCGCGGCGTCCATAGGGACGCCCAGCAGTCGCGGACCGCCTGGACCACGGCGTCCTCGCCGCGTACGTTGAGATAGGTGTCCTGCTGGCCGGCGAACGAGGCCTCCGGCAGGTCCTCGGCGTTGGCTGACGAGCGCACGGCCACCGGCGGGTCCGCGGGCTCCAGGCTCCGGTAGGCCGCGGCGATTTCGGACACGACGTGGTTGGAGAGGGCCGGCGTACCCAGGAGTTCCTGGATCGCGGCCGACGCTTTGTCGAAGGAGACGGCGCCGTTCACGAGTTCGGGTTTCGCCAGCGCCACGATGCGCTGCTGCAGACCGTGCTCCGCTACGAAAGACCGGTAGGCGGCCGTCGTCACGTGGAAGCCGTTCGGCACGGCGAAACCGGCGCTCTTCGTGCGCGCCAGCGAGCGGCCCTTGCCGCCCAGGAGGTCGAGGGCGTCGTCGGGGGTGTCGAGTGGACGGACGAAGGATGCGGCTGTGGCGGAAATCTGATCCATCGATCTCAGTTCCAGAAGCGGTCCAGCCGCGTCCAGGACCGGATCGGGATCACTTCGCCGGTGAGCAGGTCCGATGCCGGCGAAGCGAGGAAGAGGCAGAGGTCGGCGACATCCTCGGGTCCCGGTGGCCGCTCAAGGCGCGGGACGTGCGTGCCGTCCTCCTTCTCGGCGCCCTGGATGACGCCCCACTTCACCATGGCCGGCGTCGCGATCAAGCCCGGCGCCACGCAGTTGACGCGGATGTTGTGCTTCGCCCACTGGAAGGCGAGGTTGTTGCTCAGGCTGATCACGCCCGCCTTGGCGGCCGAGTAGTGGAGCATGCCGGGGTGACCCTTCGTGCCGGCCACGGACGAGATGTTGATGATGTTGCCGCTCTGCTGCTCGATCATCTGCTTGCCGGCGGCGATGCAGCACAGCCAGGTGCCGGTGAGGTTCAGGTCGACGATGCGCAGCCACTCTTCGTAGGGCGTGTCCTCGGGCATGCGCGGCGTCGCGCCGCCGCCGGCGTTGTTCACCATCACGTCGAGCCGCCCGAAGGCTTCCACCGTCTCAGCGATCAGGCCGTCGACCTGTTCCGGCACGGTGATGTCGCAGCCGACGGCCAGCGCCGTTCCGCCGGCCGACTCGATCTCGCCGACGACGCCGTCCAGGTTCTCCTTCTTGCGGGATGCGACGACGACTTTGGCGCCGGCTTCGGCGTAGGACTTCGCGATGCAGGTGCCGATGCCACCGGCGCCGCCGGTGACGATGGCGACCCGGTCGGTCAGATCGAGTTTGGACATGCTGGAACGCTCTCCTTGTCTCGACGCGATTGGGTGCGCCGTTACTGGGTGCGCCGGCCCTCTGGCCGGCATCCGGGCGCCGCCGCGTAGCGGCGAGCGCAATTCACTTGCACCCCGTTCAGTTCGAACCTCCCGGCAGCCGCCCGGTCGGTATGCGACCGCCCTCGCCGCTCTGATCGGATGCGGCGACGACACCCCCCGGGCAACCCCCGCCGGGCGGTATCAGCCAATCGCAGCCCGGCGTGTTCTCCGGGCCGTCGTCATGGCAGGCGAGGAGCGCCGCGTACTCCTCCTTCAGGGTGCCGGGCCTGCGCGGCGGCATGAACTCATTCACGTGCACCTTGCCGGCTTCGAGGAGTCTGGCGGTTCGGGTCGGCGCCCGGTGGCAGTCGAGACAGGCGTTGCCCTCGATGTGCGGCGTCCTCATGTCCCAGTGCGTTCCGCCGACGACCCAGTAGGGCGCCTCCGGGTCCACCCACCCCGGCAGAACGGGCTCGCTCGGGTCGGACGGCAGCTTTGCGCCGTCGATCCAGGGGTCGTGCAGGAAGGCGTTGTTCTGGTGGCACTGAACGCACTGGACGCCCGGCGGCGGCGGGATGAAGGCGTCGTCGAAGTCCTCGGAATCGGGCCCGGGGAGCTTGCCGGCCAGCAGGCCCTGGTCGTCGAAGTGGAGGTACTCGGCCTGTCTGAGGTCGCCTATCCCGTCCGGCGATTCGAAGAAGCAGGTCGCGCCGGTCGTCTTGTTGTGGCCGATCATCTGGACGGACGCGATGCCCCGCTTGAAGAGCTCCTTGCCGGCCGAGCGGCAGAGGTACGCCCAGACGACGTCGTCCAGCGGACTGCCGTCGGCCGCCTTGCCCTGCACCCTGGCGATCCGCGAGCCGACGTTGCAGTTGCCCTTGAAGTCCGGCGTGTCGCACTCGCGGGGGCCCACACTCTCGAAGACCTCCACGCCGTCGACGTGAATCGGAATCCGCACTCCCGCGCCGCAATCGACCGTCGGCGCCACGCCGACGTGGGGGAGGCACATCGCGGCGTACTCGGATGCCGTCTCCGGCATGGTCGTCGCCTTGCCGCCGGGTATGCAGGCGTCCTCAGCCAGTGCTCCGGGCTGCACCATGAAGGCGAGCAGCACGGCGGCGGCAGTCGGGGAGATCAGTCGAACACTCATTCCGTCCTCCTTGTCCGTCCCGCAGTGTAGCAAACTTGTAACAGTGTCTCAACTTCGGGTCGGAGCAGCGAACTTGCAGCAAAGTTGAAACGCTGTATCATGTTTACGACCCCTTCATGAATCTGCAGGAGGACAAGCATGGACCGTAAGCGATGCGACGGCCGGAGAACTCCGAAACTCATCCTGCCGGCGCTGCTCGCACCGGCCCTGCTCGCCCTCCCGGCCGCGGCCCAGGAGGGGAGCGTCTCGGGCACCGTCTTCGATCGCGAGGGCGGCGCCCTGCCCGGCGTCACGGTCAGCCTGCAGAACGCCGATGGCCAGGACATCGGCAAGAGCACCCAGACCGACGCCGCCGGCGGCTTCCGGATCGACGGCGTGGCGGACGGCGCCTACACGGCGACCGCCTCCCTGCAGGGCTTCCGGTCCTCCAGCGAAGAGGTCGAGGTTTCGGGAGGAATGGCCTCCGTCGAGTTCGCGCTCGGTCTCTCCGTCGTCGAGCAGATCGTCGTCCAGGGCGAACTGGGTGAGGAGAACGTGCTGAGGCGGCCGATGACGGTCACCGGCTTCAACGAGGGCATGGTCGTCGAGCTCGGCATGAACCAACAACAACGACCTCGAAGCGCTCACGCCGGGCCTGCAGATCGGCCACCAGTCGCCCGATTCGGGCCACGGCAACCACCTCTACCTGCGCGGCATCGGCTCGCAGAGAAACCAGGAGTTCTTCCAGGCCACCGCGGTCGCCACCTACGTCGACGGCATCTACACCGACGAGCTCTACGGGCTCGAGCCCGGCAACCTCTTCGACGTCGAGAGCATGAACGTGGCGCGCGGCCCGCAGGGAACCACCGGCGGCCGCGCGGCGATCGCCGGGGCGATCAGCTTCAACACGATCAAGCCGACCGCGCAGTTCGACGTCAACGCGCTGGCCGAGTACACCGATCAGACCTCACAGCGCGGCGACCTCGCCCTCGGCGGCCCGATCGGCGACAGCAAGGTGAGCTGGCGTTTGACGGCCGGAAGCTGGCAGGGCGAGGGCGCGCAGCCCAACATCGGCCCCGGAGGCGACTACGACGAACCGGACAACACCCACTGGGCGCCGCAGCTCCGCTATCTCGGCGAGACCGTCGACTTCAACGTCCGCTACGCGGGGCGGGAGGACAGCGGCGCTCCCCGCACGTCGGTCGAGTTGACCGGGCGCGACGTGACCACGGCATGCCTGCTGACCGGTACCGACCCGGAAGGCAATCCGACCTGCCTGTTCCCCAATCCCTTCCTCGGCGCGGCGAACCAGGCGCCATCGGTGAGGGACTGCGATCTCAGCGATCCGAACCAGCTCATCTGTGACGGCGACGACCTGCGCAACGTGGTCGACTACAACACGCCCGGCAACGAGGACTCCGAGCTCCAGATGGCCGTGGCCGACTTGAACATCCGGCCGAGCAGCGGCCTTAGCCTGTCCTACAAGGCCGGCTATCGCGAGACGACGGAGAACGCGCAGACCGACACGGACGGCACTTCGCGGACGGGCGGTCCCGACGATCCCTTCCTCGACGCGAACGGCTACCCCTTCTCCGACACGATGACGAACTACTACCGCTACTCGGAGCAGACCTCCCACGAAGTGAGAATGGCCTCTAGCTTCTCCGGCGACTTCCAGTTCGTCCTGGGCGCTTACCAGCGGGACGGCGACGAGCCCTACGACGCGCGGTTCTTCGACTTCTCCAACCCCGCCTTCAACACGAACAACCTGGCGACCTGCCAGGCCTTGCTCCCCTTCTTCGGGCTGCCTCTGCTGAGCGACTTCGGCACCACGTCTGCCCAGTCGGGTCAGGGCGGCGTCTGGGCGTGCCCGGGAGAGCTTCTCGACTGGTCGAACGCGGGCGCCATCGGCGCGTTCTCCGACGGCAACATGAACGGCCACTGGCTCGACTTCTACGGCCACTCGCAGTTCGAGACGCGGGCCTACTACGGGAACGTCGAGTTCCAGGTCGGCGACAGGTGGACGCTGTTCGGCGGCATCCGCCACGACCAGGACATCAAGACCCACGTGCAGAACGACGTCCGGATCGGCATCAACTTCGGCTTCGCGGTCGACCTCTGGATCTTCCGCAACGCCGCGGTGGAGGGCTTCGAGGGCAAGAACGACGCCGAGTGGAACCAGACCACCTGGAACGCGGGCTTCCAGTACTCGGCCGACCCCGCCAGCATGTGGTACGGCCGCGTCTCCAAGGGCGGCCGCCCCGGCGGCTTCGTGGGCTTCGGCAACCAGACCGAGGTGACCTTCGACTCGGAGGAGCTGATCAACTACGAGGGCGGCTGGAAGGGCCTGCTGGCGGACAACCGCTTGCAGCTCGAGGCCGCGGTCTTCTACAACGACTACCAGGGCTACTGGATCAACTCCAACCGTCTGCTGCCGGTCGAGAGGCGGATCCCCGGCGAGAGCATCTTCGAAGGCGAGATGAACACCGTCGACGGCAGTTGGATCAACGGGCTCGAACTTACGGCGGCGTACCGGGCCACGGACCGCTTCACGATCCGCGGCTGGTACAACTACCTCGACTCGGCGATCGGTGACTTCGCCACCACGTACTGCTGCGACCCGGCGGCGCCGACCGAGACGGTCGAGTTCGTGGACCGGGAAGGCAACACCTTCACGCAGGAGATCGCCAGCCTGACCAACTTCGGCGGCAACCAAATGCCGCTGCAGCCGAAGCACAAGTTCTCGTTGACCGCGATCTACGACCTCGGCAACCTCCGTTTCCTGGGCACGCTCGGCCACACGACGGAGAAGAACACGGACATCAGCAACCTGCCGAAGTACAAGATCCCCGAGTACACCCGGCTCGACCTGCGGGCGATCTGGTTCACGCCGCGCGATGGCCTGCAGGTCCACGTGTTCGCCAAGAACGTGCTCGACCAGATCGCGGTGCAGCAGTGGCGCCCGAACGAAGGCTACGGCTTCGGCAGCGGCGTGATCCGCGGCTCGCTCACCGACGAGCGAGAGGTCGGCGTCACGGCGAGCTTCCGCTTGGGCGGCCGCAAGACGCTCTACGGCCTCGGCGGAGGAATGGGCCCGTCTGCCGGCGGGAAGTA
>Ga0209022_1003621_pt1 | contig 10666 bp, 6 predicted proteins | sample PinacodermPK_FD_187300 | JGI IMG/M metagenome (GOLD analysis project Ga0209022, IMG submission 187300) | Host-associated microbial community of the marine sponge Aplysina aerophoba from Gulf of Piran - sponge pinacoderm, lysed by proteinase... | ecosystem: Host-associated > Porifera > Sponge >...
AAATGGACAAGCCAAAACGCCGACGGAGAGGTCAGTGAAATAGAGCCGGGAAAGACCGTCACCCTCTCGTCCGGCCTGCGGATTCAATTCGGCAATCGCGAAGGTGAAGTACGCCTGTAGCGATGCATCAGCACCCTCGAATCGTTTTACGCAATTTGCTCGCAGACTACGGCCTAGCTCTTCTCGATGAACCCGCGCGTGTAGATGCTTTTTTGGCGGACCATTGCGGTCCGTATCTTTGTGAACGCTTTCTTTTGGTCCATGCGCTGCGGGTGAGCAATTCTATTGCTAACTGGTCTGTCGGGAATTGGCTCGGTTCGTGCTCACAACGTTTGCAGCAGCGGTATTGCCTTTCCGCGGAGGCCGCGGCATGGGCGGTCGAGAGTTGGTCCTTGGCCTTGGGAATCTCCTTTACAGGTGCAAATACGAACCCCTATGCCGGTCCTGCAAGGCTGTCAAAAGTTCCTCACCGCACTTTTTGTCGATTGTTAGAAGATTGGGGTCCGGATCTACTAGATGATCCCAAACGCGTGGATGCACTTCTAGCCGACTTGTGCGGCCCCTTTACCAGAGAACGGTTCTTGCTGTTCCACGCGTTGCGAGAGCGTATTCCTACTCAACTCATTTTGGCCCACGCGTTGCGGCAGCATATTCCTGCCCAAATGGTATTGGTCCACGCGCCACGGGAGCGCGCTCTCGCGGCACATTTGATCCACCCGTACGGGAACGCAATCCACGCCAACTGGCTTTCCCAGCACTTGCAGAACCGGTATGGGTTTTCGGCCGAAGCCGCGCGATGGGCAGTTGAAGGCTGTTCCCTTGCCGTGAATATCGCTACGCCGGTGAAGAATCTGGCAACAGCAAGCAAACCTCTTACGTTTGTGGATGAGATCATGCTGCGGATTCGGGGGCATGACCCGCGGCCCAAAGCCTGGGTCTTAACAGAGGTATTGGCTCGCCAGAAGGCCAGAGAGCATGACGAAGCGGTCGCCGCGGCTCGGTTGAAAGCGGAGGAACGAGTAGAGGCCGAAAAGGCTATTCGTCAGAAAGCAAAGGGACAAGATGAAGCGGTCGCCGTGGCTCGGTCGAAGGCAGAAGAACGAGAAGCAGCTGTAGAGGTCGTTCGTCAGAAAGCTGAAGAGCAAAAGGATGCGGTAGCTTTGGCTCGTCAGAAAGCAAAGGAACTTGAAGCAGCTGATGAGGTCGTGCGTCAGAAAGCCAGAGAGAAGGATGCGGCGGTAGCCGTGGCTCGGCTGAAGACAGAGGAACGAGAAGCAGTTGAAAAAGCCGTTCGTCGGAAAGCCAAGAAAAGGATAGCCGATAAAACGGTGTCCATAGAGAGAGCCAAAGAGACGATTGCAGCACAAGAGACGGCCTTGACGAAGGCCAAAGCGTGGGTGGCGACAGACGCAACGGACCATCAAGGGGCAAAAGAATGGGGTGCAGCGGAAGAGGCGGTTCTGCAAAAGGCTGAAGAGTGGGTCGAGACGAAAATGGCGGAGCACCAGAAGATAGCAGCATGGATCGGAGCCAAAGCGATGGAGCGCCAGAAGACAGAGGAGTTGGCCGAGGCCGAAGCCGCTGTCTTGCGGAAGACTGACGAGTGGGTCGAGACAATGATGGCGGAACAAAAGAAAGCAGTAGAGTGGGTCGCGACCGAAGCTGTGGTATTGCAGAAAATTAGGGAGTGGGTCGCGGCCAAAGAGGCGGCTCGTCAGAAGATGTTTGAATGGGCCGTTGCCGAAAAAGCGGCTCGCGTGAAGGATGAAGAGCGGTCCGCTGCCGAAAAGGCCGCTCGCTTAAAGGTCGAAGAGCAGGACACAGCCGAGAAAGTTTTTCGCCTAAAGGCCGAAGAGCAATCCGCGGCCGAAAAAGCAGCTCGCCTGATAGCTTTGGAAGAAATTACTTTACAGTTATTAAAAGAGACACCCATGACCTCGCGCGAGGTGGCTGCTTTCTTGGACCGTGAGCACGAACAGGCTATCTCATGGCTTAGACGACTACAATCAACGGGCAAGGTTGAATCCATATGGTTGAAACGATCGCCGCAGCATCCTTGTTACCAAACCAAGGACCATTCGAGTGCTTTTGCTGGTGCAGGAGAGATTTTGTGATAGGTTTGGTAGAACGGAACACATAGTCAGGACGAAAGAGGCCTATAACGATGCACCCACTCCCGAGGCGCATCTTACGTCAACTGCTCGAAGACTTTGGCCAGACACTGCTAACGGACCCCACGCGTTTAGATGCTCTTTTAGCCGACCTGTGGGGACCGTATCGTTGTGAACGCTTTCTTCTGTTTCACGCGGCCAAACTGTTGTCCAAATCGCGAGATAGCACAGGCTACGGACATCAGATTCCCCAGATTTTACAGAAAAATTACGGCTTTTCTTCTGAGGCGGCGCAATGGGCGACTGAGAGTTGGTTCGCGGCCTTAGATCTCGGTCTACCTCAACCGAATAACTCCCGCATTGGCAGTCATACAGGACTATCCAACGCCCCACAACTCGCTTTGCGTCGGTTGCTGACAGACTACGGGCCCACTCTCCTCGAAGATCCTGCGCGTTTGCATGCCCTTCTGGCCGATCTCAGCGGGTCGTCCTCTAGAGAACGATTCCTGTTGATCCACGCGTTGCGGGAGCATATACCCGCCGAACTATTGGTCCAACACTCGTATGACACTGATCATATGCAACGGCTTTCCCAACGCTTTCAGAGGAGATTTGGCCTCTCGACTGAGGCCGCTCGGTGGGCGATCGAGAGTTGGTCATTGTCTCTTAGAATCGCCCGATCCGGGCATGACCCTTCATTGAAGGAGGATCGGGAAACAGCGAAAGCGATCGCCCGACAGTTGGCAGGGGAGAGGGACGCCGCAAGAGAGAGTGCCCGACAGAAGGCAATTGAAAGGATTGCTGCGGAAACTGTTACTCACCAGAAAGCAGGAGAACTGGCCGAAGCAAAGGAGACAGTTCGACATAGTGCTCAAGCTGAATCATCTGTTCGACAGAAGGTTCAGGCGGAAAAAACTGCTCATCAGAAAGGTGAGGAAGCCAAGAGGGTCATGTTGCAGATTCTGGAATATGATCCGTTAACTCCAAGTGAAGTGGCAAAGATTTTTGCAATTGGTGAGGAGCAGGCTATCAAATGGTTAAGTCAGTTGCAGAAATTGGGAAAGATTGAGGAAACTTGGCTGAAGAGACCTGGTCACTACCCTACCGGCTTTCAAATCAAGAAGTCGTCGAACTTTTCTGCTGCCGCGACAGTTGAGAACAAGAGAGCGGCGGGGGCGGCGGCTCGTGCAATAGCAAAAGAATGGAGGTCAGCGGAAGCAAGTGCTCAGCAGTTAGCTAAAGAACGCGCCAATATAGAAGTTACTGCCCAACAGTTAGCCAAGGAACGTGCCACAGCAGAAAATGATGCCAAACGGTTAGCTAAAGAACATGCCGCAGCAGTAGCTACTGCCCAGCGGGTAGATAAGGAACGCGCCGCAGCAGAAAACGCTGCCCAGCAGTTAGCCGAGAAACTTGCCGTGGCGAAAACTACGGTTCAGCAGCTGGCGAAAAATCAGGCTGAAGCAGAAAGAGCGGCTCGCCAGAAATCAGAGGAATGGTCCTTAGCAGCAGCGGCAGCTCGTAAGATGGTCAGGAAACGAACAGAAGAGGAAGCGTTGGCTCGACAGACAGAAAAGAGATCATTTGAGATAATACTGCAGAATCTGAATCAGAATTCGATGACCTCTCGAGAAGTGGCCACGGTCTTGAAGACAGAACAAGACCAGGCCATCGTAATGCTCAAGCAGCTACTTGCAGATAGCCAGATCGAGATTTCCTGGTCAGAGCGGTCACCATACGCCCCCTGCTACCAGCTAGTGAAACATTCCAGTACGCCAAGCGTCCCCAAAGACCAATCCGCTTCACGCCAAAGTGGATGTTTGTGGCTTCTGACGTTACCAGGGCTGCTAGGGTTGCTTGCGCTGCTGGGATAGTCTGTCCAGATATCCCTGAAGCGAAAGTCTTGTCAAACGATGCATCCTCACCCGCGGCGCACGTTGCGTCGACTGCTTGTACAATACGGACCGGACTTGCTCGACAACCCCGCGCGCGTAGACGCCCTCCTGGCCGACTTCTGCGGAGAGTACCGCGCGGAACGATTTGTTCTGGTCTGCGCATTGCGGGACCGCGTTTCTGTTGCCAATTGGTCTCCTGAGTACTGGCTCAAATCTTGCTCCCAGCGATTGCAGAGCCGGTATTGCTTGTCGGCGGAGGCCGCGCAGTGGGCGACTGAGAGCTGTTCATCTGCCTTAAGAATCGACCCGCCAGAATCGCATGTCTCTCGCCACAGAAGGGATAGCTCTAATGGCCTCCATTCGGAGCTTTCCGATTCTCCCAGGCGCACACTTGGCAGATTGCTTACAGACTATGGTTTGGACCTACTGAATGATCCCGCTCGAATGAATGCGCTCCTGGCTGACCTCCGCGGTGAGTTTGATAGAGAACGCTTCCTCCTAATCTACGCCTTAAGGGAGGGCTTCCCCGCCGAGATGCTGTCACAGACGCGGGGGACTGCCGCCAATAGGCTGCGTCTCATCCAACGTTTGCAGAGACGCTACTGTTTTTCTGACAAGGCCGCACAGTGGGCTGTCGAAAGTTGGTCTACAGCCCTGAATCACTCTGCCCCCGCCACTGCGTCAGAGCCGACAGAAGAGAGAAAATCAGAGCAGCGATATGTCTTAGGGCGACTGTCGCTGCGCCAAATCATGTGGTTGGGACTATTACTGATAGGGGTAATGGTACTTGCCTTTACATGGCAGAGCGTTGTCGAGTACTCCGAATGGGGAGTCGCATGGCTACTGAGTATTCCAGGATTGGTCGAAGAGAAACTTGTCCAATTCGTCGAGGATATCGCGGAACCAGCGATAACTTGGCTTCAGGGGATCCCAGGTCTTATCGCACTAGGGGCAATTTCAGGGCTCGTAGTAATTAGATCACTGGGACCAAAGAGAGCATGGGGAGGAATTGCCTGGCTGATAAGAATTTTATGGATAGCCCTAAAGTGGGTCTCGGGCCAACTGTCATTTCGCCAGAAAATATGGTTAGTACTCGGCTTGATAGGATTAATGGTACTAGGCTATACGTGGCAGAGCGCTATCGCGTATGCTGAATGGGGAATCGCATGGATACAGAGTGTCCCAGGGCTAGTTGGGGAGAAACTTTCACCATTCGTTGATCATGTCGCGATGCCAGTGACAAGATGGCTTGTAGGGATACCAGGCCTGATAGCGCTAGGGGCCATAGTCGGGCTGTTAACAATTAGATCGTTGGGATTGAGAAAGGTGTGGAGAGGTTTTACTTGGCTGATTGGCATGACATGGTTGGGATTGGGAAAAGTATGGAAGGGAATTTTTTGGCTGACTAGAATGACATGGTTGGGACTAGGAAAGGTGTGGAGAGGCTTTACTTGGCTGATTGGAATAACATGGTTGGGACTAGAAAAAGTATGGAAGGGAATTTTTTGGCTGACTAGAATGACATGGTTGGGACTAGAAAAAGTATGGAAGGGAATTTTTTGGCTGACTAGAATGACATGGTTGGGATTGGGAAAGGTGTTGGGCCGACTCTCCCTTCGCCTAAAGATGTGGCTGGGACTAGGCCTGATAGGGATAGCGGTACTCGCCCTTTCGTGGCAGACCGCTATAGTGTATACCGAATGGGGCATCACATGGTTACTAGGTATTCCGATTTGGACCGAAGAGAAGCTTTCCCAATTCGTTGATCATGTCGCCAAACCAGTGGTAACTTGGCTTGTGGGGATACCAGGGCTGATAGCGCTAGGGACATTAGTAAGTCTGCTGGCAGTTAAGTCGTTGGGACTAGAAAGAGTATGGAAGGGAATAGCTTGGCTGACAAGAGTGACATGGCTGGGATTGGGCACGGCGTTCGGCCAACTGTTACTTCGTGGGAACATGTGGTTGGGACTGGGATTCATAGGTATATTGGTGCTAGCTCTTGCCTGGCAGAACTCTATAGTGTATGCCGAATGGGGAATCACGTGGTTACTAGGTATTCCGGAATGGACTGAAGAGAAACTCTCCCAATTCGTTAATGATTTCGCGCAGCCAGTGATAACTTGGCTTGTGGGAGACCGAGACCAATAGCGCTAGGGTCGATAGGGGGTCTGTTAGGTATTTAATCGTTAGGGTTGGAAAAGCTGTTGGCCCGGTTGTAGCGTATCGCGCCGGACGGCGTCCAAAGGAGGGCACCGAATGTGAACGGATAGCCTGCCGCGAAAGGGGAGTTGGCTGCCGCGTTCGCGAACCAAGTCGCTGTGGTCGGCGAGGTCGGCACTGAAATTGATGGACTCAAGGGGCAGACCTCGGCTCCTCTGCAGGGCTTGACAAGCAGCAACCCGATATAGAGTGTTGACAAGTGGGGCGACGCCAGACTTGCTCTCTGGTTATACAACTGCTGCGGATTCAGATCCCCGGTTCGAGTGCCTCTGCCAGTCCAACTGGGAGCGAGATCGGACTGGCAATACCTTTTGCAGGGCAGATCGTGAATGCATTGGGAAACTCAGCCGATGAAAGCTTTCTGCGCATCGTTGATTCTTCCGCTCTGTACCTTTGCAAAGAGTTCCAAACTGGCAAGAGAGAAGAAGACAGTGGCGTGTGTCAATATTAAATGCTCTCTTGGTCGCAAGGCGCACCCACTCTTGTGGTAGAAGACTCCTGGGCGTCGCGGTCGGCAGACACTGACATGGACCTGGGGTCCGTAATCGCGTTTCCCCTCGGCGCAGTCTCTACGCCATCTTCATCTCGGCTATTTCCCGATGCATGCCGGCGGCATTGGTCAATAGAGGCATCAATGTTGCCCCGCCTACGAAAACCCAACCCAGACTTAGCTTGATGGGACCGCGCCCAGCAAGGCGCTTGCGGCGTAAGCGGAGGAGATAATGCCGACTGCCACTGCACCCTGCGGGAGCCGGGTATTTGCCAAGACCGGAATCCCCACAATGACCGGCCCTTGCACAGAAGGTTCGATTGCCGCGATAAGAAGGCCGATGAGCATAAAGAACACAGTGGGAACACTGCCCACGGCGATGATGACACCGACGGCCAGTGCGTCCCCGGTTAGGAGCAGAACGAGCCAGGGAAATGCGATCAGGTCGAACTGATCACCGATGGCGGATAGAGTGCCCGCCCCCCAAAGTAGTCGGAAGTCGCGCGTCTTGAGCAGTTCCCATAGTGAGTAGCCCCTGGCCGCTCCATCCGTATCTTTTCGCCCGGTATCCAACCTGATCTCCTACGTTCCGAATTTGAAAGTCGTGATATTCCGTTGGGAAGCCTATCTTCCCAAACCTCTCATGAGCGTGCGCGAGGCAAGGAGTGCAGCATCATTCCGTGCTACTGAGCCGCTGTCCACGGCATACCATGCGCCCCATATCAGCAGGTCTATCGTTTGAACGATCCAAGCCGTGGGTATGTCCGGGGCAAACACATCGCGCGCCTTCAGATCTTGAATGTACCTGTTCAATCTTTCAAGCTGATGCTCGTAGGCTTTGGCAACCTCCGTGAATTCCATCAAGTCTGGATACGACACCAGGTAGGAATACCAATCTCCGAGGGGCGCCAGAAGTTCAAACATCATTTGCAGGCTCTCTTCCGGTCCCATGTCCGTCTGCAAGATTGAGTCGAGCGCTTTATCGATCTCTCGCAGAGCATCCAAGGCGATTCCCCTCAGAAGGTCTTGCCGTTTAGGAAAGTAACGTTGCAACGTGGCGCGCCCAACTCCAATCTGTTCAGCGATGTCGCTTAAAGTAGCGCCTTGGTTCGTTGCCAGGACTCGACTAGAGGCTATAATCAGCTCTTGTCTTTTTGAATCATACTTGGACATAATGAGGCAATTTTTGCTCAATTGGTTACACATATATGTATATGTACGCTAGATTCCAATCTATACAGGAAAGCTTGAAAATTTTGCTTTGAGCAAGTGATTCTGGCTGTCAGAGCAGATTGGAGCAACGGGAGAGCCTTCCCCAACGGGCGCGAATCGGCGAAATCGTGTACAATGTGCGAATCTTGTCGGGCATGGCTTGCCGCGGCTCTGCTCGTCAGTCACTGTGGTCAGCGGCGCTCTCCTGGCCGGAACTGCTGCATATACAGATCCCCGGCTCGAAAGCCATTGCCAGTCCAACAGGGAACGAGACCGAACTGGCAACCCTCTATGCGGACAAGATCTTGATTCTATTGGGAACGACAACCGATGGAAGCCGCTTGCGCATTGGTGCGCCGGTTTCGGTTGGATCAGTTCCACCGTAGTACAGCGTTAGCCTATCAGCGGGCACAGTGAATCCCCCCTACGGATGAACGCTGTGAAAGGCACAGTAAGTCAAATGTCAGAAAGTCAGCATGCTAACCGTTCAGGCGGCCTTACAGCCGTAGATGATTTCACGGGCGCCGCTGAAGGCAGCCTACAGGCAGTCGTACGCGATGATCAGGGCCTGATCCTGACAGACAAGCCGGAGGAGTCGGCTGTTCTGGTCGGTGTGAGCGTCGCCGGTAAGCCCGGCATCCTCTCGATGGAGGACTCTCTCACCGAACTGGCGCAGCTGGCCGAGACCGCGGGGCTGGAGGTGCAGGGAGAACTGACGCAGCGGCTCCAGCGTCCCCACCCGGCCACTTTCATCGGCGCTGGTAAATTGGGCGAGCTGAAAACGCTGGTTCTGGAGCTGGGCGCCAATGTCGTAATCTTTGATGAGGAGCTTTCGCCGCGCCAGCAACGCGAAATCGAGCAGGTCCTGGGTGAGGAGGTCAAGGTAATCGACCGTACTGCCCTGATCCTGGACATTTTCGCCCGCCATGCCAAGACCCGAGAAGGGGCGGTGCAGGTGGAGCTGGCGCAATATGAATACCGGCTGCCGCGGCTGACCCGAGCCTGGACACATCTGGCGCGGCAAGCCGGTGGACGCGCAGGCGGCGCCAGCGGCGGGGTAGGCGTGCGCGGCCCCGGGGAAACCCAATTGGAGGTGGACCGGCGGGAGATCGGCCGCCGTATCTCCCATCTTAAGCGCGAGCTGGAAGAGGTTCGCCACCACCGCGAACGCTACCGGCAGCGCCGGCAGAAGTCAACGACGCCGATCATCGTCGTGGTCGGTTACACGAACGCGGGCAAGAGCACCCTGCTCAACGCGGTCAGCGGCGCCGGTGTGCTGGCCCAGGACCAGTTGTTTGCCACGCTCGACCCGACCACGCGCCGCGTCGAGCTGCCCAGCGCGCGCACTGCATTGTTCACCGATACGGTCGGATTCATCCAGAAGCTGCCGACCGCGCTGGTGGCCGCATTCCGGGCGACGCTGGAAGAGATTACCGAGGCCGACTTGCTGCTGCATGTGGTGGATATCTCGCACAACAACGCCGATGAGCAGGTAACCGCGGTGGAAGAGATGTTGGAAGAGCTGGGCGCCGGCGATAAACCGCTTGTGACGGCGTTAAACAAGATCGACCTGCTCAACCCCGAGGGTCAGGGAGGATCTGGCCTTACGGCGCAGCAACGACACGCGCTGCAGGACTACCCGTCCCCCGTACTGATCAGCGCCCACACAGGTGAAGGCATTCCCGAACTGCTGGCTGAAGTTGATGGCAAGCTGCAGGAAAGGATGACGCGGCTGCGGCTGCTGCTCCCTTACAGCAAGGGCGACCTGGTCTCTCTGATTTATGAGCATGGTCGCGTGGAACGGGAAGAATTCACTGAGGATGGGACACTGATCGAAGGCAGGTTGCCCGCCCATCTGGCCGGCCGTGTGCAGGCCTGGAGCGTGGAGGGGCCGGATAGCCGGTAGGCAGAACGACCATAATAGGCCGGAAAGTACGCTGAACTTCAGTGGACTTCCGGCAGTTATCGACTTGCATAACAGCAGAGGGCCGCAGAAGAAATGACAAAACCGACCGTTGTAGTGACCCGCCAATTGCCTGAGGCGGCGATCGCGCCAATCCTTGAAAAATGTAACACCCGCTACTGGGACAGTGAAGAGCCGATAGATCGCAACACGCTGCTGGAATGGGTGGAGGGCGCGGACGGGCTCTATTGCCTGCTGACCGAAACGATCGACGATGAACTGCTGGACGCGGCCGGACCGGGGCTGCGGGTTGTGGCCACGATGTCGGTCGGCTACGATCACGTGGACGCGTCTGCGCTAGGCCGACGGGGCATTCTCTTGGGAAATACGCCGGGCGTGTTGACGGCAACGACGGCGGAGTTAGCGCTGGCGCTGCTGCTGGCGACCGCGCGGCGTCTTCCGGAAGGTACGCAGGCTGTGCAGGACGGGACGTGGCCCAGCTGGCGGCCGATGTGGATGACAGGACGCGATATCCACGGCAGCACGGTCGGGCTGGTCGGCCTGGGACGGATTGGCGCCGCGTTTGCGCGCATGCTCGGCGGTTTTGACTGCCGCATTCTCTACACCGGGCCCAGAGAAAAGCCTGAGGCGGCGCGGGAGGTGGGCGCGACATTTGTGGCGATGGACACGCTGTTGCAAGAAAGCGATTTTGTGGCGGTTCATTGCCCTCTCAACGACCAGACCCGCTCGCTCTTCAACGTCGAGGCCTTTCGCAAGATGAAACCGACCGCAGTCTTGATTAACACCAGCCGCGGCGGCGTCGTTGATCAGGAAG